>Ga0126369_10003261_pt1 | contig 11705 bp, 6 predicted proteins | sample PanSoiMetaPlot_1_FD_109646 | JGI IMG/M metagenome (GOLD analysis project Ga0126369, IMG submission 109646) | Tropical forest soil microbial communities from Panama - MetaG Plot_1 | ecosystem: Environmental > Terrestrial > Soil > Tropical forest > Bulk soil | place: Panama | collected 2016-02-17 | reverse complement strand
CGCATCATCGCGCACGTCGCAAACTGCGCGCGAGGAGCCGCATGACCAGCGCCGCGAAAATCCGCGCCAACCGGCGCAATGCGCTGCGCAGCACCGGACCGCGCTCGCGCGCCGGCAAGGCGATCGCCGCGCGCAATTCCCATCGCCATGGCCTCACCTTGCCGGTGCTCGACGAGCCCTCGCTCTCGCGCGAGGTGGTCGAGCTCGCCCGCCGCATCGAGATATCGCAGATGGGCCGCGCGGCCGATGCGGCCGGGCACGCGCTCGCCTGCCGCATCGCCGAGGCGATGATCGATCTCGAGCGCGTGCGCCTCGCCAAGGCACCGATCATGGCCGCGCTCCACGCCGATCCGCCCGATTGCGCAACGCTGGTGCCGCTGTCGCGCCTCGATCGGTACGAGCGCTACGCCCTGGGGCGGCGCAAGCGCGCGATCCGGGAATTCGACGAAGCTGTCTTCCCCATCATGGCGGCTGCCGTGATCGCAAGGGCCCGTGCGCGCAAAGCGGCGAGACGAAACCGACGGAGAAACGCAAGTGATTTCAAGCAGGCCCGGAAGGACATTGACAAAACGAAGCCAACGGAGAAACGCCAATGATTTCAAGCGACCGGATTTTCGCCCGCGCACGAATTCCGGCAGAACAAAGCCATTCCCCGCGGCTGTTGAAAAGCTTCCGTAAATATATTGCGGGTCAACCCCTGAAGCCGCAAAAGGGATTCGCGGAGGGAGGGAACCGGCCCTTGAGTCGGCACAACGTCCGCCAGGCCGTCCGGCCATGGATCCCGGGCGGCCTGCCCTCCGCCCTCCAGGTCACGTCGATGAGGCGCCCGCCGCATGGCGCGCGCGAGCTCGCAGCGCGGCGACCGGCATCGCATCGAACACGTCTGCCAGAGGAAGCCGGTCGGGACTCTCGCCTCGCGGCGCCGCGGGTTCGGCCGGAGCAAGCCCGCCGAGCAGGACATGCCCGTGCCAGTCCTCGGGCCGCGGCCAACGCCGTCCGCCGTCCGTGACCTCGGCGAAGTGGCGGCCGGCGATCAGGATCGCCGCGTCGCCATCGTGCACGCGGGCGAACGCGACGACATGGTCGCGATGCGGGCCCTCGACCGCGAGCGGCCGGTAGCCCCCCTGCGCGAACACCGCGCCCAGCTTGCGCCGCCAGGCGAGCAGCCGCTGCGTGAGTGCGAGCTTGATGCGTCCGTCCGGCCAGGACGCGGCGAGCGCGTGCCAGTCGGCAGCGGCGGCCAACCCGTCGAGTGCCCGCTCGCGCGCGGCGAAATCGACCGGCCGGCGGTTGTCCGGGTCGACCAGCGACAGGTCCCAAAATTCGGTCCCCTGGTAGAGATCGGGGATGCCCGGCATCGCCGCCTTCAGCGCCAGCTGCGTCAACGAGTTCAGCGCGCCGAGCAGGGCCACGCGTTGCGCCAACGCGTCGAAGCTCGCGACGAACGCCTGGTCCGCCAGAATTCCATCGATGAAGCGCGCGAGGCTGGTCTCGTAGGCCGCGTCGGGGTCGAGCCAGCTCGTCTCCTGCTTGGCCTCGCGCGCCGCCTTCTGCGCATAGGCCTGAAAGCGCGCGCGCAGCGATGCAACGTCGCGATCGAGCGGCCACGCGCCGATCAAGGCCTGGTAGAGCTTGTACTCCAGCGCCGCCGACGGGGCGCGCCGCCCGCCGCTGCGCTGCACATGGCGCGCATTGACGGCGCGCCATTGCGCGACCGCGCTCGCCCACTCCTCCGGCAGCTCGGACAGCGCGAGAATGCGGGCCCGCGCGTCCTCGCCGCGCTTGGTGTCGTGCGTCGCGGTCGCGGTCAGGCCGCGCCCTCCGCCTGCAACACGCTCGCGCATGCGCTGATGGAATTCGTCGATCCCGATGCCATCGGCCGCCGGATCGCCGCCCACCTCGTTGAGCGCGATCAGGCGATGGAAGCGATAGAACGCCGTGTCCTCGAGCGCCTTCGCCATCGCGGGTCCGGTGAGCTGCTGCAGCTTGCGCACGAAGCGGCGCGTGCGGGTGCGGCTATGGCCGGTGCGGCCCGGCGCGACGAGGTCGAGCGTCAGCGCGTCGCGCAGGAACGCGAACACCGGAGCATCGTCGGGCGGCATGTCCGCGCGCGCCGTCGCGATCGCTCGCTCGATCAGCGCGCGATCCGCCTCGCTTGCGCTGTCCGCCGCCACATAGGTGCGATAGACCGGGAACTGCACGATGTATCGCTCGAGCGCGGCGCGCAGCCGATGCTCGGCAAGATCGCGCGTACGCCAATGTCCCGCCGCGATCCGCGCCAGCAATCGGCACAACGCGCGAAATTCACTCGCCAGCAGCCTGTCCAGCACCTCGCGTTTGGCGTCGTCGAGGATCGCCGCGAACGGGCGCCGCTCCCCGCTCGCCTCCTGCCAGGTGCGGTCGAGCGCCGGCAGGCCGCGCGGCGCCACCAGCACGCGCGAGATCAGGTTGAGCCATTCGTAGCCGGTGGTGCCGTCCACGCCCGCAAGGCACGGCGGCGTCTCGCCCTCGCCGAGGATTTTTTCGACGAACACCGCGAACGGCCGCTCGGCATGCGGCCGCACCCGCGCGATCAGGCTCTGCAGGCGCCGGCAGTAGCCGGCCGGATCGGCGAGCCCGTCGATGTGGTCGAGCCGCAGTCCCGCGATCGCGCCCGCGGCGATCAGCGGCGCGAAGCGCGCGTGCACCGCGTCGAACGTGCACGGCTCCTCGACCCGCAATCCGGCGAGCGAATTGATGTCGAAGAAGCGCCGGTAGTTGATCTGCGTGCTCGCCAGCCGCCAGTGGGCGAGCCGAAAGGCTTGGGCCTCGAGCAGCCGATGCAGCGCGCGCGGGCCGCCGGGCCCGCTCGCGCGAAAATGGGCGAGGCCGGCCGCGATGACATCCGCGCCGTCCCGGATCGCGGCAAGCGCCATCTTGAACGCGCCCGCCTCGGCATAGGTCGGGTGACCCGGCGCGCCGCGCGCCCGGACGTGATCGAGCAGGGTCCGGCCCGCCTTGGTGCCCGAGGCGTCCGTGTGCTGCACGACCGCTTGCACGATCTCGCGGTAGCAGCGCGGCGCGATCGGCAGCCGATGCTCGTGATACCAGGCCGAAAAGCTTCCCTCCCGCGCGTCGTAGCGGAGCTCGATCTCGCCGCCATCGAGCGCATCGGCATACGGTCGGCCGAGGATCGGAACGAGAACCTTCTCGCGAGGATCGAACGGCAGCGCGTTCCATTCGATGTCGAAATCGTGCGCGTGCGGCGATGCGCGTCCCCATTCGAGCACGTCGAGCCACCACGGATTGTCGGGGGACAGCACGCCCATGTGGTTGGGCACGAAGTCGACGACGAGGCCGAGCCCGGCCGCGCCGAGCGCCTCGATCAACCGCGCCAACCCCCCGTCGCCGCCGAGCTCCTCGTCGATCCGGCTCGGATCGACCATGTCGTAGCCATGGGTGCTGCCGCGGCGCGACTGCAGGATCGGCGACACATAGATGTGCGTGATGCCGAGCCGGCGCAGATAGGGAACGATTGTCGCCGCCGCGCGAAACCCGAAGGCCGCCGTCAATTGCAGCCGGTAGGTGGCCATCGGCGCGAGCTCGATCATCACGCCGTCCCGATGCTCCAGAACACCGACCACGGCGGCAGCGTCCCGTCCGGCTCGCCGCCCCAGATCGGCGCGCCGTTGATCCAATCGGGCGGTCGCTGCGCACTGTCGCCGGACACATTGGCGAGGAGCAGCAAGCGGCCCTCGGGATGCATCCAGGCGGCGCGCAGCAGCGGCCCCTCGGGTCGCGTCGCATCCGGGTCGAACGCGATCCGCGCGAGCAGCGGCATCACCTTGCGGCGGCGCACGGCGAGAAGCGCGCGCACCAGGCCGAGGCGCCGGCGACCGGCCTCGCGGTCGCTCCAGTCGAGCTTGGCGGAGCGAAAGGTGCGCTCGTCGAGCGGATCGGGGATCCCGCCGCCGAGCCGCGCATAGGCCTCCTTGAACTCGGCGCGGCGGCCGTTGCGCACCGCCTCGGCGAGCGCGCCGGTGAAATCGCAGAAGAACGGAAACGGGGTCCTGGCGCCCCACTCCTCGCCCATGAACATCAGCGGCGGCATGGGCGCGAGCAGCGTGATCGTGAGCGCCGCCTCGAGCGCCGGCGCGCCGGCCAGCGCATCGATGCGCTCGCCCAGCGCGCGGTTGCCGATCTGGTCGTGGTTCTGCAGGAAGTTGACGAAGGCGGTGGGCGGCAGCGCGCCGCTCGGCTCACCGCGCGGGCAGCCGTTGCGATGGGCCGAGCGTTCGCCCTGGTAGTCGAAGCCCGCCGCCAGCGTGCGGGCGATGCGTCCGACCGGCGCCTGCGCATGGTCGCGATAGTAGCCGTGCGCCTCGCCGCTCAGCAGCACGTGCCAGGCGTGGTGATAGTCGTCGTTCCACTGGGCGCGAAATTTTCCCGCCGGCGGCGCCCGCGGATCGAGCAGCCGCGCCGCATTGTCGTCGTTCTCCAGCACGAGATGGATGTGCCGGCCGCTGCGCTCGGCAAGCGCGCCGACCGCACGGCTCATCTCCGCGAGCACGCTCGGCTCTCCCGGCTCGGTGATCGCATGGACGGCGTCGAGCCGCAGCCCATCGAAGCGGTAGCGGTCGACCCAATGCAGCGCGTTCTCGATCGCAAAGGCGCGCACCTGCGGGACCCGGTAGTCGATCGCCTGTCCCCACGGCGTCGCGCCCGGCGCGAAGAAAGCCGGCGCGTAGCGGCCGAGAAAATTCCCTTCCGGCCCGAAGTGGTTGTAGACCACGTCGAGAAACACCATGAGGCCGCGCCGATGCGCGGCATCGACCAGGGCGCGCAGATCGTCCGGCCGGCCGTACGCGCTGTCGGGCGCATAGAGCAGCACGCCGTCGTAGCCCCAGTTGCGCGCGCCGGCGAAGTCGGCGAGCGGCATCAGCTCGATCGCCGTGAAGCCGGCGTCGACCACGTGGTCGAGCTGGTCGATCGCGGCGCGAAACGTGCCCTCGGGGGTGAAGGTTCCGACGTGCAGCTCGAGCACGACCGTCTCCTCCCACGGCCGGCCGCGCCAGTCGGCCGCGCGCCATGCGTAGGATCCGTGATCGACCACCTCGCTCGGTCCGCCGACATCGTCCGGCTGGAACGCCGAGGCGGGATCGGGCACCTCGGCCTCGCCGTCGATGCGGAAGCGATAGCGCGTGCCGGCGCCGGCGCCCGCGAGGGGAAGCGCGTGCCAGCCGTCCGCCTGCCGCGGCATGCGGATCGGCCGGTCGACGATCAGCTCCACCGACCGCGCGGCCGGCGCCCAGATCCGAAACATCACTCCGTCGGCGGACGATTGCGGCCCGAAGCGAAAGCCGCTCATGCGGCCCCCGCGAACACCAGGACCGAGCGCGGCGGCGCCTTCGCCTCGCTGCCGGAAGCGTGGACGTCCGGCTCAACCGTCGCGGCCGCGCTGTTGAGCAGCAGGGTCCAGCGCGAATATTCCGGCAGCTTCGGCAGGCTAAAATTGATCGGCTCGGGCGCCGCATTGAGCACGATGTAGATCGGCTCGCCGCCCGGCTCGGCCGGCGCTAGCACGTAGGACAGGAAACGCCCTTCCGGAAACTCCCAGTCCTCCTTGACCATCTCGGTCGCCCTGGGCGTCAGCCACAGCATGTCGTGCGAGCCGTCGGGGCGGCGACCTACCACCCAGCGCCTGGTGCGGATCTGCGGAAAGCGGCGGCGGATCGTGGTGAGCCGCGCCACGAAGCCGGTCATGTCCTCCTCGTCCTTGCCGAGGTTCGACCAGTCGACCCAGCCGATATCGTTATCCTGGCAGTATGCGTTGTTGTTGCCGCGCTGGCCGTTGCCCACCTCGTCGCCGGCGAGCATCAGCGGCACGCCCTGCGCCAGCATCAGGCAGGCGAGCTGGTTGCGCCGCAGCTGCCGCCGCAGCGCACGGATCTCCGGGTCTGCGGTTGGCCCCTCCTGGCCGCAATTGGTGCTGTTGTTGTCGTCGGAGCCGTCGCGATTGTGCTCGCCGTTCGCCTCGTTGTGCTTGGCCGCGTAGCTCACGAGATCGGCGAGCGTGAACCCGTCGTGCACCGTGACGTAGTTGATGCTCGCCTGCGGGCCGCGGCCGTCATGGTTGAACAGATCGGAGGAGGCCGTCATGCGGCCGCCGACGTCGCCGATGATGCTGCCCTCGCCCGCCCAGTAGCGGCGCAGCGTGCGACGGTAGCGGTCGTTCCATTCCGACCAGCCCGGCGGAAAGTGCCCGACCTGGTAGCCGTTCTGGCCGAGATCCCACGGCTCGGCGATCAGCTTGACGTCGGCGAGCACCGGGTCCTGGCGGACCGCGGCGAAGAACGGCGCATTGCGGTCGAAGCCGCCGGCGGTGCGGCCGAGCGTGGTGGCGAGGTCGAAGCGGAAGCCGTCGACCTGGCAGCACTCGACCCAGTAGCGCAGCGAGTCCATCACCAGCTGAAGCACGCGCGGATGCGCCAGGTTGACGGCGTTGCCGCAGCCGGTGGCGTCCTCGTAATAGCGCGGCTCGTCGCGCTTGAGCCGGTAGTAGGACGCATTGTCGATGCCGCGGAAGCAGAGCGTCGGCCCCAGATGGCTTCCTTCGGCCGTATGGTTGTACACGACGTCGAGGATCACCTCGATGTCCGCGTCGTGCAGCCGCGCCACCGTGGCGCGGAAATCGGCGAGCGCGTTCTCCGTCCCATAGCGCGGGTCGGCCACGAACCACGCGAGCGGATTGTAGCCCCAGTAGTTGGTGAGGTTCCGCTCGACCAGGGGCCGCTCGTCGATGAAGGCGTGGATCGGCAGCAGCTCGAGCGTCGTCACGCCGAGGCGCTTGAGGTGATCGATCACCGGCCGCGCGCTCAAGCCGCGGAACGTGCCGCGCCACTCGGGCGGCACGTCCTCGCGCAGCCTGGTCAGTCCCTTGACGTGCGCCTCGTAGATGATCGTATCGCTCCACGGAATTCCCGCCGCAGGCTCGCGCGGCGGCGCACTGTCGTCCGTCACCACCGCCTTCGGCATGCCGCGCGCGTTGTCGCGCCGGTCGAACGACAGGTCCGCCCGCGCATGGCCGAAGCGGTACGCATAGTGCGCGTCGCTCCACACCAGCCGGCCGGCGAGCGCCTTCGCGCAGGGGTCGAGCAGGAGCTTGCTGGCGTTGAACCGCAGCCCGCGTTCGGGCGCATAGGGACCGTGCACCCGATAGCCGTAGAGCTGGCCGGGCGTCACGTCGGCAAGGTAGCCGTGCCAGACATCGTCGGTCCGCTCCGGCACCGCGATGCGCCGCGTCTCCTGCCGTCCGGGGCGATCGAACAGGCACAGCTCGACCTTTTCGGCGTTGGCGGAGAACAGCGCGAAGTTGGTGCCGCGCCCGTCCCATGTCGCGCCCAGCGGATGCGGACGGCCGGCCGAGACCCCCGTGCTAGTCCGCTGGAACCAGGAAAATCGCCGCGAGAGGAGGGATGACAAGGCTGACCTCTGGTATCGGATTCTGGTTCGTGTGCACTTCTCCGCCGTTCCCCACGTTGGAGCCGCCATAGATCGCCGCGTCGGTGTTGAGCGCCTCGCGCCAGCGTCCGACGAACGGCACGCGCACGCGATAGTCGCGGTAGATCTCCGGCGTGAAGTTGACCACCACGAGGCAGCGCGAGCGCGCCGCCCTGCCCTTGCGCATCCAGGCGAAGACGCTGTGGTCCGCGTCGTCCATCACCAGCCATTCGAAGCCGCCGTCCTCGGCGTCGAGCTCGTGCAGTGCCGGCAGCGAGCGATAGAGATGGTTGAGGTCGCGCACCAGCGCGTGGATGCCGGCGTGGCGCGCGTAGGTCAGCAGATGCCAGTCGAGCGAGCGCTCGTGCGACCATTCCTGCTCCTGGCCGAACTCGCCGCCCATGAACATGAGCTTCTTGCCCGGATGGCCGAACATGAAGCCGTAATAGGCGCGCAGATTGGCGAAGCGCTGCCAGTCGTCGCCAGGCATGCGGCCGAGGATCGAGCGTTTTTCGTGCACGACCTCGTCGTGCGACAGCGGCAGGATGAAATTCTCCGAGAACGCGTAGTGCAGGCCGAACACGATGTCGCCGTGATGATAGCGGCGATGGATCGGATCCTTGCTGATGTAGTTCAGCGTGTCGTGCATCCAGCCCATGTTCCACTTGTAGCCGAAGCCGAGCCCGCCGAATTCGATCGGGCGCGACACCTGCGGCCAGGCGGTCGACTCCTCGGCGATCGTCGTGGCGTGGCCGAAATGCCCGAACACCTCCTTGTTGAGCCGCCGCATGAACGCAATCGCGTCGATGTTCTCGCGTCCGCCATACTGGTTGGGCACCCAGTCGCCTTCCTGGCGGCTGTAGTCGAGGTAGAGCATCGAGGCGACCGCATCGACGCGCAGGCCGTCGACGCCATAGCGGTCGAGCCAGAACAGGCCGTTGGCGAGGAGGAAGTTGGCGATTTCGGTGCGACCGTAATTGTAGATCAGCGTGTTCCAGTCGCGATGCAGTCCCTGGCGCGGATCGGCGTGCTCGTAGAGCGCGGTGCCGTTGAAGCGGCCGAGCCCGTGCGGGTCGTCAGGGAAATGTCCCGGCACCCAGTCGAGCAGCACGCCGAGGCCGGCGCGGTGGCAGGCATCGACCAGGGCGGCGAAATCGGCGGGCGAGCCGAACCGGCTGGTCGGCGCAAACAGCCCGGTCGGCTGGTAGCCCCACGAGCCGTCGAACGGATGCTCGCTCACGGGCAGGAACTCGACGTGGGTGAAGCCGAGATCGTGCGCATAGGCCGGCAGCATCTCGGCGAGCTCGCGATAGGTCAGCCAGCGGTTCTGCTCCTCGGGCCGGCGGCGCCACGAGCCGAGGTGGACCTCGTAGATCGAGATCGGCGCGTCGAGCGCGTTGGCGCGCGCTGGAGGCGGCGCCGGACGCGGCATGCGCGCCATGTCGACAACCAGCGACGCTGTGAGCGGCCGCAGCTCCGAGCCAAAGCCGACCGGGTCGGATTTGAGCGGCAGGAGCTCGCCATGCTCGCTGACGATCTCGTACTTGTACTTGTCGCCGGCGCGCGCGCCGGGCACGAAGATTTCCCAGAACCCGTTGCCGCGCACCCGCATGGCGTGCCGGCGTCCGTCCCAGAAGTTGAAATCGCCGACCACGCTGACGCGCCGGGCACCCGGCGCGAACACCGCGAAGGCGACGCCCTCGACGCCGTCGATCGTCATCGGATGCGCCCCGAGCTTGTCGTAGAGCGTCAGATGCGAGCCTTCCGACAGCAGGTAGATGTCGAGGTCGGACAGCACCGGCGGGAAGCGATACGGATCCTCCATCTCGACCACGCGGTCGCCGTAGCGCGCGCGCAGGCGATAGCGCGGCTGCCGCGACCGCAGCGGTCCTTCGAACAGCCCGGCATCGTGCACGCGGGGCAGCGTGGTGGCATGCCCCTCCTCGTCGATCGCGGCGACCTCGGAGGCATTGGGCAGGAACGCCCGGACGGTCGGCGTCTCGTGCTCCATATGCCAACCGAGATAGCGGAACGGATCAGGGTGACGCCCCTCGATCACCGCATAGGCTTCGTGCGGCAGCGAACTCAAGCGACCTCCTCGGGATTGGGCAGGACACGCAGGATTCCGGCGAGCGGCACGCGCACCCACTGGGGACGATGCGACAGCTCGTACTCGATCTCGTAGAGCGCCTTCTCGATCAGGAAGAAGTCGAGCAGGCGCGCGGATTCGTCCGCCGCCTGCGGCCACAGCCGCGGATCGGTCATCGCCTCGCGATAGGCCTCGACGAAGGTCGCCGCGGAGCGGTCGCGCCACACGCCGAGCGCGGCGGCGAGCCGGCCGGTCTCGTCCGGCGCGGTGCCCAGCGCGCGCTCGTAGGCCGACGTGGTCGAGTAGTCGATCGAGCGACAGAGGCCCGCGACGTCGCGCGCGGCCGGCGCCTTGTGCCGCCGCTCCGCGATCGTGCGATTGGGCTCGCCCTCGAAATCGATGATGAACACGTCGTCCTTCGCGATCAGCACCTGGCCGAGGTGGAAATCGCCGTGGGTCCTGATCTTGTGGGCATCGAGCTTGGCGGGAAGGAAGGTCCGCAGCAGGCGCTCGAGAGCGCGCGTCCCATCGAGCAGCTGCGCCGCGATCTCGCCGTCCGCTTCGCTCAGGCGGCCGCGTTCGGCGGAGAGCCGCTCGCGCACCCGCGCGGCCCGTTTCATCACGTCGGCGATCCAGACCGAAACGTCGCGCTCGTCGATTCGGTCCGGCCGGAAATCCGGGATATCGTTCCGGCTCGCGAGCGCGAGCTGCATCTGCGCGAGCCGCTGCCCGATGTGCACCATCAACAGCTGGTAGGCGGCGAGCTCGCTGCTTTGCGCCGCGTCCTCGTTCGCCAGCAGCCGCTGCTCCTCGACGAAGCGGTCGAGATAGGCGCTGGTGACCGTCCAGGCCTCTCCCTGGTTCTGTACGAACCCGTGCACGACCGCGACCGAGCTGCGCCGGTCCTCCTCGACCAGCTCGACGGTGCCGAGCAACGGCGGCGCGTTCTGGAAATCGGCGACCTCGGTGAGAAAGCGCCCGATCTCGATTTCCGGATTGATGCCGGGCTCGAGGCGCCGAAAGAGCTTCATCACCAGCTTGCCGTCGACGATCGCCGTGCTGTTCGACTGCTCGGTGTCGATCGCGCGCACTGCGCCACCGGCCGCGCAGACGTCGTGCGGGAGGCGACTGGTGGCGCGGAACTCCAATTGTCGGCCCTCGGCCTCGACCGTGTCGGCGGCGCTGATCTTCTCCAGCATCGCCCCGATCAGCTCGTCCTGAGTCGCGACGTCCAGCAGCGTCCCCTCGCGCGCGCCCTGGCGCACCGCGGCGAGCGCGCGGGGATCCCGCCGCTCGCGCTCGAACCGGCTCCAGCGCACCGCGAGCGGCAGCACGTAGTGCGCGGTCTGCCGGTCGCTGCTCGCCTCGACGACGGTCAGCTCCAGATTGTTGCCGTGGCCGTCGAGCGGAATCGACGCCTTCACATGGGTGCGCACGCCCGTGCCGCCCTTGTCGGCGAACCAGCGCGAGCGGGCGAGATAGGCCGGCAGCACGTCGCGCTCGAACACCATCCGGGCGCGCGTCTGGTGCAGGACGAGCTTGCCGGTCGTCAGCACGAGCGTCTCGAACTCGGGCGCCAGCGGCGGAGCCTCGCGGCGCTCCAGGTTCTCGCACAGGCGGAACCAGAGGAAGCCATAGGGGGTGAGCGTGATGAGGTAGGGCTGATCGCGCACGGGCGGGAATTCGGTACGGCCGATCAACTCCAGCGGCGTCCAGCCGCGCCACGGCGAGAGGTCGAGCTCGGCCGCCTGCGCCGAGCGCGACAGGTTGGCAACGCACAACAGCACCTCGCCCTGGTGCTCGCGCACATAGGCGAAGATCGCGCGGTTGACGGACGGATGAACGCGAGCGTGCCGTAGCCGAACACCTTGCTCGACTTGCGCACCGTGATCATGCGCTTGGTCCAGCTCAAAAGCGAGGACAGGCTGCGCGACTGCGCCTCGACATTGACCGCCTCGTAGCCGTAGACCGGGTCCATCACGGGCGGCGAGTAGAGCCGCGCCGGATCGCAGCGCGAGAATCCGCCGTTGCGGTCGGGCGTCCATTGCATCGGCGTGCGCACGCCGTTGCGGTCGCCGAGATAGATGTTGTCGCCCATGCCGATCTCGTCGCCGTAGTAGATGATCGGCGTGCCCGG
>Ga0126369_10003260_pt1 | contig 11708 bp, 9 predicted proteins | sample PanSoiMetaPlot_1_FD_109646 | JGI IMG/M metagenome (GOLD analysis project Ga0126369, IMG submission 109646) | Tropical forest soil microbial communities from Panama - MetaG Plot_1 | ecosystem: Environmental > Terrestrial > Soil > Tropical forest > Bulk soil | place: Panama | collected 2016-02-17 | reverse complement strand
TGACCACCGCACGCGGCTTCGCGTCCTGCCCAAGCTGTAAATAGGCATAGACCAGGTAGTCCATGGCATGCAGCTGGTCGACCGGCTCCTTGTCCGCCTTGGCAACGCGCGCGGACACGCTATTGACGGCGATCGAATCGCTCCAGTCACCGACACGTGTGAAAATATGCGAGGGCATGTGTTGCGCGTGAGGCGCGGCCGGTGCGATCTCGGAATAGCGCTTGGCGGCCGTAAGCCCCTTCTCCGCCAGCGCCGGAGTATCGTAGAGATGGATCAGGTAGTGGGCGACGCCCGGATGTCGCGGCTGCCGTTCAAAGATTTTCTCCAGGATAGCTGCGCCCTTGAGCTGATTGGAATAAGTCTTGTCATTGGGTGACGCTGCGACGTTGAGCGTGATGCCGTAGAATAGCTGCGCTTCGTCATCTTCCGGATAGCGTTGCGCGACCGCTTCGATCGCCTTGAGATAGGCCTGGACCCGTGCGCCATGGGGAACTTTGTCATAATCCGTATAGAACACCAGAAGCGCGTCGATGAAATCGCGCTCCCGTTGCGACTTGGCGCCCACGGCCTTGGCCTTCTCGATCGCGGCAAGACCAAGGGGAAGATTGGCCGGCGGCGGCGGATTATGCGGATTGTTGAGCATGCTCAGCGCAATGCCCCAATACGCGATCCCGCATTCGGGGTCGGCCTTGAGTACTTCCTCGAAAATCTCCCTGGACTCCCGGTACCAGAACGAATGCTGGTATCGCATGCCACGGTCAAACCGTCGCTGCGCCGTGTCGTTGCATGAGGTCGCAAAATGAACGGTGCCTAGCCGCTGGTCAGTCTCCTCCTGAGCGAAGGCCGGCTGCGGGACCGAAATCCACGTCATGGCGGCGATCGAAACAGCCGATGCAAAGGATGTCCTAATCATGTTGATACCCTCCCTGAAAGGCATGAGGATGTGACGGGGTGGAAGAGCGAAAAACCAGGGCCTAAAAAACAAAGATTTCCCCCACCACGCTGGCGATCGTCGGGGGACCTCGACACGTCGTATTGAAATGTATTTTAGAGTTTACACCGATTTCCCGGAGCCTCAACGGGGCTGCGACACGGCGCCGCGATGAAGGGGCCGACAGGAGAAGATTCTTAAGACGATTCTTGCGGCCGCAGCACTACCGCCCCAGTGCCGCGCTCACGAACTTGACGCCGTCATCGCTCGCCCATTCAGCCGGCCCCGACAATGAGGCGATTTCGCAACCGTTCGGGTCGATCAGCAGCGTCGTCGGCATGCCGATCGCCTTGCCGACCGCCTTGAGGTCTTGAAAAACCTTGGCATTGATGTCCGAGTAGTATGCGAGATGCCCGACCCCGATCTCCCGCAGCCAGTTTTTCGGCTTGTCGGGATTGCGGGTATCGATGTTGATCGCAACCACTTCGAAATCCGGTGCGCCGAGTTTGTCCTGCAAGGCGTCAAGCGCCGGCATTTCCTTGCGACACGGAACGCACCACGTCGCCCACAGATTAAGAAGCACCGTCCGGCCATGCCAGTCTGTAAGCGATTTCGGCTGCCCGGCCGTATCGTGGAACGCCAGCTCCGGGAGCTTCAGAACCTCCTCGGCAGGCCTCACCGCCGCGACCTCGCCGTGAGCAAGCGGCGCAATGCGCCGCGCGAGGTCGAGCGCAGGCCGGCACTGGGACTCGCCTGCATTGCGCGAGGCGCCCACAACGCCGTATACCGCCGCCAATGCGCCGAGCCCCGCGATTGCCACCGCTGCCATCAGCCGCCCCTTGCGGCGGCCAACCGTTTGTTCCGGATGAATCGTCATGATCTTAGCCGTTTCCATGCAAACCGGATAAACCTGTCATGAGCAACAAGATGTGGGGCGGCCGCTTTGGTGCCGAGCCCGACGCCATCATGGCGGATATAAACACCTCCATCGATGTGGACCGCAAGTTCTTTCGCCAAGACATCGCGGCAAGCCGCGCGCACGCGGAAATGCTCAAGGAACAGGGCATCATTTCGGCGCAAGATGCGCAAAAGATCGTTCACGGTCTAGACACGATCTTGTCAGAGATGGAGGCTAACAAGTTTGTGTTCAAGCGCGAGCTTGAAGACATTCACATGAACATTGAGGCGCGCCTCGCTGAGCTGATCGGCCCGGCGGCCGGGCGCTTGCACACCGCGCGCTCGCGAAACGACCAGGTCGCAACCGATTTCCGCCTGTGGGTGCGTGACACCATCGACGACCTCGACGCGAGCCTGGCCTCCTATCAGCGCGCGCTTGCCGAACAGGCATTGGCGCATGCCGCAACCGTAATGCCGGGCTTTACGCACCTGCAGACCGCGCAGCCCGTCACTTTCGGCCACCACCTCCTTGCCTATGTGGAGATGGCGGCGCGGGACCGCGGCCGTTTTGCCGATGCCCGCAAGCGCCTCAACGAATCCCCGCTCGGCGCGGCGGCGCTCGCGGGCACCTCGTTTCCGCTTGACCGCGCCATGACGGCGAAAAAGCTGGGCTTCGACCGGCCGGCTGCAAATTCGCTCGACGCCGTGTCGGATCGCGACTTCGTGCTGGAGACGCTCGCATCGGCGGCGATTGCCGCCATCCACCTGTCGCGTTTCGCCGAAGAAATCGTGATGTGGACGTCGCCGCTCATCGGCTTTCTCAGGCTGTCCGACAAATTCACCACCGGCTCCTCGATCATGCCGCAGAAGCGTAATCCGGATGCTGCCGAGCTGGTGCGGGCCAAGACGGGCCGTATCGTCGGCGCGCTCGATGCGTTGCTGATGGTGATGAAGGGGCTGCCGCTCGCCTACCAGAAGGACATGCAGGAAGACAAGGAAGGCGCCATGGACGCACTTGCAGCGCTCTCGCTCTGCCTTGCCGCGATGACCGGAATGGTGCGTGACATGACCCCCGACATCGATCGGATGCGCGCGGCGGCCAGCCTCGGCTACGCGACCGCGACCGATCTTGCCGACTGGCTGGTTCAGAACCTGAACATGCCGTTCCGCGAGGCTCATCTCGTCACCGGCCGCATCGTGGCGGCAGCCGAAAAAGTAGGAGTCACGCTTGACCGTTTGCCGCTTCCGGCCATGCAGGCGATCGAGCCACGAATCACCATCGCGGTATTCCGCGTATTGTCGGTCGAGCGCTCGGTTGCCAGCCGAACCAGTCTCGGCGGCACCGCGCCCAAAAATGTCCGAACTCAGGCAAAGAAATGGTTGGCCCGGCTTGACGAAAAGAAAAAATAGGAAGCAATCAGAAAGGCTTGTGAGTTAATGCAGGCAAGGCTCGCGTCGGCTCGCCGATCTGGTATGGTGCGCGTGATTTGCAGATACCCTCGACCCTTCCCTCCCGTTAGCGGGAGCGAAGGAGAGAGGATCAATTGGGGTGATGGGGTGCAGGTGAAAAAATCCGTCGATCGATGGAGGTGGCTTGGCTTGACGGTCGCCATGACGGCGGCGCTCGGGCTTGCAGCATGCGGGCGCAAGGGCGGTCTCGACCCGCCTCCGACCGCCGGACTCACGACGCCCACGTCGTACGCGTCGCGTCCCTCGCTGGGCGATGAAAACTATGGTCCGGCATCTCCATCGGCTGGTGAACGTGCGCGCACCGCGACAGCGGCGGCAGCGCCGGCCTCTGCACCTGAGCCTCCTCCGAAGAAGACTTTCTTCCTCGATTTCCTGCTCGCCAAGTGAGCGACGCCGGCTCGAGGTTGGCCAGGGTGATTGACCGGCTTCGCTCGCCGTTGCGTCACGCCGCCTGCGCGACCGCGCCGCGCCTTCGCCGCACCTCATAGGTCGACAAATTCATATAGACCAGGCGCAGCAGCGGCCTTCGCTCCGACGACTGCGGGTCACTTTGCGCCGGTGAACCAGGCGCCCGCTGCGACCGCGCCGGCGTTGATGATCCCGAACGCGCTGAGCGCCGCCGCCAGCGCCAGGAATATGCCCGACAAGTCGCCGCTGAAGCGCAATGCTAGCCAGCCGCCCGTGGCCGCGATTACCAGCCGCGCCATGTTTGCGAGCCACGGCCACAGCAGGCGTCCGGCGCCTTGCGAGGCGAAATAAAGCCCCATGCCGAGGCCGAACAGGCCGTAGACAGGGCCTACCAGCTGAAGATAGCGTGTTCCGGCGTCGAGCATGATGGGATCGCTGTCGAACAGAGACAGCCAGGCCAGCGGGAAGATTGCGGCGCAAAGCCCGATGAGCTCACAAAGTCCCGCCGCGATAGCGGCACCGATCCAGGCGGCCCGGAGGGCGCGCTCGCGCCGGCCAGCTCCGATATTGGTTCCCACCACGGCGACCAGTGGACCGCCCAGCCCGAACACCAGCGGGATCAGAAGATATTCGAGGCGCGAACCGGTGCCATAGCCGGCGATCGCAGCCGGCCCGAACCGGCCGACCAGACCGGTTGCGATCGCAATGGTCAAATTGGTCTGTACCGTAATGAGGGCAGCGACCGCTCCGACTTTCAGGATGTCGTAGAACAGCGGCCAGTGCAGACCGCCCTCGAAACGAACCCGTACGACGCTGCGGCCCGACCACAGATAGCCGGCCAATGCGAGGCTCCCCACGAGATAGAACGCCACCACCGCGAATGCGCCGCCCGCGACTCCTAATCTCGGAAACGGTCCCCACCCGAAAATGAGGCATGGCGACAGCGGAATCAGCACAGCAACACCCACGCAAGTGATGATCGCCGGTATCGCCATGTTGCCGGTGCCGCGGATCACATTGGCAAGCGAATTGTAGACCCACAGCAGGACGGCACCGGAGAACACCACGTTCGAATAGGTCAGTGCTGCGTCAAGCGCGGCCCCGTTGCCGCCCATAACGCCGTAAAGCCATCGGCCACCGCCCAACAGGGCGACCATGAATGCGAGGCCGAAAACCACCGCGATGGCCAGCGCGTGCAGCACCAGCGCATCGGCGTCGGCACGGCGCCCGCCGCCAAGCGCACGGGCGATCGCGGACGATATTCCGCCCCCCATGGCCCCTGCCGACATCATCTGCATCAGCATCACGGCCGGAAACACGAGCGACACACCGGCAAGCGCATCGGTGCCGAGCTGACCGACAAAGTAGGTTTCGATCAACCCGACTGAGGCTTGCGCCACCATCACCAGCACATTGGGCGCTGCGAGCCGCAGAAGGGTGGCGGCGATGGGCGCCTCGATCAGCGCGCGGGTGCGCGGATTCTGGAGGATACTACTGGGCGGGGCCGTCGTGGCGCCATCCTGTGGATGCGCCGGAGCGACTGGGGGGCGATACACCTGTACCGCAACACTCATGTGATGCTCCATTTTCGGACAGGACGATCACATATGGCGTCGCCTCCCTTCTTCTCTTCATCTTGTGAGGAGGCAGAAGAGGCCGCCGGGCGGCATGTGTTTGCCTGCTGGTTGCGGGCGATGCGCGGATTTGATACCGGGCCCGGCTGCGGCGCGGCCTCGGGTTGCCGACGCCTTGCATATCGCTCCTGCGTGCGCTCGCTGGCGGCAGGGCCCGCTATCCAAGCGAAGTCAGGCTCGCGGATCGGCCGTCCGGTCGCGCGATCGACGATGATCGGCTCGGCCTCCGCACCGGTCCGCGCATCCACGATGGTTACGCTTGCGCCCTCGGGAGCGAAATGCCGGTTACCGAAGGCGAGCAGCGCAATCAGCACCGAGCGAAAATCGCGCCCGAGTGCGGTCGGCCGGTATTCGTCGCGCGGCGGATGGATGCTGTAGCGGTGCCGCTCCAGCAGCCCCGTTTCGACGAGGGCATTGAGCCGCCGCGTCAGCATATTTGGGGCGATACCGAGACTTTTCTGGAATTCTTCGAAACGCGTCAGCCCATGGAGGGCGTCGCGCATAATCAACATGCTCCACCACTCGCCAACCCGTTCCAGGCTGCGGGCGATCGGACACGGCATGTCACGGAAGCTTTTATGCTGCATGACAGGACTTTATGCTAGTAACTATCATTATGCAAGTAACTGAGCGGCGGGCCTCCTCTTCTGATTCGACATAGCTCGGCAGCCGATTGGCGCATCACGAAATCCGCGACCGCGCCTCCCCTGTCCGCCGGCCATTGCGGATCGGCGCTGCGGCTGCCGGAAACACTTTCGTGCAGATCGCGCACTTCATCGAACTGCTTGTCTCCCCTGCCCACTTGCAGGGGAGAGGACAGGAAATGGCGCGGTTATCTATCATCCGCGCCTAAGCATCCGGCCCCGAAGTCGCGGGACAGTCCCATCACGGCAAGATCGCAAACGCGCGTGCCGGAAAGCCGAGGCCGTCCTTTACCTTCGGCCAGGACACCACGATGAGCGCCCCCTTGGCTGGCACTTGGTCAAGATTCGCCATCACCTCGATCTGAAAATGGCCCTGATGGAGGATGTAGATCTCCGATTCCATCTTGTCGGTGGTGTCGGTGTCCATGGATTCATGTCCGATCGCCGTCACGCCGCGCTTCTCGACCAGGAATTTGACCGTCTCCAGCGACCAAGCCGGGAATTCGCTGCGCTTGAAGCGCTCCGGATTAGCATCCCAATCCTTGTACATATCGGTGCGCAGCGCCGCGAAGGCGCCGTTGGGGACGCGACCATGGGCCTTCTCCCAGGCCAGCAGGTCGGCAACCGAGAAGGCGTGATTAGGATCCTTGGTGAGGAACGGCGTGTCGTCGAATACCACCAGCGGCAGGATCATCTGCTTCGCCGGAATCTTATCCATGGTGATGCCGTTTTCGGCGAAGTGCGCCGGCGGGTCCACGTGGGTGCCATATTGGCCGACCATCTCGTAGAAGGTGGTGCGAAAGCCGTCTTTCGGGATGGTATAGGCTTCGCGGGTCTTCGGGTCGGCGGCCGGCGTCATCCTGGCTTGGCCGAAGCCCGACCACACCGGCGTATCGGGAGAGAAACTGTGCGTCAGATCGACGAATTTCTTTCCCGCAATCGTCCGATAAGCGCGATCGAGGTCGCTGGCGGCGCGCGCCCCGGAGCAGAGACCAATGCCTATGGAGGCAACAAGAAGAAGCGTCACATGACGGGCGGATATGGAACGAGGCATCGGCGCAGCTCCTATTGATGGTTATCGAATACCGATCTATATAGCTGAACGCCACGCTGCGAGCGATCGGCTAAAGTAGGCTTCGTTCGCAGCTGCTACGCGAAGAATTCCAAACAGGCAGTAGTCAGGGATCCTGGCAAAGCTCGGCGCCGGCACCGAGGTGGTATCGGGCGGAGAGTTGGCATGCGCGATCGCCGCGGGTATTGCGCCGAACCTGTTGCCGAACCTGTTTTTGCCGCCCTCGCCCGAAGTGGTTCAAAGGTAAAAATATCGTTGTGAATCAGTCTTTATGTCCGCGGCCAGGCTAGAACGATAATGATATAAGACCTGTGCCCTGTTGATGGGCGCACTCCGAATATTCGGCAAAGATGACCTATTCGACGAATATGCGCTCTGCGACGAACCGTCATTTCCGAGACGCCGAAATGCTGTTTGGCGGTGGGCATTTCGATAATGCCGGCTATCACTACGGTTTTTCGGCGGAATGTGCACTGAAGGGGGCCATGCAACGGACCGGACTTCGTGTAGACGAGGTCGAGATTAATGGGCGCCCAGCTTACTACCGGCACTTTCCGGAGCTGAAACGAATTTCCTTAGAGTACGCGGGCAGGCTGTCACAAGCGGTTGCAACCATATTGATGAGCACACAGTTCTTGCAGGGATGGGATGTGAAAATGCGATACTCATCGGATCACGAAATCTCAAAGATTGAGTGTCAGAGGTGGCGAACTCAAGTGCAGGAATTCAACAACAAATGCGGCGGAATTTGACAGATGAGCCAACCGCACCGTAGCCCACGGTTCGATGAAAGCCTCGCATTGTTTGCTAGAGCTGTAGCAAAAGTGCTGGGCGATGATGCATTCGCTCACGGACGTGCTCTTCGGGACGCATTTGGCCGCTTAGGCTACCTGTCCGACCACAAGCTTGAGAGCACCCTTGCATCTCAATTACAGGAAGAACTAAAAAGTGCACTCGGTCCCTATTACGCTGTAGATTCGGGATTACTTGATCCAAGCGAATATGGATTCGCACGCCTGTGGGCAGCACCCACTCGATGGGAGCAAGTAAACCTCCCAAGTGGCAAATCCATCTACCTTGACCTTACCGACCGGAGGATCGTCGCACAGGACTGGCTTGCGGCTCCTCTCGACGAGCGTCAACCTGAACCGCGGCGTCTGGTCTTCTGGAGCGCAAAAGGGGGCGTAGGCCGGTCTACTGCCTTGAGCGTCCTTGCCGTTTATTTGGCCCAAGCAGGGCATAATGTGCTCGTGATTGACGCTGATTTAGAAGCTCCCGGTCTCGGGGCAATGCTGCTTGATCCAAAGGTCCGGCCCCGTTTCGGTTTGTTGGACTATCTGGCTGACAACGGGCTCAATCCTTGGCAGGATGAAGAATTGGCAGAATTCGTGGCGCCCAGCCTGCTTACAGACAGGGTTGCGGGGCAGGGCCTTGTCGACGTCGCGCCAGCGGTTGGTACCGTGACACAAGGTGCCCCAGAAAACATGCTTGCAAAGCTGTCACGTGCGCTGCTTGAGGACCCGCGTGAAGATGGGGATCCTGTGCCTGTTCGCGATCAACTGCGGACGTTTGTTGATCGACTCGTCGGAAGGCGGTCATACGATGCGGTTTTGATAGACGCACGGGCTGGACTAGCGGAACTTGCAGCCGGAGCGCTTTTCGCCCTAGGGGCGACAACGCTTATTTTTGGTGTGGATCAGACTCAGACGTTCGAGGACTTTCGGTATCTCTTTGCGCATCTCGCACGTATGCCCCACAGCAGCGCGCCCGATCGCGATTGGCGCCGACGATTTCGATTTGTTCACGCTAAAGCAGATCCACAAAATGCAGGTGAGGGCTTCAAAGATCGGCTTTATGAGGCACTGTCTGATGAGTTTTATGAGGACTACGCTACCAGTGCTGAGGAGGGCACGGCCTTCAATTTCTCGCTCGATGATTTGAGCGCCCCACATGCAGCCATTTCCATTAATTTCGATTTTCCCTATATGCGGTTTGATCCAGTTCTCCATCCGACACAATTGCGTCGTGAAACTTATCGCGCTGCATTCGCCGAATTTCTGCTATTTGCGTATGGCTTGCTTGATCTTGCAAGTGAGAAGGGATCGGCAACATGACTGCAGAAGAGGCAGTAGTTTGCTTGCGCGAAGCACTACGAAATCTGGAAGAGGGAGCCGCACATCAACCCGGTCGGCCGCCTGGGATTTCAGAAATATTTGCGCCACAAGAACACGCGGCTGCGCTCGACCCTGAACGGTCACTGATCGTTGGGAACCGGGGAGTAGGCAAGACCTTTTGGTCGTCTGCACTGGTCGATAATACGGCACGCAACCACATTGCGAAACTGCCTGTCTACTCACGACTAAATCTCGGAAATGTTGAGGCCGCATCTGGGTATGATGGCGGGTACAGCGGTGCGGTTGCAGTTAGCCGGGATGTAATTGATGCTGCTCAGAAAGCCGGAGCCAAACCACGTCGAATATGGGAGGCGGTTCTGTTGCGCCACCTCGCCCCTCGCGTTGGTCGTCGCTTCGATCAGACGATCGTACAACTAGCTCTGTGGCTCCAAGATAACGTAGAAGAGAGCGAAGAACTGCTCCGGAAAATAGATAATTATTTTTTTCAGAACGGTAAGCGTTTTCTAATTGTATTTGACGCGCTTGATACTCTTGGGGTCAGCTGGTCCGAAGTGCGTCCTCCGTTGCAAGGCCTTATTGAATTTTCACGTCTTGCTAAGAGCCTTCGCGCAATCAAACCCAAGATTTTTTTGCGGGTAGATCAGGCCCAGGATCGTGACCTATGGACATCGCCCGATGCATCGAAGTTATACAACGAACGAGTGCGGCTAAGTTGGAGTCAATATGCTCTCTATGAGCTGCTGTTCTTTCATCTAACGCGTGGTTCGGAGCCAAAGGAAGCATTTGCAGTTCTAACGAAACGTTCATGGAAGCCAAGAAATTTTTCTCACGAAGACCATCGACGTGCTTTTACTGCGATAGCAGGCGCATATATGGGAGGCGGCGAAAAGCGTGGCAACACATACGACTGGGTCACGAATCATCTTGCCGATGCGGATAGCGAAACTACCCCGCGCGCATTCTTGGTAACGCTCAAGGCGGCTGCTGAAAACCATCCCGCCAGTAGACCGGGAGTCATCGATCACCTTGATATTCAGGTTGGTGTCGTGCGCGCTTCAGAGGGCCGCATTCGCGAGTTGGAGGAGGATTATTGGTGGATCCGCACGGCGTTTAAGCCTCTGGAAGGAATAAGTGTTCCATGTTTGCCCGGTGATTTCGACGAGCGCTGGCGCGGTGCAGAAACTGTGGAAAAAATCCGTTCGCTCGCAACCGGCGAAAAAAAATTGCCACCGTTGGCATTCGAAGTTCCGCGCGTTGCGTTGGACTCCTCCGAAGGAGAAAACACCGACGAGCGACGTTTACGCGTCAGTCTAGAGATTATAGGTGTTCTTGAGTCCCGCTCCAACGGAAAGATCAACGTTCCCGACATTTTCCGCATTGCAGCTCGCATCAAACGGAGAGGCGGCGTGAAGCCCCCGCCCCCAAGTCGTCGAACTTCCTCATGAAGGACCGCATCTCAGCACCATGCATCACTTCGCGTATCGCGCCGGCGTACTTCATGCCGAGGACGTTGCCATCGACCGGCTTGCTGCCGAGATCGGCACGCCGTTTTATTGCTATTCAACCGCAACCCTGACGCGGCACTACAAAGTCTTCGCCGACGCCTTCGCGGATGTGCGGGCGCTCATCTGCTACGCCATGAAAGCGAATTCCAACCAGGCGGTGGTCAGGACGCTGGCAAAGCTCGGTGCCGGCGCCGACGTGGTGTCGGGCGGGGAATTGGCGCGGGCGCTCGCCGCGGGTATTGCGCCGGACAAGATCATGTTCTCCGGCATCGGCAAGACCGAACGCGAACTCGCCGCCGCGGTCGACGCCGATATCCTGTGCGTGAACGTGGAGTCCGAGCCCGAACTCGAGCTTCTCTCCGCCGTCGCGACCCACAAGGGCCGCCCGGCCGCCGTCTCGCTTCGGGTCAATCCGGATGTGGATGCCAGAACCCACGCCAAGATCGCGACCGGCAAGTCCGAGAACAAGTTTGGCATTCCGATCAGCCGCGCCCGCGAGATCTATGCACATGCGGCCAGGCTGCAGGGTGTGCGGATCACGGGCGTCGACATGCATATCGGTAGCCAGATAACACAACTGCAACCGTTCGACGACGCCTTTGTGCTGCTGTCCGACTTTGTGCGCACGCTGCGCAGTGACGGACACGCCATCGAGCACGTGGATCTTGGCGGCGGCCTCGGCATTCCGTATCGCCACGACAACGACCCGCCGCCCGATCCGGCAGCCTATGCGGAGGTGGTCAAACGGGCGACCCGCACGCTCGACTGCACCCTCATTTTCGAGCCGGGCCGCCTCATCGTCGGCAATGCCGGTATCCTGGTGGCACGCGTCCTTTATGTGAAGCGCGCCGAGACCAAGACCTTCATCATTGTCGATGCGGCCATGAACGATCTTATCCGGCCAACCCTTTACGAAGCTCACCACGACATCATGCCGGTCAAGGAACCGATCGTCGGGGCTTGGCGCATCGTTGCCGACGTGGTCGGGCCGGTGTGCGAATCCGGGGATTTT
>Ga0126369_10003259_pt1 | contig 11709 bp, 12 predicted proteins | sample PanSoiMetaPlot_1_FD_109646 | JGI IMG/M metagenome (GOLD analysis project Ga0126369, IMG submission 109646) | Tropical forest soil microbial communities from Panama - MetaG Plot_1 | ecosystem: Environmental > Terrestrial > Soil > Tropical forest > Bulk soil | place: Panama | collected 2016-02-17 | reverse complement strand
TGATCCAGCCCGAGCCGGTCCCGGTCCTGGGCCAGAGCGGCGACTCGATGCCGACCAGCTCGACGCCGGCATGCTCGCGCGCCACTTTCACGAAGCCGCCCATGTAAGACCGCGGCTCCCAGCCGAGCAGCGCCTCGCCTCTGGCCGGCGACCCGTTATAGACGAAATCGTCGAGCGTGGTGTCGTTGGGCAGGAACGTCACCGTCTCATGGACGAAGCTCAGAACGGCGATGCGCACCGCTACTTCGCGACCGCGGGGAACGCCGGCAGCTTGGCGATGTCGCGCATGTCGTGCTGGATGATGACGGTCGCTTTGACGTTGCCGACGATCTGCTTCATGCGCTCGATCGAGGCGATCGTCTGCGCGCGGTCGAAGTTGAAGGCCGGCACGCCGTTCTTTTCGTAGTTCTCGTGGAAGTGGGCCGCGTCGCCGCTGAGCAGGACCGGGCCCATCTCCTTCAGCCGGACCAGGAGCGCGCTATGGCCGGGCGTGTGCCCCGGCGTCCTCAAAACGACCACGCTGCCGTCGCCGAATACGTCCTTGTCCGCGGTCAGTGGCTCGACCTTCCTCTTTTCATCGATCCAGCTCTTGAAGCCCGCGACATTGGCGCCCTGCATCGGCGTCGGCGAGATGATCTGATCCCAGTCGCCCTTGCCGATGAGCAAAGTCGCGTTCGTGAACGGCGCGAGCTGGCCGGTATGGTCGCCGTGAAAGTGGCTGATGCCGACCCACTTCACCTGATCGGGCGTGACGTTGAGCTCCTTCAGGCGATCCGCGATACCGACCTTCGGCGCGTTGGGATTCGTCCCCGGCGCGAAGCCGGTGTCCCACACCATGGAGTCGTTGCCGTGCTTGATCAGGTAACAGCTGAAGGTGAATGTCAGCTTCAGGTCCTTGTACGCGTACGTGTCGGTGAAGCGCTGGGCGACGTCAGTCGGCGTGGCGCCGGTGCCGCAGTCGATGCGTGTCAGCGTGACTTCGGCCGGCGCTTGCGGCGCTTGCGCCATCGCCGGCAGGCCGATGAGAAGGTTGGCGCACAGGCCGACCGCGAACAGGATCGTGGCTCTCAGCATGGTCTCCCCTCACAGTGAACGAAAGTATGTTGTTGCACCGTATGACCGCTACAGCTGCACCATGCCCATCCAGAACATGGTCTTGTCTCCGACGTCGATGTCGTACTTGCGTACGAACGTGAGCTTGCCGTCGTCACCGATGCGGAAGACCGACAGACCGGCCGGAATGGTCCGGACCGCGTCGCCGTCTCGCACGTCCACCGGTAGATTGTGCTGGGCCACGAGCATACGTCCGCTCGGATCGATGTGAAATGTGCGCGGATGGATCGCCCGGGTCTCGATGTGCTGGATCGCGGTCGGCTCGCCCGTGGATTGGTCGATCGAGTACACCACGATGCTGTTCTCGCCGCCCTTGAACACCTTCTTGCCCTGGAAATCGACCGTCTCCTGGGCGCGATTCGCCCCGTACAGAAACCGGCCGTTCGGGTGCACGTGAACTGTGCCGGCGGCCTGACGCGCTCGGCGGTTCGTCGGCTCGGCCAGCGTGTCCGCACGGAAGGCGATCTCCGGATCGATCCGGCCGGCTTGCATCCTGTACGTGTACATCTTGTTCTGGGTCTCGATCGACACGTACATCCACGGCTTCGTCGGATGAAAATCGAGATGCCGCGGCCCGAAGTTTCTGCCTCCGTCCGGGGCGACCGACACCTCGTTGCTCAGCACGCCGTTCTTGTAGTCGAAGACCTTGAGCGCGCCCGGGTCTTCGGCCTTCGTCGCGGTGCCTTCGTTGCCACGCGTCACCAGAATGGCCAGCCGGTTATCGGGCGTGACGCGCACCTGGTGCGCGAAGATGCCGGCGTCGATCGAGCTCGGCTGCTTCACTTCGTCGCCGGGCGTGAAGTCGGGGCTGACCCGATACACGTGCAAGGCACTCGGATTGTTGAACGCGACCAGGATGTTCTCCGAGGGAATGTCCGTGGTCATGTGGATGGGCCGCGTGGGCAGCCTGATTGCCTCGCCATGCTTGGTGAGCGCGCCGTTGCCGGCCTCGATACGAAACGCTGTGACGTGATGCTCGGTTCCCGCCAGGCCGTATCCGGACGCGCTGCTGCTGGTCGCCACGTACAGATACCGCCGCGAGACGTGTGGCCAGGCGTATTGCACGCTTGCGGGCAGGGCGACGGTGGCACGCCTGGTCAGGGCGGCGCCCGCGACGTCGACATCGTAATGAGTGAGATCGGCCCCGACGTTGGCGTAGAGCGCGACCCGGCGCGTCTCCGTTGCACCCTCCTGGTGCCCGCGTCGGCGCTTTCGGCTCCTCGGCACCGCGGCGGGGCTTCACAATGGCCCCGCCACCGAGCCTCGTCAAGCGCGTCGCGCACTCACCAGCTGCCCGAGGCGCCGCCTCCGCCGGAGCTTCCGCCACCGCCCGAGAAACCGCCACCCGACGAGAATCCACCACCGCCGCCCGAGGCGACGGCGAAGCCGCCGATCGTCGTGGCGCCCTTCGTCTTCAGCTCGACGGCCTTCCGCTGATACCAGGCCGTGCGCGCGAGACGTAGCTTGGCGAGCGGGTAGCCGATCAGGTATGCCGCGACCAGCACGAGAGTCGGGATCGGCCCGATGAGGAACATGGGAAACATGGACCAGAACGGAATCAAGAAGACGTACAGAAACCAGCCTGTGTCCGGCGTCGCGATGCCGAAGAACGTGAACAGACCGATGATGCTGAAGACGAACAGGCTGATGAGGATGCGTTGCGGCCAGGGCATCTCGGCACGATGAAAGCCATTGTGCAACTGTACGGGCCGGCTGGCCGCCCTGGTCGGAGCGGCGACGGTTCTGCCCTCGAGTCGGGCAATGATCGCCGCGACGCCATCTTCGACTCCCGCGTCATAGTCCGCGCGCTTGAATGCCGGGGCCATGACGTCTCGAATGATCGCGCCGGCCATGGCGTCGGTCAGCACCGGCTCGAGCCCGTACCCCACCTCGATACGCATGCGGCGATCCTGAGGCGCGACGACGACGAGGATGCCGTTGTTCCGCCCTTGCTGGCCGAGCTTCCAGCTGTTGAACACCTCGACGGCATACTCCTCGATGCCTTCCGGCTGAATGGTGGGCACCGTCAGCACGGCGATCTGGTTCGACGTCGCTTGCTCGTGAGTCTTGAGCGCCGCGGTCAGCCGCGTGCGGGCGTCGGACGACAAGATCTGCGCGGTGTCGACGACGCGACCGGTGAGGTAGGGGATGTCGGCGGCCGATGCGGACGCCGGCGAGAGAAGAGCGAATAGAAGGGCCGTGACGACGACGACGGACGTCATTCGCCGCTCTCCTCGAAGGGACGATTCGGCAGCTGGTTCGCCGCCCCCACGTCGGTGTTGAAGCCTCGAGCGACGAGAAGGCGCTCGACGGCGGCGATCCCGGCCTCGAGCGCGTGAAATGCCCGTGCGTCGCGAAGGTGAGGCGTCATCATATCGATGACCTGGCGCCACTCCGCTTCGCTGATTCGCTCACGAAGTCCCGCGTCAGGGAGGATCTCGACTCGACGCTCGAATCGGCTCACGAGGATCAGAACACCCGTGCGGTGGCGCGTCGCGAACAGCTCGTGTCTCAGGAAGAACGATTGAGCCCGCTCCTTCACCGCCGCGTGCCCGTGGGTCCCCCGCAGGAACACGCGCGCGAAGGGCGGAACGAAAACCGCCAGGAGCGCGCACGCCGCCGCGCAGCCCAGGATGGCGACGGCGTGGAGCAACGCCGTCGCCGACGTCAGCCATGGCCGGAGCCAGAAGTCGGCGAGCACGACGCCGAAGGCCGCCAGCGATGCGCCGAGCGCGAAGGCCTTCCACGGAAGCTCGACATAGCTGTCCGATCGCGGCACGACCGCGGTCACCACCTGCACGCCGGTGCGAGCTTCGACGGTCGCGATGCGGAGGTCGATTGCGTCGGATTCCGCCGGCTGGAGACGCATCGGAGATCCCTCGGGAAGGTGCCAGCGTCAGACCGCCTGCTATAGGCGGGCTGCAGCTTTCTCTACGGTAAACGGGGGACCGCCGCGGCCGGAAGGTTTAGCTGCCGTGCGCCACGCGCCGAGACACGATACTCTCGAAGCGGATCGAGGGGAGGGGAGCCTGATGCGCATCGTGGATGCTCAGATCCATCTCTGGGGCAGCGGGTTACCCAGCAACATGGCCCATCGCCAGGTGACTTCGTTCACCACCGAGGAGGCCGTGGGCCTCATGGACGAGGCCGGTGTCGACGCCGCCGTCATTCACCCGCCGGGCTGGGATCCCAATTCCACGGAGATGGCCTTCAAGGCCGTGCGAGACTTTCCCGGCCGCTTCGCGATCCTCGGCTCCTTTCCATTGAATCAGCCGGACCAGCGCGCTCTCGTCGAGAAGTGGCGCAGTCAGCCGGGCATGCTGGGTCTGCGCTACGGATTTCTTCAGGAGCCGATGCGGGGCTGGCTGGCCGATGGGACGCTCGAGTGGTTGTGGGCCGCCGCTGAGCGGGCCGGTGTGCCGGTCGCCATGCTGGCGACGGACTCACTGGCGCACATCGGTCGGATCGCCGAGCGCCATCCGGGCCTGCGGCTGACCATTGACCATCTCGGCGGCCGAGGAGGAACCACGACCCTGAAGGACGACGCGGCGATGACGCACATGCCGGAGCTCGTCAAGCTGGCGCGGTATCCGAGCATCGCCGTCAAGGCGACCGGCGCGCCGGGCTATTGCAGCGGACCGTACCCGTTCAAGAGCATGCACACGTACTTGCGCCAGATCTACGATGCCTTCGGGCCGGCGCGCATGTTCTGGGGAACCGACATCACGAAGATGCCGTGCTCCTGGCGGCAGTGCGTGACGATGTTCACCGAGGAGCTACCCTGGTTGCCAGAGCATGACAAGCCTCTCGTGATGGGCCAGGCCGTGCGCGCCTGGTGGGGCTGGAGTTAATGCACGACGATGGAGGATCGGCCATGACACAGACACCGCAGCTTCGTCCCCTCGGCGCAGCGCTGGGAACCGAGGTCCTCGGGATCGATCTCTCGAAGCCGCTCGAGGCTGTCACCTTCAAGGAGATCCAGGCGGCCTTCGCCGAACACCCCGTGCTGGTCTTCCGGGATCAAAATCTCGGCGCGCGCGAGCTCGCCGCGTTCGGCCGCCGCTTCGGCACCCCGCGTCCTCACGCGCTGACCAAGTATCGGCACGTCGATTGTCCAGAAGTCTCCTGGTTGACGAACGTGGAGGAGACCGGCGACATCGATTGGTACGGCGTCAAGCGCGCCACCGCGTGGCACACCGACTCGACGTTCGAGGACGCGCTGCCGCTTTTGGCGATGCTGCACGCGAAAGAGGTGCCCTCGGAGAAAGGCGGCACCATGTTCGCCGACATGCGCGCGGCCTACGATGCCTTGCCGGAGGCACGCAAACAGCTGCTGTCAGGCCTCACCGGCTTGCACGGCCGCACCTCTGGGCCCGCCGGCGAGCGGCTGTACGGCGACGACAAGGGCGCGACCGACAAGAAGTACGAGGAAGTAAAGTGGCCCGCGGTCACGCGGCATCCGGTGACTGGACGGCCGATCCTGTTCGTCAATCCCATGCACACGCACGGCTTCGTCGGCATGAACCGGGAGCAGGCGTGGCCGCTGATCGACGAGCTCGCTGCGCACGCGACCCAGGAGCGGTTCGTCTACTACCACCGCTGGCGCGTCGGCGACGTCCTGATCTGGGACGAGCGCGCGACGATGCACCGCGGTGCCGGCGACTACCGACCCGACGAGCGCCGCATCATGCTGCGCACGATCGTCTACCCGAACTAGGTTGTGCGCGCCGCAGGCCGTCGCGGGGCTGGGGCCCCGCCGGCCGAGGGGCGCGTATAAATGGCCGTGCGCGCGGCAGGCCGTCGCGGGGCTGGGGCCCCGCCGGCCGAGGCGCGCTGCTATCAAGGAGCTCAAGTAATGACGAACGGACCCGTTCTGTCCCACCGGCAGGAAGGCATCGTGACGCTCACGCTCAACCGCCCGGAGAGCCTGAACGCGATGAACGAGGCGATGATGGGCGAGATGGAGCGCATTCTCATCGAGCTCGAAGCCGACGCCGCGGTGAGAGTGGTGATCCTCACGGGTGCGGGAAGGGCGTTCTCATCCGGCGGCGATCAGAAGCGCGGTGGCGCGGAGGTCCCGCCGTCGTTCTTCGAGCGCGATCCCGGCGGCGCGCTCATCGAGCGTCTGAACCGCTGCATCCTTCGCATGCAGCGGTTGCACAAACCCATCATCGGGAGCATCAACGGCGTGGCCGCGGGCGCGGGCATGAACATCGCGCTGGCCACCGATCTGCGCATCGCGTCCGATACCGCGCGTTTTGGTGAGGTCTTCGCGCGAGTCGGTCTCGTGCCGGACGGCGGCGGGACGTATTTTCTCCCGCGCCTCGTCGGCACGGCCAAGGCCATGGAGATGATCCTGCTCGCCGACATCATCGACGCGCAGGAGGCGCTGCGCATCGGCCTCGTGAACCGCGTGGTCCCCGCGGAGCAGCTCGAGCAGGAGACGCTGAAGCTCGCCGAACGACTGGCCCAGGGGCCGACCGTGGCGTACGGGCTGGCGAAGACGGGACTCTACCAGGGGCTCGGCATGTCGCTCGAAGACGTTCTCAACATGGAGGCGCGGAACCAGGCGATCGCCGCCCGCACACCGGACCGCGCGGAAGGCGTGGCCGCTTTCCGCGAAAAGCGGCCGCCGCGCTTCACGGGACGCGCGGGGTCCAGTCCCGCTCGATGAGAACGAGCGCTACGGTGATCTTCGGCCCGTCATGACGGCAATGCGCTCGCCGAGATCCGTGTAGTCGTGCACATGCGCGAGCGCGATCGGGCGCAGCAGTCGCTGGTATTCTGCGACTGTACGAAACGCCCAGAACGCATTGCCTCGGCCGTCGTTCGTGTTCTCGACCAAAAACACAAGCCCGCCCGGCCGCAACACCCGATGAATCTCGCCCACCGTGGCTTCGAGAATCTGGCCGTGAATGCCTCCAAGGACGAGGCAAATCCACACGGCGTCGATCGAGGCGCCGGCGATCGGGATCCGACCTTCGGACATCACGAGATAGTCCACGTCTCGGTGCCTCGGCGCGAGATCCAACAGAGATCGGATGGGGTCGACGCCGATCGCCCGCCCTCGGATCATGTCCGCCAGGTCCAAGGTGAAACGGCCGGGTCCGCAGCCGAAGTCCAGAATGACCCGTTCGTCGCCCCGTAGCGCCGCGCGAAACCACGGATAGAGCTCGCGTCGCTGGAACTCGGTGACGCGGGCGACTTCTTCGTCCGAGTGCCCGATGTTCAGAACCGCCCGGACGCCGAACCGACGTGCCCGGTCCTCCCATTGCTGGATCAGGGCCGGAGGGCGTTCAGCTCGCGGAAGTACCGCCGAGACGAGCTGACGCAACCGCCGCACGTAGGACACCGCGCGAGTCTAGCAAAGCTTCCCGGACAGGCGCTTGACAACGATGCGACTTACTGCCTACGCTCTGGGCCCCAGCACGGCTAGCAGGGTTCGCGGTCAAGGCAAAGAGCGGCGATAAGAAGGTGACGCTGATGCCGGGCTTCTGAGTTTCGAAGCGCATTGTCCTCCTCAGGGTTTTCACTCTAGCAGCACTCTCGGCCCCTACATGACGCAGGAAGACGCTCGGTAAGGAGATGGCGGAACGGTCTAAGTTCATCCCGACGCGGCAACAACTGGCCCGAAGAGGGAGCGCCAATGCGAAAGGATTTCCTCGTATTCGGGAGTCCGCTGATCGAGACGGAAGAGATCGATGAAGTCGTCGCGACGCTGCGATCCGGCTGGATAGGGACGGGACCGCGAGTCGCGCGCTTCGAGGACCAGTTCAAGCGATACATCGGATCCGCCGAAGCCGTCGCGGTGAGCTCGTGCACCGCCGCCCTGCACCTGGCGATGCTCGTCTCCGGCGTGGGGCCGGGCGACGAAGTCATCACGACGCCGATGACGTTTTGCGCGACGGCGAACTCCATCATCCATACGGGCGCCCGCCCGGTATTCGTGGACGTCGAGCCCGACACAGGAAATATCGATCCTGGGCTGATCGCGAAGGCCATCACGCCCCGGACGCGCGCGATCCTGCCGGTCCACTACGCCGGCCGACCCTGCCGCATGGATGCGATCGAGGCGCTGGCGCGCCAACACGGCCTCCTCTTGATCGAGGACGCGGCGCATGCGGTCGAGGCCGCGTATCACGGCCGCAAGATCGGCACGATCGGCCACCTGACGTGCTTCAGCTTCTACGCAACCAAGAACGTCACGACCGCCGAAGGCGGGATGATCACCACCGCCGATGCCGAGCTCGCCGCGAAGATCAAGATGTACGCGCTCCACGGTCTCAGCATGGACGCATGGCGCAGGTTCTCCGACGAAGGCTACAAACACTACGAGGCCCGCGTCCCCGGCTACAAGTACAACATGACGGATCTACAGGCCGCGCTCGGTCTTCACCAGTTGGCTCGCCTCGAGCGGAATGCGGTTCGGCGCGCGGAGATTTGGGCGCGTTACGATCAGGCGTTCGAGACGCTGCCGGTGGTCCGTCCCGCCCCGGACGAGCCCGGAACAGTTCATGCGCGTCACCTGTACACGATACTGTTGCGGACCGAGCAGATCGGCAAGAGCCGGGATCAGGTGTTGAACGAGCTGATCCGCAGGAATGTGGGCACCGGGGTCCACTACACGCCGGTGCATCTACACCACTACTACCGCGAGAAGTTTGCCTTCCGATCGGGCGACTTCCCGAACGCCGAGTGGATCGGGGCCCGGACCTTGTCGCTCCCATTCTCGGCGAAGCTCCGCGATCAGGACGTCGACGATGTGATCGCGGCCGTCCGCCTGGTCTGCACCGGCGAGTGAAGCTGACGCACGCTGACGCTCATGCGTGAGGAAGAAGGCCCGGACCATTCGCGCCCGGTCGTCGCGCACTTCGTGTTCCCGTATCTGTTCTTGACGGGCAGCTGGATCCACTCTCAGCTCATCAACACGACTCGGCACTCGCCCATCGTGATCACCGAGGGTACGGAGAATCTCGACACGTTCCCGTTCTCACCGCTCTATGCCTACGGCGATCTCGGACTCACGCGAAAGATGTTGCTCGGGCTGCGGGCTGGGCGCCGGCGCGGGTTGCGCCCCGCCTTTTTCACGCGCGCCCTGCGACGGCAGCGGGCGCGTCTCATCCATGCGCACTTTGGCTATGCCGGGGCCGAGCTGCTCGACGTGAGGGACCGTGTCGGGCTGCCGATGGTCACGAGCTTCTACGGCTCCGACGCGACCCAGCTCGCGCGCGATCCGCTCTGGCGCGAACGCTACCGGCGCCTGTTCACCGAGGGCCAAGCGTTTCTCGCCGAGGGCACCGCGATGCGCGCGGCGCTCCGGGCGCTGGACTGCCCATCGGAAAAGATCATCGTCCACCGCCTGGGAGTCCCGCTGGACAGCCTGCCGTTCAAAGTGCGGCGGCCCGACGCAAGCGGAGTGGTCAAGGTGCTCATCGCGGGCACCTTCCGCGAGAAGAAGGGCATTCCGTACGCGCTGCGCGCCGTGGACCGTGTGCACCGGCTTTACCCGCGTGTTCAGGTCACGCTGATGGGAGACAGTGCCGGCAAGCCCGGCGATGACGAGGAGAAGCGCGAGATCCTGGCCCTGATCCACCGGTCTAGCTGTCCGGTGAGCTGGATCGGCTTTCAGCCTTACTCCGTGTTCCAGAGCTTGCTCCTCGAGCATCACATCTTCTTGAGTCCCAGCGTGACCGCACGCGACGGAGACAGTGAAGGCGGTGCTCCGGTCTCGGTCCTCGAGGCCGAGGCAACGGGGATGCCGGTCGTTTCTTCCAACCACGCCGACATTCCCGAGGTGGTCATCGACGGCGAGAGCGCGTTCCTGAGTCCTGAGCGGGATGTCGACGGCCTCGCGAAACATCTCGAGCGCCTCGTGGCCGAGCCGCTCCTGTGGGAGTCCATGGGCCGCTGCGGGCGCGCCCACATCGAGCGCCATCATGATGCTCGGGTACAGACCTCCCGCCTCGAAGACATCTATGACGCCGTCCTGACGGGAGCCAGCACCCGATAGACGTCCGCGGACGGTCTCTGCTGGAGGCGCGAAAATATCTCGAGGCGCGCGAGCAGCTCGCCGAGGCGACGGTCCTGGCGCCGGATCATGACGAGGGCCGCGCGCTGCTCGGCTGGGCGCCGTGCTTCAACGGCGAGTCCCGTGAGGCGACCCTCACGTTCACGAGCGCGCTTCACCGTCAGCCGACGTGGGAGGGTCTGTACAACGGCCTTGGATGGAGTCGGCTCCGGCTCGCTCGATACCACCTGGCGGCCGTGGCGTTCGGCCAAGCGCTCGATCGCAACGCCGACTATATCGACGCCATCAATGGCCTGGGGTCGGCGCTCTTCGCACTGGGGCAGTACGATGCTGCGCTCCCGCTGCTCGAGAAGGCGCTTCGTGGGACCCGGCCACTCGTTGGATACGATCCTCCCGAGACGACGCCGCTGCGACACAAGGTGGCGTGGACCCTCTACTATGTGGGACGTTACCGGGAATCGCTCGCGATGTTCATCCGAGCCAATCTGGCGGCGCCGAGCTCGTATCAGTTCCTCGTGGGCATGGAGTGGTGCTACATGCAGCTCGGCCAGAAAGACGACGCGCGAGCTGCCTTCCAGCGGGCGCTTGAGCTCAAGCCCACCGACGAGGCCGCGCGCGAAGGGTTCCGGCGCGCAGGCAGCTGATCGCGCCGCCCGCAGAAGTGAGCTACGCTTGGGGCCGTGAGACCGCGACGCAGCGTGCTGTTCATGCCCGGCTCCAACACCCGAGCACTCGAGAAAGCGCGCACTCTCGCCGCCGACGTGCTCATCCTGGATCTGGAAGATGCCGTGGCGCCGGAGATGAAGCTCGAGGCGCGCACCGAGGTGGCGGCAGCGCTCCGAGCCGGCGGCTACGGCCGCCGCGAAATCGTCGTCCGGGTGAATGCGCTCAGTACACCGTGGGGCCGTGACGACGTCGCCGCAGCGGCGGCGGCTGGTGCGGACGCGATCCTCCTGCCCAAGGTCGAAGCGGCCGAGACGGTGAGCGCCGCGGTCGCGGCTCTGGGCCCGGCGCCTGCGGTGTGGTGCATGCTCGAAACACCACGCGGCATCCTGAACGCAGCCGCGATCGCGACGAACCCGCGCGTCACTGCGCTGGTCATGGGCACCTCTGATCTGACAAAGGATCTCCACGCGCGAGTCACGCGCGAGCGTCTTCCGCTGGTGACCAGTCTTCAGCTCTGCGTGCTCGCCGCGCGCTCCGCCGGGATCACGGCTCTCGACGGCGTCCATCTCGATCTCGATGACGACGCCGGATTCGCGGCGGCCTGCCGCCAGGCCGCCGACTTCGGCTTCGAGGGCAAGACCTTGATCCATCCCAGGCAGATTGCTCTTGCCAACGAACTCTTCGCGCCGGCGGCCGGTGAAGTGGACTGGGCGCGCCGGGTCATCGCGGCCCATGCCGATGCGCTCGCCCGCGGTCACGGCGTCGCCGTGCTCGACGGTCGCCTGGTCGAAAACCTGCACGTCGACGATGCCCGCCGCGTGCTGGCTCTGACGGACGCGATCGCCGAGCGTACGAAGTGACCCAACCCCCCGAGCGCGGTCGCCTCGCGGTGTTACAGGGCG
>Ga0126369_10003258_pt1 | contig 11709 bp, 11 predicted proteins | sample PanSoiMetaPlot_1_FD_109646 | JGI IMG/M metagenome (GOLD analysis project Ga0126369, IMG submission 109646) | Tropical forest soil microbial communities from Panama - MetaG Plot_1 | ecosystem: Environmental > Terrestrial > Soil > Tropical forest > Bulk soil | place: Panama | collected 2016-02-17 | reverse complement strand
TAGATGGAAAAACGAAGGAGGGACTGCGCCCACACAAATAACAGATACCCGTAGAAAGCCGGATATAGCTTCAGAAGCCTGCCGGAGAGCGCCCGCGCCAGGATCACGGCCTCAATCGCTATGCTGCTCCACCAAATGAATTGGCCGAGCATTTTCCTCCCCAATCCGCTTGTAACTGCCGATTGGAGCCCATCCTAGCATGAGGCGGGGAAGAGCGCGGGCTCCTCCCCTCTTCTCTACCGCTGTGTTTAAGCAACTGCGCTTGGCCATGGAATTGGGGGCGGTACGGGCCACGGATCCCCGCCATCCGCCATCAGCGCCCTGGTGTCCCTGAAGTCACCGGCGGTTGCCTTATAGGCAGTTTTCGTTGACGTTAGAGGCTGCAAGACGCTCGGGAAAACAGCCACAGCAGCGAACAAAACCAGTGTAACGAGCGTGCCCCGAACTCTCAGTTTCGACATTTTCATCTCCTTGAAGAAATTAGCGAGGATGGCTGCTGGCGATGCGAGCGCCGTCCTCGACCCCGCGCCAAGGGTAGGCGGGAACTAGGCGGCCTTGGATATCGCCTGTTTTTTGGTTGGTATCTCGACCAAACCGCGCCATCCAGCTATGTATCAGAATGGGTAATAGGTGCGAGAAGGGGAAGGAGCGGCGCTGGCGCATTCACATCGGGCAGGACGACCCCATCAAGAGGTCGAGATCCCAATGCAACGGGCTCTTTCCCTCTCCAGGGCTGGGGACAGAAAAGCAACGGCGACGTGCGATTGTGGCATTTTGCCGTGTAATTTCAGCAACTCTTGCCGCTGCTTTCGCCCTTGCCGCTTTTCGGTGCCGCCGTCTTGAGCAATGTTTGAAGCTTCGGGATCACAACTAAGAGCTCTTTATCCCACCAGAAAATCTTGGCAGGGTTCACTCTGTAGTTCATCGAAAATTCACGCTTGGTTGCAATCCCAAGCAAACGCATTTTTCGGCATCGTTGGACGCCTCCCGCCTAATGATTGCGTCATGCTGGCAAGCGGGCGAGGCGTCCCTGAGCTTCGCCCCTCTCTCCTATGAATAAGCGTGCCCCATCGGGAGCGGCGTCCCCCAAGGACGCCGCTCCTCCCGCTCCCTGCAAGGCAGAATTCATTTTTTATGCGCAAGCCCAGAGAGACCGCTCCAAGCCCGCAAAAGTCCTCGGCGACTATGTTTGCGATTTCACCAGAGCCGACTGGGAGCACCGTTGGAAGGAATGGAATTCCCGCCTGAATCCGTACTTGCACCTTTTTCTGTGCGCCGAACACTCGAGGGAGCTTGGTTTGAGCGCTTCCATAGATCCCAGAGACTAGCTCGTCTTCATCGCTTTCCCTCGAGTGGCTAGTCTTGCGCCGTTTTCACGTCCGGGCTCCGTCTGAAAGACCCGCTTTTCTTGTCTCTAAACTAAAGACCGAGAGCTGGATGACTCTCGGTCCCGATTCTCCATCTACCCATTTCGATTTTGGAGATTACTTCCCGTAGACCAGCACGTGGAACGTCCCCAATACCGCCTGCGGCCGGTCGGAGCCCGAAGCGGCCTTAAAATCAGCGGTGTCCACCAGGATGTTGTGCGTCTTCGTGTCGAGACCCATGGTCTTCGCGCCCAGCTCCGTCTTCACCTTTTCCACCTCGCTGTACTTGTCAGGCGCATCTTCGTGGAAAATGTGTACGAATCCCTCGCGGGTCGAGACGTAGATCAACCCCGTTTCCGGCTCGAACACCGCGGCATCTACACCGGCCGTAATTGGAAACGACTGGATGACTTTCCCACTGTCCGCATCCAGCACCACGAGGTTCTGTGGCTTGCGTCCCGCGCTGAACAGCCGCCGGTGTTCCGTGTCCATCGCCAGCGCCGTGGGTGCCCCGGCGGGCGCTAGTGGCCAGCGCGATTTGATCTTCAGCGTGTTCGAGTCAATCGCCACCAACTCACTCTTGTCTTCCAAGTTGACGAATAGCGTCCCTTTGCCGTCCGCCACCGCGAACTCCGGCCCGCCACCGAGCGCGATCGTCCCCACCACGCTGCCGCTTTTCGCGTCAAGCACGGTTGCGCTGTTCGGGTCACCATTCATTACAAAAACGCGCTTCGACGCCGGATCGTACGCTACGCTGTCCGCGTCCTTGTCAGCTTTCGCTTCGCCGGTCACCTTCAACGTCTGTAAATCGAAAATGATCACCTTTCCTTGCCCCCCGTCGGTGATGAACCCGCGCCCAAACTCGCTGGCGATGGCAACGCCATGCGTCTGCTTCAATCCGCCAATCGTTCCGACGATGCTGCCGCTATCGGCATCAATAACTTTAATCTCTGTGCCATGCGACAAATACACGCGCCGCGCCGCCGCGTCCACGGTGATATAGTCGAAATATTCCCGTGTGCTGCCCTCCGCCGCGGGCAGAGGGTATTTCTTCAGCAGGTGGTAACTCTCCGCCGCCCGCGCCGCCGCCAGCCCACCAAGCAATAGCGCACTCCCGAGCAAAACCTGTCTGCCAGTTCTGGAAAGTTTCATAGTTCATCTCCTCCCACGCTTGAATCGCGCCCAAACTACCATAGCGAAGATAAACCCGTCATAAACACGCCCCTGCACACGTTGCCCCTCATGGTCGTGGGGGGCTGGTGAACTCAGGGAGTCGGACGTTGCCGTTGGGCCAAAAAGTTGAGAGTTTGGCTAACTACTAAGCTTCTGCGGCCATGCGATCTGGCCGCTGCGCTGGTAGGCTAAATTCACGATTTGGCCTGCGCGAGCCGCGGCCACGCCGGTTTCGACAGGAGCGTTGGGCTCCTTGCGGCTCTTCACGCAATCAAAGAAATTCTGCATGTGGTCGATGGTTCCGTCGCGGAAACTATCGGCCTTGACCACGGGATTCTCTCTGCCCGACACGCCCTCGCGATATACGGCAAAGCCCGCACGGTTGATCTTCAGAGTGCCGTCCGTGCCGCGAAATTCCAATCCGCCGTCGTCTATGGAGGAAGCCATCATCCCTTCGTAGACCACGTCCCATCCTGGATAACGGACCGCCGCCTGAATCGTGTCCGGGCAGTCCCATTGGGTGAAGATCGATTTGTCGGCAAGAATCTGCGCGTGCGTTGGCAGATCGGATTTCATGGCCCAGTGCGCAACGTCGATCCAATGGGTAAAGAGGTCGGTCATGGCGCCGCCGCCGAAATTCCAATACCACCGCCAAACGTAAAACTTCTCTTCACTGAAGGGCTGATCGGGCGCGCCTCCGAGCCACCGCTTCCAATCGAGCGCCTGGACGTCGACCGCCTTGCGGTTCCTCCACCCCAGGTAGTTCTGCCACCAGTAGGTCCGGACTTGCGGAACACGTCCGAGGCTGCCCCCTTGAATCAGTTCCACGGCGTCGCGAAAGTGGCTCCAGCTCCTCTGCTGCATACCGCACTGCAAAATCTTTTTGCTGGATCGGACCGCATGAGTCAGTGTCGAGCCTTCTTCCACGGTGTGCGTGACCGGCTTTTCCAGGTAAACGTCCTTGCCCGCAGCCACGGCATCGACCGCCACGCGCACATGCCAATGGTCCGGAGTCGCAACAATCACCACATCGAGCGGTTGATCGAGCAACTCGCGGTAATCCGCGTGAGTGGTCGCGGTGCCATTCGAGCGCTGCTTTACCGCTTCGCGCCGCGGCCCATAGACGTCACTCACGGCGGCGATTTGGTAGTTACCCGCTTTGTCGGCTGCATTGAGGAGGTCATTCATGCGCCCGCCGGCGCCGATGACTCCCACGCGAAGGGTATCGTTGGCTCCAAGAACTCGAGTTGACGCCAGGGCGGTTAAGCCGCCGGCGATAAGAAAACTGCGGCGATCTATTGGATGTTGCATGGCAAGCATCTTAGCCGCTCACAAGCGATCAGAAAAGCAGTAGGACCATTGAGCCCTTCTTTGACCCTTCCGCCGCCGTGGCCGCCCGCGAGGTGTGGTTGCCGCCCCCTCGTGTGGATGCTACGATTCCAAGTTCTATGTCCCTTACCGATAGCCACCAGAACGCGCTACCGCGGCCTCGCGTCGGCATCCCTTGGCGCACCAGCACCGATGAAGAGCAGGCTAAAACCACCGGTCAGCGCGGCAAGACGGAGGATTACCTCCGGGCAGTCGAGAAGGCGGGCGCGGAAGGAGTGATTCTTCCTCTCAAGGACCGAAAAGAAAGGGACCGCCTCATTCCCACACTGGACGCTTTTGTGCTCCCCGGCAGCCCAGCTGACGTCGAACCTCAATCCTACGGCGCGGTGAACCGTGGATTGTCCGCTCCCGCCGACCCGGCTCGGGAGGAGACTGATCACGCCATTCTCCAGCACGCTTTTGCCGAAAGAAAGCCGGTATTGGCCATTTGCTATGGCTGCCAGCTCCTGAACGTCTATCTGGGTGGCACGCTGATTCAGGACCTTAAAGCTGAAACCGGCACCGTCGCGCCCCATCAGAAGAAGGACCTCGTGCCGGAAGGCAGGCCGGAACCAAAAGAAGATCCCATGCACCCGGCTAGATTCGAGTCCGGAAGCCGCCTCGCCGCGCTTGCCCAAGACTCACAGGCGACCGTCAACAGCTCGCACCACCAGGCGATTCAACAGCCTGGCAAGAATTTGCGCGTCACCTCCCGTGCTTCCGACGGAACCATTGAAGGTGTCGAGTGGATGGGTGATTCGAATTGGGTAACCGGCGTGCAGTGGCATCCCGAACGGATGTTGGAAGATACATTCTCCGAGCGTTTGTTTAACGAGTTTGTCGCTGCCGCCAAGGCCCGTGATCTGGTGACTCACAAGATATAAAGCAACGCCGAATTTCGAGTTCCGAATCATTGGTGGCAGCTTCAAGCAGCGAACTGGGCCCGGTGTAGCTTTTCCATTTTCAATATTCGAATTTCACATTTCGAGGTTTAACTTCGGGGGTGTCATGATTTCTCTCGCAGGCAGGGCGGCGCTCATCACCGGCGGTTCGCGCGGCATCGGAGCGGCGGCGGTTAAAATGTTCGCGCAAGCGGGTGCCGATGTGGTGTTTAGCTATTTCAAATCCAAAGACGCCGCACAGCTAATTCAACAGGAAGCGGGCAAACACGGCACGCGCGTCGAAGCCTTCAAAGCTGACGCCGGTAAGCACGCCGACAACAAGGACCTCGTCGAGCACTGCATCTCGCGCCTCGGCCGGCTGGACATCCTCGTGGCCAACGCCGGCGTCTGGAACCAGGAAGATCTCCCCATCGAAAAAATGTCCGAGAAGCAGTGGGACGAAATGATTCGCACCAACCTCAAGAGCATCTACTCGATCGTTCATTTTTCCGTCCCGCAGATGCTCAAGCAAAAGTCCGGCAAAATTGTCACCATCAGCTCCACCGCCGGGCAGCGCGGCGAATCCCTTCACACCCATTACGGAGCTTCTAAAGGCGGCATCATCAGCTTCACCAAGGGCCTTGCGACGGAGCTTGCTCGGCACAATATCCTGGTGAATTGTGTGGCGCCCGGCTGGGTCGCTACGGATATGTCCAACCCTGTGCTTGAAACCAAAGCCGGCCAAAAAATGGCGTCGACCGTGATTCCATTGCGCCGCGCTGGCACCGCCGAAGAAATTGCTGGGCCCATCCTCTTTGCTGCTTCCGACCTGGCCAACTTCATGACCGGAGAAGTCATCAATGTAAATGGAGGTGCCGTCTTGTGCGGATGAGGCTTGCCCATTTTCGCCGCGGAATCGTTGCCATGGGGATTCTTGTTGCAGCTGCGTGTGTTGTCCCGACCGTCGCAGCGCAAAATCCCGACACCATGATGCCGGAGCAGAGTGAGGCCAAAGGCAAGGAGATTATCCGCGAGCTGATTGCCGGGCTTGGCGGACCTGGTTATACGGATGTGCGCGAAAGCGAGTGTTCTGGGCTCCGTTCGCTGTTTGGTCACAGCGGCGATCTCACCGGTTATATCAATTTCAACGATTTCCGCCAGTATCCGGATAAGGCGCGCATCGAATACTCGCGTAAAGGTCGCAACACGATTCTCCTGTCCTTGATTGGCCTGGACGGATTGGATTTTGCCCACGGCGGGGTCGTAGTCGCTCTGTACAACGGCGACCGCGGCTGGTCGTATGACCGTAGCGGGGTCAGCGAACTGCCAGTGACTTCGGTCACCGATTTCCAGGAGTCCGCGAAGCGCAGCGTTGACAACTTGCTACGCTTCCGTCTCAAAGAACCCGGTCTTGCTATTCGATTCGGCGGGAGTGACACCGTGGACCTCCGGCAGGTGGACTGGGTGGAAATCAACGACAGCGAAGGGCGCAAGTACCGGCTTGCAGTCAACCGTTCCACTCACCTCTTGGATCGCGTAGTGGTCAGCACCGAGGACACGGAAAACCAGCAAGTGAACGACGACACAACCATTTATACGAATTACCAGCTAAAGAACGGTGTGTGGACGCCGATGCAGTATACGAAAGAACATAACGGCCGACGCGCTGCGCAGTTCTTCCTGGATAGTTGCCGGTATAACCCCGGCTTTCCGCAAGATCTATTCTCGAAAGACTCGTTGAAATCCCGTGGCGCGGAGCTTGTCTCCAAAAAGAAGTGAGTGGCTGCTCCCGAGAAAGAACAGGAGGGTGCGCACAGTCACCTCTCAGGCAATTTCTAGACCTTACTAGTATTATAAGTTAAACAACGGTTCTCCCGAATAACGAAGTGTGCAAAAATGTTACATTTTCTCCCCTTTTTGCCTCTCTGTACTATCATTTAGGTTAGAGAGCCCTAACCGAATAAGTACTATGTCTGGGAGCACTTGCGCGCCATTGTCCCTGGTATCGCAACTGCGATAGAACTGGAAACTTAAGACACTTCGTAACCCGAAGGTAGACTGGCTCCAACCTCCACGAGGAACGATCTTGACTAAGGGTGCAACGCGCTCCGGCACTCCGCGAAGAGCCACTGCCGGCTTCAGCATGGTCGAGCTGGTGATGTCTATCTGTGTGATGCTGATTCTCACGGCGCTCGCGATTCCGTCCTTGATGCGCTCCATGCGTGCCTATCAGCTCAACAGTGCCGCGGCGAGCGTATCCGACATGCTGAAATTCACCCGATTCGAAGCGGTGCGCCGAAACACGCAGATCAATTTCCTGATGCAAGCAAACGCTACGGGCTGGCTCATTGGCGCCGATTCCAACAGTGATGGAACCCTCCAGCCAACGGAAAAACAACAATCCATCGCGGGATATGCAACACTTTTACCTGCAGGCACGGCGCCTGCACCAAATGCCATCCAAGCCTCCCTCGGCGGCACGGCGCTGACAACTCTCTCCGGGGGCAATGGCACCGTCACCTTTGACGCGCGCGGGGCCATTCGTCAAGGAATTGGCGGCCCGCTCTCCAGCAGCTTGTACGTATTTTATGTCGGCAACGCTAGCGATCCCGATTCCGGCTATCGCGCTGTGGTTTTGCTTCCTTCGGGGGGCGTGCAAATCTGGACCGCCCCCAGCGGCGGCCCTTGGCGCCAAGTTGGTTGAAACGTGACATCCCACCTTTACATGCCACGGCCGGCCACCAGACTTCATGTCTTGCAGGAAGGTTTTAGCCTCCTCGAAATGATGTTTGCAACTTTGATTTTGCTTGTTGGCTTGGTAGCCGTTGCGCAGCTCGTACCCGCTTCGATTCTCATGAACTATCACAATCGCTCCGATTCAGCTGCTATGGTGTTTGCCCAGCGCCAGTTGGATACGATTCTGGATCAGCCGCTCAACCCAGTCGGCAATTCCTTTACGGACTCTCGAGGAAATACCTATCAACTTGGTGATCCGACAGCACCGAACGTCCTCCAAGGCTCGAACGTAGTGACTCTCCGCGGCTACAACGTTATCAATTTCAGCGGAGCCCTTCCTCAGCCTTACCCGACGGACGGGTTCGGCTTCACGTACCAGGATCCAACGGACCCCAATGGAACCACTTACGACGTGCGCTGGGCCGTGATTATCACAGGGAACGGTACAACGGCTTCTTCCAAGCGCTTCATCCTCGGCGTTCGCCAATTGAGTGGCAGCGGTTTCTCTCTCCCCATCACTCTTGACACGATGGTTAGCAAATGAACGCGAGTAACCAGGTGAAGCGCCAGAGCGGCTTCACCCTGATTGAACTGCTCGTCGCTCTCGGTATTTTCCTCCTGGTAATCGGAGCGGCTTTCACCCTGCTTAGCACTTCGCAGCAGCGCTATCGCACCGAATCTCAAGTCCTCAACTCTTTTCAGGAAGCGCGTCTCGGCATGGACCAAATCGTGCGGGACATTAATGACGCCGGATTTCCGCCTCCCAGTTTCGCAAACGTGGATCCGACAAAAGTAACGAGCTCACCCTTCGGGTGGCAGCCGGGCTATACCGTGCCAACACCTTGCCAGATTGGCGCGGGATGCTTTACTCCGGGTGATTTCGATATCATTATTGAAACAGAACCCAATCCCGTGGACCCTTCTTGCTTCCCGAATTGCCAGGTCCAATGGATTCGCTATCAATTGGGAGGCCCGAACGGAACCACTTTGATGCGCGGCGCGGTTTATAAACAGGCCTCTCACGATCCCGCCGCGGATACCTCCACAGCCCTCGTGCCTTTCGTCGAAAATGTGGTGAACAATTCCCCCAACCTTCAGATCGGGCAGTTTCCGTTGTCGGCCGCCTATCCCGCGCTTTTTCCGGGAGGCAACCCCGTCCCCATCTTCCAGTATACTTGCGACAGGCCCGGTGTTTCCCCGCCCCCATCTCCACTTCCGCTGTGTGTGAATGCGCTAGGGGACAATTCGCCGCTGAACATTCGCGACGTTGCCATTACCTTGATCGTGGCCGATCCTTCCCCGGACGCTGTGACCGGCCGGCCACGTCTTGTACAATTAGAAGGACGCGGTCGCCGAATTAATCCGAATCAGTGAGATTTTGTAGCGCCAAGTTGAGAACCATTCGTCCAATTCGCAGACGCGGTAGCGAGGCCGGTATTGCTCTGCTCATTGCCATTTTCGTTTTATTGCTGATCAGCGTAGTGGCTATTGCTGTGGTCGTTTCCTCGGATACGGAATCCCACCTGACAGGCAATTATCGCTATTCGACAACCGTTTACTACGCCGCCCTCGCCGGTGTGGAAGAAGCCCGCGCCCGCTTGCGGCCCAACGATCCCGATTCCTTTCAGAAGATCAATCCACCAGGGAGCTTCCTGCCCGCTCCCGGCGCAACGCTTCCTATTGGGACCGTAGGCTACGTGCTCAATCCCAGTCCCACCGACAATGCTGGCGCCATGCTAACGACTTATCCCGATACGGAGTACGATACGGAATTTGGCGCGGGCGCTCTCGCGGCAGCAACAGCAGCCGGGACCGTGCCGACCACTCAATCGGTTTGGAATAAAAGCCCCCTGAACGGATTGCCTTTTTCGGGGCCGCTGTATAAATGGGTTCGTATCAACGCCATCTCCGAGAAATCTCTTAGTCTGGACGTCGACGCCGATGGTCAGGCTGACTCGACTACTCCGCTGTACTATGACGGCATCAACCGGGTTTTCAGCAACAATAACATTGGTCCGCAAGCGCTCGAACTTACTGCGCTGGCCGTTTTGCCCAACGGCAGCCAGAAGCTCCTTCAATACATTTCAGCTTCCACGACCATCGCTCCGCCAGGCATGCAAACAATCAGCCCCCTTTTCCTTGCGGCTCTAACAATCTCCGGGAGTACAAGTTCTTCCCCAACCTTCCAGGCGCCACTCAACAATGCCGTATACGCCGTCCAAGGTGTTAACCGCGACTGTTCTGGCAACCCAACAGCCGGAACCGTTGCCGCGATCGGTCTTTTTGGCGATTACAGCGGCGGCAACTATAACGCGGATCTGAATTCGATAGCCAACGGGATTCCAACCAGCGCTGGCGGGCCCCCCCCTGTCAACCCGCAGCAGAACTACACCGGTAACACGCCGCCACATGCCTTGCCCGATGTCGAGTACCTTTCGGCATTTCCAGCAAACCTGCAGTCCCCTTCGCAAATCGATGCCTTCGCTCAAAACATCATACAAAATGCTATTGCTTCCTTCGTCCCCGCCGGCTCCGCAGGTACCCAGCAATCCTTTCTTGATTCTCTGAACATGTCTCCTACGAATCCGGTGACGGTAGTAGTTAATGGCAATCTGGATTTGACAAATTGGACTGGCACTGGCTATGGGTTGCTGCTCGTAACTGGAACACTCGTTTATGATCCAGCCACAACCTGGAATGGAGCCGTTCTTGTGATAGGCCAAGGCCAAGTAACGAACATAGACCACGGCCAATATCGGCAAATCAACGGGGCGCTGTTTGTGGCTAAAACTCGAGATGCGAGCGGGAATCTCCTTGGGGGTGGAATCGGGGGAGGTTCGGTCTCCTTTGACGCACAAATGCAAGGCAGCGGCATCCGCTACAGCAGTTGCTGGGTTCAAAAGGCGCAGCCCATAGGCGGCTATAAGATTCTCTCTTTTCACGAGATATCTCAATAGGCTGTCTTCCCTGGAACCTTTTGCCCGGCCTTACATCAACTTGAGTCGCCATTCCGACCTGACCTTCCGGATTCCCCATCGGACCTAAGGGAAGTCCGTCGTTGCGCAAAGTACTTTTCTACAGACAGTTGAAAGTTGCTTGCGGACGGCGAACTTCCGCGACTGCCTGAACTCGACTTGTTACCTTTCTACCCATCAAGCCCTGACGTCCATCTCATGGCGACTTCCACGGCTTTGTAACTGAAACAATCTGAAAGGCTTACTCTCTGATAGGTGTTGGCTTCCAAAGTGCCCTTCTCGAGTGCGTCGCGAAGTTTGCTCTCAAACGGACGTGTGACGTAGCAGGGTCAGGAACTCTAAGACGCAAGGGGAATCAATGAATCAACCCAGACTCTACGCGAACAGGACTGGTCGAAGCCGGGGCTTCTCGACTCTCGAGCTGCTCTTGGTTATGGTCGTCTCGCTGGTTGTCGCTGCATTGGCCATACCCGGCTTCAACCAGGTACGGCGTACTCTGCGCATTTCAGGGGATGCCCGAGATCTGAATGGAGCCATCAACCAAGCCAAGCTGCAGGCTGCCGCTGACTTTACCGATACTCGTGTTTATATCGATCTGAATGTCGGCAGCCCGCTTCCCGGTGGAGGCGCGAGCAACGATAATACTTTCCACGTCGATGTGTGGAATAAGAACCTTAACTGCTGGCAGACCGCTGGTGATCTTGATAACCTCGGACAACCGCGATGCATGATCCCCGGAACGAGCCCGGTTCAGACCCTCTCGCAAGGTGTCACGTTTGGCTTCGCTGGAGTGGGTGCACCCCCACCCAACACCCAAACCGCCATGGGCCAGGCACCCATTAGATGCACACCGGTAAATGGAAGAAGGTTGGGCCAAGCGGCCAGCACGGCCTGCTTCTTTTTCAACTCCCGAGGTGTTCCCATCGACCCCGCTACACTCCTCCCAACCGGGAACGGCGCTGTCTATATCACCGACGGCGCTCAAGTCTACGGAGTGACGGTCAGTATCACCGGGCTTAGCCAAGTCTGGGCCAATAACATCCAGAACAATGCAAACTGGTACCGCAAGTGAGGAAGGCTCAGATGAAACTTCATCATTCATTGCGAATTGTCAAACGCAGAAGGAACTCGCAGGCCGGCATAAGCCTTATCGAAACCATGATCGCCCTTGGCCTGCTGCTTGTCGCTGCCGCTGGTATCCTGACTTTG
>Ga0126369_10003257_pt1 | contig 11714 bp, 12 predicted proteins | sample PanSoiMetaPlot_1_FD_109646 | JGI IMG/M metagenome (GOLD analysis project Ga0126369, IMG submission 109646) | Tropical forest soil microbial communities from Panama - MetaG Plot_1 | ecosystem: Environmental > Terrestrial > Soil > Tropical forest > Bulk soil | place: Panama | collected 2016-02-17 | reverse complement strand
CGTCGCCGTTGCCAAGTGACTTTTAGTACCGAGGCCCTTTTAGAGGCGAAACCTGATCAGGAGCGTCGCCAGCCCGAGAAACGAAAAGAATCCGAATACATCCGTGAACGTCGTAATAATCACGCTCGACGCAATCGCCGGGTCGACGCGCGAGGTCTTCAGCGCGATCGGGATCAGCGTGCCGACGACGGCCGCGATCAGCATGTTCGAGATGAGCGCGACCGCGAGGATCAGCGAGAGCAGAAACTGTCCCTTCCAGATGTAGGCGATCACCGCGATCACCAGGCCGTTCGCCGCGCCGGTCGTGACGCCGAGCCAGAGCTCCTTCCACAGCACGCGGCGCAGGACGCTGCCCGTCATGTCCCCGAGCGCGATGCCCCGCACCACGACCGTGGCGGTCTGGGTGGTCGCGATGCCACCCATGGAGGCCACGATCGGCATGAATACCGCCAGGGTGGCCAGGGTCTGGATCGAGGACTCAAAGAGCCCGATCACCGAGGCCGCCAGCACCGCGGTGCCCAGGTTGATCAGCCGCCAGAGGTTCCGCTTGGGAAAGACCGCCCGCGGCGGATCCAGCACCGTCTCGTCGCCGCCGGCGCCGCCGAGGCGCTGGATGTCCTCGGTGGCCTCCTCCCGGATGACGTCGATCACGTCGTCGACGCCGATCGTGCCGAGCAGCCGGCGGTTGACGTCCACCACGGGGATCTGGATCAGGCTGTAGTGCTGAACGAGGCGCGCGACCTCCTCCTGATCCGTGTCGACGCGCACGCTCTCGACCTCTTCAGTGCGAATGGTGCGGATCGGTGTGGCGGCGTCGGCAGCCAGGAGCCGGTGCAAGGGCACCATCCCCACGAGGTGGTCGTGATCGTCGACGACGTACAGATAAAAGGCGCCCTCGCCGGACGCGGCTTTGCGGATGTGCTCGATCGCCTCGGCGACGTTCGCGTCCTCGCGGACCGCCACGAAGCCCGGGGACATGAGGCGCCCGGCCGTGCCCTCCCGGTACTCGAGGAGCTCGTGCACCTCCTCCGACTTCTCCTCTTCCATGAGCTCGAGGATCTCGTCGGCCCGCTCCTTGGGCAGCTCCTGGACGACGTCGGCGACCTGTTCGGGCGGCATGCGATCGAGAACACGCGAGACCTCGACCTCCGGCAGCGAGCCCACCAGCTCGCGCAAGGTCGGGTCGTCGAGCTCGGCGAGCACTTCGCCTGCGTGCTGTGGGCTGAGCAGACGGAAGAGCCGCACCTGGTCGTCGCGGGGCAGCTCGCGAATGACACGCGAGACGTCCGCGGGGTGCGCGTCCTCGACGAGGTCGGAGAGTCGCTCATCGCGACCCTCGACGAGGAGCTGCTTGATCGATTCCCTCAGCCTCTCGAGCTCTTCCATATGTAGAAATCCAAAGCGCGCCTCGGCGGGCGGGGCCTTTCATTCGCGCGCCTCGAGCCGGGGGCCAGCCCCCGGCCGGCCCTGCGGCTCGCGCGGCGGCCCCGCGACGGCGTGCTGCACGCACTCCTCGGGGAGTGTTTAGTATGACGCCGCCCGGAGACCGGGCAAGGGAATTTTGCCCCGCGCGACGCGGGAGACGAAGACTGTTGGGCGCCGGTCAGGCGCCGAACTTCGTGAGCCGGAGCGCGTTCGCCATCACGAGCGGCATCAAATGCTGGGAGGGCATCACGCCGAGGCTGCCAGATCCGCATGCCCGCTCGGTGAACGCGGTCACGCCGTCGGCGCCGCAGTAGCGGCTCCAGACCACGACCGGGACCGGTTGCCAGCCGTGGCCGGCCAGCACCGATGGCGTCGCGTGATCGCCGGACACGACCAGCACGTCCGGCTTGAGCGCCCGGATCTCGGGAATCGCGCGATCGAGGCGCTCCAGGGCGCGTACCTTCGCGTCGAAGTCGCCGTCCTCGCCCGCCTTGTCCGTGTCCTTGTAATGCACGAAGAAGAAGTCGTGCGTGTCCCAGTGCTCGCGCAGGGTCGCGAGCTCGTCGTCGAACGTGGTGCCCGTCTTGAGCACTTCCATCCCTACCAGCTTCGCGAGGCCGCGGTACATAGGGTACGCCGCGATCGCGGCGCTCCGGAGCCCGAACACTTCGGGAAACCGCGGAAGCTTCGGCAGCTGATCGAAGCCGCGCAGGAGCACCATGTTGGCGGGCGCCGCATCGGCGAGCAGGCGCCGCGCCTCGGCGACGAAGCGGTTCACGAGCGCCGCGGTGGCCTTCGCCCGCGGATTGAGCGCCTTCACCGGCAGCGGCGCCTGGCCGGTCGCCTGCGGGTCGGTCTCGGAAAGGCCCGCGGCCAGGCGGGCCCCGCCCCGTGCCCGCGCGCGCAGGACCAGGACGAAGCGATAGTCCTTGACCGACTCGACGAAGACCTCGACCCCGGGCAGCTTGATCCGCCGCAGCCGCTCGGTCAGCTTCAGGTTGATCTCGGTCGCGAGCCGTCCGGCGCGCCGGTCCGTGATCTTTCCGGCGGCGTCGACCGTGCAGAAATTCCCGCGCGCGGCGACGTCGCCCGCGCGCAGATCGAACTCGATGCCGAGCGCCTCGAGAACTCCGCGCCCGACCTGGTACTGCAGGGGATCGTAGCCGAACAGCCCGAGATGACCGGGGCCGCTTCCCGGCGTGATCCCGGGCGCCACGTGCCGGATGAGTCCGCACGCGGCGTCGGCGGCGAGCTGAGACAGATTCGGCAGGCTCGCCGTCTCGAGCTCCGAGCGGCCGGTCTCGGGTCGCGGGAGCCCGCCGAGACCGTCGAGCGACACCAGAACGATCTTCGTCGTGTTGGCAACGACGAGCGGCGCGATGACGTCGAGCATCGTCCTGGTCTCCTCACGCCTCCTTCACGGGGTTCTCGATCTGGCCCAGTCCGGTGATCTCGAGCCGGCACGAGTCGCCGGGCTGCAGGAACACCGGCGGCTTGCGGGCGAAGCCCACGCCGGGCGGCGTGCCCGTCGCGATCAGATCGCCGGGGGAGAGCGTCATCAGCCCCGAGAGGTAGCTCACGATGTAGCGCACGTCGAAGATGAACGTCTTGGTGTTGCCGCCCTGCATCTGCTTGCCGTTGACCCAGAGCTTGAGGTCGAGCACGTGCGGGTCGGGGACGTCGGTGCGATCCGCGATGTAGGGACCGACCGGCGCGAAGGTCTCCGGGATCTTGCCCGCCATCCACTGGCTGCCGATGAACTGGAAGTCGCGCGCGCTCACGTCGTTGATGATCGTGTAGCCCCAGACGTAGTCGAGTGCCTGCTCGCGGCTCACGAAGCGCGCCGTCTTGCCGATCACCACGCCCAGCTCGACTTCCCAGTCGAGCTGGCTCGAGCCGCGCGGTCTCAGGATCGGCTCGTTCGGATCGAGGATGGCGTTCGACCACTTCGCGAAGATCGGCGGCTCCTTCGGGATCGGCTGTTTCGCCTCTTCGGCGTGGTCCCGGTAGTTGAGCCCGATGCAGATGAACTTGCCGGGATCGGTGATCGGCGCGTGCAGTCGCGCCGAGTTCGCCGGGACCGTGACCCATTCCTTGATGCCGGCCACCGTGTCTTCGATCAGCGGACCGCCTTCGAGGAAGGCGCGCGTGCTGTCCGGCACCAGCGCCGCGGCGATCTCGGCCGCCCGGGTTACGCCGCGCCGCGTCAGAGAGGCCGCGACACTGGCCTGGAGATCGGCAATCCGGTCGCCCTGCAGGACGCCGAGCCGCGGGGTCTGGCCGTTGGTGGAGAAGCGCACGAGCTTCATGAGTTACGGCCCTCCTGGAAGTGAATGTGCCGCCGATTATAGCGGTTGTCGAGTTTACGTGCCGACGAGCCGTTTGCTATGATCGAAGTCTACCGGAATTGCTGCGGTGGCTTGCCCCTATGGGCAGACAATATCTCCCTGAGGTCTGTTTGGGGAGGAGGCTCGTGATGAAGACCGGAAGCCGGATCCTGGCCGTCCTGGTGGCACTCGCGCTGCTCGCGACTGGCCCGCTCGCTCCGCTCGCCGTAGCCCAGCAGCCTCCTCCCGCGCCACCGACGACACCGCCTCCCGTGCAGCCGATGCCGCCGGCGCAGCCCATGCCGGAGCCGATGGTCCAGCAGCCGCAGGACATCCCGGAACCGGAGTCCCATATGGCCGAGTCTGCCGCCTACAACGTCGGCGCCGGCGTCGCGAACGTCTTCTATATTCCGGGCAAGGTGCTCCTCTGCGGTCTCGGCGGCGCGGTGGGAATCTTCATCCTGATCGTGAGTATCGGCTCACAGCCCAGACCGGCAGCCTACTTCGCGCGCGAGGGTTGCGGCGGCAAGTGGGTCCTCACCGGTGACGATTTCCGGCCCGAGCCCGAGGTCAGATTCGACTGGGAAAGGGACGCCAAGTACTAGCTTCGGCTCGCACCGTACTGTAGCTGTCCTCCTCTTCGTCGCGTTGCTCGCGGCGTTCGCCGCGGGCATCTGGGGAACGGTCATCCGGCCCCCGGCCTACGAAGTGCGCGGCATCATCGTCGCGCGGCCTGCCTCGGACATGCTGCTCGTCCGTCACGACGCCGTCGCCGGGCTCGGCATGAACGCCATGGACCTGATGGCGATCTCCGCGAGCCCGGAGCTCCTCGATCCGGTCGATCCGAGACCCGGCGATCGCGTGAAGCTCGCGGTGCGCCAGCAGGGCGACAAGCTCGTCCTGATCCGGATCGAGAAGCTTCCGTGATCAACTTGATATGCGCGCCTCGGCCGGCGGGGCCCCAGCCCCGCGACGGCCTGCGGCGCGTACCACGACTCGACTGCACGACCCACCTCAGCGCGGATGGGAGAGAGAGCGCACGTAGGCGACCAGCTCCTTGATGTCGCTCTCGGCGAGGGTCGAGCCGAACGCGGGCATGCCGGGCCTGCCGATCGGCGCGCCGCCGTTCTTGATGAGATCGAACAAGTACTGGTCGGAGCGCCGGTCGATCGCCCGAGCATCAGCTAATTTGCCGGGGCGGACCAGGAAAAGGGCCGCGCGCCACGCGCCCTGCCCGTCGGCCCCGTGGCAGGTCGCGCAGAGACCCAGGTAGAGGCGCTCGGCTTTCGGCGCGCCGGGGTGTGGTTTTGGGGTGTCCAGGAGCCACGCCAGCCCGCCCGTGAAGGCCCCGATCGCGGCGATGACCACCGCGAGAGCCAGCAGCGATCGGCGCATTCAAGGAGGATACACCCGGGGCAAGACCTACTTGACAACCGGCGTCAAGGCAGCATAAAGAATCTAATTCTTTACGAGGGTTGCTAGTTGCCAACCCCCTATAGCGCCAGGCTCGCTTGAGGAGGCCTACGATGATGCAGCAGCCCGCCAAACCCTCGCCCTCGACCTTCAACCGCAGAAAGTTCGTCGCGACGGCCGGCGCCGGCCTCGCTGGCGGCTCGCTGTTGACGATGCTCGACGCGCGCAAGGCTCCCGCGCAGATCAAGGGAACGACCCTGCGCATTCTTCAGTGGAGCCACTTCATCCCGGCATACGACACCTGGTACGACAACTTCGCCAAGGAATGGGGCGAGAAGAACGGCGTCAAGGTGCGCGTCGACCACATTCCGCACCTCGACATTCCCGCGCGCATGGCGGCCGAGTTCGCCGCCGGCGCCGGCCACGACATCATCTACAACGGCTCGTCGATCCTGACGCGGCTCTACTACAAGAACCTGGTCGACCTCACCGACGTCGCCGACGCGGCCGCGAAGAAATACGGCGGCTGGATCCCGGCGGCGAAGTCGCTCGTGGAGGTCGAGGGCCGCTGGTACGGACTGCCGATCTTCTACATCCTGGCGCCGATGCTCTACCGGAAGGATCTCTTCGACGCCAACAATCTGAAGTACCCGGACACCTGGGAGCTGGCGCGCGTGGCTGCACGTACGCTGAAGGCCAAGGGACATCCGACGGGAATCGCGCTGTCTCAGTGCGCTGACGCGAACCTCATGTGGCGCTCGATGTTCTTCAGTTTCGGAGGTACCGAGGCGACCGCTTCCGGTGACCAACCCACGATCGATTCCAAGGAGCTACGCGAGTTCCTCAAATTCGCGAAGACGCTCTTCGAGGAAGGCATGACGCCGGAAGTCTTCTCGTGGGACGACGCGTCCGACAATCGCTACCTGGCCTCGGGCATCGCATGCTGGGTCCATGACGCGATCTCGGCGTACCGCACGACCGAGGACACCAATCCGCCCGTGTTCCAGAGCACAGTCCTTGGGCTCGAGCCCCAGGGGCCGTCAGGCAAGCGCGTGAGCGTCGCGGCGCCGAACGTCTGGATGGTGTGGAAGTTCTCCAAGAACCAGCAGGCCGCGAAGGAGTGGCTGGCGTACCTCATCGATAACGACCTCGAGGGTATGGTTCAGAGTCGCGGCTACAACATGCCGTACCTCACCGACCGTTACAAGAAGCCTATGCCCGTGATCGGGACCGATCCCAAGCTGCAGATCCTCCAGGACTTCCCGAAGATCGTCGCGTTCTACGGCAACCCGGGCCCGTCGACCACTCCGATCCAGGAGATCGTCAACACGTTCGTCTTCCCCGACATGATCACCAAGTTCTGTCGCGGCATGGCCCTGGAAGACGCGATCAAGTGGGGAGTGGGCGAGTACCGCCGGATCTACGCGAAGCACAAGCAGGCATGACGCCGAGCTCGTCGAGCAGCGGCCCGGACGCAGCAAGCGCCCGGGCCGCTGGCGTTTCAGTCGTCGTACGGGCGCGTCCTCGGGGGTGGCTCGCGAGCCAGACGTCCAGACGACTCGCCTTCGGCTACCTCCTGCTCGCGCCGGCCGTCCTCTACGTCCTGCTCCTCGTCGGTGCTCCGTTCGTGTTCTCGCTCTTCATGGCGTTGAGCGACGCCTCGGTCGCCGACACCACGGCGAGCTTTGTCGGGCTCGAGAACTTCCGAGCCGCCTTCGAGAGCGACGTCTTCTTCATCGCGCTCCGCAACAGCATCGGGTTCACCCTGGTGGCCGCGGTCTTCAAGGGCATGCTTGGGACCAGCCTCGCATTCCTCCTGCTCCAGCCCTTCTGGGGCAAGAAATTCATCCGCGGCCTCGTCGTGATCCCGTTCACGCTGCCGATCAGTATCAGCGTGCTCGGATGGAAGTGGATGTACGACTCACAGTTCAGCGTCATCAACTGGTTCCTGAGCACGATCGGCGTCATTGGCCACTACGGCTCCGCGGACTGGCCGGTATGGCTGGGCCAGCCCCACCTGGCGCTGGCGGCCTGCATCATGGTGAATGTGTGGCGCAACTTTCCGTTCTCGGCCATCGTGCTGCTCGCGGGATTCACGTCGGTGCCCAACGAGATCCTGGACGCCGCGCGCGTGGACGGGACGAGCTTCTTCCAGCGCTTTCGTCACGTCGTCGTTCCGATGATCGCGCCAATCCTGCTGATCGGCTTTCTCTTCGACACCGTGTTCACGCTGTCCGATCTCGGCGTTGTGTATCTCCTGACCCAGGGCGGTCCGGCCAACGCCACGAAGATCCTGCCCGTGCTCGCTTACCAGGTCGGGATCCAGGCCGGAGCGCTCGGACGGGGCGCGGCGATCGCCCTGTTCCTGTTCCCCCTGCTGCTGCCCCTGATGATCCTGATGCTCCGAAACCTCAAGCGAAGAGAGTACTGACCGATGGCGCTCGCCGCACGCACGCAACGCCAGAAAGAGATCCGACGCCACGCCTGGATTTATGCCGCGATCACGCCCTACGTCGTCCTTGCCATCTTTCCGATCTACTGGATGGCGCTCACCGCATTGAAGCAGGATCCCGATCTCTACCGGATGGATCAGTTCCCGCTCTGGTTCCACCTGCCACCGACGTGGAAGAATTTCTCGTACCTCTTCTACAGCACGAACTACGGCGCCTGGATCGTGAACACGATGAGCATTGCAGCGTGGGTCGCCGTGATCACACTCCTCATCGCGGTGCCGGCCGGATACGCGCTGGCGCGCCTGCGGATTCCGGGATCGGAGAATCTCGGGATCGCGGTCTTCATGACCTATCTGGTCCCGGGCATCATTCTTTTCATCCCGCTCGCACGGGTGGTGTCGATGGTCGGGCTCCAGGACAGCTGGTGGGCGCTCGTGCTGGTCTATCCGACCATAACCATCCCGTTCTGCACCTGGCTGCTCATGGGCTTTTTCAAGACGGTGCCCATGGAGATGGAAGAGGCAGCGCGCGTCGATGGCTGCGGCTACCTCGGCGCGCTCCTGCGCGTGGTGCTCCCCGTGAGCATACCGGGAATCCTGACCGCCGTGATTTTCGCCTTCACGCTCTCGATGCAGGATTTCCTCTACGGGCTGGCGTTCGTCGCCCCGGGCGACCAGAAGCCGGTCACCGTCGGTGTGCCCACGGAGTTGATCCGGGGCGACGTGTACTACTGGGGTTCGCTGATGGCGGCGGCCCTGATGGTGGGGCTACCCGTTGCGATTCTCTACAATTTCTTCCTGGACCGATTCATCCAGGGAATCACCGGCGGTGTCGGGAAGTAGAACTCAGTTCTCCTTCTCCGCTTTCTGAACCGGGTCCGGACGACCGGGGTAGCCGAGATGAAGCATCAGATACTTGACGGGCTTGTCCGAACGATTGGCGTGGTTGTGCCACCATCCGCCGTTGTCCATGAAGGACTGGCCCGCCGCATGGTACTGGGCGCCCTTGATGCCCACGGGGCCGTCTTGATAGTCGGTGGTGAGAAGACCCTCGATGACATAGATGTAGGTCGGGACGCGGAACTGCTGGCGTCCGGTCTGCCCGCCGGGCTCGAGCTCCACCGTCGCGCCCGTGACGAACAGCGGCGCGTTCACCGTCGCGGAGAATGCGCCGAGAGACGTGACGAGTCCCCTGATCTTGATCCCCTTGGGCTCAGGAACCTTTTGGTCCTGAGCGTCGGCCGGAAAGCTCGCGTAACCGACAACGAGCAAGCTGGCTAGCGCAGCGATCATTGCCCTAGTGATCATCGGTGTGCTCTCCAGGAGAAGATGTGAACATTGTGATCCTTCGCGTCGCTTCGTCGACGCGCGCGAACGCGCCGGGCCACCGGGAGGCTAGCAGAGGCAGTTCGAGGATGTCAAGGCTCACATGGCGTTCCGGGGCCATCGGGTGCGCGGTGCTGCTCACGCTGACTGGAGTCGTCGCGCATCCCCGGCTGGCGACGAGCGCGGAAGTGGCGCCGGGCTTCCGCATCGACGTGGTGGCCACTGCGATTCCACGCCCGATCCAGCTCGCCCTGGATCCCCGCGGCCGGCTCGTGGTGCTGAGCTCCGGCTGGTTCGGAGACGCAGCCGGCGAGATCTACCGCCTCGACCTCCGCGCGCCCCTGCCGATCGACGCCGCGCGGGTGCCGCGTGTCGTCATCCCGTTCGCCGACCAGATTCGAAAGGCCGTGCTCGGGAGCCTCGCGGTCGATCCTCGAAGCGGGAGCATCTTCCTCGGCGAGGAGAATGGCAATCGCATCTATCGCTTGGGCGATGAGCCGCGGCTCCAGCCGGTCGCCATCGGGCTGAACCATCTCCTCGGCGGGACCGCGTTGACGCTCGACCGCCGCGGGCACCTCGTCTTCATCGACTACTCGGGCTCCGAGGCGCAACTTCGCTCGGAGACGCCGCTGCCGCCGTCGCTGAGCTTCCTCGTCGAGGAAGGCTACCGGGGCCCTCTGGTCTTCCGCATGGATCCCACCGAGGATCGGCCGCTCCCGCGGCGAGCCGATCTACTCGCCCCGGTCTTTCCGCGCAAGGAAGCCACGCGCCCCGACCGCGAGCCGCTGTGGCGACTCATCGGCGTGACCGCGACGCCGGCCGACGACCTGGTGTTCCTCAGCTCAGTCGGCGAGGTGCTTCGTCTTGGACCCGACGGCGAGCTCCGTCTCGTCGTCCGACTTCCGGCGGGTCACTACCATCGCACCAATCTCACGACCGGGCCCGACGGGAGCATCTTCGTGTGCGCCGGCTATCAGATCCGACAGATCTTCCGGATCTCGCCGGCCGGCCGGGTCAGCGTATTAGCCAGCGAGCTCGGCGATCCGGGCGGTATCGTGCTCGACGCGAGCGGAGCCCTCTACGTTCCCGAGGCGGCGGTGCACCGGATCATTCGCATCGCTCCTGATCCCTGAATCGAGAATCCCGCGAGAATTCCGCCCCGATGGTGCAGGTTCGAGCGCTGGCTTCGCCGGCGCAATCCTTCACGGCGATGGGCCGGGAGGGGGCCGTCCAGGCCCCTCGCCAATTAAGCACCCTCGAGCATCGAGGCCGTGAGCCCGCGAACAAAGCCGCGGGCGAAGACGGCGGAGATCGTCACCACCGGAATCGCGAGCAAGTTGACCCCGGCCACCGCGGCCAGCTCGTCGAGCGCCACGTCGAAGGTGCCGATCCCGGCCGTGATCGTCTGGTTCTGCGGCGAGAGGAGGAACACGGAGGCGATCATGAAATCGCTCGCGATGGTCCCGAGCGTGAAGATGCCCGCGGCGACGAGCACGGGGCGGCTCATCGGCAGGATGATGCGAAAGAAGGCGGTGGTGCGGCTCGCGCCCTCGATCAGGGCCGCCTCCTCGATCTCGCGGGGCAGATGCTCGAAGTACCCCGAGAGCATCCACACGCAGAAGGGCAGCGCCATGCTCGGGTAGACGAGGAGTAGGGCCAGCAAGCTGTCGTCTAGCGCGAGCACGTGCATGACCTGAAAGAGCGGAATGAAAAGGATGGTCTGCGGCACGACGTACGTAGCGAAGATTACGCGCCGCCACCAGCGGAAGCCCGGTGGCCGCAACCGGCCGAGACCATAGCCTGCCGCGACACTCGCCACGAGCGTCGCCACAACGGATCCGGCGAACACGAAGAGAGTGTTCGCCATCCAGTCCAAGAATGGATAGGAGCGCCGCAGCGCGTCCCCCACGAAGCCCCGGACCTCGCCCTTGCGCTCGAACAGCTCCTCGAAGTTCTCGAGGGTCGGACTCATGACGATGAACGGATTGCCGAAGACGTCCTCCTCCGGCGTCTTCAGCGACTGCACCAGCATGAAGTAGATCGGGAAGAGGCAGTAGACCATCGCCAGGAGCATCAGGCTTCCGTGGCCGAGCTTCACCCACCAGCGCCCCGGGCTCATGCCGTCTCCTGCCGCGGCGGATCGAACCAGCGAAACAGGAGGAGGAGGATTCCGAGCAGGACGGGCACCAGCGTCAGCGAGAGTGCCGAAGCGGGCCCGAACTGGCCGGCTTTGATGGCAAGGAAGTACGCGTGAGTGCCGATGATGGGGAAGACGATGCGGCCGGCGGTGAGCATCCAGACGTTGGCGAGGTCAGCGAAGGCGCTGGTGAGCGACAGGAACACCGCGAGCGCGAGGAACGGCTTGAGGAGCGGCACGGTCACCAGCCAGAAGCGGCGCCACGCGCTGTTCGATTCCAGGAGCGCGCACTCGAACAGCTCGGGCGGGATCGCGTTGATGCCGGCGAGGAGGAGCACGCCGATGAACGAGCTGCCGCGCCAGATGTTGAACAGGATGACGCTGACGAACGCCCAGGCCCCTGCGCCGAAGGTGCCGTCGACCAGGTATTTCATTTGGCCCATGAACGGGGCGTAAGCCGTCGTGGTCGGGGGGTTCAGAGTCCAGTACCAGCCGATCACGCTCACGCCCGCGGGGTAGGCCCAGGGCAGGAAGACCGCGAGGAAGACGAAGACCCGGCCACGGAACGGCCGCGCAAGCAGGAGCGCAAAGCCGAGCCCCAGCACCAGCTTCGTCACGCTCGTGATGACCGCGT
>Ga0126369_10003256_pt1 | contig 11715 bp, 14 predicted proteins | sample PanSoiMetaPlot_1_FD_109646 | JGI IMG/M metagenome (GOLD analysis project Ga0126369, IMG submission 109646) | Tropical forest soil microbial communities from Panama - MetaG Plot_1 | ecosystem: Environmental > Terrestrial > Soil > Tropical forest > Bulk soil | place: Panama | collected 2016-02-17 | reverse complement strand
GCATGATGCCGCCGCTGCAATGCCGACAGTTGATACGGCGCACTCGGTTACGGTGAGTGGTCAGTCGGAAGACCCCGGCTCCGACACCAATGTGGGAGTCGGAACAATTACAGAATTGACCAACTCGCCTACGGGCCTCACTGACGTGACCAATCCTACAGGGTTCACGGGCGGGACTGAGCCAGAGGACACCGAAGATTTCAGAGCGCGACTGCTCACCTTCGTACAGAATCCTCATTCGGGTTCGTCTGCCGATCTTGTAATGTGGGCGCAGGATGTCGATGGTGTCGAGGACGCTACGGCATTTCCGAATACTCCAAGCGCCGGATCGGTGACGGTGAGAATTTCAGGGCCAGGAGGCTCTGTGCCGGGATCGGATGTAGTTACGGCGGTACAGAACGCGCTCAACGCACAGGACTTGGCGAATATCACCATCGTCGTTGCGACGTTCACTCCGCTGGCTACCAACGTTGCAGTGACGACGACGCTCGATCCGGCGTATGCGCTCGGAGATGTTTCACCTTCAGTGGTGAATGCAATTACAGCTTACATCAACAACCTCGCTGTGGGCGGCACGTTTTACATCACGGGAATCATCGACGCGATCATCGGCCTGCCGGGAATTCTGGACGTTGCAGTGACGACTCCATCGAGCAACCAAACAACGCCCGCGACCAGCAAGAGGACTCCGGGCACGATCACGGTGTCGTAGATGAGCGCAATTACACCATTCCAGCCGACGCTCCCGCCTGAGGGCGATTTCACCGACGCGGAAGTTGATTTCATCGAGAACAGTCCGCCAGGGCTATTCCCTGAAAATCAAAATTCCAATCTTGGGCTTTTCCGCAAGCTCTTCACCGATGACATTCAGGAGCTTGCCGATCAGTTGGACACGATTTACCAGGAGCGTTTTGTAAATACGTCGAAGCTCTTTCTCGATGAGTGGGAACGGCAGGAAGGTGTTCCGCAGAATCCGACCGGGCTGGACATTGCTACTCGACAGGCAATTGTGCTCGGCCGTGTGCGTCAAGGCCCGTTCACTCGCTCGATTCGCAGGCAGATCATCGAAAATTACATCGGCGCGACATTCGGGACTCCGGTTGCTCTCTCGCCTTCCGGCATCGTCTTGTCCGCAGCCGGTACGCCTCTGTATTCCGATGTGAGCAGTCTTGCTACGGCGTATGAAGTCGTAGAGGACATTCCGAATTTCCTCTACCACATCTACATCGACAACACGCTGACACCCTCTACAGGGATGGCGCGTGAGCTTACGAGATACACGCCCGCTGGAATTTCATATGACATCACTTACGTCGCCAAGCCGGTACCGACGCTCTACTGGAAGCTGAATAATCCGGCCGGTGCAACAGTCGTCTCCGATCTGTCTCCGTACAATCATCCGAGCAGTGCCGGTGGAATTTCAGGAGTTACATTCGGCGGTAAGGCATTGAGCACTGATCCGCAACCGTCTGCGCAGTTTGCTGCGGCGGGCTCGTACATCCGCTCCGGTTATGCGCCGTTCGTCGTCAACTCTTCGCGCACGTTTATGGGATGGGGATACCGGAACGCGACAACTGATCAAGATGTAATTTTTACGGATCAGGCTGGCGCTGGCCCATTGTTCTACTGCGCGAGCGGCAGCGAAGATGTCGGCTGGCGCTCAGTCGGATCGAATCAGCAATTGTGGACGGCAGCATGGCCCGGACTTGCTCAGTGGGTTCATTGGGCATTGACGTACAACGATTCAACGAAAGTCGCGGAGCTTTTCATCAACGGCGTATCGAAGGGAACCAAGACGCTCGTTGGTGCATATTCCGGGCCGACGAATTTTCAACTCGGGGTCGCAGCATCAACCAACACGTTCAACGGCTACATGCGCGATTGCGTCATCTACGAGCGGATTCTTTCCGCTGCTGAAATTCTGTCCTACGCACACGGATACCAACTCCCGTGAAAGGGGTGAGCGGAAATTTCTAGGGTAAAGACCTTCGACTCAACCGGCGTAGCCCCCAACGGGAGAATTTACGCAGGCGACCTGAATGCAATTCAGGATCAGTACGCCGACATCACAAACCTTGCGCAGACTCTTCAGGTTGGATCGGTTGTCGTCGGTGAAGCAGGACTTGCAATTTCACGATTCGGCGCTGGGGTCATGGGAATTGCAGGCACACTGCGGATCACCAACATCGTCAACGCAATTTCAGGTTTTCAGGTCAACGGTGTAGCTCTCGCTTCAACGCACCTGTCTGATACCGCGTTGCTAGCTCGACTGGCCTCTCCTGCTTTTTCAGGGACGCCTACGGCACCAACGCCTGCGACGGCGGACAACTCCACAGCTATCGCAACGACGGCGTTTGTCAAGAACCAGGGCTACACGTCAACGAGCAACGTCAACCTCACTGGAATTCCAACGGCTGCTACGGCAGCACAGGACACCAACACGACGCAGCTTGCAACGTGTGCTTTTGTAATTGGTCAGGCTGGCGCAACAACGCCTGCAATGGACGGATCGGCAGCAACCGGCACAAGCCTTCGCTACGCGCGTGCTGATCACGTACACCCCACAGATACCTCTCGCGCTCCCTTGGCTTCTCCTGCCCTCTCAGGCGCTCCTACGGCACCTACACCGGCTGCTACGGATAGCTCGACGGCTATTGCGACCACGGCTTTCGTTCGCTCGATCCTTCCGGCCGGTGTGATGATGGCCTACGGAGGCGCAGCGGCACCTACAGGCTGGCTTCTCTGTGACGGAACCGCAGTTTCACGAACGACGTTTGCGGCATTGTTCGCAGCAATTTCAACGACGTTCGGAGCGGGAGACGGATCAACGACGTTCAACGTCCCGGACTTGCGTGGACGTGTGCCGGTTGGAAAGAATGCAGCAACGTTTGCAACGCTGGGTGGAACGGGTGGCGCGGAAACGCACGCAATTTCAAACGCTGAAATGCCGGTTCACTCACATGGCGGCGCAACGGCTGGATCGGCTGTGCTTACAACCGGCATCAACTCCGTTGACCATACGCACTCAGGTACGACGGGCACTGAGTCTGCCGACCTCTCACACTCCGGTACGACGGGCGGCAGGAGCGCGGCTCACTATCACCGCATGACGGACGCTAGCTGGGATTTCGGTACCCGCACTGACGGCAACATGACCGGCACTCAGAGGGTTGTCACGGACATCGGCGGTAGGACGGGTGCTGTCGTTACCGGAGGCACCTTCAATGTCAATACCGGCACCGAGTCCAGTGACCACACGCACGCATTTTCAACGGGCGGGCGTTCGGCGGCGCATACGCACTCGTTCACTACCGGCGGAATTTCAGCAAACCACACGCACACAGTCCCATCGCACACGCACACGATCAACAACGACGGCGGCGGTACGGCGATGAGTTTGCTTCAGCCGTACCAAGTAGTCAACTACATCATCAAAACCTGAAATTAGGGACAGCATGGAACCAAACGAGAGAATTAGGAGCAACATGGAACCAAACGAGAATGGCAACCGCGAGATTGGGATAATTCCCCGCGCAATCGCGGAACATTTCAACTGCGACCCGGAAGAAGTGGGAATCTTTCTCACCATCTGCGAGCATCCTGATCCCGAAGGCAACATTGTAATTTCATCGGTGTGGTCGGGCGTGCCGCATTGGTACTTGCTGGGCATGGTCGATGAGTTGAAATCTCACGTCGAGCGACTACGTGTGCAGGCAGAGATGGACTCGATAACGCGAGAGGAGTGAAATGCGGACACTGGCACTTACCAACCCTCACATGCACGGCGAAGATGTGAAGCACGCGCAGCAACACCTGAATCACTTCCTCGGGAAAAAGGCACCACATCTCACGGTCGATGGAATTTTCGGATCGGTTACGGGTGCCAACTGCCGTCTTGCGAAATACAATCTCGGCTACCCGAAGAAGGAGTGCCGCCGCACCTACGGTGAGACGCTGGATAAGTACCTGACCGGCAAGATGCACCCGACGCCTGAAATGAAAAAGCGGATACAGGTGTACCGGCGGCAGCACAAGCATCATGTAAACCTCCGTGCAAAGATCGTGGAGCATGCGAAGTGGGGTCTGCACCATGCCGGTGAAATTCACTACGCACAACTGCGGCCGATGGATGGATTACATCAAGTCCACAAGCTTCCGCTTCACACGGATTGCTCCGGTTACGTGACGCTTTGCTACAAGTGGGCTGGCGCTCCCGATCCCAACGGCTACGGCTACAACGGACAGGGCTACACCGGAAGCTTGATCAACAACATGCGGCAGATCATGCGCTCGCAGCTACGGCCTGCGGACTTGATCGTGTACGGCTACTTCCCCGGCGAGCATGTCGTCATATATATCGGCGGCGGCATGGTAATTTCACAAGGCTCCGAGCCTGATCCGAGAGAATTCACCGTGGACGGAATGCAGCACGCTTTTTCAGGGCCAACTCGCTACCTAACCCTGCCTGCCCTTACCGGATGACTGCGCACACGGCCGTAATTCTGCTTGCGATAGCTCCGGTGTGGCTACTCGTCGGCTTCATCATCGGCCAGAGGATGCACAAATGAATTTCAGGAACGTGCTTGCGTTCTCAGTGTTCGTCTTGTGGGCCGTCGTGATCGGAGTTTCGCTGTTTACCAAAAATTACACCATCCTAGGCGTAGTGACACCGACTCTACTGACTGTAATTGGCTACTACTTCAGCAAGTCACTGAACGGTAACGGGAAGAAAGGTCGAAATGGCACAAACACACCTGCCTAGCAATTGGGTCAAGCGAGTGCTTTGGACATTGGGCGCGAAGGACAACCACGAGAATGCCCGCTACTTGAACGCGCAGGAGCGTTGTGAAGGCGGAACGGCGAAATGGAATCCGCTCAACTCGACCATGCGGCTCAGTGGCTCGTACTCGTGGACAGAGGAGAAGAATTACAATTCCACGGGCGTCTGTAACTACCGCTACGGAATTGCGGGTATCTGCGCGATGGCGCTGACGTACAACCTCCGCGACTACCAGGGCAACCTATTGTTCGGTGGAATTCTCGCTGACCTGAAAGCCGGTACCAAGACGGCTGAGCAGATCGTGAAGGACAACCGAGCCGAAGTGAAATTGTGGGGAACCAATCCCGACTTGATGCTGGAAGTGCTGGCCGGAATGTCGTGATGCTTGCAAGCACGCTAGGTGATCTTGTAATTGGAACCATCTCGGTTGGTGTGGTCGTTCTTGCATGGGTCGTCGTGCAGCAAGGGAATCTCCGCGAGCGAATTTCACGACTGGAAGAGTGGATCAGAGTGAAGGAGAAGAAGTGAGCGAAATTGATCACACACTCGTAAGGCTGGGCAAGAAGCCCTACGAGCATGACGAGCGCACGTTGATGATGGGCAAATACATTTTGCCTGACATCGTGGTGCCTCCGACGTTCGATTTCGATGCAACACGTCGTCCCTTCCCGACACCGGATTGGGGCAACTTCGATTACGGCGATTGTGTAATTGCGGGAGAAGCTAATCAGACTCTCCGCTTGGAACGGATCGAGGCACACCGGACTGTCCCGCTGACAGACGACGATGCAATCGACCGCTACAAGAAGCTGACCGGGTGCGTGTCTCCCGGAGATGCCAACGACACGGGGCTTGAAATTATCGCCGCCATGCGTGACTGGAAAAACAACGGCTTCTACATGAACACCCGTGGCCGTATTTTCAACATCGCAGCCTACGGCGAGCTAGACCCTCAGGATCAGCAAATTACAAGAGCCGCCACCTTCCTCCTGCATGGTGTGCAGTGGGGCTTCTGGCTCCCGGAAGCTGCGAAGGAGATGACGAAAGAGCGCGTGTGGGACTACAACGGCGAGACAGGCCCGGAGTGGAAACCGGGTTCGTGGGGCGGGCACTGCGTCTACTCAAAGAAATTCGATGAGGACTCGCATACCGTGCTGACGTGGGGCATGGAAGTGGCTGTTTCAAACGCTTTCATCGACAGATACGCCGATGAAGCGTGGGCTGTGGTAGATTCCCTCGATCCTTGGAAGACAACCAAGGTGATTGACGTGGAGAAGTTGCAGCAAGAGCTAGCGCAAATTTCATCCAAGGTCAATCAGTAGGGGTAAATTTCAGTTGAGGGCGAAGGGAGGAAATTAGCATAGATAACTAGCAACATCCGGGTACGGGTGCGAATCCCGTGACTGAAGAAAGTCAACCCGGACGCCTAGTAATCGAACAAGGAGAACATCTTGCGTAAGCTGCTCGCACTAAGCGTGCTGGGTATTTCACTAGCCGCGACATCGACAGCCCAAGCTAACAGTCTGCAAATCCGGCACAAGCCGTTTGCGCAGATGTCAAGGGCACAGGTCATCGACCTACTGAAAAGACAAATCCATCGAGACAAATGTGTAATTCGGTTCTGGCGCAACCATAGAGAGCTAGCAGCAGTCCATCGAACGGCCGCAACCACTCAGGTTCGGTGGGCAACAATTTCACTGAGAGTCGCATCCCGAAACCTGCACAAGCTTCAGCGGGCGTCTCGGCGTGCAACTTCACGAGTTACAGGCTCAGTGAAATCTGCTCTCATGTGCATTCATCGGTACGAGGGATCGTGGACTGACCCCGGCTCACCGTATTGGGGCGGTCTTCAGATGGACATGAATTTTCAGTCCGCTTACGGGCCGGAATTTCTCCGTCGCTGGGGTACAGCCGATCACTGGCCGGTGTGGGCACAACTGACTGCGGGTGCAAGAGCCGTGAAAAGCCGTGGGTACTCTCCGTGGCCGAATACGGCCCGATACTGCGGGTTGGCCTAGCGTGCCCGCAGAACGGCTCTCATGAGCGCGTAGGTACCTGCTTGACAGTGATGCGGGCAGGCTGCTACCTTGCCCGCTGAGGTCATTCAGAGCGTTCTCAGGGGCGCGGTTGAATTTCCTTTCTGTCGGGAGAAGAGGGAGCGTTTGTTGCGGCGGCGCTCCCTCTCTCTTTTCACCGGGCGGGCCGGAAGCTACGGGTTATCGCCATAACCGATGCCTCCCGTAGCACCAACACGACCGCCCGGTTCTCCCTGCTTGTGCTGGGTTCTCTCAGGTCATCTCCGTTCGGAGCTTGACAGCGGCACGGCAGAGGTAGATACTCCCCTGACTCGGCTCTGATCCTTCCCGCTACGTTGAGGAATTGAAATTCCTTGACTCCCTGAATAGGATGTGGAGGCGGGTGGGGAGGGGGTAAGCCTAGACTCCTTTCCAGCACGAGATTCCAGCCCACAGAAAGCCGGGGGCGAAGACCTATAATACGGGTGAAATGTAATTCCGACAGGAAGGACAAAAGTTGTCAGTGGAGGCATTGGTCATTGCGAAGCTGGTCGAGGAAGGAAGTCTGAAAAAGGCGTACCAAGCAGGAATTACAGAAGACGACTTTGAGCTATATGACGAGGAGTGGCGGTGGCTGATGGGGAGAGTCATGCGCCGACGCTCGATCAACCCACGAGTGTTCAAGGCGTCATTCCCGGAATTCGATTTCATCTCGCCGGATGAAAAGCTGCTCGATCTTTTCGATGAGCTAAAGCACGAGCGAGCGTATCTCGCAATTTCATCCGCGATTGAGGAAGTCATGACGGGCGAAGAGCCGTTGTCGCCTGAGAACGCAGTGGACAAGGCGTATGAGCTACGGGATGCGCTGGGCGATGTGCTGAAATTACACTCGCCGTATTCCGACGTGGCGATCAAGTCGGGATGGGAGAAAGGATACGAGCGCGTCAAGAACATGGTGCTGCTCAACCGTAACGGTGAAATTCCCGGCATCCGTACCCGGCTCACGCATTTCGATCATCACTTCGGCGGCTTGCAGAAGGAGACGAGCTACCTCTTCCTCGGTCGGCCCGGTGATGCGAAGACGTTCACGCTAGAGAAATTCGCGGCAGAAGGTGCGTGGGACGGTCACAGGGTAGGTCTGTTCTCGCCCGAGATGACGGAGCATCAACACAACTGCCGCGTGCATACGCTCCTGTCCGCCAAGCCTGAAATTCAACAGGCTCTCGGCTTGCGTGGTGCATTCCGTAACCGGCACCTGAAGGACGGCAGCGGATTCAACCTGAAACAGTACCGGCGCTTCCTCCAATTCCTAGAGGCAGAGATGAAGGGTGAAATTCACCTGTTCACCCAACGCTACCGTCGTGACAAGATGAGCGTGAGCTACATCGAGTCGAGGATCGAGGACTACGGACTCGATCTTGTAATTGTCGATCCGATCTACAAGCTTCGCTCTCCCCGCAAGCGTGGCTCTCGCTGGGAGGAGCTAGGCGACATTACAGACGCGCTAATTGATCTTTCACATACCTACAACATTCCCGTCGTTCTCTCCAATCAAGCCAACCGTGCGCTCGTAGGAAGACGCGGAGAAGCCCCGGATAAAGATTCCAGCTTCGGAGCCGATGCGCCTGTTCAAGAGGCAAACTGCGTCGTGGGGGTGAAGCATTTCAGTGATGAGCGGATAATGAAATATAACTGTTCAAAGAATCGGGACGGAGAACCGTTCCGCTTCACAGCGAAATTCCAGCCGAATGTCGGAGTAATCGAGGACGTGACTCCGCTGCACGGCGACAAGGCCGGTTTCGACCGCGACATGGTGAGAGAGGAGGTACCAGCATGAGTGAAATTCGTAAGGTGCCCAAGCAGCGGCGTGAGACGATCACACAGCCGAGGATCGTGGGAGCCAAGCCGCGTGCAGAGGCAAACCCTGCACCGAAGATTCTCGACCACACCACCAAGCAGAAGGGCGTTGAAATTCAGCAGAAGGATCACAGCAATCGCATCACGATCCGTGAACACACACGCAAGCGCCCGAAGAAGTCTGACCCTGACGTTCGATTACAAGCGATGACTCACGAAGAGCGAGTGCGCTGGAATGAAATCAAGACGAATCAATGGGAGCCGCAATGATCGACAGAGGACATGTAATTCATGCTCCGTGGTGCAACGTGCCGCTCAACGAACACAGCGGCAATGAGGCGTGCTTGGTATGGGAGACGGAAGCTGCACCCGAGCCGATGGTGGTCGCGCATTACAAGCAGTCTCCCACGGGCAGTCTCGTCGCAGACCACCGTGCCGACATGCTTGCGCGTTACGGGGGAAGGCTACCGGAAATTTCCGGGCCTCTCGGTACACCTGAAATTCGGGACGTTAGGGACAACCGTGATCCCGTTCAGGTGGGCGAGGCTGAGCTTGCCGCACGCGCATCCGCCCGGAACGGCAGCACGTCATGAGCTACGGCCCGTACAACGGCATCGTCCGAGACATTCACGACGGCGACACGCTGGGGATCGACGTAGACCTAGGCTTCAACAATTTCATCCTCGCACACAATCCCATCACCGGCGAGCGAGCATTCACCTGTCGCTTGTACGGTATCAATGCACCGGAGCTTTCGACTGCGGCTGGGAAGGCTGCACTGAAATACATCCAGACGCTCGTAAGCCCTGGCGATCCCGTCTCCTGTCTTTCCTACTCCTGGGATAAGTACGGCGGACGCTGGGACGGTACTGTAATTCTCGCTAGCGGCGCGGAGTTGAACAACCTCATGCTTGCCAGCGGGCATGCTGTGGTCATGAAGTGAATTTTCACGGCCGTCACATCGACCCCCTCTCGGTGTGGGAGCAATACGTGGAATTCCCGCCCAACACGAAGGCGAGTGAAACGTTCGCTCCGAAGGTGCAATGCCCGAACCCGGAACACGACACCCTGAAACGGCACTTCCAAGTGAATTTCAGTCAACCTACGGTTCACTGCTTCGCCCATTGCGGCATCTCTGGCTCGTGGGAGCATGCCGTGTGCGTGATCGAAGGTCTGTATGAGAAATTCAAAGTGGAGGATGCACCGAATGAACGAGAGCGAATGCGACGGAAAGACCGGGCACACCGCTTCGCGCGAAAGCTCATCATCAGAGGCGCACGTCCCTCAAAATTTCACACGCGATCCGGTGTCAGGAAAAAGCACGGAGGTACCTCTGCAACTCCAACTGTTTCACCCGATGTGTTGGCCTACGAAAGATTCCTACCCCCTGTCGCGCAGAATTACCTACTGGAACGGGGATTCAGAGACGTATCCGTTGCGAAGTGGGAGCTAGGCTGGGACTTGGAAGAGGCGCGGATTGTAATTCCGGGCCGTGACATCAACAACCGGCTGCGCTTCCTCATCAAGCGCTCGCTGAAGGCCCACGACAGCTTCAAGTACCTATACACCCAGGGTTTCCCCAAAACATCCCTGCTATTCGGGGCTTGCTATTTAGACCTAGGGTTGGTAGACTCCTCAGGACTAATCCTCGTAGAAGGGAGCTTGGACACGATAATGTTTCACCAGCACGGGCTGACGAATACGGTGGGAATCCTCGGGACGGGAATTTCAGATCAGCAGGCCAAGATCATTGAAAAACTCAGGCCCAAGAAGATCACCCTTGCGTTCGACAGAGACGGTGCTGGGATTCAGAACATCGAAATCGCCCAAAGGAAATTACGCAAGTACCCGCTTTACGTCATGCGGTATCCCAAGGGCAAGAGTGATCCCGCAGACTTGTCAAAGGAGGAAGCTCTGAGACAAATTTCAAGAGCAGTACCGCTCATCCTGTTCAACCGCAAGACCCGAACACCGAGAAGAAGAAAGGAAATTTATGGCACGCACAAGTAGCAGGCGCAAGCCCAAGGCTCCGCAAGTCCGTTCCGTCCGCACCAAGGAGGATCGGAAGCGGCCGTCAGTTTTCATGAGACTGAAAACCGACGAAGCTTTCAAGGGAGTCGCGCTCTTTGAGCCTGACCCCGAGTTGGAAGACAACCCCGGCTACTACGAGTATTACGACCATTGGGATCAGCAGGGGCAGCAGTACGTTCCGTGCGCGGGTGATCAGTGCCCGTTCTGCGCAGTGAACGACAATCCTTCGACTCGCGCTCTTACGGTGTGGTACATGCCGGACGCGGGTGACAAGAAGGATCAGATCAAGGTCTTCACCATGAATTACAGCACCATCAACGAAATTTCAGATGAGGCTGAGGAGGAAGACGGAATTCTCGGCAAGCAGGTGCGGATCAAGCGCCTGTCCGACAAGGGTGACTACCGCGTTCGCGTTCTCAGCGGCAAGCCGCTCAGTGCCACGGAGCGCAAGAAGGTGCTGGCGCTCATCGAAGAGCAATTCCCGGACGGGCTGGAAGGACTCGTGCAGAAGCAGCTTGTCACGCAGTTGGAGCGGCTGAAGGCAATCGACGCTCTGGAAGACGACGACGACGATGACGACGACGATGAAATTCCGACTCGCTCGCGTCGTGGCAAGGCTGTCGAGGAAGACGACGAGGACGAAGACGAAGACGAGGACGACGAGGAGGAAGACGAAGACGAGGACGAAGAGGACGAAGAGGACGAAGACGAGGAAGAGGAAGACGACGAAGACGAAGAGGAAGAGGACGACGAAGAGGACGACGACGAAGAGGAGGAAGAAGAGGAGGAGGACGAAGAGCCGACCGCAATTTCAGGTGAGGAGTACGAAATCATCAAGGTTCAGGAGCGCGATGAAATCTTCGACCTGAAGGATTCGGACGGCAAAAAGGTCAAGATGTGGTTGGGCGAGGGCAATGACGTTGACTACTCCGCAGTGAAAAAGGGAGTCAAGGTCAAGATCGACGCGGAGCAGGATGAGGAAGGCGACTGGATCATCACGAACATTTCAGTCCCGAAGGCTCGCGCTCCCCG
>Ga0126369_10003255_pt1 | contig 11716 bp, 10 predicted proteins | sample PanSoiMetaPlot_1_FD_109646 | JGI IMG/M metagenome (GOLD analysis project Ga0126369, IMG submission 109646) | Tropical forest soil microbial communities from Panama - MetaG Plot_1 | ecosystem: Environmental > Terrestrial > Soil > Tropical forest > Bulk soil | place: Panama | collected 2016-02-17 | reverse complement strand
ACCCTTCTATCAGGCCAAGCTCGTGTGGTACGAGCGGCTCGCCCGCTGGCTCGCCGAATCGCGTGATCCCGGCGAGCCCATGGCACTCGGCGGCGACTACAACATCGCGCCGGCCGACGCCGACGTCTGGGACCCCGCCGCCTGTCACGGCGGCACCCACGTCTCCGAGCCCGAGCGTGCGGCGTTCGCCAAGCTCTGCGCCTGGGGCCTGGTCGACGTCTATCGTCTGCGCCAACCCGAGCCTGGGCGCTACACCTGGTGGGACTATCGCGCCGGCAACTTCCACAAGAACTTCGGCATGCGGATCGACCACCTGCTCGTCACCAAGCCGGTCGCCTCGCGGGCGGTATGGGTCGAGATCGACCGCGAGGCGCGCAAGGGCAAGCCCTTGCCGTCGGACCACGCGCCGCTCATCGTCGATCTCGACGAGCCCGGCCACACCTTCGACGCGGGCTGGACGGCCGCCGCGGGCCGGATCGCCGCGCGCCGCGGCTAGCGGATCTTCCGGCGCGATGAGCACCGACGAGCGCGGCCAGGTGACGAAGAGCGCGGCCGAGGTCTACGAGGAGTTCTTCGTGCCGGCGCTCTTTCAAGAGTGGGCGCCTCGCGTGGCGGATGCCGCCGGCCTGCGCCCGGGCCAGCGAGTGCTGGACGTCGCGTGCGGCACCGGCGTCCTGACGCGCGCTGCGGCGGAGCGTGTCGGCCCGGCCGGCGCGGTGGCCGGGCTCGACGTGAACGACGGCATGCTCGCGGTCGCCCGACAGCGGGCGCCCGGGCTCGAGTGGCGTCAGGGGCGGGCCGAGGCGCTGCCGTTCGAGCCGCGAAGCTTCGACGCCGTGGTGAGCCAATTCGGGCTCATGTTCTTCGAGGATCGAGCCGCCGCGCTCGGGGAGATGATGCGAGTCCTGAGACCGAACGGTCGGCTGGCCGTCGCCGTCTGGGACTCACTTGACGGAAGCCCGGGCTACGCCGAGGTCGTCGCGCTGTTACAACGGCTCTTCGGAAGCCGGGCCGCTGACGCGCTGCGCGCGCCGTTCGTGCTCGGCGACCAGGCCGCGCTGCTCGGGCCCTTCGCCGTGGCGGGCATCGAGGATGCCAAGGTCAGTACGGTGCGGGGCACCGCGCGCTTTCCGTCGATCCCGGCGTGGATGTACACGGACGTGCGAGGCTGGACGCTCGACGAGATGATCGACGACTGTCAGTTCGCGTCGCTGGTCGCGGAGGCGGAAAAGGAGCTGCGGGCCTTCGTGAGGCCGGACGGGTCGGTGGCGTTCGATATGCCCGGCCACATCGTGACCGTGACGAAACGCTGACTTCTGGTGGCGCCGCGCTCCGGCGCTAGCTCACCACTCGAGCGCGTCGGCCATCCGCCGCTTGTGCCAGCGGGGATCGCCGAGGAAGTGAAAGAGCGTCCGCGACATCTGTGTGTGCGCGGGCAGACCGTACTCGATCAGCACGCCCATGCCGGCGTGGACCTCGTGCGCCGCATTGCAGACCTCCAGATAGGCTTCGCTCGCGATCGCCTTGGCCATATGCACGCTCGCGGTGGCCGGGCGCCCGCTGTCGAGCTTCCACAGCGCCTCCCACGTGGCCCACCGTGCGCTGTCCAGATGGTTCACGAGCTTCACGACATGGTCCTGGACTCGCTGAAACCGCCCGATCGGGACGCCGAACTGCACGCGGGTCTGCGTGTAGAGCACCGACTTGTCGTAGACGGCCTGGCAGCCGCCGACGACGTACGCGCAGAGAAGCGGAATGGCCCGCTCGAGCGCACGCGAGAGCGCGGCCCATCCCCGCTGTCGCTCGCCCAGAAGCGCGCTCGTCGCCACTTGGACGTTGTCGAAGCTGACCTCGCACTGCCACGAGAGGAAGCCCGGAAGCCGGCGCGCGGTGACGCCGCGGGCTTTCGCATCGACGTGCAGGAGGCTCACGTCCGTCGGTGCGTCGCCCGTGCGAACCGCCACGACCAGGTCCGTCGCCGACGTCGCGTCGCTCACGAAGAGCTTGGTCCCGTTGAGGACGTAGCTCCCGTTGCTCCCTTGCGGCGCCAACGTGACGCCGCCCGGCCCCCACGACGCGTTCGGCTCCGTGATCGCGACGGTGAGCACGCGCTCGCCGCTCGCCACCGCCGGGAGGATTCGCCGGCGCTGTTCCTCGCTACCGGCTTCCAGAACTGTCAGCGCGCCGAGCACGCCGGAGCTGAAGAACGGGCCCGGCAGCGGGCCGCGGCCGAGCTCCTCGTAGAGGACCGCGGCGTCGCTCAGGCTGTCGCCGCTGCCGCCGTACTCGACCGGCAGCATGATCCCGAGCCAGCCCAGTCGCGCGGCCTTCGCCCACAGATCGGGCTCGAGCGACGACTCGGCCTTCTGCAGACCCACGATCACGTCGACCGGCGCCTCGTGCTCCATGAAGCTGCGCGCGGTCGTGCGGAGCATCTCCTGGCTTTCGGTCAGCGAGAGATCCATCGCTCACTCCGCCCCGTGCACGGTGCCGGCCTTTTCCTTGGTGGAGCGCCCGATGCCGATGCGGCGCGCCATCTGCACGCGCTGGATGTCGGTCGTACCGCCGGGGTGGACCGAGACGATGCCGTTGCGCTGCTGGGTCTCGAGGAATCCGGACGGCGAGCCCCAGGTGGGATCGGTGGTGAGCGCGGCCGGACCGATCGCTTCGAGGATGGCGCCGGTCATCCAGAGGCCGGTGGTCTTTCGGTAGTACGAGAGCTGCGGCCCCTCGTACGACTTCGGCTTTCGCGCGTTCGTGAGATAGAAGTTGCGCACGCCGAAGAGACGCTGGACCTCGGCCTTGATGTAGATGTCGGCGAGGCTGTCGCGCACGTCCTGCTGCTGGGAGAGCGGCACGCCGTCGCGCTTGTTTTCTTGGCAGTAGCGCAGGAGGCGATCCCATACGCGGTTCCTGCCGATGCGGCCGCCGCCACCGTGCTCGAGCTCGAGATGCGTGGTCGCGACGGTCCAGCCCTTGTTCTCGCCGCCGACCAGCGCGAACGCCGGCACGCGCACGTTGTCGAAGAACACGGTCTGCTTGACGCCGGAGTCCGTGCCTCCCTCGCCGCCGGTGCCCATCAGCTCCATCGGATGCATCGTGATCCCCGGCAGGCGCGCGTCGATCATGAACCACGAGAGGTTCTCGTGGCGCTTGCCCTTGGGGTCGGTGTTGACGATCATCCAGATCCGGTCGGTCCCGTTGTCGCTGCCGACGAAGATCTTCTGGCCGTTGATCACGTACGCGTCGCCGTCGCGGACCGCGGTCGTCATGCGCACGCCCGCCAGGTCGGAGCCGGCGCCGGGCTCGGTCAGGAGCTGCCACGTGCGAACCTCACCCCGATAGATCGGCGGGAGAAACGCCTGGCGCTGCTCCTCGGTGCCCCAGACGAGGATCGACGCCGAGCCGAGGCGTCCGCCGCTGTCGTAGTAGGGCGGCAGCGACAAGTCGAACCGGTCGACTTCTTCCTCGAGGATGATCGCGTGGTCGACGTCGAGGCCACCGCCGCCGTACTTCGCGGGCGCGGTGGGATAGAGCCAACCCTTGGCGCCGAGCTTACGGCCCAGGTCGCGAAGCTCGAGGTAGCGCCGGTAGTTGTCCTCGGCCGACGTCGGTGTGCGCAGCATCGACGGCGCCACGTTGGTCTCGAGCCACGCGCGGACTTCCCGGCGGAACCGCTGCTGCTCCTCGGTGTAGGTGACCTCGAAATCCATACCGTCTCCTCTCGCTGCCGCGGTTGCCTGGGAAGGTAGCACACTGGCGTGCTTGAGAGGGCGGCCGATCCTGGCGTATATTCCACGCCGTGAGTCTGCGACGGCTCATCGTTCTGACTCTGCTGGCTGCGCTTTTTGCGCTGACCCCGCTCGCGCAGGCGAGTCCGCCGGACCAGACATGGATCGGCGGCTTCTACGACGACGCCGACTACGACGATATCGTCCTCTTCCTGACCTCAGGCCTTCACGCTGTCCAGTGTGAGCCGGAGCCGGCAGTCTCTCCGCTCTCGGAGGTGGTCGCGCTCGTTCTGGCGATGCCGGCCGGAACGACGCCAGAGCTGGTCCCGCTTTCCGAACCCGGTCGCGCGCCTCCCCTGCTCTGAGTCCTCTCGCGTAGCGCGAACCGCGGACCTCCGCGGCTCAATCCGGCGAATCTGATCCGTCTGCCCGCCCCGCGGGATCTTGCGGGTGCGGCAGGCGAAGACTGGCAGTCGGACTCCAGCTTTGCATTCAGGGAGTCGCCAATGCGTTACGAGACCGTCCCCGGCGTGGGCTGGTGATGACGACGTACGAGCCCGCTCGACCGAAGTCGTTCGTCTTCTATGAGCCGTCAGGCGTGCGCTGGCGTCGTTTCATACGCGTCATACAGGGCGGCGGAATCCTGACATTCGTCGCACTCGGATCGGCGCTCGTGGGCGTGTTCGTGTCCCCCGAGCTCCCGGCCGTCGTCCTACCTGACGTCCCCCATTTGCTGCCCTTGAGCCATGCACACGAGCTGACCAGCGATCTGGCGGGCGGCCTGAGTGCTCCGAGCCCCGAGACCCAGGCGACGCCAGACCTTGGCTTGCCGTCGGCGAACGTTCACACCGCACTGTCCGGCGCGGGCCGACCACCTCTGGTCTTCGGCTATTACGTCAACTGGGACGCCGCGAGCGTCGTCTCACTCCGCCTCCACTCGCGGGCCCTGACGCATCTGGTGCCGGAGTGGCTGACTCTGCTGAACGGCCGGGGCGACGTGGAGGACACGTCCGACCCCGGCGTCATCCGCCTCGCGCGAGACGAGAAGCTTCCGATTCTGGCGCTGGTGACGAACTTCCGGGATGGCTGGCGTGGGGACGAGCTGCATGCCGTGCTGAACGACTTCGAGGGGCGCGCCAATCTCGTTGACAACATCTACAGTAACCTTCGCGAGCACGGCTTCGCCGGCGTGAATCTCGACTTCGAAGGCCTGACCCGAATCGATCGAGATCAGATGGTGCAGCTCATCCGGGAGCTTCGGGCCAAGCTGCGCCCGGATGGCTTGCTACTCACGCAAAGCGTTCCCGTGCACGACGGCGCTTACGACCTTCCGCGGCTGGCCGAGCTCGTCGACTATCTCGTCGTCATGGCCTACGACGAGCACTCTCAGCTCGGGGCGCCGGGGCCCGTGGCGTCGCGCAGATGGTTCCGGGACCAAGTTGCCGAGCTCCGCGGCCTCCCGAGCGAGAAGCTCATCGTCGCCCTCGGCAACTATGGCTACGACTGGGCCGCGGGCGCCACCGAGGCAACTGTGGCGACATTCGCCGACGTGATGGCGGCGGCCCGCGCGCGCAGTGGCGCGATCGCCTGGGATGACGGCGCCGGCAATCCAGTGCTTCGCTATCGAGCTGGGCGCGACGAGCATGAGGTCTGGTTCCTTGACGCGGTCACGGCCCTCGATCAGGCTCGAGTCGTCGCGGCCGCCGGCGCCCGCGGACTCGGGGTGTGGCGGCTCGGTGCTGAGGACCCCGGAATCTGGAAGGTCGTCCGGCGCGAGGCCTGGCCCTCCCGCGGCGAGGGTATGCGGCAGCTCGGCACGCTCGATGGCCAGGAGGCGGTGCGACTGTACGGTGACGGCGAGATCCTTCGCGTCGTCGAGACGCCCGCGAACGGGGTCCGACGGCTGGTGGACGCCGAGAGTGGAGAGCCGGCCGAGCAGTACGAGCGTTATCCGGCGCACTACCTGCTGGAAAGCAACGGCCGCGACGAGCAGCGACTGGTTGCCCTCACGTTTGACGACGGACCGGATCCAACCTACACGCCGCAAATCCTCGACATTCTGCGGCGTCGGCAGGTCCCGGCGACATTCTTCGTCGTGGGCGTGAATGCCGAGCGCTCCCCCGAGCTCCTCCAGCGCATCTATGCCGAGGGTCACGAGATCGGGAATCATACCTATTCGCATCTCGACCTGACCACGGCATCGAGCGGGCGCCTGCAGCTGGAGCTCAACGCCACGCAGCGGATCATCCAGCACGCCCTCGGCGTCTCGACCCTCTTGTTCCGGCCTCCGTACGCTGCCGATAGCGAGCCCCAGACGCCCAAGGAGCTCGAGGCGATCCACCGCGCCCAGCAGCTCGGCTACATCACCATCGGTGCACGCATCGACCCGCAGGACTGGGAGCTCGGCGTGACGTCCGATGCGATCCTCGCAGAAGTCCTCTCCGAGCAACCGAATGGACGCATTGCGCTGCTTCACGACGCCGGCGGTAATCGCTCGGCCACGGTCGAAGTGCTTCCCGACCTCATTGACGAGCTCCGAGCGCGAGGCGTCCGCTTCGTCACCGTCAGCGCGCTGGTGGGAAAAACCCGTGACGAGGTCATGCCTGTGGCTCCCGCGAGAGAGGTCGGCCTGGCGGCGATTGCGGGTCGGGCGTTGGCCTTCAAGGCGATGCTCGGCTCGCTGGTCCCGATACTCTTCGTCACAAGTCTTGTTCTCGTCCTCCTCCGGACGCTGGGGTTCGGGCTGGTGGCTCTGGTCCAGACGTGGCACACCAGGCGACGGCGATTTGACCCTGAATTTCACCCTCCCGTCTCCGTGATCATCCCGGCTCACAATGAAGCGGCGCTGATCGTCGAAACGATACGTTCCATCCTGGCCGACGGTTATCCGTCTCTCGAAGTCGTCGTCATCGACGATGGGTCGACGGATGGTACCGCTGACCTCGTCCGGTGCCACTTCGGCGCTGATCCGCGCGTCAGCGTTCACCGTCGGCCGAAGGCCGGAAAGGTTGCCGCGCTCAACACCGCGCTCGGTCTCGCTCGCCACGGAATCGTCGTCACGGTCGACGCTGACACGGCCGTACGGCCCGGCACCATCGACAAGCTTGCTCGCCACTTCATGGACCCGCGGATCGCCGCAGTCTCGGCCAACGTGCGCGTGGGGAACCGTCGCACCGTGATCGCCCGCTTTCAGTCGATCGAGTACGTCTGTGCTTTCAACCTCGAGCGACGGGCGCTCGATCTTCTGAAAACGATCACCGTCGTCCCGGGGGCGGGCAGCGCGTGGCGCAAGCGTGTCATCGATGACGTTGGCGGCTTTTCGGCGGACACCCTGGCCGAGGATACCGACCTCACGCTGGCGATCCGACGGCTGGGCTACGGCGTCCGTTACGACGACGAGGCGATCGCGTACACGGAGGTTCCCGAGAGCACGGCAGCACTCCTGCGCCAGCGCTTCCGGTGGCTCTATGGCACGCTGCAATCAGCGTGGAAGCATCGCGGCGCGCTGTTCCGACCGAGGTACGGCTCGCTCGGATTTATCGGTCTGCCGTGCATCTGGCTCTTTCAGATGGCGCTGCCACTGGTCTCCCCCGTGGCCGAGATCGCCATGGTGGCCGCGCTGGCGGCCGGCCGCTGGGAAATCGTTGCGTTCTACGGGGGCGCGCTCTTCACCCTCGAGCTTGTCGCCGGGCTTCTCGCGTATAGGCTCGAGGGCGCGAGGCCGGATGAGCTCGTCCTGCTCCCTGCCCAGCGAATCTACTATCGGGCGATGTTACTGTACGTCGCGGGGTGCGCCCTGGTTGCCGCGATCAAGGGTGCCTGGGTCGAGTGGATCAAGATCGAGCGCGTCACGGCGTCCCCTCAGCCGCTCCATTCGAATTGATCCTTGAAGCGGCGAATCAATACCGCGGACGCGTCGGAGTCTGCCTGATAGACGCGCAACGCCTGCTTCGTCGCGAGCTTCTTGACGGTACGGTCAAGCTCGCGATCGAAACCGGCAAATATCCCGAGAGTATCGGGACCGCCGTCGTGCGTGTCGTGAGCGAAAAAGAACCCATCGTGAACCTCTCCGTTCGGAAATCTGACGCCGACAAGTGCCGGGATGAAGAGCACCGTGCCGAGGGCGATGCGCTTGGGATCGACGGACACCGTCCGGTACGGCAGGAGTCTGTAACCAGGCGCCCCGACACCAAACGGGGCATGCTCGACGACGAGGAAGCGGGACTCACCGCCAAACGTGCCCTCGATATTGACGACCCGGCCATCCCGCAGCCGCGCATTGCCCTCGACGTCAAGCTGTCGCCGGAACCTCGCGCCCACGGGTGCGATCACGCGCCCCTCTCGAGTCCGCAGCGGCTCCGTGCGATCTTCGCCCCCCCATTCCGGTGAGGATTCATCGAGCGTGCGATAGACCCCATGGGCGAAGTCACCAAGCCGCTTGAACCCGGCGGGCACCTGGTTCTCGCACGAAGCGGGATCACCGGGGCACGCGGTGTGCCCGAGCCACGCAAAGTGAGCGGCATCGGGACGGCCGATGAGCAGCCCCAGCACCAGTAGGACCAGGCCGGCGGTGCCTACGGCGGTCGGAAACCACCGCCGCTCATTCATGCCAGGTGAATGCCTTCGCGAATCGGGCATTGACGGCGCGCGCGGTCGGGCCATCGACCGTGTACACCGCGATGCGCTCCTGGCTCTCGATGCGACCGGAGCGTGTCAGCGTATTGTCTCGATCGCCTTCGAAACCCACGAAGATGTCGATGCGGTTGCCGGTGATGCCGCGACCCGTGTCGTGCGCGAAGCCGAACCCATCGTGCATTTCGCCATTGGGGAGCAGGATCCCGACGAGGACGGGAATGTAGAGTACCGTTCCGAGCTTGATGCGTCGGGGATCGACCGCCAACGTCCGATATGGGACCAGCTGGTATCCCGGCGCTCCAACCCCGAACGGCGCACCGCGTACCACGAGGTAGCGCATTTCGCAGCCCGCGCGCTCCTCGATGTTGACGACACGGCCATCCCGGAGACGAGCAGAGCCCTCGGTGTCGAGTTGACGCCGGAAGTCCGGTGCGACGCGAGCGATCAGCTGCCCTTCGCGGGTCAAGAGCTCTTCGGTGCGGTCGCCCGTCGGCCACTTCGTCTCGTCGAGGACGCGATAGAAGGTCGGAACGAAGGCGCCGAGGGATGTCGAGTTCGGCGGCACCTCCGAGCCGTGCCCAAGCCACGAGTAGTGCGAGGCGCGTCCCGGTGTGAGAGAGGCGAACACCAGCACCATGGCGCCCGAAAGCAATAGCGTCCAGCGTCGTCGTATGGACCGGCCGCCTCCAGTGGATCCCATGGCGACAACAAGGGTACCGCGCGGCATCACGATACGCATCTGCTGGCGTCGGTTGCTCCAAGAGCTCCAGTGCTGGTTGGTTGCGCTGGTCGTCGGCTGCTGCCTGCTGACCACCGGCTGGTCGGTCAGCGCTCAGGAAGAGAAGGACACGGAGAGCCCGAGTGCCGACGAATACATCGTCAAGCTATCCGTGCTCCCGGAGTATTCCGAGGGCAAATATGGAACCGGCCACACGACCCAGATCCTCGAGGTGCCCTTTCGCGTGGAGTGGTCCGCCACCGACCGACTCGACCTCATCCTCACGATCCCATACCTGTGGATGCGCGGGCGAGGCGACACCACGATCGTCAACGGCAGGGCGGTGCGTGTCGTCAGCCGCCACCCCGGCCAGGTGACCACGGAGGATGGCCTCGGCGACATCCTGGCTGAAATCGACTACACCCTCCTCGAGGAGAAGGGTTTCGTCCCGGACCTCACACCGTTCCTGGAGATCAAATTCCCCACGGCCGAGTCGAGTCGTGGCCTCGGGACCGGTGAGTTCGACGAGAAGCTCGGCTTCTACATCACCAAGAAGGTCGCGGAGCAATGGACAGCTCATGTCGACCTGTCGTACACGTTCATCGGCTCGCCGCCCCACACGAACCTCCGGAACGTCTTCGACTGGACCGTCGGCGTATCGTACGATGCCACGCCGTCGCTCAAGCTCTCGGGATACGTCGACGGGGCGACGGCAGTCACGAGCACCCAACAGAACCCGCTCGACCTGCGCTTCCGCGGCGAGTACACCCTGACCACCCACGTCCACCTGATCGCAGAAAGTAGTGTCGGCCTGAGCCACGGGTCCTCTGACTTCACCGTCCTTGCCGGCGTAGAGCTTCGGTTCTAGACAGCCAGGCTAGCCTCCAGAAGTACGATGGTCGTGTGAGGAGGTAGTCGTATGTCGCGTCGAAAGAAAGCCAGGACGCTTATTTGGACCGCGCTCGGCGTCCAGCTGGCTGGATTGCTCATCGATATTGTCTGGCACGCCGTGCATTCGGACTTCGAGCCGACGACCACCGAGCAGATGCTCGTTCACCTGGGGACCGTGCACATCCCGATCTACGTGGGTGTCGTGTGCGTCCTCTTGACCACGGGGTGGGCGCTGATCGATCAGGCGCGGCGGCCGCCGATCGGCGCCGCCTTTCCAGTCGCGTTCGTGGGAGCGATCATCTCGTTTCTGGGCGAGGCGTGGCACGCGTACCATCACCTGCGCCTCGACACACACGGCGGGCCGATCGCCGCGGCGACCTCGTTCCTCGGCTTCCTGATCGTGGTGGCCGCGATGTGGGTCAGCGGGCGGCGTGACCGCAAGCGGGCGCCGGCCAACGTCGATCAGCGGCGCGCGGCCTAGCTCGGCGAGCGGCGCTAGCCGACCTCGCCGCGAATCTTCGTGTGAAGCGCGCCCAGCACGTCGATCATCGCGGCGACGGACCGTGCGCCGGCCTGGAACATCGCGGTCGCGTTCAGGGCCGCCCACTCGAAGCCCATCGCCTTGAGCTCGAGCACGCGCGCCACCACCCGGTCGTGCTCGACGTAGAACTTCTTGCCCGCGGCATCGCGCGGCGGCGAGGCGACCATCGCCTGCAGGCCGATCGCGCCGGGGTCGCGGCCGGCGGCCTCGGCGTGGCGACGGATCGCGTCGATACACTGCCGCGCGCTCGCAGCGTCGCTCAGCTGATTGCCGAGCCAGCCGTCGCCGAGCTCGCCGACCCGCTGTAAGGCGCGCTCCGACCGCCCACCGATCCAGATGGGTAGCCGGCTGCCCTGCGGCGGCTTGGGCTCCATACCGATCGCCGTGATCTGGTAGTGGCGGCCCTTGAAGTCGACCTGCGCCTCGCTCCAGTACGTGCGCAAGAGACGGATCATCTCGTCCATGCGCGCGCCGCGCGTGTGGAAATCCTCGCCGAGCGCCTCGTACTCCGACTCTTGCCAGCCGACACCGACGCCCAGGCGCACCCGGCCGCCCGAGAGCGTGTCGAGCGTGCTCACCTGCTTGGCGACGAGCGTCGGATGGCGCTGCGGCAGCACGAGCACTTCGGTGCCGAGCGTCACGCGCGTGGTGACGGCGGCCATGTACGCGAGGGCCATCAGCGCTTCGAGGATGGGCATCTGCGCCGGGTAAGGGCCGGGCGGCCGGCCCTCCATCGGGAAGCCCATCACGACGTGATCGAACATATCGATGTGGTCGTAACCGATCTGCTCGATGGCCTGGGCCAGGCGCATCACGCCCTGGGGCCCTTCACGATACGAGACGCTCGGGAACTCGACGGTGAGCTTCATGGTGCGATCAATATATCCCCAGGTGCTGGCGCAGGTCGAGGCCACCCCGCGCGAGCTCGGCCGCCGCGCCGTCGACGACCACACGCCCGCTGTTCAGCACGACGATGTCGTCGGCGACGTCGAACACGAGCTTGGCGTTCTGCTCCACGAGCACGATCGAGAGTCCTTGCGCCTTCAATCTCCGGACGGTGGCCATCACCTCGCCGACGATCTGCGGCGCCAGGCCCTCCGACGGCTCGTCCATCAGGAGCACGCGCGGGTTCGACATCAGGGCGCGCCCGATCGCGAGCATCTGCTGCTCGCCGCCCGAGAGCGAGCCGGCGATCTGCTT
>Ga0126369_10003254_pt1 | contig 11718 bp, 11 predicted proteins | sample PanSoiMetaPlot_1_FD_109646 | JGI IMG/M metagenome (GOLD analysis project Ga0126369, IMG submission 109646) | Tropical forest soil microbial communities from Panama - MetaG Plot_1 | ecosystem: Environmental > Terrestrial > Soil > Tropical forest > Bulk soil | place: Panama | collected 2016-02-17 | reverse complement strand
GGCTCCTACATGGGTTGGGGCAAGTCGACCCAGCTCGGCTATGGGCTCGGCATCACCATGGGTGCAAAGCTCGCGGCGCCGGAGAAGCTTTGCGTCAACATCATGGGCGACGCGTCGATCGGCATGACCGGCATGGACATCGAGACCGCCGCGCGCAACCGCATCGGCATTCTCACCATCGTCTTCAACAACGGCGTGATGGCGGCCGAGCGCGACGTGCTGCTACTGTCGACTAAGAAATACGGCGCGCTGACCATCGGCGGCAACTACGCCAAAGTGGCCGAGGGTCTCAACGTCGCCGCGATGCGGATCGAAAAGCCCGGTGACATCGTGCCGGCGATCAAGGACGCGGTGCGCGTGACCGAAACGGGCGCGCCGTTTTTGCTCGAGGTCCTCGTCAAGGAAGGCTACGACTTCTCGCGCTATCCGCTGGAGGGACTCTAGTCGCTTCGGCCTGAGCGCCAGCGATGCGTCCTTACTCCGTCTTCCATGGCACGGCTTTACGCTCGATTTCCTGGAACAGCACCGAGGTGATGAGCCCGAGGATGCCGATGGTCACGATGCCCACGAACATCACGTCGACCTGGAGGAGCTCCCACGAATTCCAGATCAGGTAGCCGATGCCGCTCTTGGTCGCGACGAATTCCGACGCGACCAGCACGATGAAGGAGACCGCAAGCGCAATGCGAAGTCCGGCGAAGGTCGTCGGCAGCGCGCCGAAGAACACGATGCGGGTGAACATCACGGTCTGGCTCGCGCCGTAGTTCTTCGCCACGTCCCAGTAGATCCGCTCGATGTTCGCGGCGCCCACATAGGTGTTCACAACGACGGGGAAGAAAACGGCGATGGCGACGAGCGCGACTTTCGACGCGTCGCCGAATCCGAACGCGAGCAGCAGTAGCGGCATCAGCGCGATTTTTGGGATCGGAAACAGCGCGGCGATCAGCGGATCGACCATGATCCGCACCGGCTTGAACATGGCCATGAGCAGCCCGACCGCGACCGCCGGCACCGCGCCGATGATGTAGCCGAGAAAGACGCGATAGAGCGTTACGCCGACGTGCCATTCAAGCTCGCCGGTCCCTGCGAGCGCGATGAAACGCCGCGCGATATCGCTCGGCGCAGGCACAAACCGGCGATCGCCGATGCCGGCCATCAACAGGATTTGCCAGATCACGAGGAAAGCAACCGGCGAGATCAGATAGAGCAATCGCTCGCGCGTCTTGCTGGACATCTCAGCTTTCATGAATGGCTCCCATCGGTCAGGGCGTAGGGGTGGGCAAAGGCGCGCATCGTTCCGTTTCTCCGCCTGGGCAAATGGTGCGCGCGCCGCAATCACGCAGCGACTATGCGGCAATGATTTTGTCCCAGCCTACGGATGTTCATTTCTCCTCGTCGCGGCGGGCGCGCGTGACCTCGTCCTCCAACACTCGCCAGATATCGAGCTTGAGGCGGCCGAACTCCGCTGATGCCGACAATGTCATGAGATTGCGCGGGCGCGGGAAGGGTACATCGACGACCTGTTTGATCCGGCCGGGCTGGGCGGTCATCACCACGGTGCGGTCGCCGAGCAGCAACGCCTCATCGATCGAATGGGTGACATAGATCACGGTCTTGCGGGTCTGCTCCCAGATGCGCACCAACTCAGCCTGCAGGATGATGCGGTTCTGGGCATCGAGCGCGGCAAGCGGCTCATCCATCAGCAGCATGCCCGGATCGGTCACGAACGCGCGCGCAATCGCGCTCCTCTGGCGCATACCACCCGAGAGTTGGTGCGGATAGTGCCGTCGGAATCTGGTCAGCCCGACGAGCTTCAGGGCCGCTTCGACCCGTGCGGCCGCTTCCTCCGTGCCCACCCCGCGCGTCATGAGGCCAAAACCAACATTGGCCTCGACGCTCATCCAGGGAAAGAGGCCGCTCTCCTGGAACACCATGGCGTTCTCGACCGCCCAGCCCGGCGCGTCGACTTTGATCGTGCCGCCGCTCGGCGCCGTGAGACCCGCGAGGATGCGCAGGAGCGTCGACTTGCCACACCCCGATGGACCGACGATGCAGACGAATTCGCCCGGGGTGATCCGCAGGTTGATGTTGTCGAGCGCAAGGACGCGAGTGGGGCCGCTCAGGTATTCCTTGCGCAGGCCTGCGATACCGATCGCTGCGCCGCGCCGCTCGCCGGCCATTCGTTCTTTCTCCCGCGGCGCGTTGCGTCAGCGACAGCCGGCGAGCGTGCTCTCCTTGTTCTCGAGCACGAACGGGGGAAGCTTGCTCAGCGCGTAATCGACGTAGCTTTTATCCACGAGCCGATCGGCCGGAAACTCGGCATTGCTCATCTTGCTCTTGTGGAACCAGGCCTGCATGTCGAGCATGCTCGCGACATTGATCGTGCCGTTGGGGCTGCGCGCCGGCCACGGATACTTGTGCAGCAATTCCGGGCGCGTTTCGGTGCCAGTGCGGATCGCCAGCTCGATGAAAGTCCCCCGGACGCCGCCGCCGTGATAGGCCTGGCAATAGTCGCGGATGGCGCGCAGATATGCGACGTAATAATTGCGCACGAGCTCCTGATTGGCGCGCGCGAAATCGGTGTTGATCATGCTCACGGCAATGGTGAGCGGATTCGGCTTGACGATGTCGTCGGGGTCCTTGAAATTCACCGCGTGCCCGCCGTCGAGCAATTGCGCGGTGAAGGGCGGGATCGTGATGGCCGCGTCGATCGCCTTGTTGTTGAACGCGACCGCATATTGCGTGAAGGGAATGACTTTGATGTCGACGTCGTTGATGGTCAGCCCGTCGCTCTCGAGGAGCTTGCCGACCTCATAGGTCGACACCGCGCCCTGGCCGTTGGTGGCGATGGTCTTGCCCTTGAGCTGCCGCAACTGGGTGATCTGGCCCTTGAGGTCGGGGCGCAGCATCAGGTTGTGTCCGAGCGGGCTCGAGACGCGGTCGAGCACCATGGTGACCGGCAAATTCTTTTCCAGCGCGTTGAAATATCCGGCGGAAATTCCGCCCTCCACGAGCTGCAACTGATTCTGCGCCAACAGGGCGATCGAGTTGGCAGCGGTGTCGAGAGTCTCGGTCACAACCTTGATGCCGTAGTCCTTGAAGTAGCCCTGTTCGACGCCCCACAGAATGGTGGCGGTGGAAATGGAGCGCACCGTGCCGACCTTAACGGTGACTTCCTGGGCGTTGGCCGCGAGGGTGCCGCCAATGATGGCGAAACAGGCAAATAGACTGCGCCGAAGCCTCATGCAGTTTCTCCCCTGGCGCGGCTCAACGCGCTCCTTCGATTTGTGAAACGGGCTCCCTCGGCCTCGCGTCCGTCAGCGCGGCGGCGCGGCGGATTATAGCGAAAAGTGTTCGGCGGACCACAAACAGCTGCCGCGGCCGATTGGCAACGGCACGCACGCTTAGATAGGCTCGATCGCGGAAGAGATGGACTGCTGCAGCGGGGCGATCGTGCAATGCTGACCAATCTTTCGGCGCGCAGCGGCCCCTTCATCGGGCGCGCCATGCCGCGGTTCGAGGATCTGCGTTTGGTACGCGGAGCCGGCAATTACACCGACGACGTCTCGCTGCCGGGTCAGACGTATGCCGTGTTCGTGCGCGCGCCCCACGCCCATGCCCGCATTGTATCGATCGACACGTCGGCCGCGCGTCGAGGTTCGGGCGTCATCGCCGTGCTCGTCGGCGAGGATTATCTCGCCGATGACCACATAGGCATGGCGCATCTTCCCAATCCAGCCGACGCCCACGACGTCACCATGCCGAGCTTCCAGCCCACGGCGGAGTGCAAGATCCTCGATCTGCTGCACTTGCCGCTTGCGGTCGATTGCGTGCGTTTTGTCGGCGAGCCGGTTGCACTGGTCGTGGCGGAAACGCTTGCGGCCGCGCGCGATGCTGCCGAGGCAGTGGCGGTCGAGTACCAAGTCCTGCCGGCGGTGACCGACGTCGTGGAGGCGCTCGCGGACGGCGCGCCAACGATCTGGCCAGAGGCGCCCGGCAACCTCGCGGTCGATTGCGCCTTCGGTGATCGCGCCGCGGTCGAGGCCGCGATGGCCGCCGCGTACCTCGTCGTCGACGCGACGATCCGCAATCAGCGCACGTTCAGCGCGTTCATGGAGCCGCGTGCGGCGATCGGAAGCTACGACGCGACGGAAGCGCGATATACCTTGATCTCGGGATGCCAGGGCGCGCATCGGTTACGACACGCGCTCGCGGGCTGCCTCAAAGTGCCGCAAGACCGCGTGCACGTGATCTGTCCCGATGTCGGCGGCGCGTTCGGATCGCGCTTCAATATTTACTCGGAGCAGGTCGCGGTGGTGTGGGCGGCGCGCGGTCTCGGTCGTCCGGTGAAATGGACGGGCGACCGCAGCGAGGCGTTCCTCACCGACTATACCGCGCGCGACGTCGTCACCCGCGCGCGGCTCGCTTTCAGTCGCCGCGGCCGCATGCTCGCGCTGGCGCTCGAGCTCACCGCCAACACCGGAGCGCACACCGTCTCCTATGTTCCGCTCAGCAACGGTTATCGCGTTGCACCCACCGTCTACGATGTGCCGATCGCATGGGTGCGCCTGCGCGGCGTGATGACCAACACTGTGCCCACGGCGCCGTTTCGCGGGGCCGGCCGGCCCGAAGCCACAACTGTCATGGAGCGGCTCATCGACATCGCCGCAGCTCGCTTGAACATCGACCGCGTGGAACTACGCCGGCGCAACCTGATCCGCCACGATAAGCTGCCCCACCGCACGGCAACCGGGCTCACTTACGATAGCGGCGATTTCGCCGGCAATCTCGCCCGCGCGCTCGAGGCCGCCGACTGGGATGGCTTTCCGGCGCGCCGCAAGGAGGCGAAGAAGCGCGGCCGGCTGCTCGGCATCGCCGTCGCCAATTACGTCGAAACGCCGGTGGGCATGCCGCACGAGCGTGTGGCCATCAAGATCTCGCCCACAAGCCGCGTCGCGCTGCTCGTCGGGACACAATCGAGCGGGCAGGGTCATGAGACGAGCTTCCGGCAAGTGGTGGCGGATCAACTCGGCGTCGACCCGCAGGCGATCGATTTCATCAGCGGTGATACAGTGGCCCTCGCGTCGGGCGGCGGCACCCACTCCGATCGTTCCATGCGGCTCGCCGGATCGCTGATGGTTGAGACGTCGCGCGCGGTGATGGAAAAGGCGCGCCGGATCGCGGCCGTCATGCTTGAGGTCGCCGAAAGCGACATTTCCTCCGCGGACGGTCTGTTCGTGACGCCGAACAGCAATCGTCGGCTGAGCCTATTTGATGTCGCGCGCGCCGCCGACGAGCTCTCCTCGCTTCCCGACGACCTGCGCGGGCTCGCGGCTGAGGCGAGCTTCACCGGGCGGATTCCGGCCTATCCAACCGGCGCCGCAATCTGCGAGGTCGAGGTCGACCCGCAAACCGGCGCCGTCGAAATCCGCCGCTACACTTCGATCGACGACGGCGGCCAGCCGATCAATCCGCTGATCCTGCACGGCCAGGTGCATGGGGGCGTGGCGCAGGGCGTGGGCCAAGCGATGCTGGAGGCAGCCGTCTACGAGCCCGGATCGGGCCAGCTCATCTCCGCAAGCTTTCTCGACTATGCCATTCCGCGCGCGGACCACTTTCCGCATCTCGACGTCGCGCTGACGGAAGATCCCACGAAGGGCAACGCGCTGCGCGTCAAGGGCGGCGGCGAGGCCGGAATCACGCCGAGCTCGGCGGTGCTTATCAACGCCGTCATCGACGCGCTTTCTGGGCTCGGCGTCGAGCACATGGACCCGCCGGTCACGCCAGAGCGCGTGTGGCAGGCGATCCGTGATGCGCGGGGCGCTCCGAAAAGATCTCGGAGATAATCCTCGGGCACATCTCTCCGTTCATTCCCGCGAAAGCGGGAATCCAGAGCCAAGCGCTGGGTCCCCGCAACGGGGTCCCCGCGACGCGGGCGTCGGGGGTGCCCCTCGCGGGCACGAGCGGATTGTTGGACGGGGTGCAGCCTATTTGGCCGAGTGCTACTGCGCGGCGGCGCTGCTGCCCTTCGCAGCGGCGGCGGGAGACGGCCGCGCGGAAGCCGCTGGCGCCCGCGCGGGCGCATATTTGGCAACGACCGAGCGATCGAGCTGCGCCATGGCGCTGTCCGGCAGACGCTTCCAGACCTCGTCCATGCCGAGCAGCGGAATGCCAAGATAGCCGCGCACCGTCAGCACCTGCCCGTCGGGGCTCAGCGTCATCATCGCGCGGTAGACGGTGCCATCGCGCGGATCGAGAATATTGCCGTTGTCATAGCGCAAACCACTGCGCCGCATATCTCTGATGAAGGAGAGTCCGAGCAGCGGTGCGTTCCTGCGGTCGTCGGTGCATCGCGCGCAGGTCGGATGCGGATCATCGATGCCGGGCCGCGCAAAGAGCTTCGCGAAGGCCCCCTCGAAGGCGCCGTTGCGCTCCACGAATATGAACCAGCCGACCGACTTGCCGGCCTCGTCCTTCTTCTCCCATAGCCCGGCAACGGTCGGCTCTGCGGCTTGGATGGGAAGCGCAGCGCTCGTGAACACCACGAGGCTCGCGACGAGCAATATCGAAATCCGCGTTTTCAAGGCGCAATCCCCCCTGTGAGGATGAACCGCCATCGCGCAACAATATGCCCATTTCAGGGCGCGCCAGGGCCGCGCAATTCCCTTGCGCCACGTAGAGAGCCGGGATACCCCCGCAATACAGCCCTGGTCCGGAGAAAATCTCGCGTCTAACAGCGATTCCTCGCTTTTGCTTGCTGCGCCGCCGGGCTGCGGCGTCATCCACTCCCTGCGCTCCTCGCGGCGAATGTGGAGAGGGTGGTAGATTGGACCGAAGCCCGGGCACCACCATTCCCCATGTCGCTGATTTATCGACTCGCATCCCGTAACTTACTGCACGACCGGCTTCGCTTCATTGCGACCGTCATCGGTATCGTCTTTTCTGTCGTGCTCGTGACCGTTCAGCTGGGCCTCTATTTGGGGTTCGGTCGGATTGTCACGACGATGATCGATCACGCATCCGCCGATCTATGGATCATGCCGCGGGGAACGAAGTGCTTCGAAGATCCTTCGACGCTCGACGAACGCACGCGATTTCAAGCGTTGTCGATCGATGGCGTGACGCAAGCCGCCCCGGTCGTCATCGGCTATGCCGACTGGCGCTTACCCGCAGGCGGAACCTTCCCGGTCTTCATTGTCGCGTCGGACCTCAGAGAGGGGGGCTTGCTGCCCTGGAATTTGGTCGAGGGCAGCGTCGAGGCGCTGGCGATCCCCGGCGCGGTTGCGGTCGACCGCTCCTACTTCGACCGTCTCGGCATCAACGGAATCGGGGCGAACGCCGAGATTCGCGGCCAGAAAGTCGAGGTGCGGGCGGTCACGAACGGTATCCGCTCGTTCACGACGACGCCTTACGTTTTCACGACGCTCGATCGCGGGCGAGCCTTCACCGGAACACCGGCCAATAAAGTCACCTATTTTCTGGTGCGCGTCTCTCCTGGCGCCGACGTCGAGAGCGTGCGCCGCCGTCTCGCGGCGAATCTCTCCGATGTCGATGTCCTCACGAGTGCCGAGTTTCGCGACCGCAGCCGCTCCTTCTGGCTGTTCGGCACCGGCGCCGGTTTCGCATTGTTCGCCGGCGCGCTGCTCGGGATGATCGTCGGCACCGTCATCGTCGCGCAGACGCTCTATTCCAGCACCAAGGACCACATCAACGAGTTCGCGACGCTGCGCGCCATCGGCTGCTCGCGCCTTTATATCCACAAGGTCATCGTCTGCCAGGCGCTGATCAGTGCGGTGCTCGGATTCTGTTTCGCTGCCGGGGTGGGATTGCTCGTCGTCGCGGCGACCGCGGATACCGCGTTGCCCGTCGTGATGACGCCCGCGCTCACTGTGGTGCTGTTCGCACTCACGCTCCTGATGTGCGTCATCTCGGCGGTCGCCGCGATCGTTCAGGTGACGCGCATCGATCCTGTGATGGTGTTCACGCGATGACCGAGCCCGTCGTCGAGGCCATCGATATCGTGAAATGGCTGGGCAAGGGGGCGGCGCAGGTGCAAGCCCTCAAGGGTATCAGCTTGGCGCTCCGGGGCGGCGAATTGACGCTGCTGATGGGCCCCTCCGGAAGTGGCAAGACCACGCTTCTCTCGATACTCGGATGCATGCTCACGCCGACGGGCGGCACCGTCCGCATGCGGGGCCGCTTAACGGAAGGTGCCGGGCCTGAGGAGCTGGCGAAACTCCGGCGCGAGCACGTCGGGTTCGTATTTCAGTCCTATCATCTGTTCCCGACCTTGACGGCCACCGACAATGTGCGCTTGGCGCTCGACGTGCGCGGCGAGAATTCCGCCCGCGCCATTGCCAAGTCGAAAGACGCTTTGGCGATGGTCGGCCTGGCGGGCAAGGTCAACGCGTTTCCGCTCGAGCTCAGCGGCGGCGAGCAACAGCGGGTTGCCATTGCACGGGCGATCGTGGGAGAGCCGTCGGCGGTTCTAGCGGACGAGCCCACGGCTTCGCTCGATGGCGAGAGCGGCAACGCAATCATGACGCTCTTGGCCGAGATTGCCAGGGATTCGTCGCGCGGGGTGTTGGTCGTCGCGCACGATCCGCGTATATTGCGCTTTGCCGATCGAGTGGTTCACATCGAGGACGGATGCATCATTCGCGAAGAGCGCGGCGATGCCGCGCTCAAGAAAGATCAAGGCGAGTGCGCCGCCCATGATCACGACGACAAGCCTGACCGGGTGGAAAACTAAAGCCGCCGTCCTCGGCGCCGTTGCCGTCGCATTGGCGCTCGCGGTGCTCGCGGCGAGAACTGGCGAGCAGGAAAGCGCGCGCGGGGGGCGGCCCGAAGCGGCGAATGGCAAGCGCTGGCAAACGGTGGCGCCGGGCCGGGTCGAGCCTCGCTCGGGAACGATCAAGATCGCGGCGCCCGTCATGGGCGTGATCGCGCAGGTGCTGGTCAAAGTCGACGACAAGGTTTTTCCCGGCGAGCCGCTGATCCGGCTCGTGGACACTGAAGCGCGCGCGCGGCTTGCCGCCGCCGAGGCGCAAGTCGCTTTTCGGCTCCGCGCGCGCAACGAGGAGAGCGCGCCAGCGCCCGCGGCGGCCCCGGCGAGGCTGGCCCCGCGACCACGACCGGCACCGCGGCCGCGGGGCGAAGTCGCGGTGGCGAATGTCGATAAGGCGGCTGCGCGGCGGCGCGCAGAGGATGCGCTGGCCGATGCCGACAAAGCCGTGATGGAGGCGCAGGCCGCCCTTGATAAAGCGGTGGTCGACAGGCGTGCCGGCGCGGGTTCGGATGCAGCGGTCGAGGCGGCGCGCTCAGGCCTGGCACGCTCGCGCGAGCGCCAGCAGCAACAGAAAGCCGAGCTGCGCCGCATCGAAGCCGATCCCACAACGCCGCTGCCGACCTTTGCCGAGGGCCAAGTCAACGTTGCCCGCGCTGAAGCCGCGGCCGCGGCAGCGGAGATCGAACGACTGACCATCCGCGCGCCCATCGCCGGAACGGTGCTGCAGGTCAACGCCAAGCCGGGGGAACTCGCCGCTCCCTCCAACGCGCAGCCGCTGCTGGTTATCGGCGACGTCTCCGCGTTGCGCGTGCGCGCGGAACTGGACGAGCGCGATCTCGGCGAGATCAAGATCGGTCAGCCGGCCGTCATCCGCGCCGATGCATTTCGCGGACGCGACTTTGCGGGAAAAGTCTCCTTCATCGCGCCGATCGTCGAGCCAGCACGCATCAATAGTGCGCGGGGGCAACGCAACGTCACCGATGTCGACGTGGTCGAAGTGCTGGTCGATTTGGCGAAGCCTGATCCGCTCGCGGTCGGAATGAAGGTCGACGTCTATTTCCAGCCCGGCGTCCGTTAGGCCGCCGATCGGCGAGCCGGCTTCCGCTTCCAGACCGGTTTGGGCCAGCCCGAGGCGTCGGCCGAAGCATAAAGCCCGCAGCGGACCGAGCCCGCGTCATTGCGCACGCCCTCGACCGCTACGCTCAATCTTCCGTGCGATTGCGCGCACGCGAGCGTGGCGCAGCCGAGCGCAAGCGCGATGAGCAAGGGTGAAACCAGACCCCACATTGGATACCTCCTGAGTGCATTATTTGGCTTTGTCGAAAGCGACGCCGAAGCCGAGCAGCGGCAGGCTCATTTCGATCGGTTTCTTGTTCGCGTCCTGCACGGTGATCTTGAGCTCGCCACCGGCTCGCATGGCGGCAATGAACTTGTCGGAGAGCGTCATTGCGACGAAGCACCGAAATTGGTGCAGGTCTGGATCGCCTGCCGCTCGGGAGCGCCGCTGCCGACCTTGACCAAGACCGGTTCGGTGAGATTGAGGCCGAGCGGCAGCGTCATGAGCATGGCGCCGCTCTTGCCGTCCGCCGCCGGACGCACCGCCACGGAGACGAGCAACTGCCGCGACTCGCGGTGGAAGACCTGCTGCACCGCGCGGCAGTCGAGTGTCTTGCCGTCACCCGTGCACTCGACCCGCCATGCGGCGGGCGGGTTCTCGGGCGACTGTTGCGCTGACGCTGACCGCGAGCCTGCGCCGACCGCGATCAGCAATGCCATCGCAGTGGCAATCATTTCGCCGCGCTTGCCTGCCAGTGAAGCACGAGAACTCGCAGACATGGGGGCTCACTCCTCGCGATTGCGCGCTGCTGGCGCGATTGCGCTGAAAGCATGCCGATGCGTATCGCGCTACGTCCATGAAACCGGCAAGCATCTGTAAGCAGCAGGATAAAACACGAGATGTGCACTGCGGTCGAAATAGGCCGGATTGGCTCGCCTTGTGCCAACAGCGCCGGAACGACATTGCGCCGCGCGGGTTGGCGCCATAAACTCGGGAATACCGGAACCGATCGGTCGGAATTGCCCGTCGATCAACGCAGGGTGGAAACATGAATATCCGCGAAACCGCGCCTCGGATTACCGAGCTCGAGAAGATTTCCACGCGTACCGACACCCGCGACTACCTAGCCAAAGCCGGGCCGACCAAGGAGAAGCTGAAGGACTGGCTCATTGTCGACGTCGATGCCCACGTCAATGAGACCGCGTTCTGGTCGGAAGTCACTGACCGCATCGACAACGAGGTTCTGCGCTACATCGCCGAGGCGTTCCGCGACCGCGGCCCGTTTCCCGGCTTATTGAATGCCAACGGGCCGCTCTACCAGGACGTGGCCGGCCGCATCATGCACCAGCAGAAGCTCGCCGAGCCGACGCCGCCCGGGCTGCATCGCCAGGTGCAGCTCACCCAACGCGCCATGGACGCGCTCGGCATCGATTACATGGTGGTGTTCCCGACGCCGATGCTCTCGCTCGGCATGCACCCGCAGACCGATGCCGAAGTGGCGCTCGGCAACGCGTATAACCGCTGGTTGATCGAGGAGATTCTTCCCCAGGACAAGCGCCAGAAGGCGCTGCTCTATCTTCCGTTCAACGATCCGGAGGCCTGCGTAGAGACGGTCGAGCGTTTCGCCGACGCGCCCGGCGTGGTCGGTTTCTCCGTTACCTCCACGCGGCACAAGCCGGTTTGGCACAATTCGTATATGCGGCTTTATGCGGCATTGCAGGAGGCAGGCAAGCCGCTCGGCTTCCATGCCGGCTTCAGCTGGGCCGATGCGTCGTTTCAGCAGCTCAACCGCTTCATTGGCATGCACTCGCTCTCGTTCGTGCACTTCAACATGATCCACATGACCAACTGGGTGCTCAACGGATTGCCCGAG
>Ga0126369_10003253_pt1 | contig 11719 bp, 11 predicted proteins | sample PanSoiMetaPlot_1_FD_109646 | JGI IMG/M metagenome (GOLD analysis project Ga0126369, IMG submission 109646) | Tropical forest soil microbial communities from Panama - MetaG Plot_1 | ecosystem: Environmental > Terrestrial > Soil > Tropical forest > Bulk soil | place: Panama | collected 2016-02-17 | reverse complement strand
TGGAATCCTGACGGAGGCTTGGATTATGACTTCACCGTGGCTGGGTGAGTTTCTTGGCACCATGATTCTGGTTTTGCTGGGTGATGGCGTGGTTGCGGCCGTGTTGCTCAAGCGCTCGAAAGCGGAAGGCAGCGGCTGGATGGTGATCACGACAGGATGGGCATTGGCGGTGATGGCAGGAGTGTTTACAGCGATTGCTTGTGGAAGTAATGACGCGCACTTGAATCCCGCAGTGACGCTGGGCTTCGCCTTACGCGATGGACATTTTGCAAAATTTCTGCCGTATTTCGTGGCGCAGATTCTGGGAGCAATGGTGGGCGCCACGCTCGTGTGGCTGCATTATCATCCGCACTGGAAAGAGACGGCGGATGCGGGAGCGAAGCTGGGATGCTTTTGCACGGCGCCGGCGATTCGCAAGACGATGTCCAATTTTTTGAGCGAAGTGATTGGGACGTTCGTGCTGGTTTTTGTAGCAGGAGCGATTTTTTCAAAGAGCGTTGCGTCGGGAGGGCCTGCCGCGGGACTCGGACCTTATCTGGTGGGAAGCTTGGTGTGGGGCATAGGATTGTCCCTCGGCGGCACGACCGGCTACGCGATCAATCCGGCGAGGGACCTGGGCCCGCGCGTGGCGCACGCGATCCTTCCGATTGCGGGAAAGGGCGGATCGGACTGGGCTTACGCGCTGATTCCTGTGCTAGGTCCGTTGACGGGGGGTTTGCTGGCGGGGGCGCTGCTGCGGGCACTCGGAGTTTAGCTTAGAGTGGTTTAGAATCTAGGAGGCGCGCGACTGCAAGCGCTTGCATACTACACTTTTCGAGGGCAAAACACGTTATGAGTTTGATGCGTTCCTTTCTGCTGGCCGCCTCGCAAAACCGCTGGCTGCGCGACCGCGCTTCCCACTACAAGTTTGTGCGCAGGAGTGTGTCCCGCTTCATGCCGGGCGAGACCCTGGACGATGCGCTCATCGCCGCGCAGACGCTTCGCGGAAAGAGAATTGGAACGGTTTTCACCCGATTGGGAGAAAACATCAGCGACCTCGCGGAAGCGCAGGAGGTGGCGGATCATTATCTGGAGGTCCTGGACCGCGTCCGGCAAAAAGGCCTGCAAACGGAAGTCTCCGTCAAGTTGACACAACTGGGCCTGGACCTTTCCCCGGAGCTTTGCTTCGACCATTTGAAAACCATCATTGTGCGCGCCCCAAAGGATGCAACGGTGTGGATCGATATGGAAGCGAGCAATTACGTCGACGTGACCCTGGATTTGTACCGTCGAACGTTGGCCGAATTCCCAAATGTGGGCATCTGCCTGCAAGCATATCTCCGTCGGACCAAAGAAGATATTGCTAAGCTGCTTCCACAGCGGCCGTCGATACGCTTGGTGAAAGGCGCGTATATGGAGCCGCCGGAGATTGCGCTTCCACGCAAGGCAGATGTGGATACGAATTATTTCGAGTTGGGGAAGGAGTTGCTGGGTGCCAAGAAAGCGAAAGCTTGCGTGCGAGTAGCGTTTGCGACGCACGACGTGGTGATGATCCGCCGGCTTTTAGAGGAGGCCTCGCGGCAAGGATTCTCGAAATCGGATTTCGAAGTGCAGATGCTTTATGGAATCCAGCGCGCGGAGCAGGAACGGCTGGCAGCAGATGGCTGCACGTCCATAGTTCTTGTGGCATACGGAACGTTCTGGTATCCGTGGTTCGTGCGGCGGCTCGCGGAGCGACCTGCGAATCTGGGGTTCATTGCGCGCAACGTGTTTGCCTCCTAGGCCCCGGGCAGATTTCACGTCAGCTCGCGGTGTTTGCTTTTGCAACGATAAGAATCGCAAGAACGTAGAACACGAACATAAGTGCGAGGAATATTTGGGCCCTCCGGCTAGCTCCCTGAAACTCCTTCCAGACCAGAACACCCCAGAGCGCAGCAACCATCGGAGCGGATTGGCCGATGGCATAAGAAATCGCCACGCCGGTGAAATTTGCTGCTACGAGATTGAACACCGTTCCCGTGCCCCAGATGACTCCGCCCAAGACGCCCAGCAGGTGTCCCGAGGCCGGCCCGCGGAAGAAGCCCCTGAAGTTCACGGGAGTCCCCACCAGCGGATTCCTCATGAAATAGATGTTCCAAAGGAAACAGGAAAGAAGCGCGCCGAGCGTGAAGAAAACCGCCGTGCTGTACGGGCCGAGTGGATGTCCTTGCGTCATGGCATGCGTGACAAAGGGCGCCCATAGGCCCATCAAGATTCCGGAAATGACGGAGACGGCGATACTCCTGCGAGAAAGTGAGCTCGCGCTTTTTTGCAGGCTCGCATAGGCCTTACCGTCAAGGATTACAGCGACGATGGCGGACGTGACTCCCGCGGCGAGCAATGAGGGATTGCCTTTGGGTTGAAGGACGTAACTTGAGACAACACCAACGACGAGAGCGATGCCAATAGAAACGGGGAACGCCGTGGCCAGGCCTGCCATATCGATGGCCGCGACTAGCAAAAGGTTCGCGAGATTGAAGACCGCGCCGCCGATGAGCGTATAGAAAAAATTCGATCGGTCAGCCAAATGGACATTGTTAAGAAAGCTGGAGCCATCGTTGGCTGTGCTGCCCATGGTAAGGGCCAGTACCAAGGAGATGAGGAAAATCCCGATTGCATAGTCCCAGTAAAAGAATTCAAAGCGATAATCTTTCACGCCTTTGTAGGTATTTGCCCAAGAGCCCCAGCAGATGGCACTCGTAACCATCATTAAGAGAGCGAAAGCGAGACTGTGAGGAACAAACATTGGTTTCGGTTCGTAGTTGCTGGGGCCGCTTATAATCACGGCGAGGACAAGTGTCAAGGACAAACGGAGAAGCCCAAATGCCTCGTGTGATTGCGCGTAGGGGATAGTCAGAGACTTGAAGCCGATTCTGCTTGAGCGGCCAGTTCCGATATAATCCGCGCGACCCAGCAAGGAGCAAAGAAGGATGTCCAGGGAGACTTTTATCGCGGTTGTGGGAAGTGCGAACGTGGACCTCACCACGTTTCATGACGCGTTTCCGAAACCGGGAGAAACCATTTTTGGCAAAAGCTTCGACCTGGGATTCGGCGGAAAGGGCGCGAACCAGGCCGTGGCTGCACGCTTGTGCGGAGCGGGTGTGGCGATGGTTGCGAAAGTCGGCACGGATTTGTTCGGCCCAGCCACGATCAAGAATTTTGAATCGCTGGGAATCGACACCAGTTATGTGAGCACGGCCGAGGGGGTTTCGAGCGGAGTCGCGCCGATCTTCGTGGACCCCGAGGGACAAAACCGCATCCTGGTGGTGAAGGGTGCGAATGATTTGCTGGCTCCGGAGGATGTAGACGCGGCAGAGCCGCTATTGCGAAAAGCCAACGCGATTGTGCTGCAATTCGAAATTCCCCTGCGCACCGTCTATCACGCAGTGCAATTCGCGAAGGACAAGGGGATTCGGTGCGTCGTGAACCCCGCGCCGGCACAACCAGTGGACTTCGAGCAACTGCGAGGCGTGGACTATTTCATTCCCAACGAAAGCGAGGCGGAAACAATCACGGGAAAGCCCGTACACACCGCAGACGATGCAAAAGACTGCGCGCGGCATTTGCTCGAGCAAGGCTTGCAGCGCGTGATCATTACGCGCGGCGACCGGGGCTGTCTTCTCGCTGGCGATGAGGGCACGGAAACGGTTCCGCCGTTCAAGGTCGAATCTGTAGATACGACGGGTGCGGGAGACGCATTTATCGGCAGCTTCGCCGTTTTTCTGGGGGAAGGTCGTTCCGAAAAGGAAGCGCTCCGCCGAGCAAGCCTTTATGCCGCGCTTTCGACGACCAGGGTGGGCACACAGAAATCGTTCTGGAATAGAACGGAATTCGAGAAACAGTGGCAGAAACACTGCGCCAACCTATAAACGCGCGAAGACAAAGTGATAAGATGAGATACCGATTTCATTTCTCTCTTATTGTGCGGGGATTCCATGAGCCTTCGCGACAAGCCGGCGGCAATGCGTAATTCCACCTTCGACCGTCTATCGGTTCCGGCAGCGAATCCCATTTCTCCTTCCGACACATCCATTGCGCAATATGGAGGACAAGAGCTGCAATCAAACCGTGGGATTCCCTTGAATCTGGATTGGATTGACGCGGTGAGGGTGAACACCAGCGCCGTCGAAAGGCGAGCGCAAACGCTGGTTACGCGGCGAACGGTGAAAAAAGAGTGGCAGGCTGCGTGGCTGCTGCGCGCTATCACTTGCATGGACCTGACGACGCTTTCCGGCGATGACACCGAAGAGCGCGTCCGGCGTTTGTCCGCAAAGGCGCGGCAGCCGATTCAGCAGGAAATTGTGCAGAAGCTCGGCGTCGAAAGCCTCAACATCAAAGTGGGGGCGGTGTGCGTATATCACACGTTCGTGGAAACGGCGCGACGCGCCCTAGAAGGCAGCGGAATTCACGTGGCCGCAGTATCAACGGGATTCCCTGCAGGCCTTTCGCCGCTGCAGGAGCGCGTGAATGAAATCCGCAGGTCGGTGGAGACCGGAGCCGACGAGATTGACGTGGTAATTACACGCGCGCACGTTTTCGGCGCCCGGTGGCAGGCGCTTTATAACGAAATCGCCACGTTCAAAAATGCCTGCGGGCCGGCGCATTTGAAAGTGATTTTGGGAACGGGAGACTTGCTGACGTTGCGGAACGTCGCGCGCGCAAGCCTTGTGGCAATGATGGCAGGGGCCGACTTCATCAAGACCTCCACGGGCAAAGAATCGGTGAACGCGACTCTACCGGTGAGTTTGGTCATGGTGCGGGCAATTCGCGAGTATGCGCAGGAAACAGGAATGGCGGTGGGCTTCAAGCCGGCGGGTGGCATTCGAACCGCGAAGCAATCGCTCGAATGGCTGGCGCTGATGAAAGAAGAGCTGGGTACATCCTGGATGAAAGCTGATATGTTCCGTTTCGGTGCGAGCGGGATGCTGGCGGACATCGAACGCCAGTTGGAACATTACGCGACCGGACGGTATTCGGCGGACTACCGGCATCCGATTGCGTAAGCGAGTGGATTTAACACGATGAAGAAAGAAGCGAGTGAGAGCCAGTGAGCATCGTCGAAAAATTCATGACCATGGAGTACGGCCCCGCGCCGGAAGATCCGCGCGAAGCCCTGGCGTGGCTTGACCGACATCAACGCCGGTTCGGTCATTTCATCCACGGGGATTGGCAAACGCCCGCAGCCGGAACCTCTTTTGACACGGCGGATCCCTCCACTGGTGAGAAACTGGCGACGGTGGCACAAGGTTCGGCCGAAGACGTGGATCGTGCCGTAAAGGCAGCTCGCGCGGCATTGCCGGGATGGCAAGCGCTCACGCCTCACCTCCGTGCACGATACCTTTACGCGCTGGCTCGCCAAGTGCAAAAGCATTCGCGCTGGCTTGCGGTGCTTGAAACACTGGACAACGGCAAACCGATTCGCGAAAGCCGCGATATTGATATTCCGCTCGTCGCCCGCCATTTCTACCATCACGCGGGATGGGCGCAGATTCTCGAGCAGGAATTTCCGGGTTATGCCGCTTGCGGAGTCGTGGGGCAAATCATCCCCTGGAATTTTCCGTTGCTGATGCTGGCTTGGAAAATTGCGCCAGCCCTAGCCACAGGGAATACCGTGGTTTTGAAGCCGGCGGAGTTCACTCCGTTGACGGCGCTGGCCTTCGCACAAATTTGCAAGGAAATTGGACTGCCGCCCGGCGTGGTGAATATTGTGACCGGCGATGGTTCGACCGGCGAAGCGCTGGTGAAGCATGCGGACGTCGACAAGATCGCCTTCACGGGCTCCACGGAAGTGGGACGCGCCATTCGCAAGGCCACTGCGCAGAGTCACAAAAAGCTTTCCCTCGAACTTGGCGGCAAATCACCCTTCATCATCTTTGAAGACGCGGACTTGGACAGCGCGGTCGAAGGCCTGGTGGATGGCATCTGGTTCAATCAGGGGCAAGTGTGTTGCGCGGGCTCGCGTTTGCTGATGCAGGAGAGCATCGCGGAGAAGCTGATCAGCAAAATTCAGGACCGCATGAATACGCTGCGCATTGGTTCGCCGCTCGACAAAGCAATTGATATTGGCGCAATCGTGGCGCGCGTGCAGCTCGAGCGCATCCAGCGGCTGGTGGATCAGGGCGTGGCCGAAGGCGCAACCTGCTGGCAGCCATCGATCCCTGTTCCGTCTCGCGGCCTGTATTTTCCGCCCACGCTCCTGAGCAACGTGCATCCGAGTTCTGTTGTGGCGCAACAGGAAATTTTTGGGCCGGTGCTCGCGGCAATGACTTTTCGGACGCCGCGCGAAGCCGTCGAGCTTGCGAACAACACGGTGTACGGCCTTGCCGCGTGCGTTTGGAGCGAGAGCATCAACGTGGCGTTGCATGTTGCAGCGCAATTGAAAGCCGGTGTAGTTTGGGTGAACTGCACGAATTTGTTCGATGCAACTTGCGGATTTGGCGGCTATCGTGAAAGCGGATTTGGGCGTGAGGGCGGGCGCGAAGGCTTGCTCGAGTATCTCGTGCCGACGTGGATCAAACAGGCTCCGCCGATTCATTCGACACCACTTGCCATCGAGCAGCCGCCTGAACCTGCAACAGGTTCGACGGAGCCGCCGATTGACCGCACGGTGAAACTCTATATTGGCGGGAAGCAGGCACGCCCGGATTCCGGCTACAGCATGGCGGTGCGGGCGGCGGATGGCCGGTTGCTTGGCGATGCACCGCTCGGCAACCGCAAAGACATTCGCAATGCCGTCGAAGCGGCGCGCAAAGCGGAAGCCTGGGGCAAAGCCACCGCGCACAATCGCGCGCAGGTGCTCTACTACATCGCGGAAAACCTTTCCCAGCGCGGCAATGAGATCGCGGGGCGTTTGGCAGCGGTCGTTGGTCAAGAGCAGGCCGAGGCGGAAGTCAATCTCGGCATCGAGCGGATTTTCTCTTACGCGGCTTGGGCGGACAAATTCGACGGCGCGGTGCACAATCCGCCGTTCCGGAATGTCAGCCTGGCGATGAAAGAGCCCATCGGGACGGTAGGTATTCTCTGCCCCGCCGACGCGCCGCTGCTTGGTTTTCTGTCGCTGGTCTTGCCGGCCATTTCGACGGGCAATACGGTTGTTGCCATTCCTTCGGAGAAATACCCGTTGATCACCGGGGATCTCTATCAGGTCTTTGAAACCAGCGACCTGCCCGGCGGCGTGGTGAATATCGTCACGGGCCGCGCTGGGGAGCTGCTGAAGACCCTGGCGGAGCACGACGATGTGGACGCGATTTGGAGCTTCATCGATGAAGCCAGCGCCGCGACAGCGAAAATGCTATCCATTGGAAATCTGAAGCAGGTATTTACAAATGAGGGCCGCGCGATTGACTGGTTCAATACGAAACAGGGAGAAGGCCGCTGGTTCCTCGATCACGCCATTCAAGTGAAAAACATCTGGGTACCCTACGGCGAATAGCTACTCACCCGTTCAGCGGCATCCCATTCCGTGTTTTGGACAGTAGTGTACGGTTACTTCGCTGCTGCAAGTCAAACATCTCGATGTTGCAAATCGTACTAGTACCTAGCGGCCCGACTCCCTCCATTTTCGTGCGAGTATTTCGCCATGAACCAGAATCCCTATTCACCTTTTCCTTTTTTTGGGCCTCTGTATTAATAGGCAGTGGTTCTTCGCAGGGAAGGCCAGTGGTTAGGGCTCCAGTCTGCTCCAACCTCTAAAGCGGCCGTATACGGCCCATAAGTCGCAGTGACCGCGGCCAAACCAGTGTTTCCAGGCAGAGCTCATGTGTGAGCGCGGAGACGGCCCTGTGAAGGACTTTCGTTCGGGAGTCCGGATTTATTTAGGAAGGCGGTTGAGGTTTTGCCAAAACAAGGCCTCTATATAGATAGGGCTGCTTGACGAACTGCCAGGGGATGGGTTCGTAGGCCTAAAGGTAGCGGAGCGATTGACATGTCGAGAGGCTACGACGGGCCAGAAATCGATGATTTTCGTAGCGCCAGCTTTGGGTGGGGACGCGACCGAGGCAGAAATCCATCTTCGGACGGGAACAGTCGCATTGCTCTTCAGAACATCCACCGGGAAGAAGATCGAGCCGACGGACGCGATTCCGAGGGCCGTGACCGCAGCGATAAAGACCGCCCGCCCGTACCCCGCCAAGAGCGATGCAAGCGGTTCTCTCGCAGAGAATCCGAACCAAATACACAGACCGGAACAGGCAATATTCGCTGCGGGACTTCGAAATAAACGCGCTGGCAGAAGTTGGTAAGTTTCGTGTTGTGGCCGTGAACGACTTGGCCGAGTTTAGGCCGAAAATCTTTGCCCGGTAAGGAGCCTGCGAAAATGCCGCGCATACGATTTACAATCGAAGCCGATTCCGAAGAACAAGAACCCAGCCGGATAATTCCCCACATCATCGGCGAGATTTTTGGTTATCCGAAGGAAGACTCCGGCGAAGTAGGCCAGAAGATCGGTCACATTCATGCGTTCATGGTTTTGCAGAGCCGTGCGTTGAATGACAACGTGAGCCTTTTTGACGCAATGGACTCAATTAGCGCGTCTACGGAGGAATGTTTCGAGGCGCTCTATAACGTGGATGAGACGGGATGGAGTAATGCCGTCGAGGAGCTTTACCAGGGCCGAGTCCTCGGAATCGATGCGCTGTTCATCGAAGAGATTGTGATCGAGCCGAACTATCGCGGCAAGAGTATTGGTGCGCAAGTAGTGCGCGAAACGATCAGTACATTCGCATTGAACGGCGTGGGGATAGTTGCGTGCAAGCCTTTCCCGCTCCAGTATTTGGGATGGGAGGAAGATAGCCGCAAAGGTGAGCCCGGGTTCGAGGAAAAGCGGCTCGCAGAGTTCGCTCGCGTAGCGCGATTTTGGAAGGACTTAGGGTTTCGCAAGCTGCCCGATTCTGACTTCTATACCTACGCGCCGGAACTACTCAATCAAGGCGAGGGCGAAGAGGAGCCTGTCCCTTCCCCTTCTCTAAGTTGGGCCAATCGCATCCGCCGTGGGCGTCGTCGTAATGTCCGCAGAAAAAGCAGGCCCACTTGACCGGACAAGGCGCGGGAGTTAGAGCGTCGGCTGATTGCCAAGCACAAGCTCAACGCTTGGAATTCCAACACGGTGGACGGTGGAGAGGGGATCGTCGAGGGCTGGAAGTATCCAAGTTTGCGTTGGAGAGTGACGGGATGACAGAGGAAGGGGCTACAGTCTACTTCTTGGAGACTCTCCAAAATAGGCTTCCACCCAAAACTCAAGAGTTTTATCGTGCCGGCTCACTGGGCCGATTAGAAGTGGCCTGAGTTCATTTTCGTAACGCTCCCGCAAGACCTGGTGATCGAGGTGCTGCGTTTTAGCGAGATACTCAACGTCTTGCCTGTCTCGCTCTTCATTTCTACTCAACTTTGAAAGGACGATGTCGTAGGGGTCGAGAACGAAGAGGCGGAGATTCTCAAAACGTCCCGGAAATGGTTCCGTGAGCCGTTCTTCGTAGCTCTCCGGTACCGTTGCCACCGATGCATGATGTACCTGGACTTTGTGCTTACGCGCCAGAGCCGAACCTTCACCAGCGATGCCCTGAAGGTCATGTACTCGGTTGCAGGGCACGAGAGAGAAGTAGTCTAAATCGTTTGTGCTTCGTGCAAGGCCGTAGGCGGCGACAATAGCAAAGCCACCGATGCAGTGCAATTCGACTGGTTCGGTTAGGACGCCGTCAAGCTCGTTGAGGAATTCCCTCCAAGGAGAGGAAAGGTTAGGCGACATATCGAACCACATCGGGTCGCAAGTCACTCAGGAGATGCCACTGCCTTGCCTCTTCCGAGCTATTCTCGCGGAGCCATCTCCGTTCTGCATCATTCAACTCTTTGCAGAACGAATCCTCCTTTGCAAGTTTGCTGTCGGCGAGTGTTTCTTCGAGTGGCTGGAGATCATCCCTTCGGGCAGCTCGTCTCCCTAGAGTCACAACGAAACCCAAACGGTTTTGAAGGTTTCTCACTCGCGCTTCTCGGACTAGAAAGTCCTTGGGCATGTCTGGGTATCTGAGAACTAGCCACGGTAGCCCTTCGATCGTGCGAGCTTCGAGGTTGCGCTGTGCCAAAGCGGTCAATAGAAACGTAGCGGGATTGACTGTACGCCCACCTCTGCGAAGGTGAGCAAAGCCAGGGTACCCCAATAGAGCAAGCTCATGCGCAAGGGAACCGGGTGCCACGTCCTCTCGGACTTCGTGAACCGGAAGGACTGTAGCCGGCAAGCCGTAAACTTGCATCAGTCTGCGCGAGAGAGCGGCAAAGCTCCTAATACCCCTTTCCAACATCGACAGATAGGCCTGCGTCACCCCTAGGCGAGCCGCAGCTTCTTGTTGGCTCCAGCCATGGTCCAGCCGGGCTCGTTTTAGTTGTTCGTGGTCCATGGCATATTTATAACATCATTTGTTATAATTTGTCAAGCCTGTTTGTAAACCACAGGTCACCGCATCACATTCCTTCGCAACTACACGGCCTGTCCTGTGAGGAAAGGTTCTCTAGCCAACGCTCAAGCTGCTTGCTGTGTCAGATGATTAGCGTCGAAACACACTCCTTTCTTCCAAACCAGCAAAGTGATCGCGGCAATCTTGCGGGCTAAGGTAAGCCGCTCCAGGTGCGGCTTCAGCCCTCGCGCCAGGCAAGCTTCGTAGAAATTCTGGAAAGGCCCGGTGTTCCCGGCAGCCCAGATGGCCGCGCCTTTGAAGATATTTTTCAAATCACGGTTGTGGTTGCGGTTGAGTCCGCGAATGGCCAGAACCTTCTCGGAACGTCTGAGCTGTCTGCCCTCGAAACGATATTCCCCGCTTCCCTCCTCAAAGATCACGTGCAAGCTACCGCGGAGGCCGCGGAAAAACTGGAGAATCGTTTCCGCCTTCGTTTCGAGAATGGCCTCCATCACCAGGTTACCGCTGGCATCGCGAACCGCCGCGGTGATCGTTGCTTGGTGAACATCGAGCCCAATATACTTGGTGTCGTTCATGAGGGTGCTCCTTGTTGTAGGTAATGATGCGAACGATCAAAACCTACACCAATGGGCGCCCTTTTATAATGTCCAGTAGGGCCTGCGGCCCGCGAAAATGAATCAAAGTCTCGGCAGTAACCGATTTGTTTTCACGTGACCCTTACGGGTTCGGTAACCGTTAATCAAATAAACCGAAGCAGGGTTCGATTCACGTTCTTGGCGTTAATGCGCATAATATTCTGAACTGGTGCGATTTTTGGAGCGTCTGTGGCGTCGGCTCTTTCACATGTGGTTGCGGCTGTGGGAATCGGAGCGTGCTTCTATCAACGTGGTATTCCCGAGCGGGTCTGGATCATTGGCGCAGCCTGTTCCGTCATCCCCGACCTGGATGTCATCGGCGTCCGGCTTGGTGTCCGGTATGGTGATTTCTTGTGGCATCGTGGGTTTGCACATTCACTCGTCTTTGCCGCTCTTTTGGCGAGTGCAGTTGTAAGCACGGCATTTCGGCTGGGAGTCCCCGGCATGAGCCGCTTGTCGGCGTGGTTGTTCTTCTTTCTCGCTACCTCAAGCCACGGCATACTAGACGCAATGACCGATGATAGCCTTGGTGTCGCATTCTTCGCACCCTTCGATAACCATCGGTACTTTCTTCCTTGGAGGCCAATCAGGGTCACTGCGAGTCGCTTTTTTATGGCGCGTGGACTTGTCGTTGGCAAGAGTGAACTGATTTGGATTTGG
>Ga0126369_10003252_pt1 | contig 11719 bp, 9 predicted proteins | sample PanSoiMetaPlot_1_FD_109646 | JGI IMG/M metagenome (GOLD analysis project Ga0126369, IMG submission 109646) | Tropical forest soil microbial communities from Panama - MetaG Plot_1 | ecosystem: Environmental > Terrestrial > Soil > Tropical forest > Bulk soil | place: Panama | collected 2016-02-17 | reverse complement strand
CATCGAGGACGCGAGCAGTAGGTCGCAATGTTTACGGGCAACGGTTTGCGGCGAGCATCTCTACACCAGGCAGGGCCTTACCCTCCAGCCATTCCAGGAAGGCGCCGCCGGCGGTCGAAACATAAGTAAATCGCTCGACCACAATCGCGCTATTAAGGGCCGCGACCGTGTCCCCGCCGCCGGCGACCGAGACGAGCTTGCTAGCCTCGGTCAGCTCCGCCGTCGCTTTCGCGACTTCAATTGTACCCTGGTCGAATGGCTTCACCTCGAAGGCGCCGAACGGCCCGTTCCACACAAGCGTCTTCGCCTGCGCTAACACCGAAATAACACGCTGTACGCTACGAGGGCCGATATCGAGAATCATATCGAAGGCACCAATCGCATTCACGGAGACGATCCGCGACTGGACGTTTGCCTCCAATTTCTGTGCCACCACGGCGTCAACCGGAAGCACGATCTCGCGGCCTTTCGCCTCCGCGTGAGCCACAATCTCGCGCGCCGTGGAGAGGAGATCGTACTCGCACAGCGATCTACCGACATTATGACCCAATGCGGCCAAGAACGTGTTCGCCATTCCGCCCCCAATAATGAGGACATTCACCCGGGCCAAAAGATTGCGGAGCAGGCCAAGCTTGGTCGAGACCTTGGCGCCGCCCACGATCGCCGCGAGCGGACGACTCGGCGTCTCCAGCACTTTGGTCAGCACCTCGAGCTCGGCTTGCATGGTACGGCCAGCATAGCTGGGCAGCTTGTGGCCAAGCCCCTCGACCGAGGCATGCGCGCGATGCGCCACCGAAAAGGCATCATTGACGAAAATGTCGCCGAGCGCCGCGAGCTTCGCAACGAAATCAGGATCGTTCTCTTCCTCGCCCACATGAAACCGAGTGTTTTCGAGGCATACGATGTCGCCAGGGTTCATGGCGGCGACCGCTGCGGTTGCTTCTTTCCCTATGCAGTCCTCAGCGAAGGCAACCGGCCGCTTCAGGACGTCGGCAATCGCTGGGGCCAACAGCTTGAGTGACTGCTTGGGATCGTGTCCGCTCGGGCGCCCGAAATGGGAGAGCAAAATAACTTTGCCTCCTTTGTCGACCAACTCAATGATAGTTGGAGCGATACGTTCGATACGGGTCCTATCGGTGACCTTGCCGCCTACGACCGGTACGTTGAGGTCCACGCGCACCAGCACGCGTTTGTTCTTGATATCAGCATCGTCAAGCGTCGCAAACGCTCTCATGCTCGCCTCTCCCGAAGACGGCACCAACAATACCAGAGTTGGCAAAGTTATTCGATCGCCTCGTTGGCGACCGCGAGTACGTTCTGCGGAATGGTAAGACCGAGCGCCTTGGCGGTCTTTAGATTGATGACAAGATCAAATTTGGTCGGCTGCTCGACCTCGTCTTACATCCACTTGACAACATGCAACGCTAATTTTGCCGCGCACGTTCTTCCGTGCGCACATAATACAGTTTCCTCGTATCGCGCGACGTTGACTGCGCGATGGCCAAGGCCCCCGCCGCGCAGCGCTCGTCGAGCCGGTCGCGCCACGCGCGCCCGGTCGCCGAGTTCTCGACGCCGAGGAATAAGCGTTGCTCGGGCATCCCACGATTTCCGGCGCCATGCGGCGCAGCGATCCGGGACGCTATCTGATTCAGCGAATTGGGGGCAAAACGGCTAATCCCCAGCGATCCCCATCGCGGGCACGGGACCTCATCGGAACTTGTCCAATTGCCGGTGCTCGGCCCTGATCCAGCGGATCGTGCCGCTGGTCGAGCGCATGACCACGGTTTCGGTTTCGATCACTTCTCTGCCGAACTGCACGCCGCGCAGCATGTGGCCGTCGGTAACGCCGGTCGCCGCGAACAGGCATTCGCCTTTGACCATGTCTTCAATCTGATATTTACGCCGGGGGTCCTTGATGCCCATTTTGGCGGCACGCTGGCGCTTTTCTTCGGTATCGAGCACGAGCCGCGTCTGCATCTGCCCACCGATACAGCGCAGCGCAGCGGCCGCTAGCACGCCCCCAGGCGCGCCACCGATGCCGAGATAAATGTCGATGCCGGTTTTGTCCGGATCGGCGGTGTGGATGACGCCGGCGACATCGCCGTCAGTGATCAGGCTGACCGCGGCACCGGCCTTGCGCACCGCCCCGATCAAGTCGGCATGGCGCGGCCGGTCAAGGATCATCGCGGTGATCGCCTCCGGTTTGACGCCTTTGGCCTTGGCGAGGTTGACGATGTTGTCCTCGGCCGGCGCGTCGAGATCGACGACGTTTTTCGGATAGCCGGGGCCGACGGCGACCTTGTCCATATAGATGTCGGGCGCGTGTAAGAGCGTGCCATCCTGCGCCATCGCAAGGGTAGCAATTGCGCCTGGCATGTTCTTGGCGCAGAGCGTCGTGCCCTCGAGCGGATCGACGGCGATATCCACCTTCGGCCCGGATCCGGTGCCGACCTTCTCGCCAATGAACAGCATCGGCGCTTCGTCCATCTCGCCTTCGCCGATCACGACCGTGCCCTCGATCGCAAGCTCACTCAGTTCTCGGCGCATCGCATCGACAGCCGCCTGGTCCGACATCTTTTCCGCGCCGCGCCCGCGCAATCGCGCTGCGGCCACCGCGGCCCGTTCCGTTACCCGCACGATTTCGAGCGACAGCGCGCGCCCAAGACCCGTGTGCTGGCCTGCGTGCTGACCCGAGTGCTGGCCGGCCGGCTTCGATGACATGGGGCAATCTCCAGTGGCGACAAAAACTCCCGCTGCGCGGCCTTAAAAGGGCGTCAGGCCCGCTCGATACGGATGACCTGCGGCCGCCCATAAACAACCCGATCCCGGCGCACCGCGGCAAGGGCCTTGTGGACGGCGTCTTCACTGGTCGCGTAGGTGATCAAGATCACCGGCACGGCCTCATCGGAACGCCCCGGCTGCGTAGCACCACGCGATCCGGCATCGTGGCGCTGCACGATCGACTCCAACGAAATCCTCTGCTGCGCCAGACGGCGCGCGATCGTGGCTGCGGTGCCCGGCCGGTCGCGGGCCAGAAGCCTGATGTAATAGCCGCCTTCATGATGCTGCATCGGCGCCTTGCGGACTGCGGTCATGCGCGCGGCCGGCCGGCCAAATGGCGGCGAATGCACGCCACGGGCAATATCGGCGAGATCGGCAATGATCGCTGAAGCGGTGGCTTCCCCGCCGGCGCCCGGTCCGACCAGTGTGATTGGCGCGATGCCATCGGCATCGATCGTGACTGCGTTGGTGACACCCATGACCTGCGCGATGGCGGAATCCTTAGGCACCATGGTCGGATGCACGCGCTGTTCGATGCCTTCGTCAGTTTTCACCGCAACCCCCAAGAGCTTGACGCGGTAGCCGAGCTCGGCCGCTGCGTTGAGATCGGCCGGGGTGATGGAGGCAATGCCTTCGCTATAGATCGCGCGCGGATCGATCTTGGTGCCGAACGCTAGGCTGGCAAGAATGGCGAGCTTTTGCGCGGTGTCGTGACCTTCAATATCAAAGCTGGGATCGGCTTCGGCGTAGCCGAGCCGCTGCGCTTCTTTGAGGCAATCGGCAAAACTCAACCGCTCTTGCTCCATGCGGGTGAGAATGTAATTGCAGGTGCCGTTGAGAATGCCGTAGATGCGCGTGAAGGTCGCGCCATTGAGTCCCTCGCGCAGCGTCTTGACGATCGGAATTCCGCCGGCCACCGAGGCTTCGAAATTGAGTGCAACGGCGTTGCGCTCGGCGAGTGCGGCAAGCCGCTGACCGTGCGCTGCGAGCAGAGCCTTGTTGGCCGTGACGACAGGTTTGCCGGCGGTCAGCGCGGTCTCAACCGCGAGCTTGGCCGCACCGCCGGCGCCGCCGATGACTTCGACCAGCACCTCGATTGCCGGATCGCGTGCCAGCGCAGCCGGGTCGCCGACCCAGCGAAATTTGCCGGGATCAAAACCGCGTTTCTTATGGCGTGATCGCGCACTGATGGCGACGACCTCGATCGCGCGGCCGCACCGCGCAATCAGCTTGTCGCGGCCGCGCTCCAGGAGCTGCACGACGGCACCGCCGACAGTGCCGAGTCCGGCAAGACCGACTTTCAGCGGTTGTGCCATCACGCGTCGTCCGGATTGGAAGGAATAAAGACGCGGCCAGTCTTGACCCTAGCGTCGCGTCGCCAGTGGGACGACGTTGTGCAGCATTTTCGGCCAGCTTTCAAGGAAGCGCCGGATGTTGCGGGCCGCCTGACGAATGCGCTGCTCGTTTTCGACGAGCGCGATGCGGACGTGGCCTTCGCCATGTTCGCCAAAACCGGCGCCCGGAGATACGGCGACTCCGGCCTTCTCAACCAGAAGCGTGGAAAATTCGACGCTACCGAGGGTACGGAAAGGTTCGGGTATCGGCGCCCAAGCGAACATCGAAGCCGAAGGCACTGGTACCGACCAGCCCGCTCTACCGAAGGACTCCACCAAAGCGTCGCGGCGGCGCCGGTAAGTGGCGCGCATCTCCTTGATGCACTCCTCCGGACCGTTGAGCGCCGCGGTTGCCGCCACTTGGACTGGCGTGAAAGCGCCGTAATCGAGATACGATTTCACTCGTCCCAGCGCGGCGATGATGCGCTCGTTGCCGACGGCAAAGCCGATCCGCCAGCCGGGCATCGAGAAGGTCTTGGACATCGATGTGAATTCCACGGCGACATCCAACGCGCCAGGGACCTGCAAGAGCGAGGGCGGCGGGTTGTTGTCGAAATAGACTTCGGCATAGGCCAGATCCGACAACACCAGGAGCGAATGCTTTTTGGCAAATGCGACCAGCTCGCGATAGAAATCGAGCGTCGCGACACAGGCCGTCGGATTTGACGGATAGCACACCACCACTGCGATCGGACGTGGAATGGAGAACAGGACCGCGCGCTCCAACGCGCCAAAAAAGGCATCATTGGCTTCAACCGGGACTGAGCGGATCGCGCCGCCCGCCATCAGGAATCCGAATACGTGAATCGGGTAAGTGGGATTTGGAACCACGATGATGTCGCCAGGCGCGGTGATCGCCTGCGCCACATTGGCGAAGCCCTCTTTCGAGCCGAGCGTGGTGACGACCTGGGTATCCGGATTGAGCTTCACGCCGAAGCGCCGCCCGTAATACGCGGCTTGGGCGCGGCGAAGACCGAGTATGCCGCGAGAAGCCGAATAGCGATCGGTACGGGGCTTACCGACGGTCTCTTTCAGTTTTTCGACGACATGCGCCGGTGTCGGCAGATCGGGATTGCCCATGCCGAGGTCGATGATGTCGGCACCGCCATTGCGGGCCACCGCCTTGGCGCGATTGACCTGCTCAAACACATAAGGCGGCAAACGGCGAATGCGATAAAACTCTTCCATGGACAATCCGGACGCGTCTCCGATGAAGCAATCTCACTACACTATGCGCGGACCATTATCACTTGGTTTCGGTGCCGGCGGTCTGCTCGGCGTCTGTTCCAGGGGTTTGGCGCGCGCTGACCGGGATAGTTGACTGTTTTTTCCCGGCCGCGGTAGGGCCGGCCGCCGGCTTCGCCGAAAGCTTGGCAGGAGGCTTGGTTGAGTTCTTGCCCTGAGCGTCCTGCGCCCCAGCGTTTAAGCGATCGCGCGCACTGATCAGGTCCTCGGTTGCCTGCTGGACCTGGTTCGAGTCAAGCATGGTATCGGCGCGCGGCGGCGGGACGTCATGAACGGAAGGAAAGAGTGACGGGTAATCGGCACCCGGCGAGCAGGCCGCGAGGACGAGGCACGCGGCGGTCGCCAGCGTGATAAACGCCGCGGCGCGGTGGGGCGCAATGTTTATTGGCATGCGCGGGATCACTGTTGCGCTATGCACCTTGGCCCTCTCCCAAATGGCTTTAACCCCAGCTAATCGGTTGCAGGATAAACTCCCGGTCACCAGCGTTGATGAAGAAATACGCGCTGCCCCAATAACTTATGATCATCAACTCAGACCCCGCACGAGCTGTCAAGTTAACCTGCTAATATGTCCAAAGCGGGACCGGCCTTTCCGGACCGCGACGGTGAGCGCGTCAAGTCCGGCGGAACACTCACTTGTAGGCCGCACATGAGTGGGCCATCTCAGGCTAAAGCGCCGCAGAATTGTGCGGCGACAGAGGAAACGCAGGTGCGAGCTCCGTCGCAGGAGACGGCGCGGGAGGCCCCCGTTGGCCAGCCGTCGTCCGTCAAGACAGCGGAACAGCAAGCGTTGACACCGATCCCGGCCAGGATCGGCAGCGTCGACATTGAGCAGTTTTCGCGCAATTTGGCGCGGCTCGTCGAAGAAGGCGGCCGCGCGCTCGCCGCCTATCTCAAGCCGCGCGAGGAAGGTCACGAGGACAACGAACTCGCCGACGAAATCACGGAAGTCGTCAAAACACTAAGCGAAGTCGCGGAATACTGGCTGTCCGATCCGCAGCGCACGATCGAACTGCAAACCAGCCTCGGCAAAGCCTATCTCGATTTGTGGGCTTCGTCGGTCAAGCGGCTCGTAGGCGAACCGGCGGCGCCGGTGGCCACGCCGGCTGAGGGCGACAAACGGTTCAGCGATCCGGAATGGTCGCAAAACCAGTTCTTCGATTTTCTCAAACAAGCCTACCTTTTGACCGCGCAATGGGCCGACAAGCTTGTCGCGGATGCCGGCGATCTTAGCCCTCATACCAAGCAGAAGGCCGAATTTTACATACGCCAAATCACCAATGCGCTGGCGCCGACCAATTTCGTTTTGACCAATCCCGAACTTCTGCGCGAGACCCTCACGTCGAATGCGGACAATCTCGTGCGCGGCATGCATATGCTTGCCGAGGATATCGAACGCGGCGGCGGGCACTTGAAAATCCGCCAGTCGGACTCTTCGATGTTCGAAGTCGGGCGCAATCTGGCGATCACGCCCGGCAAAATCATTTACCAGAATGAGCTGATGCAGCTCATCCAATATACGCCCTCGACGGAGACCGTTCTCAAGCGTCCGCTGCTGATTGTGCCGCCGTGGATCAACAAATTTTATGTGCTCGACCTCATCCCGGAAAAATCCTTCATTAAGTGGTGCCTCGACCAGGGACTGACGGTTTTTTGCATTTCATGGGTCAATCCCGACGAGCGGCTCGCGCAAAAGACCTTCGACGACTATGTGAGCCAGGGGCCGCTCGCGGCGCTGGACGCCATCAAGGACGCCATCGGCGAGGACAAGGTCCACGCCATCGGCTATTGCGTCGGCGGTACCTTGCTCGCAATCACGCTCGCCGCAATGGCGGCGCGAGGCGACGAGCGGATCGCTTCGGCGACCCTGTTCGCATCACAAGTCGACTTCACCTATGCCGGCGATCTGAAAGTGTTCGTCGACGAGGAACAGGTTTCGGCGCTGGAAAAAAGAATGGGGGAACGCGGCTATCTCGACAGCCGCTCGATGGCGACCGTTTTCAATCTGCTCCGCTCCAACGATTTGCTGTGGCCCTATGTCATCAACAATTACCTGAAAGGCAAGGCGCCCTTCCCGTTTGATCTATTGTATTGGAATTCCGACGCCACGCGAATGCCGGCGGCCAATCACTCTTTTTATCTGCGCAACTGCTATCTCGATAACAAGCTGGCAAAAGGACAGATGACGATTGGCAACGCGCCGATCGATCTCAAAGCAGTTAGGATTCCGATCTATAATCTGGCGACGCGCGAGGATCACATTGCACCGGCCAAATCGGTGATGTTCGGGTCGAAGTTTTTCGGCGGCGACGTGAGATTTGTGGTCGCCGGCTCCGGCCACATCGCTGGCGTGATCAACCCGCCGCAAAAGAACAAATACCAGTATTGGACCGGGCCGAAACCGCGCAACGCGGACATCGAGGGTTGGCTTGCCAAGGCCAAAGAGCATCCCGGTTCGTGGTGGCTGGATTGGCTCGCTTGGATCACCAAGCAAAGCCCAACCGAAGTCCCCGCGCGCGTGCCAGGCGCCGGCGCGCTCAAATCCATCGAGGACGCGCCGGGGAGTTACGTCAAGGTCCGCGACTAGAACGAACTCCCGCCCGTTCACTGCGCTGCGCGGGAGCTGATCACGTGTTGAATATCATTCACTCGACCAGCCGTTGCAGCTGCGTGTAACTTCGCGCCTCGGCTGGGGAACTGCTTTTGAAAGCGCAATTGATTTTTTGTTTTGTCGCGCTGCGGTCATGACGGGCTGCGCAAGGCGCCCGCGGTGAGCCAGACCATGTCGATCGCCGCGAGACCGCCCGCGGTGTCGCCGAGCGCTACGTCTACGACACAATGGAATCGTGACCTCGGTGCAAACAACCGGTACATTGCGCTAATTCAAACCGGCATGCTTCGCAAATAAGGGGGGAGACCATGTCCACTGAACGGTTCTGGCTCGTACTGACCATAGCGATGACGGGCTTGCTCTGGGTCCCCTACATCCTCGACCGCATCATGGTCCGCGGCCCCATTGGCGCGATGGCCAATCCGGGCCCGAAAGACAAGCCGCAGTCGGCTTGGGCGCAGCGCTTGATGGCTGCGCATATCAACGCCGTGGAAAATCTGGTCGTTTTCGCTCCGCTCGTTTTGACCGCACGGGCGCTGGGCATCGCTACTGGCGCGACCGCGTTTGCCTGCGCGCTTTATTTCTGGGCGCGCCTTGCGCATGTCGTGGTCTACACGCTGGGCATACCCGTGTTCCGCACACTGTCCTTCGCAGTCGGCTTCGTCGCGCAGGCGCTGTTGGTGTTGGCAATCTTCAAATTCATCTGAAATTTTCGCTGCGAGCAGAAGAACTCGCCTGCGCCGTTTACGGAAACAACGCAACCTGTTCCAGGCCGGTTGTTTCCGGCAGGCCGAGCATGACATTCATGTTCTGCACCGCCTGGCCGGAGGCGCCCTTGGTCAGATTGTCGAGCGCCGAAACGATAATGGCGCGGCCGGCAACGCGATCGGCGGCCACACCGATAAAGGTCATGTTGGAACCGCGCACGTGCCGGGTCTGCGGCGTCGCGCCAAATGGCAGCACGTGGACGAACGGTTCCGGCGCGTAAACTTTCGCGAGGTACGCATGAAGATCCTGCGGCGAGGCTTTGCCGCCGCGGACATAAATGGTCGCCAGGATGCCGCGATTCATCGGCACAAGATGCGGCGTGAAGCTGACGATGACCTCGCGGCCGGCGGCGCGGGAAAATTCCTGGTCGAGCTCGGCCATGTGGCGATGGTGGCCGACGCCGTAGGCATGAAAGCCTTCGGACACTTCCGCAAACACCATGTCCTCGCGCGCCGCCCTACCCGCTCCGGTCATGCCGGACTTCGCATCGATCACGATCTCGTCCGGATCGATGAGTTTGGTTTTGAGCAGCGGAATCAAAGGGAGTTCCGCGCAGGTGGTATAGCAGCCAGGATTGGCAACCAAGCGCGCGTTCTTGACCTTGTCCCGATACACCTCGGTGAGGCCGTACACCGCTTCCCTTTGCAGGTCGGGCGCGGCATGGGCGTGACCGTACCAGCGCGCATAAGCTGCCGGATCGCTCAGGCGAAAATCAGCCGACAGGTCGATCACCTTGGTGCGCGGCGCGCGTGTGAGCAGATCCTTGATCACCTTCTGCGTCGTGCCATGCGGAAGCGCACAGAAGGCAACGTCGAGGCCGAGCTTGTTCCAATCGGCCTCCTCGATCGTGCTCAGTGTCGGCAGCGCGAAGGGAGCGAATTGCGCGAATACCTCCGCCATAGTCTTGCCGGCGCGGCGTTCGGCCGTCAGCAGCACGATCTGTGCCTTCGGGTGGCACAAAAGGAGACGCAGAAGTTCGGCACCGCTATAACCGGATGCGCCGAGTACGCCGATTTTCGTCTTAGCGGAACCATCTGCTGCTGACATTGAACTCAATCCTTGGAATCGCCTTGCGCTGCAGGAGTGCGCCAGGCCGAATCCGCGAAAGCTTATCAGAGAAAGTGCCGCGGACCCGGCGGCACGATGAAAAGGCTAGGCGTGAGCACGCACGCGGGCGCGACGACGCCAAGTCTCGCGGCGGCGGCGCCACTTGGAAAAAATTGCGCGGGCTAATGACCTGTTCATGCGCGGCGATATAGGGCGCAAAGCGTCGAGGGTCAAATCACCAGGAGCCGGAACGGGTACAATCCCTGCTTGCGGCCTGTCGCTCCTTGGCATTCATGCTTTTGCCCCGTCGATGGCATAGTTGGGCGGAGCGTTGGGGCTGATTCGCCACTATCTCATCAACGTTGCGCCGGGCGGCAGCAGGCTCCACATCCAACTGGGACTAGCCGTGGGAAAGACCGCAAAATCATCGAAAATGCCCGACCTTTTTGCCGACGCGCCGAAAGCGCGCCGCGATGGCGCACGCCGTGGCAGTTCGCGCGCTCCAGCGGGAGATGCCGGATACACCGCCAAGCACATCGAGGTCCTGGAAGGGCTTGAGCCGGTGCGCCGGCGGCCGGGCATGTATATCGGCGGCACCGATGAGAAGGCGCTGCATCACCTGTTCGCGGAAGTGATCGACAACGCCATGGACGAGGCGCTCGCCGGCCATGCCGATTGGATCGAGGTCGAAATGGCCGCCGACGGCTTCGTCACCGTCACCGACAACGGGCGCGGCATTCCAGTCGATCCGCACCCGAAGTTCAAGAACAAGTCGGCCCTTGAAGTGATCATGTGCACGCTGCACGCCGGCGGCAAATTCGATTCCAAGGTATACGAAACTTCCGGCGGCCTGCATGGAGTCGGCGTCTCGGTAGCGAATGCGCTCTCGGAGCGCATGGAGGTCGAGGTCGCGCGCGGCCAGCGCCTTTACCGGATGGCTTTCGAGCGTGGCAAGCCGAAGACCAAATTGCAGGATGCCGGCAAGGCGCCGAACCGCCGCGGCACCAAGGTCCGTTTCCGGCCCGACCCGGACATCTTCGGGGCGAAAGCGCAGTTCCGGCCCGAGCGCATTTTCAAAATGACGCGTTCGAAGGCTTACCTGTTTGGCGGCGTCGAAATCCGCTGGTCGTGCGCGAAGGAGCTCCTTCGCGGTGTCGAAGAAGTGCCTGAGCAGGCGACGTTCCATTTCGCCGACGGACTCAAGGACTATTTGTCCGAAACGCTGGCTAGCGCCACCCTCGTCCATCCCGACATTTTCACCGGCAGCGCCGGCAAGATCGGCGCGCACGGCGCGGTGCAATGGGCCGTCGGCTGGACCGCCGACGCCGACGGTTTTCTCAATTCCTACTGCAACACCATCCCGACGCCGGATGGCGGTACCCATGAATCGGGGCTGCGCGCTGCATTGACGCGCGGGCTAAAAGATCACGCCGACCGCATCGGCCAAGGCAAACGCGCTGCCGCCATCACCAGCGACGATGTCATGATCGGCGCCGGCGCGCTGCTTTCGGTGTTCATCCGCGAACCGGAATTTCAGGGGCAAACCAAGGATCGGCTTGCCACTGCCGAAGCGCAGCGCCTGGTCGAGCAGGCGATCAAAGATCCGTTCGATCACTGGCTCGCCGGGCATCCGACCGCGGCCAACAAGCTCCTTGATTTTGTGGTCGAGCGCGCCGAGGAGCGCATCCGCCGCCGCCAGGAAAAGGACATCGCGCGCAAGTCCGCGGTGCGTAAGCTCCGCCTTCCCGGCAAGCTTGCCGATTGTACCAACACCGCGGCCGAGGGCGCCGAACTCTTTGTCGTCGAGGGCGACAGCGCCGGCGGCTCGGCCAAGCAGGCGCGCGATCGCGCTTCACAGGCGGTGCTGCCGCTG
>Ga0126369_10003251_pt1 | contig 11724 bp, 15 predicted proteins | sample PanSoiMetaPlot_1_FD_109646 | JGI IMG/M metagenome (GOLD analysis project Ga0126369, IMG submission 109646) | Tropical forest soil microbial communities from Panama - MetaG Plot_1 | ecosystem: Environmental > Terrestrial > Soil > Tropical forest > Bulk soil | place: Panama | collected 2016-02-17 | reverse complement strand
GCTGCGCGCGGCGGATAATGTCTCCGAAGTACGAACTTACTGAGATCTCTAAACGCTATATTTACAATTTATTAACAATACTTGCTTCATCTTAAAGCCGGAAGCTGGTGAGGTCGTATCCGCGCCAGGTCCGCGTTGATGGAAGTATCGCGCCTCATGATTTTGGCGTAAGATCGCTGCTTACGGCAGGGGCGCACGGTTCCGCATGGGAGGACACCATGACAAGCACGTCAGATATCCAAACGCCGCATAGCCTCGCTTCGGGAATCGAGCCTTTGCGCGCCAAGTGGGGCTGGATTGTCGCGCTTGGCGTCGTCTATGTCGTCGTCGGCTTCATTGCGCTTGGCAGCGTTGTCACTGCCACGGCCGCGAGCGTATTGGTCGTCGGTATTATGATGGTGATTGCAGGAGTGGCGGAAATTATCAATGCATTCCAGATCAAGACGTGGGGCAAATTCATTCTCTGGCTGATTCTCGGCGCGCTCTACGTTGTCGCCGGCTTTGTCACGTTTGAAAATCCAGTGCTTGCAGCACTGGTCCTGACCCTGATGCTGGGGGCGATGCTCGTCGCGTCAGGCATCATGCGAATTATCATCGCTTTCAGCATGAAGGGGGGAACTCCTTGGATCTGGGTGGTCGTTTCCGGCGTCGTCACGCTGCTTCTCGGCCTCATCATTCTGGCCCGCTGGCCGGTTTCGAGCCTTTATGTTTTGGGGCTTTTCCTCGGAATCGACCTCGTGGTCGCCGGGGCAAGCTGGATCGGCATTGGATTGGGCTTAAAACAGCGCGCGTAACAGCAACGCACAATCTCAAAATTCTCTCCAGAAGGAGGCGGCGATGCGATGGTTCTATGTGGTCGTGGTTATCTTATTTGCGGCCGCCATCATTATTTTCGCCGCGCAGAACTTTCAGCTCGTCACCATGTCGTTCCTCGGCGTCAGCGCGCGGACGCCGCTCGCGCTCCTCGTTGTAGTCGTCTACCTGCTCGGCACAGTAACGGGCAGCAGTCTTCTGGCGCTGCTGCGCCGCTCCGTTGAAAGAGCGAGTCATGCCTGACGATCAGGCAAATTGAAGGAGGTCGCGATGGCTACAAGCCTGGACGATTTGATTCCGTCTGCAGCAGATAACATGAAGAAGATCGCGCTGGCTGAGGCGGAGAAGGCATCGGCGCACCTGAGAAAGCAGGAGGTGGAGGCTGCCGAGAAGAAGGCTCTGCTTGAACGTTTGGAAAAGCCTTCGGGGGTGTCAGACGAAGAGCGACTCAAGCGCGCTGCAGCCATAATCAAGCGAGCGGTCGATAATGGACTTACTGAAGTGTTTGTCGGTCGATTCCCAAACGAAGTTTGCACGGATCGCGGTCGAGCCATCAACCAGCAGGAGCCTGGCTGGGAAAACACCTTGACCGGTTTGCCAAAAGAACTTTTTCAATTTTGGCATACGCACTTAAGACCACGCGGTTACCGATTGCGATGTCAGATTGTCGATTGGCCGGGAGGGATGCCGGGCGACATCGGGATTACACTGACCTGGAGCTGAAATTGACCGACGGGAAACTGAAACGAAAAGAGTATGAAAAGGCCTATAAGACGGCGCCGCATGTGAAGGTCAAACTGCCGAAGCGTTCGGGCAAAGACGACTATGACACGGACGCCGCATTGGAGGGACGCAATTTTGTACCCGAGCGATACTGACCTGCGCAGTGATTGATCTGCAGAGTGTCCGATCGACTGGAATCACGAACGTAAGCTGGTAGAGCGTTTCCGGGGTCCAAATCATATCGATGTCATCCATCAACCTCGTTTTCAGGATGAGGGCCGCGGGTTCTGCTTCCACGTGCACGATCTGATTGGTTTCATGGAATCGATCTGCTCGGCAAAGGCGCGCCTTCTCGCCGTGCATACGTGGCTCAGGCCGTGGTGAGTGAGGACGCTCCGCCTTGCCCAGCTCACGATGCTATTTTTCATTCCCCAGCAGCTTTTGAACCGCTTCCATGACGGTTCCCCTGTTATTGTACAAACAATAACTTTTGACTTTTCTCGCGTGATCTTTGAGCCCCTCAACATCAATGACGGTGCTGTTTCGTTTGGCGTTGTAGTAGCCGCTCAGCCAAATCGCAATATAGTCCGGATCGGCAACCTTCAGGAGAGTCAGTTGCTCGCAGGTGATCTTCGCAACATCGATCGTGGTTTGTGCCTGGCCTTCTGACAGCGCAAGAACACCGAGCATAAGCCCCATGAGCCCCGATATCGACGATGTGTATTTGAACTTTTTCACGGTGTGCTCCATGTCATGAAATCTGGACATCCACTAACCTCCCCTCCTCACAGCGGCATCTCTGGAACATGGCCGGCAATGACAAGTCGTGCTTCGGTGGCATCGATCACCTGACTGGTTGAGACGCCGGGAGCGAGCTCGAGGAGGGTCGCACGACCGTCAGGGAAGGCAATGACAGCAAGCTCTGTGACCACGAGGTCGACAGCGCGGGTCGACGTAATCGGCAGCGAACATGTCTTGACGATCTTCGATGCGCCTTTGGCGGTGTGCTGCATCGCGATGACCACTCGTTTGGCGCCACAGACCAGATCCATGGCGCCACCCATGCCCGGTACCATTTTGTTGGGAATCATCCAGTTTGCAAGACGGCCGGTGCCGTCCACCTGCAGGCCGCCGAGGACCGTAAGATCGACGTGACCACCGCGAATGAGGCCAAACGACATCGCACTGTCAAAAGTGCATGCTCCCGGCAGAGCTGAAACAGGACGACCGCCCGCATCCGTCAGGGTCGGGTGCGCCATTCCCTCTTCGGGGATCGGCCCAGTGCCGATCAGCCCGTTTTCGGATTGAAAAAACACATTCATCTCGGCCGGAACATAGTTGGCGACCAAAGTCGGAATGCCAATACCGAGATTTACGAGCATGCCCGGACGAAGCTCCCGAGCAATACGCCGTGCTATGATGGTCTGGGGCTCCATTTTCGAACCTCAATTGGCGATCAGATAGTCGACGATCGGGGCTGGTGTCACCACATGATCGGGCGAGATCACTCCAACCGGCACGATATTCTCGGCGTTGGCGATGACGGTGGCGGCCGCCATGGCGATAACCGGGTTGAAGTTTCGCGCCGTCAGCGCGTACGAAAGGTTGCCCATGTAATCGGCCAGGAAGGCGTGCACCAGCGCGAAATCTGCACGAAGCGCGGTTTCGACCAGATAGCACTTTCCGTCCACTTCGATTTGTTGTTTATCTTTTTCGACAACGGTGCCGACCCCGGTTGGCGTCAGTACGCCGCCCAGGCCATAGCCGCCGGCGCGGATTCGCTCGATCAGTGTGCCTTGCGGGACCAGCTCGACGTGCAAATGCCCGGACATCATCTGTTTCTGAGTTTCGGGATTAAGCCCGATATGGCTGGCGATTACTTTTTGAAGCAGCTTGGCCTGCACGAGCTTGCCAATCCCTACGCCCGGCGTGGCCGTATCGTTGGCGATGACGGTGAGATCGCGCTTACCCTGACGCACGATCTCGTCCATGACGCGCTCAGGCGTGCCGACGCCCATGAAGCCGCCGACCAGCAGGCTTGCGCCATGCGGAATCATCTCGACTGCCTGATCGAGAGAAATCGTTCGCATACTCGTTCCGTTTCCTTGATACCGCAGCGAAGGCGGCAGTCCACGCTATTCTTCTCCGCAACAGGTCCGCCCGCCGCCTTGGCGGCGTGCCTCATAAGTTGGGCAAAGACGCATCCCTGAGGTTCTCGAAGGATCGCACCGTCTCTACGCTGCCGCGGCCCTTGAGGGCATGCGTCGCTTTGCCCAACCTACGACTACACGTACTGGCCTTTGTCAATCAGTATCCGTCGGGCCACCGATGACATTATCGCCCGGCGGCGGATGGCAGGCTGCCAGGTGCTCCTGCACTATTTTTGCCTCGTCTTCCATACCCATCCAACGCAACTTACGAATCAGGTGAACCAATTCATTCGGGCCCCGGCTCTGCATGCTGCCCTCCGGCAGCCCGCTCTTGACAGTGCTTTCCATGGACGTCTCCTCATCTGCATTTGTCTTGTTATGCAACTGCTTATGTAACTGTTGTTATTTGACGCAGCACGCCTTCGGCGTGCGTCAAAAGCTACATCCCACTGCGCCCCTACGCATCAATCCGCGGCAATCAAGTGCTGCCCAGCCCTCTGCCGTTGCCGATGATTTTGGTGCAAGCTCTCGTGAAATCCTGAGTCGCCTCCAAGATTTGTGTGGCCCGTCTTGAGGACAGCGCTATTTCCTGGCTTGTCCACTCCTGGAAGGCCGCTGCCGCCTCCGGAATGGATTTGGCCGTCGTCGCCTTCCTGGTGAAGTTAGACGTCAGCGCTGCCTCTTCGTTGATGCAAGCAAGCCACTCTCGATTGGCCTTATTCAACACATCAAGAAACTCCTTTTGCGCCGCAGCAAGCGCCTCGAAGTTTTGGCGACCAATTTTGGTGATGTCCGGGGACATCAAATGCGACAAATTCAAACTGATTTGATCTTCCTTTTGGGTCACGGCTCACCTCCTTGTCCATCGACATTCATTTTCCCATACCCTTCAACTGTTTTCTTATTTTCACTATCTCTCGAGATCTTATTTTCTCATATGCCGATTTCATTGTCTATCAAACATTCATAATCCTGCCTGATCTACATTGATTTGCATCAACAACCGCATCGAAAATTATTCAACCCGTAGCCGGCTCATGCTTATTGCGCTGCATAACGAGGCTAGCGAGGTCCGCCTCAGACCAACGAGATATGCTGCGCCGCGAAAACTCTAATCGATGATATGATAGCCGCCGTCTACATAAACGGTTTCCCCGGTGATGAGACGCGCTGCATCATGCGCCAGAAACGCCGTTGCCACACCTACGTCAGCGATACTGACGAGGCTGCGGGCCGGAGCCTTGGCTTTTGCCTTTTCGAGGAGTTCGTCGAATTCCGGGATACCGGACGCAGCGCGTGTGGACAACGGCCCCGGGGAGATGGCATGGACCCGTATTCCCTTGGGACCGAGTTCCGCCGCAATGTAGCGCACCGCAGCTTCGAGCGCCGCCTTGGCGACGCCCATGATGTTGTAGTTCTCCACCACCATCCGGCTGCCGTAATACGTCATCGTGAACAACGTCCCGCCGTTGGGCATCAACGGCTCGGCGAGATGCGCCATCTGTATGAACGACCAGCAGGACACATCCATCGTCGTCAGAAACCCGTCCCGCGGAGCGTCCACCACACGGCCACGCAGCGTGTCTCTGGGCGAGAAGGCGATTGAATGCACTGCAAAATCGAGCCCTCCCCACTCCTTCGAAATACGCTCGAACACGGCTTCCATCTGGCCCGGCGTGCGCACGTCCAAAGGCAGCACGATCGGTGCTTCGAGTGCTTGAGCGAGCGGGTCGACATAGACCTTGGCTTTGTCGTTGAGATAGGTCACCGCCAGTTCGGCACCCAGCGCACGAAAAGCCTTGGCACAGCCCCACGCGATCGATTGCTCATTGGCAATGCCGATGACGAGGCCTCGCTTGCCTTCGAGCAGTGGCGCCTTTGCAACTGGAATTTTCATGAGATTTTCTCCCGTAGCGAGGCACCCAGATTGCGCTGCAATGCAACCACCAGCGTGTGCCGTGCGATCATCAACTCCTCGTCGGTCGGCACCACACAGAGCGCCACGCGACTCGCCGGCGTGGAAATCTCCGCCCTGGCCGCAGCGTTGGAGGTGGGGTCCAATTCCGCGCCCAGCCAGCCAAGCTTGTCGGCGATGCGTGCGCGGATCATTGCCGAGTTTTCCCCGATTCCGGCGGTGAACACGAAAGCGTCGAGACCACCAAGCGCTGCAGCGAGCATGCCGGCATGGAGCCCGACCCGGTAGACGAAATAGTCGATCGCAAACGCTGCCGCCGGATTTGTGCTCGTCGCCAGTTCGCGCATATCGTTGCTGACCCCTGAAAGACCTTTGAGGCCGCTGCCCCGATAGAGCAAATCCTCGACGGCGTCCGGGGCCATGCCTTTCTGCTGAATGAAGTAAAGTAGGACGCCGGGATCGATCTGTCCCGGTCGCGTACCCATTGGCAATCCGTCGAGAGCGGTAAAGCCCATGGTGCTCTCGATGCTGTGGCCGTCAAGAAGGGCACACATCGAGGCGCCGCTGCCGAGGTGAGCCACGATCACCCGCTGGTCCGCTACCTTTGGCGCGACATCCCGCAGGCGCTCAGCAATGTATTCGTAGGAAAGGCCATGAAACCCATAGCGCCGCACGCCCTCCGCATAAAACCGCTCAGGAATCGCGAAGTGATCGGCGACGGCGCTGTGACCGCGGTGGAACGCGGTATCGAAACAGGCGACCTGAGGCAGCTGCGGAAAACGTGAAAGGATGGCGCGGATCGGCGCGAGGTTGTTGGGCTGATGCAGCGGCGCCAGCGGAACGTAGCGTTCGAGCTTGGCAAGCACCGCTGCATCGACAAGGACTGGCCGATCGTATTCCGGGCCGCCGTGAACGACGCGATGTCCAACCGCGACGGGCTCAAGCTTTTGCGTCTCACTCAGCCAGTCGCCGGCCGCGCGCATCGCGGACGCAAGATCGGCAATCTTTTCAACTTCAAACGCCCGATCGACCAGCAGCGTCCCGTCCGACGATTCGGCGCGCAGCCGTGGCCGCGAACCGACACCGTCCATCTGGCCTTTGACCAGCCGTCGCAGGCCGCTGCGGTCATCCGTTCCATATACCTGGAACTTGACGCTCGAAGAGCCGGCATTGACGACAAGGATGGTATCCATTTTGAATTACGCCGCTGGCACTGACGCAACCTGCCGCCGCGCGTGCGCATAGAGAACCGCAACCGCACAGGAGGCCATTCGCGCGCGCACCGAATCCGCCCGCGAAGTGAGGATGACGGGCACCCGCGCGCCGAGTACGATCCCGGCGGCATCGGCCTTGGCCAGGAAGGTGAGGTTCTTGGCGAGCATGTTTCCGGCCTCGAGGTCCGGAACCACCAGAATCTGTGCCCGGCCGGCCACCGGCGACGCGATGCCCTTGATCCTTGCGGCCTCAGGATCGATCGCATTGTCGAAAGCGAGCGGTCCATCCAGTACCCCGCCCGTGATCTGCCCGCGCTCGGCCATCTTGCATAACGCCGCAGCTTCGATCGTTGACGGAATCTTCGACGTCACGGTTTCGACCGCCGATAGGATCGCAACGCGCGGCGTCCCGAGGCCCACCTGCGTAAATAGATCAATGGCGTTCTGGATAATGTCGTGCTTGGTATCGAGATCGGGAAAGATATTGATGGCTGCGTCCGTGATGAACAAGGTGTCGGAATGGGTCGGCACGTCCATGATGAAAACGTGGCTGATACGTCGCCCCGTGCGTAATCCGGTTGCACCCGACGTCACCTGACGCATCAGCTCATCGGTGTGCAGACTCCCTTTCATCAAGAGTTCGCCCTTGGACTCGCGGATCAATTCGACACCGCGTGCTGCCGCAGCCTCGCTATGCGCAACATCAACGATGGAGCACCGCCCGATATCGATCCCGTGCTCGCGCGCGACGGCCTCGATCTTTGACTTCGGTCCCACCAGGGTTGGAACGATAATTCCGGCCTCAGTCGCCTCCATCGCGCCGCGCAGCGAGCTTTCGTCGCACGGGTGAACGACAACGGTCCTTGCCGCCGGGACCTCTTTCGCCCTGTTGATCAGCCGATCATATTTGGATTGTGTCGGAGCCGCCGGTTGCGCCATCGGGCTGAGGCCGACCGCTGCGCTGATGCCCGCGTCTTGCATGTTGGGATCCTCGAAAAGCGTGAACATTTCGAAAGCACCCGCAGCCGCCGCCATCCAAACAAAAAAACGGCTTCGGCACAAGTGGTGCACTGATTTTTTATCACGGAATATGACTTAGCACTGCAGCACCACATGAAACGCTAACTTGTTGAAAGTTAAGCGAGTCGGGCAAGATTACCAATGACCTTACGCCATGCCTATTATGCGCTTTTCTATCATGGCGTTGTAGCGATTTTATGATGGCGTTGTGACGATGGACTTTGACCATGACCATAGCTCGCTGAGCCTGATTACGGCAGCGATCTGCTTGTTCATCTTGGGCCGAAATCACCAATGCTATAACGCTATGACACGTTGTCATCGACCACGTCCACGGCCACATTTGCGCTCAGGAGCTGGTTTTTGACACGTCGGCAAACAATGCCCATATCATGCTATTTTGTGGCAGAATGCCGTTTCCACTGTGATCAACATGCCGCGACGGAACGCGGTGCCGTGCGATGGTCAATCATCCCAGGATGGAATGCGCCTTTTGAGCCACAGCCACTTGAAATGGTTCAGCTCCGCTGATGCGGATGGCTAAAATACCTTGATCCAGCCTGCACATCAGCCTAGCCTTGGTTCCAAGGCTCGTGGAATACGGGAGATATTTCTGATGAAAAGAACTTGGCTATCCAGTGCGGCAGTGATGGCTCTCCTGACAACTTCAGGAAGTGTATTCGCTGCTGACATGGCGATAAGGAAAGCGCCCCCTCCGCTTCCGATCCCAATCTACAATTGGACCGGATTTTATATCGGCGGCAACCTGGGAGGCGCGTGGTCCAACGGCACACTGACCGATAATTTCACTGGCGCTGGCATCTCTGGGAACAACAATTCTGGATTTATCGGCGGTGGTCAGATCGGGTACAACTGGCAGGTCTCACCCAACTTTGTTCTCGGCGTTGAAGGGATGTTCGACGGAGCGTCGTTCAACAGTTCGAATAATCAGGTCGTCGTCCTGGGCGATACTATCCACGCCGATCTGCATACCGATTGGGTTTCGACGCTTGCGGCTCGCTTTGGCTATGCGGCAAACAACTGGCTGTTCTACGGTAAGGCTGGCGGCGGCTGGGTTCAGAATAGTGCGACGGTAAGTGATCTCACGAGAGGTACGTCTGTCAGCGTTTCCAACACCAACAGTGGATGGCTGGTTGGAGCGGGCATCGAATACGGCCTCACTTCCAACTGGACCATGAAAGCGGAGTGGGACTTTCTAAGGCTGAACAGTTTTACCAACAACGCGGACTTTCTAGGCCCCGCATTTGTTGGAGACAGATTTAGCCTGCAACGCGACATCAACATGTTCACGGTCGGAGTGAATTACAAATTCTGATTTGAGTTCAAATCGATGGTCGACGCATGAGCTTGTTTCTCATCTGCGTCAGGGCCCCGGGCTTGCCCGGGGCCTTTTTTTGTCATGGCTAGCACATTTTCCGATTTATCCCCGCTCATTATGGCAGCCCGCGCCATGCCCGCATGGAGAATCCTGCCAACTCTGCTATTAATGGCAACGCCGGTCGTGAGTCGGCGCGCCGGCCTATCGTTTGGAGGGCAGTCATGACAATTGAAAATCTCATCATTTGGCTGGTCATCGGCGGGGTTGCCGGCTGGCTCGCAGGCCTAATCGTCAAGGGCTATGGCCTCGGACTCATCGGCAACATCGTGGTCGGTATTGTCGGCGCCGTGATTGCCGGCTGGCTGTTCCCGTTGATCGGATTCGTTCTTGTCGGCGGCATCCTCGCGGAAATCTTCAATGCCGTGATCGGGGCAGTGATTCTCCTGCTTGTGATCGGTCTCTTCAAAAAGGCCTGAAGCTCTCGACGCGCTGGCTCAAATCGCTATCCGAAGGGAAGGGGGCCGGCTGACACCGGCCTTTCTTCTTTGTCGAGGCGTCGGGCCTGGTCGTTGAGGTTGAGCGGGCGCGCCAGTGGATAACTATGACGACACGATCGGTCAGGCTGCGTGATCAGGCTGTGTGAAAACGCGAAATTGATGGCGAACGGCCCGGCGCTGCTGACTCGTGCGTGGTCTCTATTCGCCGCGATTGCGGATGCCGTCCACAGCCTTGCGCTGGACGCTGGTGCGGCGCGATGCACCGGCGACATCGGAATCGATCTTGCATGCCATAGGATTGGTGTCGCACCATCGACAGTGCAATGATCCCGGTCGTTAAAACGGTGTCCGGTTACGCGCGGGCGGACGGCGCTGCGAGGGACCGTCGATGAAATTGGAGGCAAACATGCGATTATCCGTTGTTGCCGCCGCTGCGACTGCCGCGGCTGCATTCATTCCAGGCGTTCTTTCCGACGCTGCCGGCGCCGAGAAGGCCGCAGACAAGCTCAAGGTCGGCTTCATCTATCTCGGCCCGGTGGGCGATATGGGGTGGACTTATCAGCACGAGGTCGGACGCCAGGGTTTGGTGAAGGATTTGGGCGACAAGCTCGAAACGACCTACCTGGAGAATGTTCCGGAGGGTCCCGATGCCGAGCGTTCGATCGAGCAACTCGTGCGCTCCGGCCACAAGCTGATCTTCACCACCTCGTTCGGCTACATGGACCAGACCCTCAAGGTCGCCAGGAAGTATCCGGCGGTTCATTTCGAACATGCCACCGGCTTCAAGCGCGACAAGAACATGTCGACCTATGCGGGTCGCTGGTACGAGGGGCGCTACATCCAAGGCCAGATCGCCGCCAAGATGTCGAAAGCCGGTGTGCTCGGCTATATCGTGTCGTTCCCGATCCCGGAAGTGATGTCTGGCATCAACGCCACCATGCTTGGTGCGCAGACGGTCAACCCCAACATCAAGGTCAAGATCATCTGGGTGAACACCTGGTTCGATCCCGGCAAGGAAGCCGACGCCGCCAAGGCGCTGCTCGATCAGGGCGCCGACGTGATCATGCAGCACACCGACAGCCCCGCCGCGATGCAAATCGCCGCCTCGCGCGGTGCCTATGCGTTCGGCCAGGATTCCGACATGATCAAGTTCGGTCCAAAAACCCAGCTCACCTCGATCATCGACAACTGGAGGCCTTATTACGACGAGCGTGTGAGGGCGGAACTCGGCGGTAAGTGGACCTCTGCGGATACGTGGGGCGGCCTCAAATCGAAGCTCGTGGTGATGGCGCCCTACACCAACATGCCCGACGACGTGAAGACGATGGCGGAGGCCACCGAAGCCGCGATCGTTGCCGGCACTTTGCATCCCTTCAAGTGTCCGGTGATTGGCCAGGACGGCAAGCCGATCGAATGCAGGAATAGCAAGAATCTTGAAGACGGTCAGATTCTCAGCATGAATTTCTACGTGAAGGGCGTGGACGACAAAGTCCCGGGCCACTGAAGCGCAACCCGGCCGCAGGACGTGACGCGCAGTTCATGCGCCCGGACGTGCTGGCCGGGTGCGTAGGTTGAGGCAGTCTCCGCGCCCTTGCAGCACTCTAGCCCTTACAGCGGATTTCGATCGTTTCGAATCACATCCCGCTTTCATCGCTGGGCATGTGCCGGCGACCTGAGCGTTAGAGCACAGAGCGAGCACAATCGAGGTGGCCGCCACGACCCGGGAATCCCAGGTAGTTCAATATGACCGGGAACCGCTGTAGCCCCCACCCCCGGGTTGGGCTTCCTTTGCCGCTGCGCCGTGCCGCCGTCGCCGCGTGTTGGCCCCAGGTCCAATACCGCGGCCGGTTGACTCATGTAGCATATCGTTCGCTCTCGCCCCCCTCCTTTAACGAGAGCGCTGGCCCCGACCTTCGTCCCCCATCCCAGGAAGGTCGGGGCTGAGTTTTCTGACGTCATCGGGAGCCGGGCGGCAGACGAACGCTGCTCAAGCTCCCCCGTAGAAGACGGCGACGGCATTTTGCCCTGTGTGCGGAACCGGGACACAGCGTCG
>Ga0126369_10003250_pt1 | contig 11725 bp, 7 predicted proteins | sample PanSoiMetaPlot_1_FD_109646 | JGI IMG/M metagenome (GOLD analysis project Ga0126369, IMG submission 109646) | Tropical forest soil microbial communities from Panama - MetaG Plot_1 | ecosystem: Environmental > Terrestrial > Soil > Tropical forest > Bulk soil | place: Panama | collected 2016-02-17 | reverse complement strand
GTATCGAACCAGTTCTTGTTCGATAACACGACGCCGCTAGCGGATCTCGGTGGCTTGACCCGGTTCCAGTACCTGTCGACGCACTGGATCTACACCGACCATAACCAGTTCGTGAGCGGCTCGGCGGGCCTGGCGTATCGCTGGAATGGCACGACCTTCTCGACCGACATGATCTATGGCTCGGGTCTTCGCACCGGCGATGCAAACATCGATGCCGTAGCACCTTATGCTCAATTCAATTTCGGCGTGGCGCGCGATGTCGATATGCCGGACCATCAACCGGTGACCGTGCGTTTTGACGTCGTCAATGTTTTCGACACGGTCTATCAGATCAGAAGCGGCACTGGCATCGGCGTGTTCTCGCCGCAATATGGCCCGCGGCGCGGCTACTTCATCGGCATCAAGAAGAAAATCTGCGCCGATCCAAGCGCTAGCGATTGCCGCAATACCGCGCAAAACGACAGGCGAGACTATACGAGCGGCTTTAAGTTCCCGGCCGCTATTCCGGGCCATTACAATTGGAGCGGCTTCTATCTCGGTCTCAACGCCGGGGGTGTTTTCGGCATAAATAGCATGTCGGCGTCCGGCGGCGGCGGCAGTGCGTCGGTCAAAGAACCAGGATTCCTAGGCGGTGCGCAGGTCGGAGCAAACTATCAGATCGGACCGGTGGTTTGGGGCTTCGAGGCCGATTACGACGCCTCCACCCAAAGCAAATCGCTGCCGGCGGGCGCGCTGACGGGTAGCACGAGTCAAACCCCGTGGTTCGCAACGCTGCGCGGGCGCGTCGGAATGGCCTTCAATCGCACACTGGTCTACGGAGCGGCGGGCGGCGCCGCCGGCGAACTACGATCTATCGCCGCGATCCCAACTGGCACCAGCAACACGACCGTGACCTATGGGACTTGGACGGCTGGCGGGGGCGTTGAGTACGGCATAACCGACAATCTCAGCGCGCGCCTTGAATACCTTTATCTGGATAAAGGTCATATCGCGACAAGCGTGATCGGCCCGCCTGCCACGACGATTACCAGTCGGGTGCAAGACAATCTGGTGCGCGCGGGACTGAACTACCGCTTTCCGGTCGTGCAGTAGCGTCTATTGCCGCTGCACTTCGACGGTGACGTGGGAGAGCGCGCGGAAGCGGCCGAGCAGCGCCTGGTAATAATCGGGGCCGCGCTCTTTCCGTGTCGCTACCGAAACGATGACACCGAGATGGCCGGGACCGAGCCGCCATAGATGCAGGTCGGTCAAGCGGTCGCCGTCGTTCTCGATCGTCGCCCGCATGCGTTCGGCCATGCCGCGATCGGGCGTCATGTCGAGCAGGATCGCGCCGGTATCGCGAATAAGCGTATAGGCCCAGGCCGCGATCACGACCGCGCCGACGAGACCAACGGCCGGATCCATCCAGACCCAGCCGAGCAAGCGGCCGAGTGTCAGCCCGACAATCACGAATATGGACACGGCAGCGTCGGCAAGAACATGCACGACGGCCGCGCGCAGATTATTGTCCCGGTGCGCTGCGTACCCTGCATGCACGTGTTCGTGCTCATCCTGATGCCCATGCTCATGATGATGATCGTGGCCGCCATGTGCATGATGATGACTGTTTTCGCATGGATGCTGGTGATCGCCACCGCTTAGTAGGATGGCGCTCACGATATTCACGATAAGGCCGAGCGCGGCAATCGGGATTGCCTGGTTGAAGTCAATCGGCACCGGCCAGATAAAGCGCGTTGCCGCCTCATAGCCGATCAAAAGCGCGATCATCGCCAGCACGATGGCGCTGGTGAAGCCCGCCAGATCGCCGAATTTGCCGGTACCAAAGCTGAAACGATCGTCGTTGGCATGGCGGCGAGCAAAACGATAAGCGAGCGCCGTAAGCAGAAGCGCGCTGGCATGCGTCGACATGTGCAGTCCGTCGGCGACGAGCGCGATCGAGCCGAACAGCAGTCCGCCGAGAATCTCGGCGATCATCATGACGCTGCACAGCACGATCACCGTCCAGGTGCGGCGCTCGTTGCGCTCGTGGCCCTTGCCGAGAAAGACATGGCGATGGAGGAGGCTGGCGTATTGATCCGTCATAACTGCCTCGGCGCGGCATTCACTTGAGATAGGCTTGAACCGCCTCGATCAACTCCTCGGCGCCGCGACTGCGCTCGGCGTCGCGTGCCGGATCGACAACGTGAAGCCGGATATGGTCTTCGATCACCTCACTCATCAGGCCGGAGAGCGCACCGCGGGCGGCAACGATCAGATGGAGCACGCTGGCGCAACCCTGTTCCTCTTCGATTGCCCGCTCGACCGCCTCGATCTGGCCGCGCACCCGTTTGACCCGGTTCAAGAGCTTGAGCTTCTCGCGCTTGGTGTGAGACAAGGGTTGACATCCCCGGTGGATAGGGTAGGGGGTATGGTATGCAGCCGCGCTCGGATTGTCGAGGGCTGCCGCATACTCGAAACCCGAAACGCAACGATCATGGGCAGTACCATCTGCGGCGCCGCTGCTTTCGCCCTTAAGGCAAGGCCGGCGCCAGACATGACAACGACCGCGGCAAAGTTGGCCGCGAGGGAACTGACGCCCCGGCCTGGTGCAGCGCGCTAGCCGGCCGCGGTTCGCTCACAGCCGACCGCGGGCCGCGGCAGGAGGTGAGCGATGTTCGCAAAACGCGCACGATCGCTGAAAGACAGCCGAATCCTTGGACTTCGCTGTAACGCGGCGACGGTTCGGCCATGCAATGATAATCGACCGCTGCGCGTAGTCGCGCCACGGCGGCGAAAGCCCCTGCTGTTCTGCCGCTGGCAGGTGACGCCCGCGGGCCGGCTCGAGTGCAGCTGGCACGACCGCTCGGCGGCTACGGCCGAAGAGCCCTGGATAAGTTGGTCCGCGCAGCGCCGCACTGTTCAAACCAGGCGGCGATTACGTTACGCTGCAATCAACGTGGCCGGAAAACTACACAAGGCCCGTAATCAGCGCGGAGCGCCTTGACAGACTCCGTGCGCCCTCATCAGACAGTGGGGGGCGGTCATGGGCTTGTTGTTACAAAAAATTCAAAAAAGGGCGGGCCGGCACGGGTGCGCCGGGGCCTTTGCCGCAGCGTGTGGCGCCTGCGCTGCATTGCTGTGCTGGGGTGAAGGCGCCGCCGACGCTGCCGATCTGTCGCGTGCATTGCCGACCAAGGCGCCGCCGCCGGCGGTTACATCGGCTGCGGACGATTGGACCGGATTTTATGCCGGCGGGCATTTCGACTATGCCGGCGGAACGTCAAACTGGACGGCGACCCAGGCCGGCGCGGCGGGGCCGAGCTTCTCCGGCACGCTCGACCTGTTCCAGGGCTACAACGTCTCTACGGGCAAGGGCAGTTACCTGCTCGGCTTCCAGGCCGGCTATAATTACATGCTGGCTTCGCGTGTCGTGCTCGGCGTGGAAACCGACGTCTCATTTCCAAGCGTGCTCGGCGCCAGCGAAGCGATCGCATCGCCGTTGATCGGCCAGGCGATCTATCGCGACCAGGTCGAAATGTCCGGAACGGTGCGCGGCCGCATCGGCTATGCGCCGGGCCATTGGCTGTTCTATGCAACGGGCGGCTTCGCGTACAGCTTCGACGAGATTTCACGCACGCAAGTCTCGGGCCTCGCGATCGGCGGCACGGCGGTGGCTGGCACGGTCGAGAATCTGTTCATGGTGCCGCGAATCGGCGGCGCGGCCGGCGCTGGCGTCGAACTCATGTTGACCCCACGCTGGATGGCCCGGTTCGAATATCTCTATACCGGCTATGGCGCGCGCAGCGTGAATTTTCCCGCGGGCGCCCAGCAGTTCACTTCTGACCTTTCAATGCACACGGTGCGGATCGGATTGGATTACAAGCTCGGCCGCGATGGCGTCGACCCGCAGATCTTTACCAAAGGGCCTGACGCACTCGACCTCGGCTCGTTCGCCGTGCACGGCCAGACGACCCTGGTTGAGCAGTACGCTCCGCCGTTCCATTCGCCTTATGTCGGGCAGAACAGCCTCATTCCGAACCAGGGCCGCGAGACCTGGGATGTAACCTTAGGCATTGGCGTCAAGCTGTGGCAGGGCGCGGAGCTCTGGTTTGATCCTGAAACCGATCAAGGCTTCGGTCTCAGCGCGACCGAAGGCGTCGCCGGCTTTCCGGCAGGCACCGCGTTCAAGGTCGGCGCGTCGGTGCCATATGCGCGGCTGCAAAAAGCATTCGTGCGCCAGACGATCGATCTCGGCGGCGAGGTGCAAAAGGTCGATGCCGGCTTCAATCAATTTGCCGGATCGCAGACAATCGACCGGCTGGTCGTCACGCTCGGCAAATTCGCCGTCACCGACGTGTTTGATACCAACAAATACGCCAACAATCCGCGCAAGGACTTCATGAACTGGGCGCTGATCAATACCGGCACATTCGATTATGCCGCTGACGCTTGGGGTTACAGCTACGGCGTTGCAGCCGAATGGTATCGCGGCGACTGGACCGTGCGCGGCGGCTGGTTTGATCTCTCGGTCGTTCCGAACGGCGAAGCGCTTGATACAACCTTTGGACAATTCCAATGGCTGGGCGAGATCGAGCGGCGCTACGAACTTTGGGGCCATCCGGGCAAAGTGGCGATCACCGGATTTTTGAGTCGCGGCCGCATGGGGAGCTTCCAGGACGCGATCGATCTGGCGCAGATCACGGGCGGCCCGGCCGATATCGCCGCCGTGCGCAAATACCAGAGCCGCGGTGGCGTGAGCATGAATGTCGAGCAGGAGGTGACGCCTGACCTTGGCCTGTTCATGCGCGCCGGCTGGGTCGACGGTGCGATCGAGCCCTATGAATATACCGACGTCGATCGCGCGGTTGCTGCCGGACTGTCGCTCAAAGGCAAACAATGGGGCCGGCCTGACGACACATTTGGCCTCGCCGGGATCGTCAACGACATTTCAAGCGTGCACCAGCAATTCCTCAATGACGGCGGGCTCGGCATCCTGGTCGGCGACGGCATGCTGCCGCATCCCGGGCCGGAACAAATTATCGAGACCTATTATGCCTTCCCGCTGCTCGCTTCGACCGTGACGCTCGACTATCAGTTCATCGTCAACCCGGCCTACAACCGCGACCGCGGGCCGGTTTCGGTGATTAGCGCCCGCATGCACGCGGAGTTCTAAAAAGGGGGCATAACGGCCTTGCTCAGCGACTTTCACCTTGTGCGTCACCTTGCTATTAAACATCGGCACACACGGTCGAACTTCGTCTGGGTCGCCTGCAAGTGGGGCAGTTTTCGTGGATTCGTTGAAAACAGGTCGGGCGGTAGCTTTAGCGGCTGTCGTCGCGATCCTGTTTATAACTTGGCCTGTCCGTGGATTTGCTCAAACCGACGAAATCCAGGTCTACGACGCCGAGATTGCCGACCCCGGCGTCCTTAATCTTGAACTTCACAACAATTACACGTTCGATGGACTGAAGATGCCGCGCTTCCCCTGGCGGCCTCGTTCCCAACCACACGCTCAATGGTGTGCCCGAATGGGCTTACGGCGTCACGGACTGGTTCGAGCAGGGTCTGTATCTTCCGCTCTACAGCGTCTCCAGTAACCTCGGTCCGGTGCTGGACGGTTTCAAGGTGCGCGAACTATTCGTCGTGCCGCATGCGGCCGATCGAACCTTTTTCTACGGCATCAATTTTGAGTTCAGCTACAATGCCAAGCATTGGGATCCCAGCATGTACTCTTCGGAAATACGGTCGATCTTCGGCTGGCATTTGGGAAAATTCGATTTCATCGTCAATCCGATTTTTGACAATTCGTGGAAGGGATTTAACAACCTGGACTTCGCGCCGGCGGTTCGTGTCGCGTACAACGTATCGCAAACCTGGACGGTTGCTATCGAGGAGTACGCCGACTATGGGGTGATCAAACATTTCCTTCCGGCCGATCAGCAGTCGCAGCAGCTCTTTGGCGTCATCGATTATAAGGGCGAACAGTTTAACGTCGAAGCAGGTCTGGGTTTTGGGCTGACCACAGCGTCGGACCGCTTGGTCGCCAAGATCATGCTGTCGCGCGATCTTTATAAGCCGGATAAGCCGGCGAATCGCGCGATTTAGCATCACGCCCCAATTGCCAAAATCGGCGGGGCCACGACATCGCAAATCCCAAAAGGGCGAGTGTGGAGGAAGCGTACGTTTTCCAACTCTTGATGTCCGCTTTGGGTCAAAAGTGACGCGGAGTTCTGTCGGCGGCTGGCAATAACTAGCGCAGCCCGTGGCGCGCGAGCACTTCGCGCACCGCCTCGACCATTTTCTCTTCCGGCACAGAACGCTGCGCCTCTGCCTGTTTTTGCAGATGTTGTTCGCGGCCCTTTTCCAATTTCGCAAGTTCGGCGCCGACGATGAGATCCTTGATCGTGACTTCGCTGCGCGCTTTTTCGTCGGAACCTTGGATGACCACGCAGGGCGCGTTGCGCCGATCGGCGTATTTCATCTGCGGGCCGAACTTTCCCGAGCCGAGATAAAGCTCGGCGCGGATGCCGGCATTGCGCAGCTTCGCCACCATGTTCTGATAATCGGCGATACGATCCTGGTCGAACACCGTGACCACGACCGGGCCGCGTTCGGTTTTAAGGTCGACTTTGCCGAGATATTCGAGCGCAGCCAGGAGCCGCGATACGCCAATGGAAAATCCGGTCGCTGGAACAGGCTCGCTGCGGAATCGCGAAATCAGCCCGTCATAGCGCCCGCCGCCGCCGACCGAGCCGAAACGCGGCGAGCCGTCCTCGGTATCGGTGGAGAAGGTCAAGTCCACTTCGAATACCGGGCCGGTGTAATATTCGAGGCCGCGGACAACCGATTGGTCGATACGAATTTGATCCAGTCCATAACCAGCGTCTTTCACGAGGTTCCTGAGGGCTCTCAGTTCCCCAACGCCCTCAAGGAGCTTCGCATTATTTTTTAGTTGCTTATCGTAACGATTATTCTCTCCCAGATTGTAGGAGAATAGCGCGCCGATATCCTGGTGATCCACAGGCGGTATCGCCGGAAGAATGGAACTCAAAACTGTCGTGATTTGGTCGTCAATCAAGCCCGCGCCCTTAGTGAAATCGCCGCTTTCATCTTTGCGGCCGGGACCGAGAAGTAACTTCACTCCGTCGGCTCCAAGTCGATCGAGCTTATCGACAGCTCGCATGACGGTCAGACGTCTTAAGGTGTTCGCCTCGCCGCCGAGACCGATCGATTCCAAGACGCCATCCAAAATCTTTCGATTATTTACCTTCACCACGTAACTGCCCCGTGGAATGCCGAGCGCCTCCATCGTGTCCGCGGCCATCATGCACAATTCGGCGTCGGCAGCGGGCGACGAGGAACCGACCGTGTCGGCGTCGAACTGCATGAATTCGCGGAAGCGGCCGGGGCCGGGCTTCTCGTTGCGAAAGACGGAGCCGACGCGGTAGCTGCGATAAGGCTTCGGCAGCGTGTCGAAATTTTCCGCCACATAGCGCGCGAGCGGCGCGGTGAGATCGTAGCGCAGCGACAACCATTGCTCGTCGTCGTCCTGGAACGAGAACACGCCTTCGTTCGGCCGATCCTGATCGGGCAGGAACTTGCCGAGCGCATCTGTGTATTCGATTGCCGGCGTCTCTACCGGCTCGAAGCCGTAAAGCTCGTAGACGGCGCGGATCTTCTCGATCATCTGCCGCGTGGCCGCGATTTCGCCAGGGCTGCGATCGGCCAGCCCCCGAGGCAGGCGCGGCCTGAGCTTATTCGATTTTTCCGATTTCTCGGCCATTCCGTGGAGCCTACCTACAATTTCGCGGTGGTAGCAGTCGCGTCACGCAGCGGCAAGCGATAGGATCGGATCGCCCGCCCCCGAGCCCGACTTGATGCGGAGAGTGACATGGTGAGTGACATCGCCCAGACGCGCCTTGCGACAGTGACCGTGCCGAACGATCTCGAATCGTATTGGCTGCCGTTTACGCCCAATCGCAGCTTCAAGCGCTCGCCGCGTCTGATCGTGCGCGCCAAGGACATGCATTATTACAGCGCCGATAACCGAGCGCTGCTCGACGGGACGGCCGGACTGTGGTGCACAAATGCCGGCCATAATCGCGATCCGATTGTCGCGGCGATCAAACGCGCTGCCGAACAGCTCGATTACTCGCCGGCCTTTCAGTTTGCCCATCCTGCGGCGTTCGAGCTTGCGAGCCGGGTCGCGGCGCTGGCGCCGGGCGACCTCAACCGCGTGTTCTTCTGTAATTCGGGGTCGGAGGCGGTCGACACCGCACTGAAAATCGCGCTCGCGTATCATAATGTGCGCGGGGAGGGCAGCCGCACCCGATTGATCGGGCGCGAGCGCGGCTACCACGGTGTCGGTTTCGGCGGCATTTCGGTTGGCGGCATTGTCAACAACCGCAAAATCTTCGGCTCGCTCTTGGCCGGGGTCGATCACCTGCCGGCAACCTATAGCCGCGAGCATCAGGCTTTCACCAAGGGCGAGCCAGAATGGGGCGCGCATTTTGCCGACGAGCTCGAGCGCCTCGTCGTGCTGCACGACGCCTCCACGATCGCCGCCGTGATTGTCGAACCGATGGCCGGTTCAACCGGCGTGTTGCCGGCGCCGCACGGCTATCTGCAGCGGCTCCGCGCCATTTGCGACCGCCACGGTATTCTTCTGATCTTCGACGAGGTCATCACCGGTTTTGGTCGGCTCGGTTATGCTTTTGCCGCCGAGCGCTACGGCGTGGTGCCCGATCTGCTCACTTTCGCCAAGGGAGTCACTTCGGGTGCGGTGCCGATGGGCGGGGTGATCGCACGCGACGGCATCTATGAAGCCTTCATGCGGGGGCCGGAGCACGTCATCGAATTGTTCCACGGCTATACCTATTCGGCGCATCCGCTCGCCTGCGCGGCCGGATTGGCCACCCTCGAGCTTTACCGTGACGAGAAGCTGTTTGCGCGCGCCAAGGCGCTCGAGCCGCGCTTCGCCGACGCGGCGATGACGTTGCGCGAGCTCCCTGGTGTGCTCGATATCCGCCCGGTCGGGCTTGCGGTCGGCATCGATCTCGCCTCGCGCGCCGGCGCGCCCGGCTTGCGGGCCTATCAAGTGATGGAGCGCGCCTTCCAAGAAGAGGGTGTCATGGTCCGCGTCGCGGGCGAAACCATTGCCTTGTCGCCACCGCTGATCGTGAGTGAAGCGCAGATCGATGAAATCTTCGACAAGGTCGGCCGCGCGATAAAGGCCGTGGGGTAGATTACCGCGGCTTCAAGATCGCCCAGCCGACATGAACCGCGCCGTCGTTGCGGCGCATCGGCAGATCGAATGGCGCCCCCAGCTCGGCGCCGGGCGCAATCGCCGCAAATGCCGGCGGGACTTCGCGCGGATCGCTTTGCGTCCACACCAGGATCGCGCCTTTCTCCCGCAGATCGCCGAGATCGATCCAGGGCGCGCGCGTCGGCAATCCGTCGATCAGCACCCGTGGCTGATCGGGCGAATAATGCGCGAGGTTACCGCCGTCCCACATTGACCCGATGACATAACGCAGTGGTGCACCGGTGACATCGTGAAAACGCGCCGTCAACATTTCGCCAAGCCTGTCTCCCGGAAACAGCACCGCGCGATAGCGGTGGTCGAACGGCGGTAACGCCAGATAATTGACGACGAACGCGACCACGAAGATCGTGAACACCACCGCCCAGGCGGCGATAATTCGTGTAAGGCGCAGCGTATCGAAGCGCACGCGCGCCGTGATGACCAGCCACAGCCCGAGGAACAGCCACAGCGGATAGCCCCACATCGCCACCGCGCCGCGCCCGCTCACCGCCGCTAACGCAATCATTGTCAGCGCCGGGCCGAAGGCGAGCAAGGTCACGATGCGGCGATCGAACGGCTCGATGAAACTCCTGTTGCTCTCGAGCGGTTTGTCTTCACGCGGCCAGAGCAGCGCAGCGGCGATGAAAAATGACGGCGACAGGAAAAAGACTTGGCTGCTGAGAAAAACGACGGGATGTACCACGTGATCGAACCAGCCGCGCACCGGCGCGGCGCGATGACTGGCGTAAGTGAAGGGCAGAAAATCGCTCTGAATGAGCCAGACGATGTGAGGCGCCGCGACCGCGAGCGCGACGCAGAGCGCAAGCCACGGCCCCGGCGTGGCGAAAGCGCGGCGTGCCTGGCGGTCGAACAGCATGAACAGCACGTAGGGCACTGCCAGCACCACGACGAAGTATTTTGACCACAGAGCCCCGCCCATGGCGAAACCGAGCAGGCACCACGGGCCGAGGCCGCCGCGCCTGAGCGCGGCATGAAAGGCGTAACCGGCGAGCGCCCAAAAGGGCAGTTGAATGACGTCGTGATTGAATTTTACCGCGGTGTACTGGAAATAATGCAGCCCATCGATGATCAGTACCGCGATCAGCGCGCCGGTCGCGCCCACCAGCGGTCGTGCCAAGGCGAATACGAGCGCGAAGGCGACGAGCACGGCGATTTGCGCCGTCGCGTAATAGGCGATATCGGCGTCGACCGTGCGATGCACCGCCTCGATCAGCCACCACGGCAATGGTGGCAGCTTGTCATAGCCGAGTTGCCATTCGCGGCCGTAAACGAGGGCCTCGATGAGGTCGAGCGGCAGATTGGCGTAGAGCAGCGCCGGCAGCACGGTCCAAACCGCAAAATGCAAGCCGAGGAAGGCGCCGAATGCGGTTCCCGGCTGGCCCTCGATCCAGCGGATCAAGCCGGCGCCCCGCGCCGAAGCCGGTAGCGGCTCGGTGGCGGCAAGATTTTCAGCCATCTCGTTAATTCGCTTGTCAGATTGCCCTTATAAAAGCACGCCCGCAGCTCCGCTACGTTTAGCATGCGCGATTTCGGAACTTGCAGGGTGCCTTGCGCTTGTGAACACTGGTAGCATTCGCCGAGGTTCAAGAAGAGGGTTGTCGGTCTCATGGTGGGCATTAGCGCCTTCTTAATCGCGGCCTGCATGGTTCTGATCGCCGCCTTGCTCGGCGCGGTGGTTTATGCGCGTTTCGGCTTTACCGGCGCGGAATCGGCGCTAGCGGGGCTCGGGGCGCTCACGGCACTCGCGGTCTATTACGCCGTTGCCGCCCGCAGGCACGATCGCCTTGAATCCAGCAATCAGCTTGCCAAGCTTGCGCGTGGCGCCGGCGATTTGGCCACTCAGCTCGGCGAGTTCGGGCGTCGCTTGAATGCGATCGAAGCCAAGGTCGAATCCGCGGTCGAGCGCGCGGCGGCGATTTCGCAGCCACTCACGGAGGAAATCGAACGCCTCTCCGAGGCGGTCAAGGCGCTTTCGGGTTCGGTGGCTGCCCATGAGGCGGCGCTCGCCGAGCAAGCTAACAAGCGCGAACCCCAAGTCGAAGATCTTCCGGGTATCGTCAGCGTCGAGCGCCTGGCGAATGCACCCGCTGTCGCGCGTCTGCAATTCGCTTCTTCGGCGTTCCGGCCGGCTCCGACCAACGGCAAAAGCGCACCGTTGGCGCGATCTGATCGCGATGCGGTTGGGAGAGCGGTGCGGAAGGCGGTCGCCACGGACGAGATCGAACTTCACTTGCAGCCGGTGGTGACCTTGCCGCAACGCAAGCTGCGCTACTACGAGGCGCTGGCGCGGCTCAAGACGGATAGCGGCGAGCTCGTCGCCGCCGGCGAGTTCCTTTCCGAGGCCGAAGCCGCGGCCGTGATGCCGAGAATCGATTACCTTGCCGCTGCGCGCAGCGTGCAGATCGTGCGCCGCCTGCTCCT
>Ga0126369_10003248_pt1 | contig 11728 bp, 11 predicted proteins | sample PanSoiMetaPlot_1_FD_109646 | JGI IMG/M metagenome (GOLD analysis project Ga0126369, IMG submission 109646) | Tropical forest soil microbial communities from Panama - MetaG Plot_1 | ecosystem: Environmental > Terrestrial > Soil > Tropical forest > Bulk soil | place: Panama | collected 2016-02-17 | reverse complement strand
TGCTGAGAACGAGACCACCAATGTAGTGGTTTCCCTGACTTTAGAAGCGGTCAAGTCCGGAGCACATGCGAGTTCGTGCCGCGAATCCTTGGAGGGAAAAGCAAAGAACACGGAAGTGAAGATTCGGGATGTTCGCTTTTCGCGCATGGATGACTTTGATGTCATGCGCTACATGGTGCCGGAATTCAAAGGCCAGCCTGTCAAACAGGAAAGCTTGTTTGCCTGCCAGTTTTACGACAATACCTACATCGATCTTCACGTGTCTAAGGTCAATTACATACCAGCAGACGAGCCTTTGTTTGCTGCCGTGCTTCAATCCATGCACATCGATAAGGTGCAGAGATCGAGTTTGGAGTTAGCCGCAGAAGGCAGTCGTTTCTATATCCAGCACGACTACAAGGGAGCAATCGGTCGTTACTCACAGGCACTGGAACTCGAGAAAGCCAATCCGCAGCTGGAGAAGTCGTTGTGGTACGTGCTGATAGATAATCTCGGGATGTCTTACGGAATCACCGGCGATTTGCATAAAGCCAAGGAAACTTTCGACTATGGCGTCAGCAAGGACCCGACGTACCCCATCTTCTACTACAATTTGGCATGTACCTATGCCGAGATGGGCGACGCAATGGAGGCAGGGAATTATTTGAGGAAAGCCTTCGAATACAAAGCCAATGTTCTGCCTAGCGAAAGCATGCCCGATCCGCGCAAAGACGATTCCTTCAAGAAACTGATGAAGAACAAAGAATTCCAAACGCTAGTGGAGACACTTGCCCCGTCGCATTAATGCATTAATGGACGCCGCGAAAGTTCTTGAGTGGCAAGAACTGGTGCGGGCAGCTTGCATTGCTGTCGGTTACAGGCGATTACACTTGTATGAACCAAGCCCTATTTGGGGGGTGATTAAGGTCCATCGTGGCCAGAGCTAGCGTTAGATTTGATGGCGGTTTTCACAATGAAACTGACTTTGCCTGATTAGATCTAACCGGAGAAGCTCGCATTGGTAAGCAGCGAAAGCTCTCCAATGTGCGGAATCCCTGCCGCGATCTGATCCGGCGGAAGAGTTCTAGATCGTCAATCCGGGCCCACCATATATCCACAGTAGCCAACTGCCCTGTGATCGCGGGCGGCGCCTTGTTTTGAAGGCGATGGTATACGTTTCGAGCGGGTAACCATCCGGCGAGGCGAATGCCAATGGGGTAAGCACGAAGCTGTAGTCCAAGTCCGGCTTCAGCACAACGGGTAGCTTAATCGACCGATTTCCGGGCAAGAACTCCGGCGTACCGCTGATTGGGTAATGTTCCGTGTCGTCCGAACCAGCGCTAATCGAATAGCCGTGATGTCTAGGTCCAGCTTGGGGGTCGAGCGGCTTGTCAAAAGTAATGACGAGTTCCTTTGTCTCAGGGGCAGCATTTGTCGAGTGATTCGGAAAAGGCTGCATTCCTGTGACATGCACACAATGCTGATTGAAGCTTGCAATCACTTCAGTTATACGAGGCGCAAGCGAGCGGTAATACCGAACTACAACAGGCATGAAACTCTCAAAGGTAGGGTAGCGGCTGCGCTGAGAGTTGTATTGATCTAGCAGGTCAACAAGCTCGTCCATCCAAACGAAACCGCTCATCTGCTCTCCGCGTATCTCGTTCCGACCTTCACGGCTGTCATGGCCTCTCGATTTAATGTACTGAATTACGGCTGCCCGCACTAGCGATTCAATAACCATCGTGTCTGAGTTCCCGTAGGCCTGTTCTTTCATCTTGTCAGCAACAGGCACATAAACCTGTTGGGCAAAAGCAAACTCATTCTTGTGCTGGGCAAATGCCGGGTTCACGAACGAATGGTTGAATTCGTGAATGATCGTGGGCAGGTAATCCGTGCTATAGGTAGGATTCCCCGAGTCATCCTGCGTCCAACAACCGATAATCGAATAATACTCTTCGTGTCGGTCGGGCCAAACAAGTCGCGGGCCGTAGTTCCCGCCTCCGTTATTCATTCCGAGAATCAGATTGTACTGCCCAATTTGCGCATTGCCATAGAAGCTCTTGTACCAGTTCAAGTCGAGGCCGGCTAGCGCCACACGAAAGCGGTCTTCAGCAAGCTGATAGAAAGCCTGATGGGCTGCGAAAAACTTTTCAAACTGAGTGTCTCGATAAAAATCTGCCAAGCGCATGGCCAGGAGCGCCGCGTTCCCTTTGCCGTACCGAGCGTCGGGGACGTCGTCTCTAAAGTCGAAGAGCGGCTTGAGTTCGGGCGGGGGCGACAAATAAACTGCTAATGTCATCACTGCGTCAAACCCGATATCTCTTTCATTCGCTAGCTTCCGTGCCAGCACTATGGCGGGGTGTTCTTTGTAGGGAGAAAAATACGCGTCGATATCCGCTGTGTATTTCTTGAGCGGACTCATGTTGTACTCAGGATTTCCTACAAGGCGGAAAACAACACTTAGAAGCTCAACGCGCGGGTCAACCTTCGGCGAAAGCACTGCTTCGCTGCCGCGTGAGGTACAAGCGCAACCAAAAATCAGAACGCCGACAAACAGTCGCAAACAATATCGCATCTCGACATCTCGACAGCCATCATAACTCTGGGAGCAACTTTACGGGCAAGCCGGTTTATCAGGCCTTGTCGCGGTTTTGAAGTACAATCAGCAGGACTTCGGGAGATAAATGTGTCCCTCGGTTTGCGCCTCCTTGCCAAACTCCCCGTCCCAACATCCGACCCAGAGCAGTTTCTGCAACGAATTGAGGATTGGGTCCGGAAGAAATTTCCCGACATGTTGCTGCTGGCTAGGCGGGGTAGTGTCGAAGCGTCTCCCGCAATGTTCTGCCTCCTGCATCCTGCTGCTGAGGAAGTCGAACTGAGTCTCATCAGCCCAGACCAGCTCGTAGTTTCCGCAAACACTTCGACAATAGGTCCCGGCTATCACGTTTTTCTCACATCGGTGCTGAAGGATTGGGCGCATGATTTCCTCGCTTCTTGGGAACAGCCCCAAGAATCCTCGGACGAGTACGGAGATGAAACCGACTACTTCTTTTCGGGCGACGAGGAAAGTCTGTTCGACAGCATGGCGTCTTGGCTTGAAGCAGTGGCGAACACTTTCTTCGATGGCTCACTGGAAGCGTCCGAGCGAGGAATGGCTCTTTGTATGCCCATGGACCCACAGTTTGAGATTGAAGCACCTGCGATAACGCCTCTCGGTCCTCGTGGTCGTGATTGGCTATATAAGACGTCGAAGGACGGCAATTGGGGAAAGGACTTCTTTGCGTGGTGGACTCCGGGCTTCAATGCCGAATACTACTTAGGACGCGCCCTTGTTCAGATGTGGTCAAACGTGCGCTGGCGTTCGCCTGTCAACAAGGCCGAGGAAAGTATCGTGATGGACGTGGTCAGTTCTCTCCGTAGCGCGTACCGACTCAATCCCACGCTCCCCTACCCATGGCCAGAATGGCAGGAGATACTCGCATTTCTGAACGCGAATGATGCTGATAGAGAGCTGGTGCGTTCCCATGTAGTCGGAAATCCGACGATTGGATATAGGCGAAAAAACGTTGTTGTCGGCTTGCCCGGTGGCTGGCGGATGCGAGTGCCTGGTTCATTTAGCGATTTCGTGTCTGACAATGATAACGACCTGTGCGCGGTGGACCCTCCGAGGGAGATTTGGTTCACGTCTTATCGGTCCAGGTCAACCTCTCAACGGGAGACGCTCGAGTCGGTGAAAAAAGAAATTAAGCAGGACGGCCCCGAATACCTCATCGAACGCGAAGACTATATAGCCAAAGCTATCATCAGCAAAAAACGTCGGGAGACAGGAGAAGATTATTTTGTGTTGAGCTCTTCAAACGCGAGTCTGGGCCGACGGTCTGTGTGCACTATTCTCTTTTCTCAACCTGAGGAACGGGATTGGGCTCTCGGGGTGTGGCGTTCGATTCAAACTCCGCCAATTTGAGAATCTGAAGTCTAACCTGCCTGATTTGTGTCCGGAGAAGTTCGTACTGGTAAGCAGCGAAAGCTCTCCAATGGTGCGGAAGCCCTGCCGCGATCTGACCCGGCGGGAGCCAGGGGCTATCTTCGTGAAGGGCTTGTTAGACTTAGCATGCGGCTGTCGATCAAGATCGTACGCAGATCATGGCATCCTGGACAGCTCGAGGCGGCAGGCGACTCCTGTCGAATTGCCGATCATCCACCCGCGACTTTGTGGGACTGTTCCGGTTAATAAATCGTCCACACTCCAGGTGTAACGACCTCTAGGAGGTGCCCATCGGGATCGCGGAAAAACAGTGCCTCCGCTCCATATTTCCAAGTTCTGCGAAACTCGATTGGGATACCTTGCAAAACCAACCAGTCTTCCCAGGCTGTCAGCTGCGAACGGGCAATGCCGAAAGCGACATGGATCGACCCGGTGGCATCTGTATCTGGCGTCGCTCCTTTCTTGAACAATAGCAGCACACTGCGATCGCCCGCCCGCATTGCGCAAAGCCGTGCTTCATTGTCCAGCTTGTCGCTAGCGAGATCCATAACCTCAAACCCGAGAACCTGTCGGTAGAACTCAGCCGAACGGACCACACTTTCTACATAAAGAGAGGTCTCTAGAATCCCATTCACCCTTGGACCAGTCTTCAGCTGCTCAGCCATGGCACCCTCCTTCCTGCAGGGCTTTACTAAGGCTCCCGGCGATTACGCATTCGCTCACCATCGCCCCCACTACGCCTTGACTTTGTCTCCCGAGTTCCGCAACGCGGAGCGGACTACAGCGATTGACCCAATCTCTTCTCCAGCTGGCTGCGATAGGTTCTACTAATCCTCGATCTCGAACCGTCTTTCAGGATCACTTCAAATTCGCCATGGGAGATCGGCTCCAGGCGCAGGATGCTTTCGATGTTGACAATAGCTGAACGATGGACGCGGACAAAACGAACGGGATCGAGCCTCTCGGCAAGCTCGTTCAGAGCGGCGCGGTACAACAGCTCCTTTCCCCCGATGTGCAGGTTTGCATAAACACCGGCAGCTTCGATCCAGTCGATATCGGCCACCGGCACGAAGCGCGTCGAACCTCCAGATTTCACCACCAGACGGTCCAGCGGCAGATTCCCCGCAGGCGCTGCGGAAACCATGCGAAGAATGCGCTGTCCAAACTCGCGCACACTTCGTTCGTCCATGCGAGTGCTGACGCGAGCCATGGTCATCTCAAAGCGCTCGTCGCTGAACGGCTTCAGGAGATAGTCGAGCGCATTTGCTTCGAAAGCGCGGATCGCATGCTGATCGTAGGCGGTCACAAAGACGGTCAGGGGCATACGTTCGGCTCCCACTTCGGCGATGACCTCTAGTCCATTCAATTCCGGCATCTGCACGTCGAGGAACACCAAGTCGGGTCTTCGGTTCTGAATGACCTCCACCGTGGAGAGTCCGTCGGAAGCCTCAATGATTGATGACACATGAGAATCGTGGCTCAGCAGATCGATGATTCGTTGCCTCGCCGGCGCTTCGTCGTCAGCGACTAGAACACAGAGGCCTTCAGACGCGGACAGCGGCATGGCCGTCCTTTCCGGACCATCGCAAAGGCATCGATATTTCAACCTCGGTTCCACCTGTGGCGCGCCGGTTCACGGCAAAAGAGCTTTCTCCATCAGGATAAAGGCCCGCCAAACGCTGCCGCGTTACGGAGAGCCCTAGTCCGCCGGAGTTCTCAAGGGTCCAACCCGGCGGAAGTCCCACGCCGTCGTCGACAACACGAATCTCGAGCCGATTGCCGACGCGATTTGCCGACACGATCACCGTTCCACCCGAGGCTCGCCTTGAAATCCCATGCCAGATTGCATTCTCCACGAGTGGCTGAACGAAAAGGCAAGGTAGGGAAGCATATTTCACTTCGGGAGAGATTTGCGTCTCGATGCGTAGTTGATCTCCGAAGCGGATCTTCTGGATCGCCAGATAATGTTCTAGAAAGGCCATTTCTTCGGCCAGCGGGACTTCCTGCCTGTCCTTCGACTCCAGCGAGAGACGGAGAAGGTCCCCCAGGTGCTCGATCATACGGCGCGCCAGCCTCGGGTCGCGCTCCACTTGAGATGAGATCGTGTTCAGCGCATTAAAAAGAAAATGAGGATCCAGTTGCATTCGAAGCGCATTCAGGCGAGCTACGGAGAAGTTTTTTTCCAAACGCTCCAGGCGCAACTCACTGGCAATATAGTGATCGTAATAGCGAGATGCTTGCCAGGCTCCCAGAATCAGCCAATAGATGAGCCAGTTCCAGAGGAACAGTCCTCGCAGCGAATCGAAAAGGAGCTTGATGCTGGGTAAGCTATTCCATGTTGCGATGCCGAACGCAGCGCGCACGGCTCCCAAAACGTACACGTACACAGACGCCACGAGCAGGCTCGGAGGGAAATGAGCCAGAACTCGTCGAGCAAGTTGCTTGCTGGAAAAGGGGATGAGCCGGTCCGCCCAAAGAATGAGTGGTGTGACCAGGCCCCAGGACCACCATAGCGTAAGAGACAAAAGGAGAGCGTGAGGGCGGTTGGCGCCGGAAGAAAGATCGGGCAAGGCAAACACACATCCGAGAATCGTCCACGCCAAGGCCGCAAGAGCAATGCGGCCCGGGCGGGTCATCATCCATTGCTTGACGGCTGTCGAAATTTTCACTTTGCTGCCAGGTGAACTCCTTCGGGATCAGCCAAGCGCAGCTTTAGTCCCCATCCGAAGAAGTTGTTCGCGATTGCCACCCCGACCTCATTATCGCCCGCTTCCAAAGGCAACGTAAAGGAGCCATTCTCCAGCGAACATCGCGCGTCGGGAAGTTTTCTCGCTCCTTCCACTTCAAATAGGTTTTCGTCGGCATAAACGAGTTTCCCGTTCACAAATATCTAAGGCTCGCGCATCCATCCAATATCTACGTTCTCCGTCTGCTTTCTGTTTGAAGTTATCGTCGTCTTTAGCCATGCTACGGATCGGGTCGGCTCAGGTAGAGGCTTGCCATACGGCTGATATTCACCAGCCCGCCCCGTGCTGAACTGAGTCTGAGAGCCATCTGGCGTACTATTCGGATCGGACGGGAGACAACTCAAATTCGAATGCCCAGCCACCGTTGTATTCCGTAACCGCTACGAGCAGTTCGTTGTTGCCTGGGTTGAGATGGATATGGGTTTCGTCGTTAAGGCCGAACGTGCCGAGCGAATCATCAGTGCGGTATGAGAGGGCATTCTTTCCCGAAAAGATTGGCTTTCGGTTCAGGTAGACCACAATGTCGTCGCTGTAGCCGATTTTGAGGATTTTCTCACCCCCATTCACAGATGAGATCCGGGTGCGAGCGAATACGACTTTGGCGCCTTTGACCCGTCCTTTTTGCATCTCCTCGCGGGGCGGCATAGGAAACATCGCGGGACTCGATCGGTACCGATTTACCAAAACGAATCCTGGATCTTCTGCTTGTACCTTTTCCCATTCACTGACGGAAGCCGGGTATGTGCTGGCGTCTACGTCGCTCGCATCAAATGCGGGCGACAGTTCCCAATCGGACAGCAAGCCGGCCCGTTGGTATGGCGGGAGGTCTGGCAATGGCTTCCGGTCTGGGAGAGGCTTGTAGCTCAGGTTACTAAAATATCCGCCCCCGCCTAAAGACCATAAGCCGATGCCCCCTTCACTGTCTCCCCTTCGCAAATTGGTCACAGTCAACGTAGGAATGTTGCTCTCATTCAGAAAGAGGGTGCACGTTCGACCTTCAACCACGAGCTTCATATGAATCCACTGGGCTTCGGGGATATGTGCGCTCGCTTTCTCGTGGTTCGTATTGAGCAGTTGCCAAATGGCGTCGCCGTTGAGTCGCGGGGTATATTGCACGGCCTCAATGGTGTCCGAAACGCCCGGCCGGAGGTAGATCATTTCCAAATTTGCTTCCGACTCGATCCTGAAGGCAATACCGATAAAAAGGCCCCCTGGCTTGCTTGCCACATCTACATCCACATTGCCGTCGCGGAAATTTGTCCCTTTCACGGTGAGCAGCCCCGAGGGCAGATAGACCGCGCTGCGTCCAAGAAATTCTCCGAATTGCGGGGCGACAGCAGAGGACCCCGTCTTGGAGGTACCTGCATCGAAATGCCCGGGCGACATGGGAACCTGGATCGGTTGAGCGTTTGAGGCGAACTCGATGGTTCCGTCGCTGAACGTGATGCCTTCAAGTACTTCATCGCCGCTGTTCAGTCGCATCAAGCCATCGTAAAAACCCAGTTGCCGGAAAAACTCCGCGTTCTTCTTAGTTTGCCAGCGGTCAGCAATCATGGGGATCGTGATCGGTTCAGCGGCCCGGACAATCGGAATTGCGGACAGGAAGCACACGGAGAGCGCCATCCTGTTTAGAGTGTTCTTGCTAAACAGTGTCTTCATGAGCGCAGCGTATAGACCAGCCACATCCTTTGGCGAGCTAAAGGTGACGAGACGGACAGGAATGTTACGAGGCGGCCCGGGACGTTGCGGGTTGGTTCTTGGCGACGTCCGAAAAGCGGCAAGCACTGATTCAGGGAAAGACGGGCATGTCTTCCTTCACTTCGGAAGGTGCGCCCCAAACCGGCCCGGAACATTGAGAAGGAATGTACTCATTGTGGCCGCGAATCGCGATTCCCTCGGACTCGGTTGCGGGCATTGAACAACCGTTCTCCCAAATGAGTGCCGAGAAAGAATCAGCACACCGAGCGATCCCCGCAACTACAGCAAGAACGGTAAGCACACGCTTCAGGGAATCTCGGCCGTGTCCCGAGCATTCTAGACCCACGGCACGGTCAGATTCGCATGAGTTTGTTCAGCTCCGGCGTGGTCACACAGCGGTCGAGGAAGCTGAATTGTCCCTTGTCTCTTACTTCGTTTGCGGCGTCCAGAAAGCCGGTCATGGCCGCACGCATAAAGGGAGGTTGCGAGACTGATACGCTTGACTCCGGCCGCGGCGAGGTCGCTTACCGAAAAGGACTTTCCTTTGATTCCAGCCATGAAGTTGACCGGCTTGGACACCGCCGCACAAACTGCGCGCACAGCGGCAAGGTCAGGGAGGCCAGGAGAGAAAAGGACATCGGCTCCCGCTTTTTCGAACGCTTGAAGGCGGCTGATCGTGTCGTCCAGGCTCGCCGGGGCGTAGAGCAGATTGTGGGCCCGAGCGGTCAGGACAAACGGAAATGGCAGTGCATGTGCCGCCTGCGAAGCTGCAGCAATGCGTTCGACAGCCAAGCCAAAATCGTAGAGCGGACGGTCTTGGTTGCGAGTCGCGTCCTCAATCGTGCATCCGGCAAGCCCGGCCTCAGCGGCAAGCCGAATCGTCTCAGCCACGACCTCCGGCGCGTCGCCGAATCCCTTTTCCAGATCCGCAGAGACGGGCAACTCTGTTGCATTGACAATCAAACGCGCGTGCGCAAGCGCTTCATCTCGCGTTAACTCACCGTCGCTTCGACCAAGCGCGGAGGCAGAAGCCGCGCTCGATGTGGCCAATGCCTGGAAGCCTAGGCCAGCGAGAACGCAAGCAGAGCCAACATCCCATGGATTCGGAATGATGAAGGCGCCAGAGCCGTCGTGAAGCGCGCGGAAACGTGCGGCCTTCTCTTTCTGGGGGACACTCATATGGAGCTACCTCACGATTTCACACTTCGACCATGCTACTCCCAAAGCCCCAGGATACTGTCGCCCTTTCAGATACATGTGGCGCGCCCTTCAAAAAGTGAACTTCGCAGAGAGTTGCAAAATCCACGCGGTCCTTACGTGGCCGCGGGCGTTCCAAAGGCCGATGAGCCTATATTTTGCGGGAAGCAGGCATGACGCACCGGCTGCACTCATGAGTATGCTGCCGGACATGACGAGAACACTGCGGCGTTATCTGTTGCCCAGTCAAGAAACGTGCGCGCCGGCTTCCCTGTGATCTTCTCGACTGTGGAGGTAACGAACGCAGGTTGACCCGCTGCGGCACTCCATGCGTCAAGCAACATGCTCACGCCCGGAGCAGGGATGACCGCGAGCAACTCACGCCGGGCCTCTTCTGGCGAAATCTCTTCGACGCGCAGAGAGCGGCCAATCACGCGACCGATCGTGGCCACCTGCTCTGCTTGGCTCAAGGATTCCGGCCCTGTCAGAACATATTCCGCTCCGTCGTGCCCGTCCTCGCACAGCGCGCGGACCGCGACGGCAGCGATATCACGCTCGTGGATGGGGGCTGTAGGAACGGCAAGGTATGGCCAGCGGACGATATCGCCAATCCGAATCTGCGGTCCCCACCAAGCCCGGGCATTTGCGGCAAACATTCCGGGCCGCAGGAACGTCCATTGCAGCCCTGACGCCTCAATCAAGCTTTCGATTTTCTCGCCAAGAGCCCGAGCAGCGTTAGGCTGTTGAAAAAGGGGATGCGGCGTTTTCAGTGGGGCCGAAAGGAATACAATGCGCCGTGCATGTTGGGCGATGCTCTGCACAACGGCAGCCACCGTGGCAGGCGGCGCGACCCATACCAGGAACACCGTATCGACGCGTTCGAGACAACCATCAAGCGTTTCGGGAAGAGTGAGGTCTCCGCATACCACTTCAACTTGCCGCGGCAAAGTAGTTGCGTCCGGGTTACGCGCTAGCGCTCGCACTTGCGCTCCTGTGCCCAGCAATTGAGACAGGACTTGACTGCCGACGTTGCCTGTAGCTCCGATGATCAGAATACGATTCATGCAAGACGCTCCTTTGCCGCAACGCGGAAATGCGGCTTTCACTTAAGTTGCCCGTTGCAGCGTATGCGCGAAAGACTGCTTCGAGTAGCTCGCCTTCAAAACCTCAATGATCAAAACACTGCGACCGCGAATTTGAACTCCAGTGTAGGGATCGACAAAGCCCGAGAGTTGGCCGCCGATCCAAGTGTCCGTTGTTTTGGGCCCTGTTGGCCGACCACAGTTTCTCAATGGGCCCAACTTTCGGACAATAGCTTTGGTGGAGCAGGTTAACTGTAAACCGAGGACTGAGAACTGAGAACCTAGCCGATCGCCTCCTGTAAGCTCGAAGGTAAGTCCTCACCCGCGCCGCTCTCGAATCCGTTGATAGCGGCCAGCGCACGCTCGCGCACGTCCTGAGGTAGCGGCAATGCCTCTTTTGTCTTCGCATTAAAGTACACGCCGGCAATCACGCTGATTGCGGCGGTCTCTCCAGTCTCGTCGTTCTTCATTTCGTGCGAAAAGCGCATCGACCTGTTTCCAACCTCCAGCACCCTCGATCGAATCGTTATGGTGTCCCCCGCTTGCAGTTCCCGCTTGTATTCAAGGCGCTGCTCGACCGCCGCCATGCGCATGCCTTCTTTTCGCAAGCGCGACGAAGTCAGACCCAAACTCGCCAGGATCTGCCACGAAGCTTCATCGAATTTCCCCGAATACCACATCACATTCATGTGCCCCATGTGATCGCACTGCCATGGATAGATCGTTCCCCGGTGGGTAAGTTGGCCCTGATCCATTCTTATCTTCTCCTCTAAATCTATTGGTTTGCTGCCCGCGAGAGCTCATTACGCGCGCCAATATCTCAATGGCGCCTCGCCAAAGACACTCCTGCGTATAAGTTGTTTCCAGGCAAGTGGACCAGAATTACCCAGGGAATATTCCCCGCTGGGCAACCCAATTGTTGGCAGCGCGCTTGCAAAACTTCGCAAAGGGCAAATCGCGTGATCACGTACTGTTTCGCTGAGTGTATGGTTCGTGCGACTGCTTAGGGGATGCGGATTAATACCTGGTCGCAAGTGGCG
>Ga0126369_10003247_pt1 | contig 11728 bp, 10 predicted proteins | sample PanSoiMetaPlot_1_FD_109646 | JGI IMG/M metagenome (GOLD analysis project Ga0126369, IMG submission 109646) | Tropical forest soil microbial communities from Panama - MetaG Plot_1 | ecosystem: Environmental > Terrestrial > Soil > Tropical forest > Bulk soil | place: Panama | collected 2016-02-17 | reverse complement strand
GGACCGTACAAGTTGAGGTCGCGCTCGGCGCTAAAAATATTGCTGTAGAGGTTGGCGATCCACTGACGTCCCCTTGACGTGACGTTGAGATAGCGGATCGCATCTTGGATAAACGGCGATACGCTACTCCAGTAGAACTTCGGGTATTGATCGGTAAGGTCGGCAGGCGAATCATAGCCGAGTTGTTTGTTCATCCCGACTTCTTCAAATTCGCAATAAAGTGCATTGGCCTTGCGCAAATAATGTGGATCGCCGAGTTGGCCGATCAGATCGGCAGCACGCACAAGCATGCCTTCTTCATTGCACCCGTGTTTGCTGCTAGGAGGAAAACGCGTGGACTCGATGGCATCGGCGATGCGGGTGGCGTCAAGCAGTTTGGACTGGGCGACGCGATTCATCACGAACAGCTTTGATCGGTCGACGTGATACGGCAAAAGCGCCGCATCGGACGACCCGCGCGGGATTGTGGTCGTATTGCCTTTGGAGTCGATGACGTAGTCATCGGCGCTGTCGCCACCGAGAATGCCACGCACATAACCAATGTCATGATATAGACAGGCAACGAGGACGTGCGCGTAATCACTGGCAGTTGTTTCTTTTAAGAGCCTTCGTCCTGTTAGAATATCGTAGCCGGCGAGCGTTACCAGCATCGTGTGCTCGACGTTATGATAGAGCGCGTCGCTGTTGCCGATACAGTCCAGAGCAAGTCTGGCGACCGACTGGACGATTTCAATCAAGTTTGCATCCGTCGAGCCAAATCGGCGACCCATGTGTGTCGCCAGATGAGCTCCCAAAGCTTCCGACGCCAGTTCGGGAATGGTGATCATCAGCCCCCTCCCGCAATGCTTGGACCACAATCGTGATACTTAATTTCGCAATTTACAATATGCCGCCATCCCGTCTCAGTTCCCGCCGTATGCTCACGGGCGCTGTATGTGGTAGCAGTTGCAGATCGGAACTGGGTCAATTTGGGGATGAAATGGTCAAGCAAGCGGGTGCAATTGCTTGGTTGGTGGGACTCGCCGCGCTCATCGCTATTGCGACGTGGTCCGGCTGGGATGCGGTTGGCCATGCGGTTGTTACCGTCGGGTGGGGAATTCTCCTCGTCGTATTGGTGCGCGTCGTCACGGTTTCTGTAGCGGGCACGGGCTGGTGGCTGCTTTTTCCCTTGAAGATGCGACCCAGGCTCAAGACTTGCATCGCCCTGAGATTTATTCGGGAGGCGGCCAATGTTCTTCTGCCTCTGGCCCAAATTGGCGGCGACCTCATCGGCGCGGGCTTACTGACTCTTTATGCGGTTCCGGGCCCGCTCGCCGCCGCAAGCGTCATCGTCGATGTCCTGCTGCAGGCGGCGACCCAGTTTCTATTCGCACTCATCGGTTTGCTAGTGTTGATCGGCCTCGGAGGCGATATGGCCGTAGCGTGGGTCGCAGCGCTTGGGCTTGGCCTCGCCGGCGCGGCGCTCGTCGGTTTCTATCTCGTGCAACGTCGAGGCGGACAACGCATTTTTCATTTCGTTATTGATCGTTTCACGGGCGACCGAAAGTGGCGTGCGTTAGCAACGGTCGATGCTGTCTACCATAACCTGGCCGCGATCTACGCGGTCCGGTCCGACCTCGTCGCAAGTGTCGTGGTGCATATGACGGGGTGGATTTTCGGCACCCTAGAGGTCCTGATTGTGTTTGCATTCATGGGTAACCCGATCAGCCTTGCGGAGGCGCTGGTTATCGAGAGCCTCATGCACGCAATTCGCGGAGCGGCTTTTGTTATCCCCAGTGCGCTTGGGGCACAGGAGGGCGGCCTCGTGCTTCTGTGCGCCATATTCGGGATCCCGCCTGAACAGGCGATAGCGTTGTCGCTTGTCAAGCGGGCCGCCGATCTCACACTTGGGGTGCCCGGACTCATCGGCTGGCAATTGCTAGAATGGAAACGCCTTATGCCAAACTATTTACGGGGCACGGCAGATCGGCGCGGGCCCACCGGTTCGCGTGCTCAAGATACGTAAGTACCACCATGATTTTCTACTGGTTATCGCTCATCGCGTTGATTTTGGCCTGCGCCGGCTGTGCCTATCTCGTTGCGGCCACGATCCTCGTCAGACGTTCGGTACGGAAGCCGGCTCAACCGCGTGCGGAGGCCGTACCTGGCGTCACCATCCTCAAGCCGCTTCACGGCGATGAACCGGGATTGTTTGAGAACCTCAGCTCATTCTGTACCCAGGATTATCCCGGTCAATCACAGATTGTCTTCGGAGTGCAGGACCCAGGCGACGCCTCCGTAACGGCCGTCAAGCGATTGCAAGATCTTTGGCCGACGCGCGATCTCGATCTCGTCATTGGAACTAAGGTGCACGGGTCAAATCGAAAGGTCTCGAGTCTCATCAACATGGCATCACGCATCCAGGGAGATGTCGTCGTCGTCGCGGACAGCGATATGCGCGTCGGCCCAGATTATCTTTCCCGGGTGATTGCGGCGTTGCACTGGCCCGGTGTCAGCGCCGTGACCTGCCTGTACTACGGAGTGCCGCTGACCGGCATATGGTCGCGCCTCTGTGCGCTTGCCATCAATGCTCATTTCCTGCCGGGGGTCGTCGTCGGACTGGCGCTAGGCTTGGCGCGTCCTTGTTTCGGCTCAACTTTGGCGCTTCGACGGCAGACGCTAGGCGAAATTGGCGGCTTCGACCCGTTTGTCGACCGACTCGCTGACGATTACGCCATGGGAGAGGCGCTGCGCGCCGGCGGCGGCACGATCTCGATACCTCCCTTCGCCATTGCGCATATGTGCACGCAGTCTTCATTGCGCGACTTCTGGACTCACGAACTGAGATGGGCGCGCACGATCAAGAGCATCGATCCTGTTGGTTACGCCGGTTCGATTGTCGCTCATCCATTGCCATGGGCTCTGATCGCGACCTTGCTTGGCGCAGGCTCAACCACTTTTATACCTGCGATCGCAATTGCCTTGGCGGCCGTTGTATGTCGACTCGGGCTTTTGCGGCAGGTTGAGAGGGCCTATACCCTTCCTGCGCAAACATATTGGATAGCGCCAGCAGGTGACCTACTGTCGTTTATTCTTTTTGTCACGAGCTATTTCGGCCGGCGCGTGACTTGGAGAGGCTACCGCCATCTCGCGGTCGGAAATTGGCTCATGGATCGGGAATCTCGCGCATGATGCGGACACTCTTCCTACAAGCACCGTCATTTGACGGATTCGACGGCGGAGCGGGTGCCCGCTATCAAATGCGCCGCGAGGTTCAGTCTTTCTGGTACCCGACTTGGCTCGCGCAGCCAGCAGCTCTCGTCGAGGGCTCGAAACTCATCGACGCGCCACCTCATCGGTTGAAATTTCAGGATATCGCGCCCGAAGCCACGAGCCGCGACCTTATAGTCCTCCACACTTCGACACCGTCATTCTCCGCTGACGTGAAAGTGGCCGCGGCCTTGAAGGCGCTGAATCCAAAACTGAAAATTGGAATGATCGGAGCCAAGGTTGCAGTCGAACCCGAGGCGACGCTCAACGCTTCGAGGGCTATCGATTTCGTTGCGCGCAACGAGTTCGATTTTACGATCAAGGAGGTGGCAGAAGAGCGCGACTTCGGCCGCATCACTGGGCTCTCGTGGCGAAATGCCGACGACATCATTGTGCACAATGATGATCGTGCCGTGCTCGAGAATATGGATTCGCTACCTTTTGTGACCCCGGTCTACAAACGCGACCTGGTGATCGAGAATTATTTTGGCGGCTATCTAAAGCATCCCTATATTTCTTTTTACACCGGTCGTGGATGCAAATCCCGTTGCACATTTTGCCTCTGGCCCCAGACGATCGGCGGTCACCATTACCGTACCCGCAGCGTCGAGAATGTGATCGAGGAATTGGTGTGGGCGCAAAAGGCCTTTCCGCAAGTAAAGGAGTTCTTCTTCGACGACGATACCCTGACGGACAACTTGCCGCGTGTTGAGGCGCTCGCGCGTGAGATTGGCAAACTCGGGATCGTCTGGTCGTGTAACGCCAAGGCAAACGTGCCGCGCTCGACCTTGAAAGTATTGAAGGACAATGGTCTGCGATTGTTGCTCGTCGGTTATGAATCGGGCAACCAAAAGATCCTGCACAATATCAAAAAAGGGATGCGGGTCGATGTTGCGCGGCGGTTCGCCAAGGACTGCCGTGAACTCGGTATCGTCACACATGGGACATTCATTCTTGGTCTTCCGGGAGAGACGAAGGAGACGATCGAGGAAACCATTCGCTTCGCCGTTGAGATCAATCCGCACACCATTCAGGTTTCGCTTGCGGCGCCTTACCCGGGGACATTTCTCCACAAGCAAGCGCTGGAGAACCATTGGCTCGTCGATGAGAACGCAGAATTGCTGACCGAGCGCGGGACGCAAGTCGCGTCTTTAAGTTACCCTCATCTGAGCCACAGTGAAATTTTTCAGTCGGTGGACGACTTCTACAAGCGCTTCTACTTCCGTGCTCCAAAGATCGCGGCCATCGTCGGCGAGATGGTCACGAGTCCCGAGATGTTACGGCGTCGATTGCGCGAGGGAGTCGAGTTTTTCCGCTTCCTGCGCGAGCGGCGGGAGCCTGCGTCCTGAAGCAGGTTATTGTCACCGCCGATGATTTTGGATTCGCGCGCGAAGTCAATGATGCCGTTGACGTCGCTCATCGGAACGGCATTCTGACGGCTGCCAGCCTTATTGTTTCTGGCCCTGCAGTTGAAGATGCGGTCGCGCGTGCCCGAAAGCTACCAGGATTGCGCGTCGGCCTTCATGTCGTTCTGGTAGAGGGCCGTCCAGTCCTGCCACCGCAGCGCCTGCCGGATCTCGTCGATCAGGCCGGGCGCTTTCGCAACGACATGGTGCGTCTTGGGATCGATATCTTCACGCGCCCTTCGGTCCGCCGCCAGATTGCGGCAGAAATCGAGGCGCAGTTCGAAGCATATCGAGCGACGGGGCTCGCGCTCGATCACGTCAACGCGCATAAGCATTTTCACATTCATCCAACAGTTGCCAGTGAGATCATCACGATCGGCAGGCGTTACGGGGTACGTGGATTGCGGGTGCCGCTAGAACCTCGCTACGTTTTGACCGAGATAGAGCCATCAGCATCGCAAACGAGAGCCCATTTAACCGCGCCATGGGCGGCTATGCTCAGCCGACGCGCGCGGCGAGCAGGGCTGCAGGTTCCGGACTCAGTCTTCGGCCTTGCCTGGTCCGGCGCGATGACTGAATCCCGACTCATCGGCTTGCTGCTCCATCTTTCTGAGGGCTGCACTGAAATCTACATGCACCCCGCGATCTCGAATGGCTTTGCGGGACATGCACCAGGGTACCGCTACACGGACGAATTAGCGGCGCTTACTGCGCCATCCGTGATCACGGCTGCACGCCGCCGAGACATCGTCCTCGGTGGTTATTCAGATTTTTGACCCAGTGCTTGCTGCAATCATCGCACGTATCCTGCCTGTCTGAACCAGGCAACCGCGTCCTCAATGGCGTCGCGATACGGCCTGGAGGTATATCCAAGGTCGCGTCGCGCCTTCGCGTCACTGAAGAACATGTGATGGCGCGCCATACGCAGTGCATCCAATGTCGTAAATGGCGCCTTTCCAGTTAGGCGCGCCCAGAGCTCAGCGCCAAACGCAACCGGGTATAGTGCTGAGATTGGGAATTGTAACGTGGGAGGGCGGCGGCCGACAGTGTTTGCGATTTCTGCGAGCATGGAGCCGAGCAGCACGTTTTCCCCGCCGAGAATATATCGCTCACCGATTTGGCCGTGCCGCAAAGCCGCTAGATGCCCGCTCGCCACGTCATCGACATGGACGAGATTAAGTCCCGTATTCACAAATCCTGGCATACGGCCGCAAGCGCACTCTACGATGATGCGCCCGGTGGGAGTCGGCTTCACGTCGCGAGGTCCGATGGGAGCAGAAGGGTTGACTATGACTGCCGGAAGCCGATCCTGTTTGACCATCTTCTCGACGAGACGCTCAGCCATTACTTTACTTTTCTTGTATTGACCGATGGCTCGGCTTTCCGAAAGTGGTCGAGTTTCGTCCGCCGGCGAACTGTCCTGTAGCTCAAGCGTCGCGACACTGCTTGTGTAGACGATCCGCTCGACCCCGGCACGCAGCGACTCCTCCATCACATATCGCGTTCCTTCGAGGTTGGTCCGGATGATCTCGTCAGGAGAGGGGGACCAAAGCCGATAGTCGGCAGCGGCGTGTGCAACGAATCGGACCCCTTGCAACGCTCGCGCTAACGACGTGCGATCGCGGATATCCCCGATGACCGCTTCGTCTTCTGACTGGATATTAGTCCGCGGGCTCGAGGGTCGCACCAAGACCCGAACGCGGTAGCCGGCCTTGCGAGCTGCAATTGCGATGGCTGAGCCGACAAAGCCGCTCGCTCCGGTCACGAGTAAAACGTCGTTGCCCTCGATTTTTGAACTTGCCATTCGAGGCCCATGAGCGGCTATCAGCGCGAACGGTGCTCAATTTCGGCCGCGCCACAAGATCTTGGAGTCCTGTGGTTTCCAGATACCATATCGTTACCCACCGTGCACGAAAGAGCTTTGCACTATAGTAATCGTTATGTGATTGTAGTGACGTTCATAGGTCACGAATGAGAGCACGAAGTATCCTTGTTTTTGGATTTTTGGTTGGCGTCACGAGCGCTGCCCATGCCGCCGAGGGCGAAAAAAACAAGCAACTTGACGAGCTGACCTCAATTCAGCTGGGCGATTACTCTCTTCGCTATGAAGGGGACGCACCCCGCAATACTATTGCCCCCGATTCCCCACCGGGAATGTCTAATTACAGAAAAGAAACACCTGGACCGTTTCTCGGGCTGAAATTTTCAACACCGCTGAAAGATGATTTATTTAAGCTTGGGCGTTAAGCGCTCAAAATCGATCACGCGCGAATGATGTGATCGAATGAGGCGCGATGGACATGTCCCGCATTTGCCGGACGGGCAACGCAGCTGGCCGATGTCCATTTTTAGGTACCACTGGAAATCGCGGCCCGCGTGGTCAGGGATGTTACCGAAGGTATTTGTTTAGCCAATCCAGCGTGCGCTGCCAGGCAAGTTTGGCGGCGGCTTCGTCGTAGCGGGGCGTGGTATCGTTATGGAAGCCGTGATTGGCCGCAGCGTAGATGTATCCTTCATGCGGCACGTTTGCCGCGGTGAGTTCGGCATCAAAAGCAGGCCAGCCCGACGTAATCCGTGTGTCAAGTTCTCCGTATTGTGCGAGCAACGGCGTTTTGATCTTGGCTACCTCGGCGGCGGTGGGCTGAACTCCATAGAATGGAACTCCTGCATCAAGGTCAGCGCCCATCCGAACGGCCAATATATTGACAACGCCTCCACCGAAGCAAAAACCGACAGCACCGAGCTTGCCGGTGCAATTCGGCCGCGACTTCAACCATGCCGCCGCCGCGAGAAAGTCTTCAGTCATCTTTGCACGATCAACTTGTGTGAAGAGCTTTCCACCCTTCTCGTCGTCTCCAGGATATCCTCCCACCGACGTCAGCCCATCGGGAGCCAAGGCCAAGAAGTTCGCGATCGCCAACCTGCGCGCCACATCTTTTATATATGGGTTGAGGCCGCGATTCTCGTGGATGACCAATACCGCAGGAAGTTTTTCGGTCACATTGGCGGGGAGTGCCATATAGCCTGTGATGGTCCCGTTGCCCTTTGGCGATGCCACCGTTTCAAGCTCAATCTTGATCCGGTTGTCGCTTTCCGGAACTTGTATCGCCCACGCATAATTCGGTCGAAGCATCTCGAAGAGGGCGGTTGCAGTCATACCGCGGACTGCGAACTTTTGTGCGCCGTCCAAAAACTCGCGCCGATGGATTTCGCCGTGCACGTACCGGTCGAACAGGTTTAAAAGTTCCTGAGGAAAGTCCGATGCTTTTTTTCGTTCCATCGAAGTGCTCCGAACCGCTGCGCCCGTAGTCCGGCACTTTAAAGAAATCTCCCGCACACGAACATCAGTTAAATGTGATAGTTGGGGTAAAATGCGGTTGGAGGGGCTCCTCTGAACGCGCTAGGGGACATCGGTTGGCTTACGTTTGCTGGGGGAGTTTGAATGAAATCAAAGATGGAAGAGGTATCCTTCACGTATTTTCCCGAAAACTATCGCTGGTCACATGGCCTCTTGATTGGTCTCAACATGGCACCGTGGGGTGGAGCGGAAATTGGCGAGGTCAATCGGATTGGAATTAGGCTCAGAACCCGCATCGGCGACGATGACGCATGGTTTCAGGAATGGACCCGCGAAGCTCACACGGTGGAAGACCGGGGCCGCGAATGCATTGGTGACCGCCGGACCGCAAGCGGTGCTCAATATCTGCAGCGCGCCAGCACTTACTATCACGTGGGCGAGCGTTTCCTGCAGCCAAAAAACAAGGAAGGTCTCGATGCTTATATGCGAGGCGTGCTGTGTTTTCGAGACGCCGCCAGATACATCAAACGACCGCACATAGAGCACGTTGAAATTCCTTACGACGGAACAAGTCTCCCAGCCGTCTATGTTCACGCGGAGCCGGCGAACTCTTCAGGCAAAGTACCGGCGGTTGTTTTCTTCGATGGCCTCGATGTCACCAAAGAGATTCAATACTTCAAGGGCGTGCGAGACCTCGTCGCTCGCGGAATTGCATGCCTTATCGTGGACGGTCCAGGAAATGGCGAAAGCATCCGGTTTCGCGGCCTTTATTTGCGTCACGATACTGAACACTATGCGAGCCCGGTCTGGGAATATTTAGCCTCTCGGCCCGAAATCGATTCAAAGCGCATTGGCGTTATGGCGATCAGCCTGGGGGGTTACTACGCGCCGCGAGCCGCAGCATTTGAGCCGCGATACGCATGCTGTCTCGCTTGGGGGGCCCAGTGGGACTATCAAAAAATCTGGCGCGACCGCTTCGAGCGTCTGGCGCGAGCGGACACGCCCTCTCTTTCGGTCGCCGCCCAACACATCTCATGGGTTCTCAATGCTAGCTCACAAGACGACGCGCTCAGACGCCTTGACCCGTTCAAGCTCGATGGCGTTGTGCAAAAGCTCAACTGCCCCTTCCTTATGATCCACGGCGAAGGCGATGAACAAATTCCATTGAGCGAGGCACAGAAATGCTTCGACGCCGTCGGTTCAAAACAGAAAACGCTCAAAATCTTCAGCCGAGAAGAAGGTGGTTATCACCACTGCCAGATCGATAACCAGAGTATCTGCTCCGCCTATATGTGGGACTGGCTCGAGCAAGTGCTGCGGCCGGATCGATAAATGGCGAGATTGTTATTGCGGTCCCTGGATGTTGTTATCGTGGACGACCTGGCTCCAGCGTGCGATCTCGCTCTTTAGCAGCGCGCGCGCGGCCGCCGGCGATCGCATTTCCTTAGGATAGGGTGTCACGCCGGTATCTGCCCATGATTTGACTATGGTGGGGTCGGAAACGATTTCCTGCAGCGTACCATTGAGCGTAGTGACGACGGCGTCGGGCGTTCCCCCGGGTGTAAACAAGGCATGCCAATAGAGGATCTCGAGCTTAGGCCCAAATGCCTCCACGAAACTTTCGGCCGTTGGAAGCTCAGACGATTTTTCCTTAGCGGTTATCCCGTAAGCTTTTATCTGTCCAGCTTTGACCTGCTCCACCACGGACTGCGGTGTGGCAAAGAACAGATCGACATGGCCTCCAGCGATATCCTGCAAGGCCGGCGCCGCGCCGCGATAGGGAATGAGATCGATTTTAACGTCGGCCTGCTGCGCGAGGAGTGACGTGGCAAGATGGCCGGTCGCGCCAACGCCCGGAGTCGCCGCCTTTAGGGTCTGCTTTTTCATTAGCGCAAGTAATTCGGCAAGTGTGTTCGGCTGCAGCGTCTTGCGGCCGACCAATACCAGGGGATTGTTGTTGATGAACATGACCGGCGTGAGGTCTTTTTCAGTATCGAAGGTCAGGTTCTTGTAGAGTGCGACGTTCGCGGAAATCTGCAGATTGTGCACCAAAAGCGTGTAACCGTCGGGTGCGGCATGGGCGACGCGACCTGTGGCGATGGTCGTTCCGCCGCCACTGATGTTTTCGACGATGAAATTCTGTTTCAGTTTGTCCGAGAGTGCCTGCGCCAGCACGCGCGCAACCTGATCGGTCGGGCCGCCGGCTGGATAGGGCACGATGATCGTGACCGCGTGGCTCGGATAGGTTTGCGCTAATCCCGGAGTGACGAGGATGGAAAGGCTGACAACGGCCAGTGCAATTGCAGCTTTCCACCTCATCATAGCCTTCTCCACAAAACGAAACTTTTGAGAAAGCTTACGCTGCGGGAATGACGGGCAACAAGAGGTATGGGCTGAGGCCAGCGGCGAAATGCAACGTATTTCGGCTATTAAAGATTGTCGCCGGCCGGTCGTCACTATCGATATGAAGGAAAGGTCCTACACCCTTCATTGGATAGGGCGCGTTCGGCGGCGCTACGTTGCTGCCGTCGACCTCGTAATCTTTGCTGCGCACTGTGAGTGCCAGCCGATATCCCTGCGGCATTACAATGGAGGTCGGCCAGATTTCAACATCGACCTCGACCGGCTCGCCGGGCACGAGTGGCCATTCCTCGTCGTGCGTATGCCATGGCCGGTAGGGACGCGAAAGTTTCGGATCGAGCTTACGGTGCGACGCGCGCAACCAGCCGAGTCCCACCGGTACGCGGGGATCGTTGGAGCCGATAAAGGTCACCTCCATACCAGCGGGATCGAAAGCGCGCAGCACCAAAAACAGATCTGCGTCCGTACTCTCCGAAGAAACCCATAGTTTGGCGGAGACTGGGCCTGTAATCTCAAGTCTTTCGGTCAGCGGCGGCGTCACAAACGTGAGACCTTCGCCCGCGGCGTCGTAACTTAATATAGCGGGTCGTTTCGGCGCATCGAGGCCTAAGCCTAAGCCCTCTGGCTGCAAGAAATATTGGGTCCACCGTGTGCGCGCGAGTGGCCACTCGCGCTCGGCGCGTAGTTCGAACTGCTCGCCCGGATGGCGAATGTTGAGCGACACACGGGGTTGTTTCTCCCACCCGGTGCTCTCGCCTTTAAGAAAGTGGCCGAAGAAGCGTTTCTGCAACGCCTCTCCATATCTACTGTAGAAATGGGTGAAGTGTGTGTCGCCGTGTACTTCCAGCCACTTCTGCTTTGACCCAGCGCGCAACCAGCCCTCAAAATTGCCCCGTGTATGCAGGCCCATGCCGCCCCAATTTCCGGCGGACAGTAATGGCGCATCGATCTTTTCGAAATTCGCGGTGCGTGCGGTGTGGTAATCGTCGACTAGCCGGCGGCGCTTCGCTTCGCCAGGAATGTCTGCGCAATTCCCCGCGAGCTCCTCTTTAGACAACGTTGGTGGTCCGGCAACCAAATCACCCGTTACGACGCTCTTGGCGCCGCGCGTGCCTACACCATGCTGCACGCTCGCCACCTGTCGTGGATGCCAGCTATTGAGAAAGTCGCTGAGGATGCCACCATGTCGGCACAGCTCTCGGTAGTAATCGGACGAACCTTCCCAGATGCACATTGCCGCGAGATGCGGTGGTCTCAACGCGCCAACATTCCATTGATTCATGGCATAATAGGAAATTCCGTTTATGCCGACTTTGCCGGTGCTCCATGCTTGTGTACCGGCCCATTCGACACACAAGAAAAGGTCTTGAGCCTCCCGCTCCGACCAGACATCAAGATATCCCGGTGAATGTCC
>Ga0126369_10003246_pt1 | contig 11728 bp, 15 predicted proteins | sample PanSoiMetaPlot_1_FD_109646 | JGI IMG/M metagenome (GOLD analysis project Ga0126369, IMG submission 109646) | Tropical forest soil microbial communities from Panama - MetaG Plot_1 | ecosystem: Environmental > Terrestrial > Soil > Tropical forest > Bulk soil | place: Panama | collected 2016-02-17 | reverse complement strand
GGACGACGCAACAAACACTCTGAATTCCTTCCATTGAGTTCGGCTCACGGACCAATGCGCGACAGCCCTTTCGATTTGCTTTGGGAAAGTCGACGGCGCCGGGTAAGTCAGGTTACCGACAAGGTTGCTCACGGTATCCTTTTTCGGGCCGCGCTTTGCCAGTTTCGTGGCTCCAGGAAGTCCCGGGTCCAGCCCGGGAACAAACGTACATCGCATACGCAAAGAGTTGAAAAAAAATCCCCGCACCGTTTCTCTACTGCCAGCGATGCACGGCCGGCGGTAACAGGGTCCGCGCTTGCCCGAGTCACGCTGTGGGTGGAACGCGTGATGTCGCCGGCACCGCGTTGGGACGTTCGCCCAGCCTGCGCAGTGGGACGCCATTCTTGAGATTGAACTCCATCTCTTCGAGGGTGATTCCCTTAGTCTCGGGCACGAACATAGCGACAAAAACAATCGCCAGCACGCAGAAGCCTCCGAACACATAAAAGATGGATGCGTTCCCGTGCGCCTTCATAAACGAAAGCGCGTTGCCCATCACCAGGCCAGCGAACGTCCAGTTGATCATGGTCGTAATCGTCATTCCAACTTCGCGCCCCTCGAGCGGAAAAATCTCGGAGCAGACAAGCCAGGCGACCGGTCCCCAGGAAACCGCAAAGCCAAAAATGTAGACTACCGCCGATACAAGCAACACGGCCTTCGCAGTGCCGCTGATCATTGCAGGATTGGCCGCAATAGACTGGAAGGCGCCACCGGCAGCGACCATGGTGACTAGCATCGCCACCGCGCCCACGTACAGGAGCTTCTTGCGTCCCCATCTCTCGACCAGATGGATTGCCGGGAAAGTGAAGAGCATGTTGACGGTCGGGACGGTCATCGTCGCCAGCAAGCCTGTTATGCCCGCGTAGCCGAAGATCGTCGGCGAATAGTAAATCATCATGTTGATGCCGACGAGCTGCTGGAACATCTGCAACAGCACCCCGACCACGAGAACCTTAAAGAAGTAACCGCGCAGGACAATGCTGATACCAGCGCCCTGCGGCCCATGCACCGCCTGCTCGATGTTCGCTATCTCAGCATCGATCTCCTCTTGCGTGTTCATCGTTCGCTGCAGCACTGCGATCGCCTGTTCCTTCCTTCGCTTGAGCACCAACCAGCGCGGACTCTCGGGGAGTATGAAGCCGCCGAAGAACATCATCGCCGCGAACAGTGTGACCGTCAGGAACATGAGAGGCAGCGAAGTTGAAGCCCTAGTGAATGATTGGGCGATAAGGACGTTCGTTAGTGAGATCAGGAAGATGCCAATAGTGATCATCAGTTGAAAGAGCGTCCCCATCGAGCCGCGGATGGACGCCGGGGCAGTTTCGGCCAGGTACAGCGGCACGATAAAGGACGCAACACCGACTCCGAAGCCAAGGGCGAAGCGGCAGGCCGAGAGCACAGGTAGCGGAGGAAGCATCGCCGAGAGCGCTGACGCTGCAGTGAAAATAAACCCAGCCAGCAGCAGGCTTTTCTTTCGCCCGAGGAAGCGTGCGAAGACGCCTGAGAGTAATGCACCGATAATCCCGCCGGTTGCGAGGATTGCCGAGTAACGCTCACCACCCTGGACACCGAGTTGGTAGTGCGCATCGATAGTTGCAAGGGAGTTCGCGATGAATCCTTGATCAAGGCCGAACAACAGGCCTCCCAGAGCAGCCACCGCACAGATGACGTAGACGATCCTCTTGTAGCCCCCAGATTTGTTCCCGGACTTCGCACCAACAGTCATGGGTTCAGCCATTTAAATCTCCTTGCTTGCTCTCTTGTCATTTGTGAAATCACTCATCTTTGTAGTTTTCTGCCCAAAGGCGGTGCAATTATCCTTCGCGGTCACTGTACGGGGCGTGACCGTTCCGGTCTTTTACGACGCAGACAATCCGAAACGTAGCATACGCTCGATTGTTCTCTTACGAAATCACGTAAGTCCCGAGAAGTCGCGTTATCGGAGAAGTTGCTTTCAGTACCAAGATTACTTGACTCCCTGTTCAACTTTTGCGGACTATTTTGGCTCCGTCTTGAGAACCAGAGTTGCCTGGGAGGCGACAATCTGCCAGCGGCCTTTGCGTCTTACAAAGGTATCTGTCCATCGAAATTGGTCTTGCACCTCTTCGCCTTTGTACTTACCTTTAAGGTTCGTTCTGCCGGTCACCACGGCGCAATCGCCGTAGAGCTTCACTTTCATATCGAAGGAATTGTACAGCTCCGCAGTGAAAGCTCCCGACCGCAATTCGGCCAGGTCGTCGTCCAGACTCTGAACTGTTCCGTCAGGGGTTGTCAGCAAGACGTCAGGCGCGACGATTTCTCTGATTTTGACAACGTTGCGATCAACGATTGCCTTTCCCCAATTCCGCTCCATTTGCATCAAAAGTTGTTCGACGTTGCCGGACTTGGCCTGAGCGGTGCTGCTGTCCGTCGCCTGTGCTTTGCAGTTTTGCAGCCCCGCAGCCAGGCCGCCCAGGAGCAATGTTACGAGCATTGTTTGGGCGTGTTTTCTCTGCTTCGTTGTCATGGTGAAGCCCCGTGCAAACGTCGGTTCGCAATTACCGGCGTCGCAGGAATGATACGCGCAATTCGCTTTCAAAAAGTGCAAATCCCGATACCGTTTTCGACCCTGCGGAATCGCCTGATGACGCCCCTCTAATCCCGGATGGCTATTTCGATTTGCACCTTTCGTTCAACTTGAGCTACAACCGGCCACGGGTACTTCCCTTTGGAGGCCATACCGATCGTCACGGACCTTGCTACACGATTTGGTCTGAGTGCGGTTGACCTACAAGCACCCGCAGGCCATGGCCCTGTAATGTTTACGGGCTTGCTGATTCGTGATATCCATACTCATCAAGAAAGATGTCAACACCACGTCCACGGTGGCTAATATTTCTCTTCGTGCTGGCGGGTGCTTTGTTGGGGCTCATGGCAGCAGCAGGCATGGTTGGACCTAGCTCAGTGATGCCATGGGGGAGAACTCCGCTTGGAATAATTCTATATTTGATCATCGGGACAGTATGCGGTGCATTCACGAATTGGTTTGTGTTCGCACAATGAGGTGAGATGAAAACAGTCGCGCTGGCAACTTGGATCTTCGTCTTGGGTGGTTCGCTTTTGGCCCAGCTAGGGGGCAAGGCTCGCGACATCGGAACTATCCTCTGGTTGTTCGGCGTTTTCTTCCAGTTGGCACTAGGAGCCGCCTACTTGATCCGAAGAGGGCCGGCCGTGGCATCGGATGAGGCTTCGTCATCCCCGAAATTTGCCATTTAGTGATCTTCGCGGACTTTCTTTAAATTTTCGCAATAGTGCCGGTTGGTTTCGACGTTTCTGGTGCCCATTAATCAGGCGCTTGAAGCCGAAGTTTATTTTCTTATCGGAATCCACCCCAGAATTGGAGATCAGACCCGAGAAAGTGGAGCAATCCGATCTGGACGCAATGCACCACATCACATCTGTTGGCACAGACCGAAAGCGTCAGAATTCTGCATGCGTTGCATATAATCTTTTGATAAGGATAATACTATTAGATTATTTCTATTTCTCGATGCTTTATTCGCAGTCTAAGTTGGTTAACTACTGTTTCTCATCCGCATCAATTCTTCGTATTATTTCCACGCTATGGTCAAATCGCTTTCAGTATCCATTCGGCTACAACGCATAACAACTGAGGCAGTGCATGTATCAATCCTGCTTACCCCAGAAATGCAACTAGGCGTGCAACCAAGCACAGAAACAATCAACGTAGAGAAATTCATGCAGGCTGCGATGGGCCAACAATCGGTGAGCTAAATATGCTGAACGAATATCAACTCAAAACTCTAGTTGTTATTGCTGTAATTATATGGACTGGAGTCTTGGTAGTTCAGCACGAGCCTGTCTCATTTCACTCCTTCACGCCATTTTCCTATGTGGTGACAGGACTATCAGCCGTGCTGTTGCTTTGGGAACGCTGGCTCTGGGCATGGCCGCTTTTTCGTCCCTGGTTAACCTCTCAGGCCGATTTGCGCGGCACTTGGAAGGGCACATTAGAGAGCGATTGGGTCGATCCTCAGACTAACCAGCGGCGCGGGCCGGTTGAAGTATATTACGTTATTAGGCAAACCTATTCCACGCTTGATGTACGAATGCTGACGGCAGAGTCAGCGTCGGAGAGTTTGTCCGGAAACGTATTTTCCGACAAAGTTGGTTTGTACAAATTCGCTGTCACGTACAGAAACATTCCAAGGCTCTTGGAACGCACCCGAAGTCCAGTCCACCACGGAGGGACGCTGCTCAACGTAATTGGAAGCCCAATTCACAAGCTTGACGGGGAATATTGGACGGACCGCTCCACCAGCGGCGAATTGACATTCGTCAGTCGCACCAAGAAGATTGTCCACGATTTTGAGGAAGCCAAAAAACAGGCATATTCCTAGTGGCGAAGCTCCAAACAAGTTCTTGGCAGTTACGGCGCATCGAAGTCGCGGTCTGAGCACTCAATTCGCCTGAGCAAGGCACGTGAGCAGTGCGGGCCACGCTCGGTGGCTCGCAAGCTAAAAACGGCCCGAGAGTCTTACCTTTTCCTCAGGGCTTGGACATGTTCCCGAATCGCCCCGCAGTGTGGACAGTCATTCTCAAATTCAACGATTATGTAGGTCTCTCCAGGTTTCGCCAGCTTCTCAGCGTCAATTTCTGCATCTTCACTCGTGCGAAACGGTTGCCAGTCGACTTTTGAATCCGACCAGCGAACGTGGTAATGAAGGTCTGCCACATCAGTTCTCATTTTGTCTTTCCTCTTTGTGTTTTCATTTGCCGGTAAAACTCCGTGATCTGCGCGCACCGCCAGCACTTGCCCTCAAACTTCTCAACCACATAAGTCTCACCTTGACGTGCTAGCTCTCTGGCGCTGGCATTTGCCTCGGCAGGCGATCGGAACGCCTGCCAGTCTATCTTCGAATTTGACCAGCGAATGTGGTAGTGCATGACGCCTTCCCCGCCGCCGAGCGGAGGAATGGGAAGCATTTTTTGCTCCTTAACTCAAGGTTGCCGTTTTGTCCCACTTTGCGTTTCGAGTGGCGTGACGCTTTCCGCGCACTGCGGGCAGTCATCTTCATACTTAACGATTGTGTAGGTCTCTCCGGCTTTTACCAGCCGGACAGCTTCAGTTTCCGCATCTTCAGGCGTGTGGAACTTTTGCCAGTCCACTTTCGAATCTGACCAGTGAATGTGATAGTGAGCCACGAGCAGCCTCCAGACGAAGGCTTAGTGCGAGGGCGGGCACTCACCAGCCGAAAACCGTATGTATGCCAACGCTAGTGCGAAGGCTGGTGGCTCGCAAGCCAAAAGCGCAGTTCTTTTCGATCTCCTTGATACTGTTTAGTATTGCAACGATAACTTCAACTTACGGCGACTCATGTATTGAGTCGTTCCTGCCATCCTGTTATAGGTCGGCCGGGAGAAATATCATGCCCGAAAACACCATCCACATACTTCCTAGCGACGACCAGATCCGTGAACGTGCAAATGAGATCTACCTCAAGCGCGGCGGCGAAGATGGGTATGACTTGTCCGATTGGCTCACCGCGAAACGTGAACTGGAACAAGCAGAGACGGAGCCGTTAGTCGCACCGACCTAAGCGCGGGGAGTGGTGTTCTACGCAGGCCGCTTGATCTGTGTTTGATCGTCAAATTTCTGAATAAGTTGAGTTCAGCGCGGTGTCGCATTGGGTGGAAAACATGACCCATGTTAAAGTGAGCGTTCGAATCCGTAGGGATGCTGGCATGCTCTGGCGCGAGGTTGGGTCGTTTCAAGGAATCGGGTTTTGGCATCCGTTGCTGGCCAAGGTCCGGGGCACAGGCGAGCAACCTGGTGGAATCCGAATCGCTGAGACTCACGATGGGCAGAGACAAGTCGAACGCCTTCAGTGGGTTGCCCCAGATGAACATTTTTATCGCTACATGATGTTATCCACTCCTCTGCCCATACTGGAATATATTGGCGAATTTCGTATCCGCAATGAAGGCCGTAGCGCTAGCAAGGTATCTTGGAGCGGCGACTTTCAAGTAATTTCAAGCGGTAAGAGGCAAATAGCCCGCCTGGTTCGGGAATTTTTCAACACCGGCCTCCAGAATCTCAGAAGGAAGTACCCCTAATCACAGAACGGCATCACTGCCTCGAAGGTCCTGGAAATCCGACGTTGCTGGCGACTCACTGGAAGGATTTTCTTGCAACAACGGAGTCGCAAAAAGATGGCTGCCGCAGCGATCGATAGTTCGAAGTCCTCGCGGCTAGACGTTCGCAAAGCGCGATATGGAGGATTGCGTTGTCAAACGCGACATCATTGTAATGGGTGCGTCGGCTGGAGGGCTTCACGCTCTCAAAACGGTATTTGCGAATTTGCCCCACGAGCTTCCTGCAGCAGTGTTCGTGGTTCTGTACAGAAGCCCACTCTGTGTGTCCCGGCAAAATCGACACTCGTCCCGACCTTGTTTTGGTGAATGGGAAGCAGTTCTGCAACTTCATCCCCGCGAAACGATAAATGTAGGCCGCGTCACGACTCGGGAACGGTGCCGAACAGTCACCAGCGATTAAGTAGGTGACCCACCCTCCCTGGTGTAGCCCGAGAGGGTGAATAGCTCATCATGCTCCGTCAGGATCAAAGCCCAAATACTTGCACCCGAGAATACGCCACGGTTACTTCAGAATTGGTCCGATGATCTTGAAGACCGAGGCCCCTAATATGGCAGCCCCAGGAATCGTCAGGATCCATGCCCAAACAATATTTCGCGTGACACCCCAGTGAACTGCGGTCAACCGGCGCGAAGCCCCCACACCAACAATAGCTCCGGTGATCGTGTGGGTGGTGCTGACGGGAATGCCGAAGTGCGCCGTGCCGAGCAAAGTAAACGCGCCGGCCGTTTCCGCTGCGAATCCTCCAAAAGGCGTCAGCTTGGTAATGCGTTGGCCCATGGTTTTGATGATTCGCCAGCCCCCAGCCATCGTGCCTCCGGCGATTGCAAGGTGCGCGCAGATAATCACCCAGAAAGGTACTTTGTAGTCTTTCAGCATTCCAGCGGAAACGAGCGCGGCGGTGATGATTCCCATCCCCTTCTGCGCGTCATTGGTTCCGTGGCCCAAGCTGTACGCACCCGCAGATACAAGCTGTAATCGTCGGAACCAGCGGTCAATGCGATAGGGCTTCTTGTTGCGCACAATCCATGTCGTTAATACGCTCACAAACAGCCCGCACACAAACCCGATGACGGGAGAAAGGACAATGAACAACACTGGAAGAAGCCAGCCTCGCAGAATGAGCGCCCGCGGGCCGGCAAAAGCAATTGCCGCCCCTCCGTACCCGCCCATCAGCGCATGCGACGAACTTGTTGGGAGGCCGAGTGAGAGTGTGATCAGGTTCCAGGTAATTGCTCCGAGCAGGCCTGCAATCAGCACTCGTGTGTCCACCATATCAAGGTGAACCAAGCCCTTTCCAACCGTGTTGGCCACAGCGGTGCCAAACACGAACGCTGCAACAAAGTTCCAGACCGCGGCCCAAATCACCGCACGAAGTGGGGTCAGCACGCGCGTAGAAACAACCGTGGCGATTGAATTGGCGGCGTCATGCCACCCGTTAGAAAACTCGAAAGCGAGCGTAAGAAATACGGTTGCGATGGCTAAGCCGTACGTGCTCATCCAAGAGTCACCGAAACCGCTGGCACAGTTGGCCGCGGGGCGACTGCCAAAAGCGGAAAACGCAAAAAAGTGCACCGCTCGTTTACATTACAAACTGCGGGAAATGTCCTATGCATTTTTCAGAATCACGCTTTCAATGACGTTGGATACATCCTCACACTTATCCACGGCGGATTCCATGACCTCGAAGATTTCTTTCCACTTGATGATTTGAACCGGGTCTTTTTCTTCCGCAAAGAGTCGCCCGATAAGTCCTCGGCAGATTCGGTCGCTTTCATTTTCGAGACGGTTGATTTCGATGACTCGCTGGACCGCTTGCGTGGGGTGAGGTATGGCGTGGATTGCAGCGCACACCTCCAGTGTCGCCACGGTCAGAACCTTAGAAAGCTCCGTGGTGCCCGGCCGAACTTCGTCGATTCCGTACAAGACAAAACGATGTGCAGCGGCGTCCACCAGATCAAGGACGTCATCCATCGTGCCGCACAGCTCGTGAATATCTTCGCGGTCAAATGGCGTGACGAAGGTCTGATTCAGTTTCCGGAAAATCTGGTGGCTGATTTCATCCCCTGAATGCTCAATATTTTTGATGTTATGTACCTGTTCCGGGACGTCCTTGTAGTTTTCCAATAATTTGGTTAATGCCGTCGCACCAGCTGCTACGTTTTCCGCCTGCCTTTGAAAAAGGACAAAAAAATCCTTCTCGCGCGGCATGAACCGCCGGAAATAAGACATGAGGATTGCTCTCCCCTGCGGAGCGAATATCTGACCGCCTAGAGTTTAGATGAAGGGTGAACTGGCAGCAAACACTTCGTAACTGGGGCTCGCCGATCGAGCGGGCCAACCTGTTGAGATTTCGGAGGCTGCCCTGCATTTCCAGAACTTCTGATTAACGCATGATAAAGGGCGCCTGGTTGGAGTAGGTTTTGATCGTTCGCATCATAAACTGCAACAAGGAGGGCGCTAACCGTCCCTGTGAGCCACTTGATTTCCGGTTTCCCGACCTACGGGGAGTTGGCAACGAACGCACATAAGTTTTAACGTCACCCAGAACTCGAGCAGGCTCTGCCATGATGTGAATAATGAAGAAACAAACGGTCGCCGCGCTTGTCCTGCTGTTGCTGATTCCTGTGGTTTCGATACTGGGGGGATTGCTGTTCAGCCTGATTAACCCCGAAATTGCTGCACACCATTCGAATTACGTGCGTAATTACCATCTCCTTAGCCTCGCGAAGAGCATGTCGTTCTTGGCATCGAGTGCGGTTGTGGTGATCTTGTGGCTGCTAGTCTGCTTTATGGTGATTCGGTCCAAGGAGCGATCTTCGTTGTGGCTGTTTTTCGCGGCATTGGGACCCTTCGGATTCGCCATTCTGGCGATGCTTACCGACAGAGCGCCCGCGGAAACAGACCGGCACGCACGGTTTGTCCTTAACCTGAACAGGTTTGTGCGCGCCGCCTACGAAGTGTGTACTTTCGTACTCATATGGCTGCTTGCCGATCAGGCCATGGTACTCAAGCGCAACCTAATGATCATGTATGAGTCTGCCACCACTGGAATTTCGACCGCCCAGATCATCGATCGCCAGAATGCCTCGTCTGGAATGTGGGCGTTTGCCGAGGGGATGGAAGTGATGTACCTGATGGTTCTTTTCTATCTGCTTTGGCCTGTCATATTCAACATCGTGGGTCGTGTGGCGGTGATTATGGCATTACCCAAGGCGCGCTGAGTCTCGAACCATTGCACATATAATCGTCAGATGGACCACCACACACTCGCAGCCATTAGTGTTGCTGGCAGTTGTCTGGACGTAATCGGCAGCCTGTATCTCGCCTACGATCTTTTGGGCGGGAAGCACGGCCCGCTGCGATTGCTCACACGAGCCGTTACCTACTCGGTAGTGTTTAGTGTGGGTTACAGTCTTGGCCTCGGTCTGGTTTTTGGCGTGCTTTCCGGTACAGCCACAGGTATCACTCTGGCGATTGAGCTGAATCGAGCGGCTCGTGGCCTGGACCACTATTCTTTATTTTGGGAGGGAGTATTTGCCGCCATCCGCGGATTGGCTTTCGGAGCCGGATTATACAGGATTGTCGGCTTCGGATTCGCAATCTCGTTTTCTATTCTCATCACCGTAGGTCAAATTATCGCCTATCGTCACGGCATGCGCCCCGCCGTAGATTATTCTGCTTCCCGGCGTCCACGTTTTTCCCGGCGTCTATTATTGGGGACCGTTATCCGGGGCGTCGGCTATGTTGGTTCTGCCCTCGTGTGTAGCACATTTATCCATCACCTCGACCACGCCTGGCCTTTCGCAATTCGGGTGGGTTTGGTGACGGGGATCGTTACGGGCTTGGGCGTAACTTTCAACCCTTACATCGAATACTACGCGGACAATCTCCCGGAGCGGCGTCTTGGAGCATTCGGGATCGGTCTGGTGCTGTGCGGATTTACTCTGCAGTCCCTCCAGTATTGGCTGGCCCTTTTCGATTTGCATCTGACTTAAGACTCATCGCGTTATCAGTTCCTGGCAAACGCTACAAATCAGAAAAGTACCAGAACCACTCACTGCCACTTCGCTGAAAAGTCGGCCTTCAGTGCTTTTGGCTCTTACTTTGACACTGCTTGGGCCTCGATCTTCTCGATGACAATTGCTTTCGACCCACCTCGTTGATAGATCTTTCCACTTGCTACCACCTTGTCCCCCGCAAAGGGCAGTAGCTTCGAGTTCTGGCCACTCGAAGGTGTGGCGCCTGCTATCGGCCAATAGATCGTTCCGTCGTCGGCGAGAATCACGAGTGGGGACCCAGCATGCGCACAGGAAGTCGCGCACTGTTTGCTGATGGGCTTGCTAAGGTCTTTGGTGAAGGCACAAGCCGAATCGAGGACACAGCCTCTGACAGTGACCGTTGGTGCATCAGCGGCACAAACGCAAAAGGCTGTAGCAAATAGTGCAAATATAACCACCTTCGAAACAACTGGCGGGAATCTCATTTGGACCTCCTTGATTGTCTCATCCGTGCACCCTTCTGTTTCCTAGAGTCACGAACCGCACTCCAAAGATCCAGAGGGTGTCAGTAATCTTTTTGGGTTATCGAATTCCTGCGAAGCTTCGCTGAGTGTAATCGCTGCTTTCTTTAGTCTTAGGCTTTTTGGGAGCCACGCCCCTTGCCACAGCGCTGAACGGCTGGACGGCCCAATAAAGTGTGCGCTTCCAAAGATGAAGTTCCTGCCCGGCGCAAGGAGCGAATGCCAAGACTTGACTCACACCTACACGTCCTTGACGTGCGTGGCGATGTACCACTTGTTACCGAAGTTGTCTTTCACCCCGGCGTTGCGGTCGCCGTAAGGCTGATCGGTCGGCTCCTGGAAGGATGTTGCTCCCGCCGCGAGCGCCTGCCGATAGACCGCCTCCATGTTGGGCACGTAAACATAGAACATGCTGGGCATCGTGTCATACTTCCCGTGGGCCTCGCCCATCTCCAGCACGGAATCGCCGATACGCACTACGGCATGGTGCACCACCCCGTCAGGCGAGGCATACCTCGCAACCTCCTCTGCGCCGAAGGCACGCTTCAGGAAGCTGATCAGCGGTTCGGCCCGGCGCGGGTGCAGATACGGATTCACGTTGAACAAACCTTCTGGCTTGTGGCTTTTACCTTTGTAAGTGGCGATGTACCAATAGTTGCCCGCTTGGTCCCTCAAAGTGCTGGAGCGCTCGCCGTAGTCTTGGTCACGCGGCTCGTCAATCAGAGTTGCACCGGCTGCCACGGCGCGCCGAGTGACAGTATCCGCATCTTCGACATAGACGTGAAGAGCGTTCGGCTGTAAAGTACCAGGGAAATTCTTTCCGGCAATGCCGCCGCCAATCATCAGTCGGGTGTCTCCAATTCGCACCTCGGCATGGACGCCAGTGGGCATCACGGCCCGCCCCAACTCCTCTGCTCCGAGACCCTGCTTGGTGAACTCGAGCAAGGCCAATCCATCGGCGGCGACCAGATACGGCGTCACCATGCGGAAGCCGCGAGGCACCGGGCTTACGC
>Ga0126369_10003245_pt1 | contig 11732 bp, 4 predicted proteins | sample PanSoiMetaPlot_1_FD_109646 | JGI IMG/M metagenome (GOLD analysis project Ga0126369, IMG submission 109646) | Tropical forest soil microbial communities from Panama - MetaG Plot_1 | ecosystem: Environmental > Terrestrial > Soil > Tropical forest > Bulk soil | place: Panama | collected 2016-02-17 | reverse complement strand
GGAGATGAGATTGGCTCGCTCGAGAAAGGGAAGCGCGCGGACCTGGTGATTCACGATGCGGCGGACTATCGCGAGTTGGCCTACTGGTTTGGGGTCGAGCATGCGTGGCGCGTGTACGCCGGCGGGAAACTGGTGTACGGACGCAGTAGCGCAAGTTGTTAACCGGCGAACGTAACTTGACCAGTCGCGTTACGAAAAAAATCGATTGACGAGATCGCGCTTCTTCTTTATGATCGGCTCAACACTGGAAAGGAGGTGATCCAAAAGTTTATGAGTTTTAATCACAGTGAGGTGGCTGAGACCTAAACTCAGGCATCATAATCCAGATTGTTAGGATTGTTTGCCTGAGTAAAGTCACTGTGACACCTTCTTTCCGAAGGTCACAGCCGCGGGTCAATCCCAACAGTTCACCGGAAAGCCGCTCGCATCTCGCGGGCGGCTTTTCTCTATGATAGCCTCTACTGCTCGACCTGTTTGATTAACATGAGTCGCCCATTCAGCTTAGCCGCGAGCGCGCCCAGGCACAGAAATTTGTTAGCACTGATCACTATCGTGGCCGGAATCATCCTGTTTCCACCCGGTGGAAATACTGGCAACCTATCCGCGCAGGCACAAAATGATTCCGGACCATGGAAGCAATTCTCTTCGGCGGAGGGGACCTTCTCGGTCTTGATGCCAGGCACACCGGGTGCAAAAACCGTGGATCATCAAACCCCGGCCGGAAAAATTAAATTTCATGAGTTCACCTCGGTGTTTGCCGACGCCTCTTACAGCGTGGGATACCTGGACTACCCCGACGCTTCTGAGGATGCCGAGTCTGTTCGCAATCGCTTCAACACAATCCGGGATGACTTGCTGGCACGCCGTCAGCAGAGCCGGCTGATCAATGAGCGCGAAATAAAAGAGGGAGCCTTTACCGGGCGAGAGTTTCTGCTGCTTAACGATCAAAAGTTATTTACGATGCTGCGGGCATTTCTTGTTCATAAACGGTTGTACGAAGTCTCGATTCAACTGCCGGTGGCCGCCGCTTTTACGAATGGCAAGGCCACGTCTTTGCCGCAGGATCGAACGAAATCTTTTGCCGTGTCCGCCGGCAAGTTCTTTGCTTCCTTCGAAGTGCCGGAGATTGCCGAGACCATGGATGAGTTTGATCGAGCGGTGCGCGACGCCGAGATGAAAAGTCCGGGGCTCCAGACCGTGGTCGGCCCGTGCGATTGCCTGCCAGAGAATTCGACTTGGGATGGCGTTCTCAATGGCAAGGTAGTTCATTTGGTAACGCCCGTGTTTCCCGCCATAGCTCGCTCTGCGCATGCGTCCGGCTCCGTAAACGTGCAGGTATTAATCGACGTGGATGGCAACGTCGTAGCCGCGCGAGCTGTGGCAGGTCATCCGTTATTACGGGCGGCAGCGGAGAAGGCTGCGCGGGAAAGCAAGTTTTCTCCCACGACGCTGGAGGGGAAGCCCGTTATGGTGAACGGGGTTATTGTTTACAACTTCAAGGCGCAATAACTTCGCGCCTTGACTATCAACCCGCGCACGTTTATAGACATCAAAGGATCGCCGCAGCTAGAAATCTTCCCCTGTTGTCGGAAAAATTGAGTGCCTCAGAAGTCTCCTTCAGGTTCTCCTGTCTTTTATGACCCGCGCGGCCGCCGCTGGCGGCATGTGCGGCGCACTTATTTAGCGCTGGGCGTGTTCGCCACGGTGGTGGCGGGCATTTTTATCGCCAGCGTGCTGTCGGCGCCGCTCTTGAAGACGCCGATCCTGCGACCACTGCAACCGCGCGCGTCCGACATTAAGCCGCAGCCCAGACCGGAAGTGCCGACCGCCCGCGAGGCCAAAGCCAAAAAGGCGCAGCTGGACCTCCAAAAAGAGTTGAACAGGACCCACGTGGTGCCGGGGCGGCGGCCTGAACTAATGCAAATCGCGCCGCCGCCGACGACCACGCCGCTGCCAAAGCCCGCCAGCTTTGGCGCGAAAGATCTCACCGTCGGGTTTTATATCGATTGGGACGAATCGAGCTTTTCATCGCTTGAACGGAACTTGCAAAGCCTCGACTGGGTGATGCCGCAGTGGGCGCATCTGGTGAATGCGAAGCCCGGCGAAGATCCGCTGGCGAATGAACTGAACGATCCGCAGGCGATTAAAGCGCTGAACCTGATTCGCGAAAAACGGCCGGACCTTTCGATTATTCCCATGGTCCAGAACCTGACCGATGAAACCTGGGAGAAGGAGTTGCTTGCCCACGCGGTCGGGGATGAATCATCGCGGCAGCGTTTGATCGACTCGATCTCTGCTTTTGTCGAGCAGAACAAGTTTGCCGGCATCTGTCTGGACTTCGAAGAGCCGGCCCCGGAAACGCAGCCAAATCTTTTGAAGTTCGTGCAGGCTTTGCACGATCAATTCAAATCCCGCGGCTGGGTGCTGGCGCAAGCGGTTCCGTTCGACAACGATGCCTGGAACTATAAGAACTACGCCGCGGCCAACGACTATCTGATCCTGATGGCCTATGACGAACACTATGCCAACAAGGATCACGGGCCGATAGCTTCGCAATCGTGGTACGAACAGCGTCTGGCCAAGCGGATGAGCGAGCTCGATCCGGCGAAGACGATTATCGCGCTCGGCAATTATGGCTATGACTGGGCCGAGGGTGAGAACGCCAACGAAGTCAGCTTCCAGGAGGCGTTGATTCATGCGCGCGATTCTGAAGCCCAGGTTGAGTACGACCGGACCAGCGGCAATCCGCATTACGAATACGACGAGGAAGATGACTCGCATCACATCGTATGGTTCCTCGATGCCGTGACCGCCTTCAATCAGATGCGCGCGGCCAGCGGTTACCATCCGGCAGGTTTCGCCCTGTGGAGACTGGGTTCGGAAGACCCCTCGCTCTGGTCAGTGTTTGGGACTGATGAACCTAATCCTTCGCCGGACGCACTCAAAAAGATGGCGTACGGCTATGAGGTCGACTTTGAGGGGACTGGGGAGTTGCTGCGGGTGACTAACAGCCCGCAAGCCGGCGAACGCGGCGTTACCGTCGATCAAAACACCGGTTTTATCGCCTCGGAGTCTTACGACATGAGCAAGATTCCGACCTCGTACGTGATCGAGCGCACCGGCGATCATCCAGGATATATTGCCCTCACTTTTGATGACGGTCCCGATCCAAGATGGACGCCGCGCATTCTCGACATCCTGAAACAGGAGAATGTGCCCGCGACTTTCTTTGTCATGGGCAAGAACGGGCAGGCCTATCCGGATATCCTGCGGCGCGAAGTTAATGAGGGGCACGAAGTCGGAAATCATACTTTTACCCATCCGAACCTGGGCGAGATTCCCGGCCGCCTGACCGACCTCGAATTAAATGCAACCCAGCGGCTGATTGAATCAATTACCGGTCGTTCGACGGTGCTGTTTCGACCGCCTTACTTCGGAGACGCCGAAGCCGACACGCCGGAGGAAGTCGAACCGGCCATTCGCGCGAAGAACCTTGGCTATGTGATGGTGGGCTTGCGCATCGATCCGGGCGATTGGAAACCAGGATCAACTCCCGACGAGATTGTGCAAAAGACCATCGATCGCGTGAACGACAAGAACCCCGAGACGCGCGGTCAGATTGTCTTGCTGCACGACTCGGGCGGCGACCGCGAGGCTACGATTGCCGCCCTGCCCAAACTAATCGAACAGTTGAAGGCCCGCGGTTTTCAGTTCGTGCCGGTGTCGGCCCTGGGCGGCTGGTCACGCGATCAGGTCATGCCACCCTTGCCGCCGAGCGAAAGCCTTTTCACCCATACCGACACCCTCGCCTTTCTGGTTCTGTCGGAGCTGGCGTGGCTGTTGCAATGGGCGTTCATCATTGGCATCGTTCTTGGTTTGGCGCGTCTCGCGTTCATCGGGGCGCTCGCTTTTGCGCAATGGGCCCGTTCAAGAAAACGCGAACGCGTACATGCCGGCGAGGAGTTCGAGCCGTTCGTCTCGATCATCGTCCCGGCTTACAACGAAGAGTTTGTGATCAGCGCGACCATTCGCAGCCTGCTTAACTCTGATTACGATAATTTCGAAATTGTGGTCGTCGATGATGGCTCGCTGGACGGCACCAGCCGGGTCGTCAGAGAACAATTTGAAAATGAACCGCGGGTGCGATTGTTCACCGAACCAAACGCGGGCAAAGCCGAAGCCCTGAACCTCGGATTGCGACAGTCCAAGGGCGACATCATCGTCGCGCTGGACGCCGACACACAGTTTCCCGCCGGCACGATTCGGGCTCTGGCGCGCCGCTTTGTCGATCCGAAGATGGGCGCGGTGGCCGGCAATGCGAAGGTGGGCAATCGGATCAATATCGTCACGCGCTGGCAGGCGCTCGAATACATTACCTCGCAGAACATGGACCGGCGCGCGTTCGCCAGCTTGAATTGCATTACCGTGGTGCCCGGCGCGGTGGGCGCATGGAGACGTGAGCTAATCGAAATGTGCGGCGGCTTCAGCACCGACACTCTCGCCGAAGATCAGGACCTGACGCTGAAAATCCGCAAACTCGGATACCAGATTGGCTATGAAGAGTCGGCGATTGGGTGGACGGAAGCGCCGCAGACCCTGCGCATGCTGGCCAAGCAGCGATATCGTTGGGCCTACGGCACGCTCCAGTGTCTCTGGAAACACCGTGACGCCTTGTTGCGTCCCAAATACGGCACGTTGGGTTTCGTCGCCATGCCGAACGTGTGGATCTTTCAAATCATCTTCCCGCTGATTTCGCCGGTGATGGACCTGCTGCTGATTTACACTTGCATCTCAGCGCTCATCGATCGGTTCCAGCAGCCTTCCGTCTATACCTTCAACAACATGCGGCAGATTCTTTTCTATTACGCGCTGTTTCTCGCCGTCGACTGGAGCGCCGCCTGCTTTGCGTTCGTGCTCGAGCGCAAGGAACGCTGGGGTCTGCTCTGGTGGTTGTTCCTGCAGCGGTTCTGCTATCGGCAGGTGATGTACTACGTGATGATCAAATCGGTCTCCACCGCGTTTCGCGGCGCCGTCGTGGGCTGGGGCAAATTGGAAAGAAAAGCCACGGTCGAAGCCCAACCTTAACACCTGCGAGTATCGATACGGTTTGACGTTCTTATTCACACTGCGGCTTTAGCCCGGTGGGCCGAGCACCATAGTAAGATGAGAAACCGTTTAAACGGTTTTCCAGCTTCTAGCTCAGCCAACGCGCCGCGCTAAAGCGGCGGCGTGAATGAGAAGATCTTTCAAACTGAACGTTAACGCTCATTAAGTAGTGTCACATCGGAAATCTAAAAGTACCCACTACCCACTACCCACTACCCACTACCCACTACCCACTACCCACTACCCACTACCCACTACCCACTTCCTTTATCCGGAATACAGCAGCGGGGGCAGTATCCCGATCGTGAGGGAGAGCGCAATCGCCTGAGAAGATCGTCCCTCGTGGTCCGGGCTACTGCCCGGTGTTTTATCAAAGTGTCCTAACCTGCCTCGCTCGATAAACCTTACTCCAGACAGAAGAAAAACGGTTGACAGCAATAATCGTTGCGCGTAGACTCCGCGCGATTTTTTTGCTCCAACGAGTCGAACGTTTTTCCTAACGACCAAACCCTACCCGCCTAATCGACTCAACGTCTGGAAAGGAAGGCCCTGAAATGTCCCACTCAAGCTGGCTGCTCCATGCTCCGTTCCTTGCGCCTGCACTCTTGCCGTTCCTGCTGCTGCTCAATAGCGGCCACGTGGTCGATAACCCGCCAGTCGCGGTGGATGATGCGTATCAAGTTCATGGCTCAACTCAAATCGGCAATCTGCTCGCCAACGATTTCGATCCGGACGGCGATCCGATTGCTTTCGGTGGTTATGGCGCCCTGCCGCAGCATGGCCGTCTGATCGACGGCCCGTCGGCGGGAACTCCGTTTTATCAACCCAACCTTGCGTACACCGGATCGGATAACTTTACCTACCGCGTGTGCCAGGGAAATGGTCTCTGTTCCGGCTATGCTACGGTGACCTTGACGATAAGTAATCAGGCGCCGGCGCCGGCCGACGACTCATTCCGGGTGCATGGTCAGACACTGCTGGCTGACTTTCTGTTGAATGATTCGGACCCGGATGGCGATCCGATTCGTTTTAATGGCTACATCAATCGGCCCCAGCACGGCCGGCTGATCGATGGGCCGGCCTTAACGACTCCGTTTTATCAACCGAACGCCGGCTATGTCGGTTCGGATTCCTTCAGCTATGAAATCTGTGACTCGTTCGGATTGTGTGGCGTGGCCGTGGGCATCATTACGGTGGCAAACCAGTCGCCGTCGCCCGGCAGTGACCAGTATGACATCCGCGGGCAGACGCAGCTCACCAGCTTCCTGTCTAATGATTCCGATCCGGATGGCGATTCGTTTTCATTCGCGGGCTATGTCTCGCCACCACAGCATGGCCGGCTAATCGACGGCGCCACGCTGTCGACCCCAATCTATGCGCCCAGTCCTGGATTCAGCGGCACGGACAGTTTCACTTATAGAATCTGCGATAACCTCGGTCTGTGCGGTGATGGTTCGGTCAGCCTGTTCGTTCTTGGCGATTGTGAAGATTGCGGCGCCACCTCGTGCGAGCTCAGCGCCGGTGAGCCGGTGAATGTAGCGAGCGGCAACATGTACATTCAACAGAGCGATTACCAGTTGGCGAGCGTCGGTTACGGCGTGGGCGTGGCCCGCACGTACAACAGCGACTCTCAGGTTGTGGGACTTTTTGGACGCGGCTGGTCGAGTCAATATGATCAATCAATCGTGGCTTATGACGCGTCGTTAGCGCGTTTCAACCAAAGCGATGGCCGCGCGATCTACTTTGCCAGGATCGGCGCCACGTTCAGCCCAAGGGAAGCCGATGTCCACACCCAACTGACCGACGGCAATGGTTTCACCGTAACTCTGAAAGACGGCAGTTTCGAGCGATTCAATCTTTCGGGCAAGCTCTTGTCCATTGCTGACCGAACCGGCAACACCACCTCACTCAGCTATGACGTCAATGGTCATTTGTCGTCCATCAGGGATCCGTTTGGCCGGACCTTGGTCATCAACACGGACGCGAACGGCCTGGTGACTTCGATCAGCGATGCGCTGGGTGCGATTGCCACCTACAACTACGGCAGCAGCCAGGAATTGCTTTCGGTTACCTACGCCGACAACTCGGCTTTTAATTTTACTTACGACGGCAATCTGCGGTTGATCAGAGTAACGGACGCCCTTGCCAACGTGATTGAATCGCATACCTATGATGGCTCGGGTCGCGCCACTTCGTCTGAGCAGCACGGCGGGGTCGATGATTATTCATTTAACTATGTCAGCGATAGCGAGACCGACGTGACCGACGGTCTCGGGCGCCTGACAAAGTACACCTTCGAAAGGAGCAAAGGACGCAGCGTGGTCACCCGGGTTGAAGGTTTGTGCGGTTGCGGCGGGAACAGTTCCCAGATACAGACCTGGACGTACGACGATCAGTTGAATGTAAGTTCAAGGACTGACGCCTTGGGCCACCTTCGCACCTACAGCTATGACGCTAATGGGAACCGTCTGACGCAGACTGATCCGACGGGCACAATTACCTATACCTACAACGGTTTCGGGGAAGTTTCGACGCGCACGGATCAAATGACCAACCTCACCAGCAACACTTACGACGGTCTGGGTAATCTGTTAGTGAGCACCGACGCGCTTAACAATCCGACGACCTTCACCTACAACGCGCAGGGACAGATATTGACGGCCACCGATGCTCGCGGAAAAGTGACGGCGTTTGTTTATGATGCGAACGGCAATCTTACCCAGCGCCGCGACGCGAACTCGATTACTACCTTCTTTTTCTACGATGGGCGCGGCCGTCTGACGAAAGTTCGCGATGGTCTCAGCCGCTCGTCGTTATTCGCTTACGATGCGGCGGGCCGAATCAGCAAGGTCACCCACGCGGACAATTCGTTTGTCAGTTTCACCTACGATTTGGCCGGGAGGCGCACGCGCGTCATCGACGAGCGGGGCAATGTGACGAGCTATGGATATGACGGCGCTTATCGCCTCACGAGCATCACGGATGCCCTCAATCACGAAACGACATTTGGCTATGACCTGATGTCAAACCTGACGAGCATGACCGATGCTCTCTCGCGCACCACGAATTACGATTACGATGAATTCAATCGGCTGACCAGGACAACTTATCCTCCGGCTACGGTGGGAGCGGTGCGGCTGTTTGAGACCGTCAGCTATGACGGCGACGGAAACGTAATTTCACAGACGGACACGGCCAGCCGGGTAACAAATTATGCGTACGATAATGTCAATCGATTGATGCGCTCAACTGATGCGAGCGGCAAGACGACGGCCTTCGAATACGATCTATTGGGCCGGGTTGTCTCTGTTAACGACCCGATTGATCAGCAGTATCAGTTGGCCTATGACGCCCTCGGACGCGAAACCCAGGTTTCTCGCGGCGGCGTGTCGATGAGTTTTGTTTATGACGAGGTCGGTAATCGGACGCAGCGCACTGATTACAATGGCGTGGTCACCAACTACAGTTACGATAGTCTCAACCGCTTGACCACGATCACCTATCCCACACGGACGGCCACTTTCAGTTACGATCCTTTGAACAATCTCACGCGAACGCAGAACGAGAATGGGACCATTTATCTTGCCTACGATAATCGTTATCGCCTGGCCAGCGTCTCTGATCCGTTCTACTACGGGATTAGCTATAACTACGACAGCGCCGGTAATCGCACGAAACTTAAGGTGAATGGCGCTACGTTCGCGACCTACACTTACGACGCCGCGAATCGCCTGACCAGTCTGGCCGATGGATCCAATCTGAATTTCACGTACACCTATGACGCGGTGAATCGTCTGATTAGCCGCAATGCGCCCAACGGCATCACGACCAGTCATGCGTATGACGATCTGGGCCGTCTCACCAGTCTGATGCACGCATCCGGTACCACCACCCTAAATGGCAATGTCTATACATACACCAGCGCCGACAATCTATCGAGTTGGACCACCCAAACGGCGCAACGGGTCTACACTTACGACTCGGTGGATCAATTGACGGGGGTGGCAAATTTTGAATTGCCGGTTGAAAGCTACGCTTACGATGCGGTTGGCAATCGCACGGCCTCGCATCTCAGCGTTAATTACAGTTATCAACCATCCAATCAACTGGTGAGTACCGCAAGCTCGGCTTACACCTACGACCATAATGGAAACATGACAAGCCGTACCGACGCAGCCGGCCTCACCAGCTTTGCGTTTAATGAAGAGAACCAGTTGACCCGGGTGACGCTGCCGAATGGTCTGGCGGTAGACTACAAGTACGATGGTTTAGGACGGCGGATTCAACGGACGACCAGTTCTGGCGCCGACGAGCGGTATGTTTATGACGGACCGGATGCCCTAATCGATCTCAACTCTAATTGGTCCGTTGCGACTACCTATCTGAACGACTTGGGCATTGATAACCACCTGCGGCAAACAAATGCGACTACTGGTAGCTCCTATTTTCTGACCGATCATCTCGGCTCGACAGCCGCGTTTGCCGACGCGAACGGTAATCTGGTCGAGCAAATCAGCTATGACTCTTTTGGCAATGGAGCAGCCAGCGGGCGCAGCAGATATGGTTTTGCCGGAAGAGAACGAGATCCTGACACTGGTCTGCTTTACAATCGAGCCAGATTTTATGATCCGCAGATTGGCCGGTTTATTTCTGAAGACCCTCTGGGTTTGGCGGGCGGGCTGAACGCATATGCCTACACCAGGAATAATCCTTTGACGCGTAAAGACCCAAGCGGTTTATACGATATCGATGTTCATTATTACCTGACATATTACCTGGCGATGGCCACCGGATGCTTTCAATCTGAGGAGGCCAGATTAATCGCTGAAGGCGATCAGCATTCGGATGAGGACGAAAATAAGAAACCTGGCTGGGGTATGAAATGGAAAATGAGCTGGGGCCGAATAATCGCCGTGCCTTTTCCTGAACAGCAAAAGCGGAATGTTGATTTCCACGCGTTCGGAACCCATGAGCAAAACACCCGACGCGCGGCCGAGTTGTTGGCTCAGGCGACGTCAAGCACGGGCGGGTTTTGGCAGTTTGGGACTTACTTACATTTCCTTCAGGATTCGTATAGCCATTGGGATTTCGCTGGCGATTCGGTTTGGGGGCAAACCACCGGCGGTAAGAGCGTCGACCACACAAACTTTGCTCCAGGTAAGGCACGGGACATGGCGCATAGTACTTATGATGAAATCCGAAGGTTCGCAGAGATCAGAGGCTGTCGATGTCATGGAAATCCTGATTGGAATCTTATCGATAGGTTCATCGATGTCGGATATGATCTGTCGACCCCCAGCGGAAGGGCTGCTGATTTTACGCGTGATGTATCAGACGACCAACTACGTAACAAAATCGGTATCCTCAACGTGCCTTGGAGAAGTGCTAACGGGCGGTGAGTGATCTTTAGGCTCCTCGCTGAAAGGATTGAAACCACACTATGATGTTTCGTCTGATGCTTCCGGTTTTATACCTGGTCCTGTTGCTGCTCTACGGCGTTTTATTCGTGATGGGTGCGGGAGGACATGGAAAGAACCCATTCGATTTCGTAGTTTATGTCGCCATGCCGACGTGTCTCTTACTGGATCTTCTACCGCCCTCGTGGGGTCCACAAAGCGGAGCATTGTCATTTCTATTGTGCGCTGCGTTAGGGCTGATTCAATGGGTAATCATCGGTTATGTCGTTGATCGAATTCTTTTCATGTGGCGAAATAGGAAGCAGATTACTTAAGGCGTCGTCTGTTACTAGTCTATGCTCGCGCAAATCGCAAGAATCGCAGGTCTGACCTCGAACAAGTTGTCTCGTAGCTCAGGTACGCCATGAGAATGTCAAAGAGATTTTCGCTGTTGTTTGGCTTGATCTTTGCCCTCTGCGCCACCTTCGCAACGTGGTGGTGCTTAGCGAGAAGTCACCACTGGACAGTTATTTCCTGAATCATGTTGCTGGCCGCAATCTGGTTGCTCGACTTGTTTTTCTGCCGTACGCCGTCGTAATGCTTCTGCACCCGGACCTGTGGGCCGATCAGATCAGCTACATATTGATCTTCGTACAGTGGTTACTGATTGGTTTGCTTCTCGCCGCAATTGTTTGCAGACGTCGGACGTAGCCGAATGTGGTTTGCACGCGCGCGATTGAAGGTGAGGTAGCTCGCAGCGGTTCACAGGTCGCGGGGTCTTTTTTAATCAGTCAGAAGACGTTCTGATGAAACATCTGCTAATCGGGATTGCTGTGGGCGTCGCTTTGACGGTGGGCTTTTTCATTCTAACGACGTTGGCTGATGGCGCTTGCCACTGCGTGAAACCTACGATCGTTTTCTTTCCCTATGCTGCTCTGGCGCTGTCGCGGTCGTGGAGTTCCTTGAGTCTGCCGCTAATGGCGCTCCAATATCCGCTCTATTCGATCGTAGTATCAATAATCCGTGGTCTTCGATTGAAACTCGTAGCCCTGGCGATCTTCATAGCGCTTCACATTCTGGCCGCAAGCGCCGGCTTGGTCATGAATCATTAATGCCTTTGTTAGTGAACTGCGCGCGTCTCCCTCACGAACGGTTCCGTATATGGCGAAGTCTGATAGCGGCGTCAGACATGAGGTCAGTACCATCCGCGTAAGCGGATGGATCGAGTGG
>Ga0126369_10003242_pt1 | contig 11734 bp, 10 predicted proteins | sample PanSoiMetaPlot_1_FD_109646 | JGI IMG/M metagenome (GOLD analysis project Ga0126369, IMG submission 109646) | Tropical forest soil microbial communities from Panama - MetaG Plot_1 | ecosystem: Environmental > Terrestrial > Soil > Tropical forest > Bulk soil | place: Panama | collected 2016-02-17 | reverse complement strand
CTGACCCTGCCGGGCAGCCCCATCATCTATTACGGCGACGAGATCGGCATGGGCGACAACGTCTACCTGGGCGACCGCAACGGCGTGCGCACGCCGATGCAGTGGTCGCGAGACCGCAACGCCGGGTTTTCGTCCATCGAGCACGGGCAGCTCTACCTGCCGGTGATCACCGATCCCGTCTACGGCTACGAGGCGGTGAACGTCGCGGCGCAGACGCGACAACCCTCGTCGCTCCTCAATACGATGCAGCAGCTCCTGGCCGCACGCCGCACGTCGTCCGTGTTCGGGCGGGGGAGCATCGAGTTCCTGCGGCCGCGTAACTCGAAGGTGCTCGCCTACCTGCGCCGCCACGCGCGCGAGACGCTCCTGATCGTTGCCAACCTGTCGGCGGCGCCGCAGCCGGTCGAGCTCGACCTGGGGGCGTTCGCCGGGACCACGCCGATCGAGATGCTCGGCGCCACGACGTTCCCGACCATCCGCACCGCGCCTTACTTCCTGAGCCTGGGCCCTCACGGCTTCTACTGGTTCCGCCTGGAGCGGCCCGGCGACGGCGACGAGCCGTTTGGGATCGAGCGGACGGCCCTCTGAGAGCGGGCGACCCGGGGATCCCGCGCGGATCGCCGCCGCGCTCGAGCGAGCGGTGGTCGCCGAGCTGCCCGCGATCCTCCCGCGCCAGCGCTGGTTCGGCGCCAAAGGCCGGGTGATCACGGGCACGCGCGTGCGCGACTGCGGCGAGCTCGGCGAGTCGGCCTGGCTGGTGCTGGTCGACGTGACGTTCGCGCAGGGCCCCGACGAGACCTACGCGGTCCCGCTGATCCTCGACGACGCCGCGGGCACGCCGGGCCCGCTTTCGCTCACGGTCGACCTCGACGGCCGGCGCCTCCGCGCGACCGACGCGTTCGACAACACCGCCTTCTGCGTCGAGCTCCTGAGCGGATTCGAGCGCGACTCGACCCGGGCCACAGCGCGCGGCGGATCGGTGCGCTTCGCGCGCACGGAGCGTTTTCCGCGGCTCGCCGGCGCGTCGATCGCACCGCGGCGGCTCACCGGCGAGCAGTCCAACACGTCGGTGGTCTACGGCGACGTCCTCATCGTGAAGGCGCTCAGAAAGGTGCAGCCCGGGCCGAACCTCGACTACGAGGTCGGCGAGTTCCTGACGTTCCGCGCACGCTTCCCGCACGTGCCGGCGCTGGCGGGCGCGATCGAGCACGTCTCGGCGACGGGCGAGACGACGACCCTGGCGATGGTACAGCGCTACGTGCCGAGCCGCGGCGACGGCTGGCGCTGGGCCCTCGAGGAGCTCGGACGCCTTCCGCCGGAGCGCGCCGACGAGGCGTCGGAGCCGGTGTTCCGTGACCTGTTCAGGCTCGGCGTCGTGACCGCGGCCCTGCACGGCGCGCTCGCATCCGACTCGAGCGACCCGATGTTCGCGCCCGAGCCGCTCACCACCGACGCCGCGACGGCCGCGGCCGAGCGAGTCACCCGGGACGTGCGCCGCACGTGCGACGCCCTCCGCGCGCGGCTGGCCAGCTTGCCACAGGCCGTCGCCGCCGACGCCCGAGCGCTCCTGGCCGGCGAGCCGGCGCTGATCGAGCGCGCCCGCGATCTTCCGCTGCTCGCCGCCGAGCAGTGCGCAAAGATCAGAGTCCACGGCGACTATCATCTCGGTCAGACGCTTCGCACCGACACCGGGTTCGTCATCCTCGACTTCGAGGGCGAGCCCGCGCGGCCCGTGGCCGAGCGCCGGCAAAAACAGTGCGTGCTGGTCGACGTCGCCGGGATGCTGCGGTCGCTCGACTACGCCGTCCACACGGCGCTGTCCCCGGCGGGCGCGCCGTCGCCCGAGGCCGAGCGCTGGGTGCGGCGCGCGAACGCCTCGTTCCTCGAAGGCTACCTGGACGAGATCGGCCGCGTGCCGGTGCGGCTCGTGCCGGCCTCGCCCTCGGCCTTCTCGCGAACGCTCGCGGTCTTCGAGCTCGATCGGGCGCTCTATGAAGTGCGTTACGAGCTCGACAACCGGCCGACGTGGCTCGGCATCCCGCTCAACGGACTCGCGCGCCTGCTGGCCCGCGAGCGCGCGTCGTGAGCATGATCGCGCGGCGCTCGGCCTGGGCGCTCGGGCTGGTGGCCTGGCTCCTCGCGCTCGGCGGCTGCGGCGCCGGCCACGAGCGTGGCCCCGTCACGCTCGTCTTCAAGTACGCGCGCATCCTCGGCAACGCCGACCCGCTGCCCGAGCTCCTGCGCGCGTTCGAGGCGGCGCATCCTCGTGTGCGAGTCAAGGGCGAGGCGCTGCCCTGGGCATCAGACGATCAGCACCAGTTCTACGTCATCAATCTCGAGGGCCGGAGCCCCGGCTTCGACGTCATGATGCTCGACTGCATATGGGTCCCGGAGTTCGCCCGTGCGGGATGGCTGCTCGACCTGACGAGCCAGCTCGGGCCGGATGAGCTTGCACCGTATTTCCCGAGCGCGGTCGCGTCGGCGACCTACGACGGGCGCGTCTGGGCGCTGCCGTGGAACTTCAACGTGGGGCTGCTCTACTACCGCACCGATCTCCTGGCCAAGTACGGCCTGCGGCCGCCCGAGACCTACGAGGAGATGGTCGAGCAGATACGCCGTATCCGCGCGGGCGAGCGCGATCCCGCGCTCGACGGTTACGTCTGGCAGGGCAAGCAGTACGAAGGGCTTGTCGTCAACGTGCTGGAGGCGTTCTGGGCCAACGACACGACCCTGATGGCCGAGAACGAGTCAGTCTTTCCCGAGCCCGCGCGCGCGGCCGACGCGCTGAAATTCTTGCGCGGCCTCATCACGACGGGCGTGAGCCCAGCCTGGACGACGGCCGCCGACGAGGAGCTGTCGCGGCGCGCGTTCGGCGACGGCCACGCGATTTTCCTCCGTAACTGGCCATACGCGATGGACCTGTTCGAGGCGCCGGGCTCCGCGGTGCGCGGCAAGGTCGCCTTCGCGCCGCTGCCGGGACGCGTGCGCGGCGCGCCGGGTGTGGGCTCGACCGGCGGCGCGCATCTCGGCGTGTCCGCTCGGAGCCGATACCCGGAGCTCGCGCTGGCGCTGGCGCGGCACCTCACCAGTGAGCGCGCTCAGCGCGCGATCGCCCTTGGCGCTGCGCTCTCGCCGACGCGCCAGGCGCTCTACCGCGATCGCGACCTCGTGCGGGAGCGCCCGGCGATGCCGCGGCTGCAGGCGCTCGCGCTGGCCGGACGTCCGCGGCCGGTCACGCCGTACTACCTGCTGCTCTCGGCCACGGTCCAGCCGGAGTTCTCGGCGGCGCTCGTCGGCGTGAAGTCGCCCGAGCGCGCGATCGCCGACGCCGGCGCGCGGCTCGCCTACTTTCTCCAGGCCGTGCGATGACGGGCCGCGAGGCCGCCGCCCAGCGGCGCGCGCTCGTGTGCGTGGCGCCGACCGTCGTGGCGCTCGGCGCGCTCACCGTGTATCCGGGCATCTGGGTGCTGTGGCTCTCGCTCCAGCGCCGCATTCCGATCTTCGACGTGTCGCGCTTCGCCGGCTTCGAGAACTACGCCTTCCTCGCCATCGATCCGCGGTTCTGGAGCGCGGCTCGCACGACCGCCGTGTTCACGCTCGGGTCGGTGGCGCTCGAGGTGGTGCTCGGGGTAGCCGTGGCGCTCGCGATCCACGCCCAGGCGCGCGGCCGCAAGGTGGCGCTCTCGTTGCTGCTGCTCGCGTGGGCGATGCCCGCCGTCGTCGGCGCGAAGCTCTTCGAGTGGCTCTATCATCCGTCAGCCGGCCTCATCAACGTGGCGCTCGGCCGGCACGCGATCAACTGGCTCGGCGATCCCGGTGTGGCGCTGCCCGCGGTAATCCTCGCCGACGTGTGGCGCACGATGCCGTTCGTCGCGATTCTCTGCTACGCGCGGCTCCTGGCGATCCCGGCCGACGTGTACGAGGCCGCGCAGGTGGACGGCGCCGGCCGGCTCGCGACCCTGACCCGCATCACGTTGCCGCTGCTCGGCCGGATCTTGCTGCTGGCCGTCCTGTTCCGCACGCTCGACGCGCTGCGCGCCTTCGACATCATGTTCGTGCTCACCGGAGGCGGGCCCGCGGGCACGACCGAGACGCTGACCGTGTACGCGTACCGGGCGCTCTTTCAGACGCTGCAGCTCGGCTTCGGCTCGGCGGTGAGCGTCGTCGTGTTCGCGCTGGTCATGGCGGTCGCGTGGGCGTACCTGAGACTCTTGCGCACGAATACGGTGGCGGCGTGAGCGCCAGGATGCGCGCGCTCGCCGACACGGCCGTGGTGCTGGCGCTCGTCGCGTATGCGATCCCGTTCTTCTGGCAGCTCCTGACGTCGTTCAAGCCTGAAGCCGAGCTCCTGCGCGTGCCGCCGCTCTTGCCGAGCCGGCTGACGTTCTCGCACTACCAGGTCGTGTTCTCCAAGAGCCTGATGCCGCGGGCGCTCGGCAACAGCCTCGGCATCGCCACGCTGACCACCGTGCTCTCGCTCGCGGCCGGCATCCCCGCGGCGTACGCCGTCGCCCGGCTGCCGCTCCCCGGCAAGCGTCTCCTGTTGCTGGCGATCGTCGCCAGCACCGCCTTTCCCCAGATCGCGACCGTGAGTCCGCTCTACCTCCTGATGCGGGCACTCGAGCTGCGCGACACGTGGGCCGGGTTGATCCTGGTTCACGCGTCGTTCGCGCTGCCGCTGACGATCTGGCTCCTGGCGGGGTTCGTGCGCGAGATCCCCCTCGAGGCCGAGGAGGCCGCGTCGGTCGATGGGGCCGGGCTCGTCGCGACGTTCCGCTGGGTCGTGATCCCGCTGCTCGCGCCCGGCCTCGCTTCGACCGCGTTGCTGACGTTTCTCTTCAGCTGGAACGAGTTCCTCTTCGCCTACACGTTCACGGTCTCCGAGGCGAGCCGGACCATTCCCGTAGCGCTGGCGCTGTTTCCGGGCGTGTTCGAGGTGCCGTGGGGCGACATCGCCGCGGCGTCCATGCTCGCGAGCCTGCCGCCGGTCGTGATCGTGATCGCGCTCCAGCGGTTCCTCGTGCGGGGCCTCGTCGCCGGCGCCGTCAAGGAGTGAGCTACTATGAGGAGGGACGACCATGACCGACTTCTGGCGTGACCTCGTGCTGACCGCCATGCACAACATGAGTGTCACCCTCGGCACCGTGCTGCCGAGCATCCTGGCCATGCTCACCCTGGTGGCGCTCGGCGCCCTGCTGGGCTGGCTCGCGGGCGCCCTCGTTTCTCGCCTCGCGCGCGCGCTCGATCTCGATCAGCGGGGCCGGGCGTGGGGCGTCACGTCCGCGTTCGCGCGGGCCGGGATCTATAGGCCGCCGTCGCAAGTCCTGAAAATCGTCGCGTTCTGGGGCATCTTCGTGATCTTCGCGACCATGGGGATCGACGCCCTGGCAATCCCGGGCGCGCCGGGCGCGACCAGCATGCTGTTGAGCTTCTTGCCGCGCCTCCTGTCCGCGCTGCTGATCCTGGTCGTCGGCTGGCTCGCCGCGAACTTCCTCGGACAGGCGGTACTGATCACCGCAGTCAACTCGGGCATCCTGCAGGCTCGGCTCCTGGCGCGCAGCACCCGCTCGGTCGTCCTGCTGTTCGCGGTCGCCACGGCGCTGGTCGAAGTCGGCATCGGCCGCGACATGGTGCTGATCGCCTTCGGCGTGCTCTTCGGCGGTCTGGTCCTGGCGCTGTCGCTGGCCTTCGGCCTCGGCGGCCGCCACCTCGCGCGCGAGATCCTCGAGCGCAGCCGGCGCCGCGAGCGCGAGCCCGCGCCGCAAGACTCGATCACACACCTGTAGCGCTCTTGCTCGCCGCACCCGGTCGTTGACTGGGTGCCCCGCCGGCGCTATGGTCCGCGCCACAGGTCTGACCGTGTCGCCTTCCAGGCCAGGGGAGACCGAGATGCGCCTGTCGCCGAAGCTCTCTCGATGGTCCGCCGTCGCCGTGGCCGGCTCGCTCTGCATGCTCCTCGCCGGCTTCTCCGCCGACGCGGCCGCGCAGTCGAGACCGGCGCCCCAGACGAAGCCCGAGGGAGAGATGCGCTGGGCGCTCTACGTGACCCTGTCGCCCGTGTGGTTCGACCCGGGCGAGTTTCAGGGCCTCACCGCGTTCTGGGTGCTGTACGCGATCCACGATGCGCTGGTGAAGCCGATGCCGGGCAACCTCATGACGCCGAGCCTCGCGGAATCGTGGATGGTGAGCCCAGATCAAAAAGCCTACGAGTTCAAGCTGCGCGAGGGCCTGAAGTTCCACAACGGCGATCCGTTCACCGCCGAGGACGTCAAGTTCAGCTTCAATCGGGCCAAGGGGTCGAAGGTCCTGCACGACAAGGTGCGCGAGGTGGTCGTCGTCGATCCGTATCGCGTGCGCTTCGTGCTGCAGGAGGCCTGGCCCGATTTCATGACGTTCTACGGCACGCTGGTCAGCGGCGCGAGCTGGGTCGTGCCCAAGAAGTACATCGAGCGCGTCGGTGACGACGGCTTCAAGAAGCAGCCGATCGGCCTCGGGCCCTACCGGTTCGTGAGCCACGCGCCGGGGATCGAGCTGATCATGGAGGCCAATGAGAGCTACTGGCGGAAGGTGCCGTCGGTGAAGCGGCTCGTGTTCAAGAGCGTGCCGGACTCGATCACGCGCGCGGCGATGCTCAAGCGCGGCGAGGTCGATGTCGCCTATCTGCTCGACGTACCTCAGGCCCAGGAAGTGAAGCGCGATCCCAATCTGAAGCTGGCCTTTTCCGGCGGGATCGCGACGTTCTTCCTGGACTTCCTCGATCAGTGGGACCCGAAATCGCCCTGGGCCGACCAGCGCGTGCGGCTCGCGGCGAACTATGCGATCGATCGCCGTGCGCTGAGCGACGCGGAAACGCTCGGGGCCTCGAGGCCCGCCGGAAGCCTGGTACCGCGCACCTTCGAGTTCGCGCTGCCGATCGAGCCCTATCCGTTCGATCCGAAGAAGGCCAAGCAGCTCTTGGCCGAGGCCGGCTATCCCAACGGCTTCGATGCCGGCGAGCTGCATCAGCTTCCGCCCTACTTCTCGATGGGCGAGTCGATCGTGAGCTATCTCGGCGCCGTCGGGATCCGGCTGAAGATGCGGCCGATGGAGCGGGCGGCGTACACGTCGGCGCTGCAGGCCAAGAAGCTCCGCGGGCTCTGCGTGTGCGCCACGGCGGCCTACGGCAATGCCGCGTCGCGGATCGCGGAGCACGTGCCCAGCACCGGTACCTACGCCTACGGCGGCTATCCGGACCTCGACGGGCTCTACAACGAGCAGGCCCTCGTCGGCGACCGCCGCAAGCGCGAGGCGATGCTCCACCAGATCCAGCAGCTCGTCCACGAGCGGGTGCGGTTCGGACCGATCTGGGAGTACGTCTGGCCGAGCGGCGTCGGTCCGCGAGTCGAGGAGCCGGCCCTGATGCTGATCAATCCGTATCCCTGGTCGGCGCCGCTCGAGGAGGTGCGCCTGAAGCGAAATTGAGGATCGATAGACTGCCGGCCTAGTCGCGTCGCGCGGCTACACTTTTTTTATGGCCACGTTGGCCCATGCCCATCGGTTCCCCACCGTGGTGCCCGTCATCGTCGCCAACTCGATCCCGATCGTCGGCGTCCTGGCGTTCGGCTGGGATCTGCGGTCGATCATGTTCCTCTACTGGTTCGAGACGGCGGTGGTCGTCTTCTACAGCGTCTTGAAGATCGTCACGGTCGGCGGGCCGATGACGCTCTTCTGGATACCGGCCCACGTCGCGACGTTCGCCGTGTTCATGAGCGTTCACCTCATGATGATCCTGGCACTCGGGCCATCACACGGCGGCGGGTTCTTTCCGCGGGCGGTCATCCAAGATCTCCTGCACCGAACGTGGAGCGGCGCCGTCGGCCTGGTCGTGAGCCACGGGATCTCGTTCGTCGTGAACTTTCTCGGCAACCGCGAGTACGAGCACACGACCGTCGACGCGCAGCGGACGGCGCCGTGGAACCGGCTCATCATCATGCACGTCACCACGATCGCCGGAGCCTGGTCGGTGATGTTGCTCGACGCGCCCGAGGGCGCGCTCGTCACCTTGGCGGTGCTGAAAATCGTCGTGGATCTCCACGGGCATCTGCGGGAGCGTCCCACACCCGCCGACGCCGTGCCGGCGCCGTCGCGCCCGGCGGCGCCGCCCGCGATGAAGCTCGAGGGCCTGCTCGGTCTGTTCGGCGTGTTTCTCCTGCTGTGCAGCGTCCTGTTCGTCGTCGGAAGCTTCGGAGAGGCTCGGCGCGCCTCGCGGATCCGGTCGCAATGGCCCACGGTGAGCGCGGAGATCGTCGAGTGCCGCGTGGACCACGGGACGCGCGACAAATCAGGCAAGGTCTCGCGGCACGTGCGGTGCCGCGTCCGCTACGACGCCGACGGCGTGGAGCACGTCGCCGCCTTCTCTACGCGCAACACCTACGATCCCGAGGTCGCCGCGGCGATGGACCGCTGGGTCGCCGGACATCGGCGCGGCACCGTGCAGCCGATCCACTACGATCGAGCCGATCCCGCCCGGGTGAGCCTCGGGGAGTACGGCGAGTCGATCGACCCGCCACAGGTCGGTCAAACGCTGGCGACGGCCGGTCTGTTCGGAGGTGCGGGTGCGCTGCTGCTCCTGATCGCCCGGTGGTGGTCGCGACGCGGGCTCCGCGCGCAGCGCTCGTAGCCGCGGTCCGATCGGCGCGCCGCATTACCGGGTGTCCCGAGGCCGTGCTATGGTGGCTGCGGAGGTTGGCTGGAGCGTGAGCGGTGTCCTGATCACGCTCGAGGGCGTCGAAGGGTCGGGCAAGACGACCCAGATGATGCGGCTCGAGCGGTGGCTTCGTCGGCAGGGTCGCAAGGTCGAGCACACGCGTGAGCCCGACGGAACACGACTCGGCGCCGCGGTGCGCGCCCTGTTCAAGCGACGGGGCGTCCAGCCGAAGCCGCTCGTCGAGGTCTTCCTCTTCATGGCCGCGCGCCAGCAGCACGTCGGGGAGAAGATCCGGCCGTGGCTCGACCGGGGACGGATCGTGCTCAGCGACCGGTATGCCGACGCGACGGTCGCGTACCAGGGGTACGGCCGCGGCGTCGATCTCGACCTGATCCGCGAGCTGAACGCGCGCGCGACCAGTGGCATCATGCCCGACCTCACCTTGCTCTTCGACCTCGATCCGGCCGAGGGCATGCGACGGGTGCGGAGCCGCGACCGGCGCCTCGACAATTTCGAGCGCGAGGCGCTCGCCTTCCACCGCAAGGTGCGCCGCGGCTATCTCGAGATCCTCCGCGCCGAGCCCAAGCGCGTCCGGCTGATCCGCGCAGGAGCGCCGCCGGACGTCGTCGAGGCTGAGGTACGCGCGATCGTCGAGGAGTATTTGCGTGGCGCTTGAGCGCATTCTCGACCAGCCCCGCGCGGTGGAGCTGCTCCGCCGGGCGCTGGCGAGCGGTCGGGTCGCCCACGCGTACGCCTTCATCGGCCCTTCGGGCGCCGGGCGCATGACGACCGCCCTGGCGTTCGCCGAGGAGCTCCTGGAAAGCCCGGCGCGGCAGCATCCGGACCTGCACGTGATCGTGCCGACGCCGCCCGAGTCGAATCCACGCGGCGCCCGCGCGATCCGGATCGGCGCGATCCGCGAGCTCGAGCGGCTCGCGTCGCTGCGACCCGCGATGGCGCGCCGCAAGGTGTTCATCCTCGACGAGGCCGAGCGGATGACCGACGACACGCCGCAGGCGTTTCTCAAGACTCTCGAGGAGCCGCCCGCCGCGACCGTGATCATCCTGATCCTGCCGCGGGCGCGCGCGGTCCCGGCGACGTTGCTCTCGCGCTGCCAGGTCGTTCGCTTCGGGCCGCGCGCCGACGCCGGCTCGACCGCGGCGCGCGCGCAGGCGCTCGAGCTGCTCGCCGAGGTTCGCGCTCAGGGCGTGGACGCGCTGTTCCGCCGCACCGACCGGCTCGAGCGCGAGAAGGCGGAGGGCCTGGTCGACGCCTACTGGCTCTACTGTCGCGACCTGCTCCTGGCCAAGTCCGACGCGCCGAGCCGCCTGCTCGCCGACGCGGACCACGCCGGCGAGCTCGCGCGCGAGGCCGAGGGCTGGACGATCGATCAGATCGTATCGGCCGTGGACGTCTGCCGGCAGGCGCGCGAGGCGCTGCTGCGCAACGTCGCCCCGCGCTTGACACTCGAAATCGTGCTGAGCCGCCTTGCTCTGAAAGCGGCATAGGATAAGGGACATGGACGAGTACCTCGTTGGCGTGCGCCTGCGGCCCACCGCTCAGGCCGACGACTATCGGGTCGGCGAGCTCGAGCTGCACGTCGGCGATCTGGTGTGGGTCGAGGCGACGAACGAGACCGTGATGGGCGAGGTCCGCCGGGCCAAGCGCGAGATCCCCGAGATGAAGAAGAACCGCGCGTTTCCGCGCGTGCAGCGCCTGGCGACCGACGACGAGGCGCGGGACTATCGCGAGCGCCGCCAGCGCGAGGAGCGCGCGATCGCCACCTGCCAGCGGGTCGCCCGCAGCCGGGGCCTCATGATGAAGGTCGTCGACGTCGAGATGCACCCGGTGGCGCGGCGGACGACCGTGTACTTCAACGCGGAGGAGCGCGTCGACTTCCGTGACCTGGTCCGCGATCTCGCGCGCGAGCTCCGCTCGCGGGTCGAGATGCGCCAGATCGGTGCCCGCGACACCACGAAGGTCCTCGACGGCATCGGCCCGTGCGGGCGCCAGCTCTGCTGCACCTCGCACCTGCGGCGGTTCGACCCGATCTCCGTGAAGATGGCCAAGGCGCAGGACATGCCGCTGACCGACAACCGCCTGCTCGGCAACTGCGGCCGGCTCAAGTGCTGCCTGCTCTACGAGTTCTCGACCTATGAGGAGCTCCGGTCGCGGCTGCCGCGCGTGAACTCGCCCTGCCAGGCGAACTGCGGCACCAGCGGGTGCATGACGGGCAAGGTCCGGTCGATCCGCGTTCTCAAGCAGAGCGTGCTCGTCGCGTTCCCCGACGGTACGCAGGCCGAGGTGCCGATCGACCAGGTCACCTGGGAAGGCCGGGCGCACATCAAGCCCCAGCTCGAATCGTGACCGCGTTCTATCTGACGACGCCGATCTACTACGTGAACGATCGCCCCCACCTGGGGCACGCGTACACGACGATCGTGGCCGACGCGATGGCGCGCTACCGGCGGCTGGCCGGCGACGACGTGTGGCTCCTCACGGGCACCGACGAGCACGGCGAGAAGATTGCCCAGGCGGCGGCCAAGGCGGGCCTGACGCCGCAAGCGATGGCCGACCAGAACTCGGGCGCGTTCCGGTCGACCTGGCAGGCGCTCGGCATCCGGTACGACGACTACATCCGGACGACGGAGGAACGCCACAAGAAGGTGGTGCGGGCGATCCTCCAGAAGCTCTGGGACGCCGGCGAGATCTATCTCGGCAAGTACGGCGGCCACTACTGTTACGGCTGCGAGCGGTTCTACACCGAGAAGGAGATCGTCGACGGCAAGTGCCCCGACCATCTCACGCCGCTCACGTGGATCGAGGAAGAGAACTACTTCTTCAAGATGTCGAAGTACCAGAGCTGGCTGATCGAGCACATCGAGCGTCACCCGGAGTTCGTGCGGCCCGAGCGCTACCGCAACGAGGTGCTCGGCTTCCTGCGCGACCCGTTGACCGATCTCTCGATCAGCCGGCCGCGCCGCCGGCTCGAGTGGGGCATCCCGCTGCCGTTCGATGACAAGTACGTCACCTACGTCTGGTTCGACG
>Ga0126369_10003241_pt1 | contig 11739 bp, 10 predicted proteins | sample PanSoiMetaPlot_1_FD_109646 | JGI IMG/M metagenome (GOLD analysis project Ga0126369, IMG submission 109646) | Tropical forest soil microbial communities from Panama - MetaG Plot_1 | ecosystem: Environmental > Terrestrial > Soil > Tropical forest > Bulk soil | place: Panama | collected 2016-02-17 | reverse complement strand
CGGCCTTCGTCCTCGCCGTGCTGCTCAAGCAGCCCCGGTGGGCGCGGGTGATCGCCTGGGTCGAAGCGGGTGGGCTCGCCCTGTACGCCGGACTGTTTCTCATCACCTCGCTCGCCTCGCGCACCCAGGAGCTCGCCGTGGGCACCGAGAAGCATATCTGCGAAGTCGACTGCCACCTCGCCTACTCCGTCGCCGGGGTGAAGACGGTGAAGGTGTGGGGCGGCAGAACGGCGGAGGGGATGTTCTACGTGATCACGGTGCGGGTGCGCTTCGATTCCGGAACGATCGCCAGCTGGCGCCCGCGCGACGTGCCGCTCTCGCCGAACGGTCGTCGTGTGGCGCTGATCGATTCGCAGGGACGCCGCTATCCCGCGGCGCCCGCGTCGCTCGACCGCCGGCTGCTGCCGGGCCAGGAGTACACCACCGATTTCGTCTTCGATGTGCCGGCAGACGCCGGCACACCGCGCCTGGAGCTCGAGAGCGGCGACTGGCCGACGCACCTCATGATCGCCCACGAAAACGCCTTCCTGCACGGGAAGGTGCTGTTCCGGTTGGCCGCATGACCGCCATCACGCTGTCGCGACGCTCGCACCTCGGTCTGACCGTGCTGGCATGCGGTCTGGGACTCGGGCTCTGCGGTGACCTGCTGCTGCGCGCCGCGCCCTGGGGCCTGAACTTCTCGATCTGGATCTGCGCGCTGATGGGTGTCGGTCTCTGGCTGGTGCGCCGCTACGACCTCCCGGTTTCGAGCGATTTCTCCTGGCTAGCGCTCTCAGTCGTGCTGTGCGCGGTGGCGTTCGTGCGCCGCGATTCACGAGCGCTGCAGCTCATCGACATGGCGGCGCTCGTCGGGTTGCTCTCGGTCACGGCGCTCGCTACGCAGGGCGGACAGGTCCGGCTGCGCGGCATCTCGACGTATCTCGTCGCGACCGTGGTCGCCTGCGGGCACGCCTGGTTCGGCACGCCGCGCCTCCTGTTCGGCGACATCACGTGGAAGGACGTGGAGGGCGGCGGGCGCTGGAGCGGAGTGCGAGCGGTCGGCATTGGACTCCTGGTTGCGGCGCCGCTGCTCCTCGTCTTCGGCAGCCTGTTCGTCTCCGCGGACGCCGAGTTCGAGTCCCTGGTCAACAGCCTGCAGATAGATCTTCCAACGGTTGCCAGCCACGTCGTCCTCACGACGGTCATCGGCGGCCTCGCGGCCGGCGCGCTGCGCGGCGCGGTATTGAGTCCTGCGGAGACCGCGGGAATCGGAGAGCGGACCGCCAGCCCGGGGCTGCGGTTCACCAGTGCCGTCACGGCGCTGGGCGCGCTCGATCTCCTGTTTCTCGTGTTCGTGGGGCTGCAGCTGCGCTGGCTGTTCGGCGGTAGCGCAGTGATCGCCGAGACGACGGGGCTCACCGTGGCCGAGTACGCACGCCGCGGATTCTTCGAGCTCGTGACCGCGTCGACGCTGGTCCTCCCCGTGCTGCTCGTCGCCGACTGGGCGACGGTCGTGGAAGGCCCACGTCAGCGCAGAACCTTCCGCATGCTCGCCGGACTGCTCGTGGCGCTGGTGGGTGTGATGCTCGTGTCGGCGCTGCAGCGCATGCTGCTCTACGTGAACACCTTCGGGCTGACGGAGCTGCGCCTCTATACGACGGCGTTCATGATCTGGCTGGGCGGGGTGTTTGCCTGGTTCACGCTGACGGTGCTCAGAGATGGGCGTCCCCGCTTCGCCTTTGGGGCGCTCGCCCAGGCCCTGGTCGTGCTCGGCGGCCTCCACATCGCCAACCCGGACGGCTTGATCGCTCGGGTGAACCTCGGGAATGAGAGCCACGTTCAGGTCGACAACTGGGGGCCGATCGATGCCGACTACATTTCGCGCGTGCTCAGCGCCGACGCCGTGCCGGCGTTGCTCGACCGGTTCTCCCGTCTGACCCCCGTCCAGCAGAAATCCGTAGCTCACACGCTGCTGGAGCGCTGGGGGTCGGAGACCGGTCGCGATTGGCGATCGTGGAATTGGTCCGAATGGAGGGCGCACGCCCTGGTCGCGGCGCGCGCCGGGGAGTTGAGGGCTCTGGTAACGGGGTGACGGCGCGTCGGTCCATTGGGTCTTGGAACAGTCAATCCCAAGACGCGCCCGGAGGGGGTATGCGGTTCTGGCGGAAATACCGGTGGGTACCGTTCACCTCGCTGTGTCTCGTGGTGATGCTGTGTCAGAAGAAGGCGGATGACACACCCACGGTCCCGAAGAACCAGCCGGGGCACATCCATCGGTCTTCGCCGGGATCACACCACCGCAACGGCTCGGGGTCGATGAGCTAGCAAGACAAGGGCGGCGGCGTCATTAGTTTAGGGCATGGTCCTCGCCACCCGACCCGGGACGCCATGACCGTCCGCATCGTGCAGGTCGACGCCTTCACCGCCACACCATTCGCGGGGAACCCCGCAGCGGTGTGCGTGCTGGCGAGCCCAGCAAGCGAACAATGGATGCGTCACGTCGCGCGCGAGATGAATCTCTCGGAGACGGCGTTCCTGGTTCGCAACGGCGACGCCTGGCATTTGCGTTGGTTCACGCCGACAGTCGAGATCGCGTTGTGCGGCCATGCGACGCTCGCCTCCGCACACGTGCTCTGGGAAGATGGCCACCTCCCGGCGGGAACACAGGCACGGTTCGACACCATGAGCGGCCGCCTCACGGCCGACCGCGACGGGCAATGGATCGCGATGGACTTCCCCGCCGTGCCGGTTACGCCGGTCGAGGCGCCGGCCGATCTCCTTCCGGCGTTGAGCGTCAGCGCCCTCGCCGTCGGCAAGAATCGCATGGACTACCTCGTCGAAGTCGGCTCGGAAGCGGAGGTCCTCGCTACCGCGCCCGACCACACCCGGTTGCGCCGCCTCCCGGTGCGCGGCGTCATCGTCACCGCCCGCGCGGCGGACTCCCAATACGACTTCATCTCCCGCTTTTTCGCGCCGGGCTCAGGGGTCGATGAAGACCCGGTGACGGGCTCCGCACACTGCGCCCTCGCCCCGTATTGGGCCGCGAAGCTGGGACGCACCGAGCTCGTGGGCCGCCAGGCATCGGCTCGCGGCGGCATCGTGAAGGTCCGGACGCAGGGAGAGCGCGTCATCCTCGCCGGTCAGGCAGTCGTCGTGCTGCGCGGCGAGCTCAACGTCGATCCCGACTGATCCATGACGACTCGACACACTCGACTCGTGGGCTACGCCTGCGCCCTGGGGGCGGGCTCGATCTGGGGCACGACCGGCCCGCTCTCGACCTTGCTCTACGCGCAGGGAGCGGCGCTCACCGGAATCGGCTTCTGGCGCCTCGTGCTGGGGATCGCGGCGATTCTCGCGTTCGGCTTGACGCATCCTGACCTGTTCCGCATCGACCGCCGCGGCTGGCTGCTCGTCGGGTTGGGCGGGGGCGCGCTCGTGGCACTGTTCGAAATCGCCTATCAGTTCGCGATCTCGGGAACGGGCGTCGCCGGCGCCGCGGCGCTGCTCTACACCGCCCCGGTTCTCGTGGCGCTGCTGGCGAGGCTGCTCCTCGGAGAGCGGCTCACCGCGCTGCGCTCGGCGCTCGCGGTCGTCGTCATGGCGGGCGCCACCCTCGCCGTCCTCGGCGGGAGTCGAGCGGGAGTCGCGATCCCGACGACGTTGCGGGCCGGCGTGCTCGGCGGATCGCTGGCAGCCCTGAGCTACGTAGGCACGACGCTGCTGGCGCGCTACGCGGTCCCACTCTACGGGCCGATGAAGGTGTTGTTCCTCGAAATCGCGGGTGGGATCGTCATTCTGGGTGTGGTGCTGAAGGCGGCGGGGCGGCCGCCGCTGCCGCCGCCTACCGCGGGCGCCTGGATCTACACCGCGCTGCTCGCCGCCGGAACGGTGGTCCTCGCCAACGTGCTGTTCTTCAACGCCGCCAAGCGGATCGACGCCGCCCCGACCGCGGTTGCGGCGACGATCGAACCGGTCGTCGGCGCATTGCTCGCGTTGGCGCTGTTCGGCCAGCGCCTGACGGCGATCGGCACGCTCGGCCTGCTCATGGTCGTGGGCGGCGTGGCCGGCGGCTACCTGGAGGAAGCGAGAGGCGCGAGAAGTGAGAGGTAAGAGGTGAGCGGTCTCATCGATCTGAGTCATGTCGTGTCCCACGGGATGGTGACGTACCCCGGCCTCCCGGGCCCCGTCATCGGCGATCATCTGAGCCGCCCCGCCTCGCAGGCGCGCTACGCGCCGGGGACGGAGTTCCAGATCGGCAAGATCGAGATGATCGCGAACACGGGGACGTACGTCGACGCACCGTGGCATCGCTACGCCGACGGCGCGGACCTCGCCGATCTGCCGCTCGAGTCGCTCGCCGATCTCGACGGCGTCGTGATCCGCCGCGTGGGGATGGGTCGCGTCGTGGATCGCGACGCGTTTGCCGGGCTCTCCGTCGAGGGTCGCGCGGTGCTCATCCATACCGGGTGGGATCGACACTGGGGAACGCCGGCCTACGGCACCGGCAACCCGTATCTCACGGGTGATGCGGCGGAGTACCTCGTCCATCAGGGCGCGACGCTCGTCGGGATCGATTCCCTCAACATCGACGATCCCGCCGACGGGATGCGTCCCGCGCACACGGTCCTGCTTGGCGCCCGGGTGACGATCGTGGAGCACCTCACGGGCCTCGAGCGACTGCCGGACAGCGGCTTCAGGTTTTTCGCCGTTCCCGTCAAAGTGCGAGGAATGGGGTCGTTTCCCGTCCGAGCTTTCGCATTGAAACCCTGATGCGTGAGAGGTAAGAGGTAAGAGGTAAGAGGTGTGTGAGAGTACACCGCCTGCCTCTCACTTCTCACCTCTCACCTCTCACGCTTGTAGTCTCGAGTGGCGCGGCGCATACTAGTCTCCGAAACCATGGGAGGGCGCGATGCAATCTCGTAGTTATGACGCGATCGTCGTCGGGTCTGGGATCTCGGGGGGCTGGGCCGCGAAGGAGCTGACGGAGAAAGGGCTGCAGGTCCTGATGCTCGAGCGCGGCAAGAACATCGAGCACATCAAGGACTACGTCAACGCGACCAAGGCTCCCTGGGAGTACCCGCATCGCGGCGGGCGCACCCAGGCGATGGAAGAAGCCTACCCCGTCCTGAAGCGCGACTATCCGCTCAACGAGAAGAACCTCGACTGGTGGGCGTCCGACAAGGATTCGCCCTACACCGAGATCAAACGCTTCGACTGGTTCCGCGGCTACCACGTGGGCGGACGGTCGCTGATGTGGGGGCGCCAGAGCTACCGCTGGAGCGACTTCGACTTCGAAGCGAATCTCAAGGACGGCATCGCCGTCGACTGGCCGATCCGCTACGCCGATATCGCGCCGTGGTACGATCACGCCGAGCGGCACGCCGGCATCGCGGGCTCGCTCGAGAAGATGCCGCAGCTGCCCGACGGCCAGTTTCAGCCGGCCATGCCGCTCAACTGCGGCGAAGCGCTGATCGCCGGACGCCTGACGAAGCAGTTCGGCGGGCGGCGCCGCATCATTCCCGGCCGCACGGCGAATCTCACGAAGCCGTTGCCGGGTCGGAACCAGTGCCAGTACCGCAACGCCTGCTGGCTGGGGTGCCCGTTCGGCGGCTACTTCAGTACCCAGTCCTCGACACTGCCGGCGGCGATGGCCACGGGCAAGCTGACGCTCACGCCGTTCGCCATCGTCACCGAAATCCTCTACGACAAGGACAAGAAGCGCGCCACCGGCGTCCGCGTGATGGACGCCATGACCAACAAGACGACCGAATACACGGCGCGCATCATCTTCCTCTGCGCCTCGACGCTGAACTCGACGTGGCTCCTGATGCGCTCGGCGAACGAGCTCTGGCCCGAGGGGCTGGGATCGAGCTGCGGCGAGCTGGGCCACAACCTCATGGATCACCATTTCCGCGCCGGCGCCGCGGGCGACATCGAGGAGCCCGGGCTCGACGCGAAGTACTACTTCGGGCGGCGCCCCACCGGGTTCTACATCCCCCGCTACCGCAATCTGTTCGGCGACAAGCGGCCGTACCTGCGCGGCTTCGGGTACCAGGGCGGCGCCTCGCGCGAAGGCTGGTCGCGCGCCGTGGCGGAGCTGGGCGTCGGAGCGGCATTCAAGGACGCCATGGCCCAGCCGGGAAAGTGGACGATCGGAGCTACGGCGTTCGGCGAGATGCTGCCCAACCACGACAACAAGGTGGCGCTCGACCGGACGAAGGTCGACAAGTGGGGCCTGCCGGTGCTCGCCATCGACTGCGCCACGGGGCCGAACGAGCACTTGATGCGGGACGACATGAAGAACGACATGGCTGAGACGCTCACCGCGTGCGGCGTCAAGAATGTCCGGACATACGACAACGGCTACTTCCCGGGCATGGGGATCCACGAGATGGGCACGGCGCGGATGGGCCGCGACCCGAAGACGTCGGTCCTCAACAGCCACAACCAGGTGTGGGACGCCATGAACGTGTTCGTCACCGACGGCTCGTGCATGGTGTCCACGGCGTGCCCCAATCCTTCCTTGACCTATATGGCGCTCACCGCGCGCGCGGCGGACTACGCCGTGAACGAGATGAAGCGCAACAACCTCTAGTCGAGGCCACGGTGAATACTCAAGCATCCCTGATCGATCGACGCGAAGCGATCCGGCGCGTGAGCGCGCTGCTCGGCGGCATCGCGCTCATCTCGGAAACCGCTCTGCTCGAAGCTTGTAACCGGGACCGCACCGCGACTCGGGCCGCTGCTTTCACTACCAACGACGTCGCCTTTCTCGACGAGGTCGCGGATACCATCCTCCCCGATACCTCGACGCCGGGAGCGAAGGCGGCGCAGTGCGGCGCGTTCATAGCGCTGATGGTGACCGACACCTACACCGATCGCGATCAGCTGGTCTTCAAGAACGGCGTGCAGCAGGTCGAGACGGCGTGTCGTCAGATGCACAACACCGGGTTCATGACGGCGACGCCGGCGCAGCGGCTCGCGCTGCTGGCGCAGATCGACAAGGAGCAGAAGGCGTATATGGACGACCGCGAGGCCAAGCGGGCGGCCGCCACGGATGCCGCTCCCGCTCCCGATACGCCGCCGCACTACTTCCGCATGATGAAAGAGCTGACTTTGCTCGGCTACTTCACGTCGGAGATCGGATACACCAAGGCGATGCGTTACCAGGAAGCGCCTGGGCGGTTTGATCCCTGCGCGCCGTACAAGCCCGGGGAGACGTCCTGGGCATCACACGCTTGATCGATACGCTTATCGGCGCGGGCCTGGGGCTCGCGATCGGGCTGCTTGTCGGGCTCGTGGCGTTCATCGTCTGGCGCGCGAAGCACGCGGGGGCGATCCGCGCCGACGCGGTGGCGAAGAGTCTCGCCGTCACGGTGGGGAAAGTCTCCGAGCAGCTCGTTCCCTACCTCCCCGGGTTTGGCTACAACCCCAAGGACGCCCGCTTCCTCGGTAGTCCCGTGGACTTCGTGGTGTTCGACGGACTGGACGCCGGGGCGCTGCGGCGGGTCGTGTTTCTCGAAGTGAAAACCGGCGCTGGCGCCCTCTCGACCCGCGAGCGCCAGGTGCGCGACGCGATCGAGAGCGGCCGCATTGCCTGGGACGAGCTGCGGATCACCCCGGGGCATGGCCCCCTGGTGAACACAGGTTCAAAACGTCAGCTCGACCCCGAGTCGTAACAGCCGCGGCGGTCCATAGTAGAAGAGCGGCTGTGCGAAATCGCGCGCCGCGGCGAGGTACAGCGGCAAAAGCTCGTTTTGCCCCTCGATCAACCCGTTGCCGTCGAGATCGGCCCACTGCCGGTAGCGAGGGCTCTCATACGGGATTGCCTCTGGATGCGCGTTGTACGCCGCCAGCGCGATCGCCTGCAGCGTCCCGCTCGTGAGCGTCGGTTGGCCGGTGTCGCGCCGTACCGAGACGGTGTTGCGCCGATTGAGGAGGTTGCGCGCGTCGAGGTAGAGCCCGCCGGAGAGCCCCAGCAGCCGGATCGGGCGCCGCACCAGCGCGTCGAGCGAGTAGTCGGGGGGCAGGCGGGCGCTGTTGGGCAACCCGATCAGCGTGTCGCCCGCGGTGTTAGTGCGCGAATACGGCAGTCCCGACCCGAAGTGGAAGATCGCCGCCGCCTGGAGTCCCCCGAAGATCGGCTGCCCGAAGAGGCGCGGACCCGCGCCGTCGCTCACGCGTGCCTGGCCGATGACCGTCAGGCTGTGGCGGCGGTCGTAGTCGAGCGGGAACTCGACCCGCGCAGGGAAAATCGTGTCCTGGCCGGGCGGCAACAGCGTGTCGATCCGGATACGCCGCAGAATCTGAAACGCGTTCGTCGACGTGGCCGTCGCGGTCTGCAGTGTGTAGGAGAGCCGCACCCCCCAGCCGTGCGTCGCCTCCTTCTCGAGGATCAGCTCCACCCCTTTGACGGTGCCGAAGTCGGTGTTGCCGAAGATCGTCGAATCGGGGTCGAGCGTCAGCGGCACCGACGCCACCAGCCCGTCGAGCCGCTTGATGTAAAGATTGGTCCGCACCGACGTGAACTCGGTGGTGCGCAGACGCAGCGAGAACTCGTACTGCATCGCGCTCTCGAAGCCGAGCGCCGGGTTGCCCTCGCGAAACCGCCCGGTGCGCGTCGTATCGTCGAACGCCGCGTCGACGAGATACTGAAAGTCCGGCGCCTGGCTGAACCGACCCCAGCTCGCCACGAAGGTGGCGCCCTTGAGCACCGTCGACACCGCGATGCGGGGGTTGATCGAGCGCTGCGCCCCGAACCGCTTCCCGCCGAGCGCCGGCGGCAGGCGACCGTCGAACTGGTCGTAGCGCAGCCCGATGGTGAACGCGAGGTCCTGCACGCGCAGCTGCGTCTCGGCGTACGCCGCGGCGCTCACCGGCTTGAAGTCGGACGCGGTGGGAGGCGGGATCGTACTGTCCACCGGGAGATAGGCGAACACCCGCTGGAACGTCTGCACGTGCTGCCCCGCGACCTCGCCGCCGAGGTAAAAGTCGGCGTCGCGGCCGGCGCCGAGCGTCACGTCGAGCTTGCCGCGCAGCTCGCGGAACCGGTTCCAGGAAATCTCCCCCCGCGACCCGTCGCCGAGGAAAAACGCCGGCACGCCCCAGGGCGTGCGGTCGCTGAAATCGGGAACGGCAAACCCGGGCAGCGCGCTGCGTGCCGCCGTCGTGTCCAGGCGCTGGGCGAGATCCTGACCGAGGAAATGGAACGTCGAAAACGTGAACCCGCCGACCTCGAGCCTCGGCTGATCGGTGAGCGCGCCGCGGAAGAAGCTGCGGTCGAAGTACCCCAGGCGCAGGTCGATGGTGAGCGGGTTCACCGCGTCCGGGCCCGAGGTGTGCTGGATCTGACCGGTGAGCAGCGCGGCGCGCACCCGCTGCGCCGGAGCGAACGCCGGATCGTACTTGAATGCCGGGTCGAACAACAGCTGCTGATCGATCGACTGTAATCCGAAGAGCCGCAGCGTCTGCCGGGATCCGAGCGGAACCGTGAGCTTCAGGCCGGCGTCGTAGCGCTCGCCGCTGTTGTGCGGCAAGAGGGACGGGTTCTCGTTCCTGGGATCGCGCGCGTCGGGCGGCGGCGGGGCATTCACCGGGTCGGCGTCGAGGCGGCCCTCGGCGTCGAGCACGGCGACGACGCCGATGCCCTTCCCGAGCGGACCCGAGCCCGCGATTACGAAGCGATCGATGCCGTAGTCCCACCCCTGTGGCAGCGGGCGATCGGTCTCGAGCGCCGAGCGCCCTTCCCAACGATCGCCGCCATCCTTCGTCACGACGTTGATCAGCCCCGAGATTGCCTGGCCGTAGCGCGCCGAGAATCCGTTGGTGACGAGCGAGGCTTCGGTGAGGATGTCGGGCGGGATACGCAGGCCGATCGATCCCGTCGAGGCGTCGAGCTGGTTCTTGACGCCGATGCCGTCGAGCACGAACGCCTGCTCGCCGAGCCGGCCGCCACGGTAACTCTCCCCGACTGCTCCCGCCGACAACGCGACGGCCTCTGCGACGGTCGTGACGGGGAGCTTCTTGATCTCGTCCCCGGTCACGCGCTGCAGATCCTGCGGCACCATCGGATCGAGCACGCGGTCGGGTGTCGCCGTCACGGCGATCGACTCGACCTGCAGCGCCAGCGCGGTGAGGGCCGCGTTCAGGGTGACCGTCTCGCCGCTCCGCACCAGCACGCTGTCGTAGGCGACCGGGCGGTAGCCGATGCGGCTGATCTGCACCCGGTGCCAGCCGCTGCGCATTTCGCGGACCCGATAAAAACCGCCGGTGTCGGTCGCGGCGCCTTGCCGGCCGCCATCCACCGAGACCAGCGCGCCGGCGATACTGAGCGACGACGTGGCGTCGTGCACGCGCCCCGCGATCGCGCCGCCGGTCTGCGCGGCGAGGGTTCCAGCTGGGAGTGCCACGAGCGCAACGAACAAAAGCGCACGTAACGCCGCGGTCGTCGTTAACGCAGCGGTCGTCGCTCTTTTACCGCGACCGAAGTCGCGGCTCGGCGCCCGCGGCGACACGTCTTGAAAGACGTCGGCATCGTGGCGCCATTCATGGCGCGTCGCGAAACGCCGAGCCGCGACTTTCGTCGCGGAAACCGGAGTGCAGACGTGTGCCAAATCCCTCACGGCGTCTCCAAGAGCCAGAGGTCGGTCGATCGAGTAGTCCCCACGTACGACTCCGCCACGATGCCACGCCCGTCGGGTGAAAGCGCCGGATGACGGAACAGCGTACCGAGCCCGAGCGGCGTCTCGCTGCCGCTCGTGGGGTCCACCAGCACGATCGTCCCCCCGCTGTCCCGCTGGATCCCGCCGGTCACGGAGTCGGGGGTGAAGGACACCTTGCCGCCCACGACCGCGAGGAGACGGCCGCTGCCGGCCTGCACGTCGCGCGCGATGTTGCCGGCGCCGAAGTCGTGGACCACGGTGACCGCGCTGTCCGCGAGCGTGAAACGCAAGACCCGCGTGTCCCCGTTGATCGTGAAAAAGAGCGTATCCCGCCCCGCCACCGTCACCGACGAAGCCTGATCGGTGCCCGGCAGCTTGTGCAGCACTGGTGTCGACGACCCGAAGTCGAGCCGCACGAGCTCGAGCCCCGAGGCCAGCGTATCGCGCAGCACGCAGTTCATGCAGACCGCGGGATACTGCACCTGCTGGCCGACGTAGATCAACGAGGTGTCGTTGAGCCAGCGCACCTGCGCCACCCCTTGATGCACGCGACCGCCGGGACCGGGATAGGGAATCGACGGCAGCAGGACCCGCACCGTGGCGGGAGCGAGGAGTGTGGCGACGACGAGCTGCTGGTCGTGCGGCGTCACGGGCCATCCGGCCGTGAACGACGCCGTACCGCGGACGTAGACGAGACCACCACTCTGCGCGATCGCCGCCGCACTGTATGCGTCCACGGAATCGTCGGCCGCCGGCGTACGGTCGCAGATCTCCCGCTCGATCGACCCGCCGCCTGACGGCATCAGTGCGAGGCAGCGGTCCTTGTCGTCGCGGTCGAGGCGCTCCGCGGTATAGAAGAAGCCGCTCCCATCACTGAGCCAGACCGGCCCCAGGTCCTCGCCGGGGTTGTAGGTGAGCCGCAGCGGCACGGCGCTGCCGAGCGGACCCCCGGGCGTGTAACTGCCGACGGACATCGGTGGATCGTGCGAGCAAGCCACTGTGAGACACACGAGCGCGCAGCGCGCTGCCAGCCTGGGGTGCGGTAGCACCCCGAAACCTCTCACCGAGACTTCCGCACGTACAGCCCGTCGAACACCGT
>Ga0126369_10003239_pt1 | contig 11745 bp, 6 predicted proteins | sample PanSoiMetaPlot_1_FD_109646 | JGI IMG/M metagenome (GOLD analysis project Ga0126369, IMG submission 109646) | Tropical forest soil microbial communities from Panama - MetaG Plot_1 | ecosystem: Environmental > Terrestrial > Soil > Tropical forest > Bulk soil | place: Panama | collected 2016-02-17 | reverse complement strand
TTGCCAATCCCTACTTTCCGGAGATCATTCGCGGCTATCAGGCTATCGCGTGGAACCGTGGATTTGATGTGCTGCTGTGTAACACCGAGTACGATCCGGAGCGGATCAGGGCGGTGACACGAAAGCTGCGGGAGAGTGACGTCCGTGGTGTTGCGGTCGTAACAAGCACGGTCGACCACGGGATGGTTTCAGAACTCACGGATACCGGCGTACCTGTGGTCTTGTGCAACTCCGAGCCGGCAGGAATGTTGGTCAGCAACATCTGCATCGATTACGGACCCGGTATTCAAAAAGCCATTCAGCATATCGTTGAGTTGGCACACCACAAAGTGGGCGTGATTGCTGGACCGGCCGGCAATCGTACGGCTGTGACGATCAAGAACGCGCTGGTTACGGGGCTCACGGCCCGCAATTTGAAGCCAGTCTGCGTCCTGGAAAGCAACTACCGCGTGGATGCTGGCGCTTCAGCGGTTCGTGAGGTCCTATCTGGTCCGCAGGTTCCCACCGTGCTGTTCTGCGGAAACGATCTGATAGCTATGGGTGCGATGAGCGCCCTTGAAGAATCTGGAGTACGGGTTCCGGAAGATGTCTCAGTCATAGGGATCGACGATATCTTCTTTGCGTTTCTCGCGCGCCCTCCGCTTACGACGATAAGGGTCCCGCGCGAGCAAATGGGAATCCAGGCTTTTGAAGCGCTGGAGAGAATGCTGAAGCTCAAGCGAAAAAGAGGTACGAATTACACGCTGGAAACAGATCTAATCGTCCGCCGGTCAACCGCGCCGGCTCGAACGCAGCAAATTAAAATCAGCTCGTAGGTTCAGTGGCTTCGATGTACCCGACCATTCTCGTTGTCCTGTTAGCCCTCATGATTGCTCCCCCGCTCAGCGCGCAGAGTGTGCCCGTTCAGGACAGAGCCGCCAATGGGATTTCACTTGCTCGGCAAGGGAATCTGGTGGATGCGGAAAAGGAATTGCGGGCGGCAGTGAGTGAAGCCCCTTCCGTCGCGATTTATCAGGCTCAACTGGGATCTATATTGGGCCTTCAGGGCAAGTGGAACGAGGCACTGGAATGTTTTGAGAAAGCAGTGCAATTGGCTCCGGAGAATCTCGATTTCCGGCGCGAAACGGCTGCTGTGCAATGGCAGATGGGCCTGATGCCGGCAGCCGAAGCCAATCTGCAATACGTGCTCGAAAAGCGCCCCGGCGACCAGGGAGCGCTTCTGTTACTCGGCCTCGTGAAGGAGAAGACGGGAGACTACACCAACGCTGTTCAATTACTGGATTCTCAGTTCGAGTTAGTCGCAGCTCAACCTGAGCGCACCGTGGCGCTGTTCCACTCTGTGGTTGAAAGTCGGCAGAGCGACAAGATATCGAAGATTGTCGAAGTTCTGAGGCTTCACGCCAATGATAAGTCGTGGGTTAGCGCTGTTAACCGCTGTACGCAACTCGCCATCATGGGCGGAGATCTGCAGACCGCTGAGACATTGTTCTCTTTGATCCCTGCGGATAGCTCAGATCGTCCTGCGACCGCTTTGCAGCTAGCGCAACTTCTCTACAACCACGCGCAAATCTCGCAAGCAAAGGAACTCTTGCTGCAACTGAAGTCTACCGGATTGGAAAACGCCGATGTCGAGACTCTCCTTGGGAACTGCCTGGAGTCCGAGCGGCAGCCCGAGCAGGCGATCGCAGCCTACCGGCGCGCGATCGCGGCGGACCCTTCTCACGTCGACCGCTACGAGGACCTGATCTCTCTGTTGTTGTACCAGCACAGAACGGCGGACGCGCTAGTTGCTGTGAATCAGGCCCTTAAGATTGCTCCAAATGAGAGTCGTGTTTGGGTGTGGAAGGGAAATGTCGACCTGCACCGGAATGATTACAAAACTGGGATGGAAAGTTACAAGCACGCCGTCCAGCTCGATAAAGAAAATCCCGACGCACTGTTCGGTGTTGCTGGAGCCTATTACGTCACCGGACAGGGTGAAGCGGCCATGGCGGAGTGTAAGGCCGGAATCTCCCGGTTTCCCGATGACACGCGATTCTATGTCTCGTATGCCGAGATGTTGTTAGCGTCTCCCGACGGCATGCAGCAGCACGCGCAGGAGAAAGATCTTTTGGAAAAAGCTTTAAAGCTCAGCCCGCAGTCCGCACAAGCTCACTATCTCCTCGGCCAAATCGCGATACAGGAAGGGCAATTGAAAGAGGCAGAAGAGAACTTTTTGCGCTCTCTCGCTTCCGATCCCGATCGAAGTAAGACGCATTTCGCACTGTCCCGCGTTTACCGTCGAATGGAGCGCACCGACGAGGCTGCGAAGGAGTTCGCGCTCTATGAGAAGTTAAAGGAACGGGAGGAAAGCGGAGGTACCAATCCGCTTGCCATGTCAGAAACGCAATGAGACCTTCACCGGTTCGGCGCAAATCAGCGGGCAGCTTATCTTCTGGTCTCTCGCGACGCGGATTTCTTACCGCGCTCTCCATGGCCGCTGCCGGTCATTGCGTCTCCTCGAATCTGTTCGGAGATACTAGTTCGGCGGGGGCGATTTTTTCCGTCGTAACAGGCCAAGCGGGTCTCAATTGGCGACATTTCAACGGATTTTCCCCTGACAGACATCTCATCGAAACCATGGGGGGCGGTGTCGGATTTTTCGACTTTGATAATGACGGATGGCTGGACATTTTTCTTTTGAACGGAGGTGAAACGCCTCACGGTAAGAGCGAGAAACCGGTTCAAAACGCTTTGTATCGTAATTTGGGAAACGGTAAGTTTGTCGACGTCGCAGCCCAGGCGCGCCTGAGCGGCGTGAAGACATATGGGACGGGTGTAGCGATCGCGGATTGTGACAACGACGGCCACCAGGACATTCTGGTTACAGGATTTCCGAATTGTGTGCTTTACCACAACAACGGCAATGGCACCTTTACGGATGTCACTGATGACGCAGGTCTCCGCAATGCCGGGAGATGGGGCGCGAGCGCCGCGTGGTTCGACTACGATCGCGACGGGTTTCTCGACTTAGTGATCTGCAACTACGCGGAAATGTCTTTTGAAGGTGCTGCACCCCGGTGCGACTATCTCAACGTTCGAACCTACTGTGAGCAGCGTGCCTATAAGGGTATGCCGTTAACGCTCTACCACAACAATCGCAATGGCACGTTCACGGACGTGAGCCGGAGCTCGGGCCTTGACCGGTTCGTAGGGAGGGCGCTGGGAGTGGTGGCGCTTGATGTTGACGGGGACGGCTGGCCGGACCTGTTCATCGCTCGCGATGCAAATCCAAATCTGCTGTTGTTGAACAAGCACGATGGAACTTTCGCGGATGCCAGCGTGGAGGCAGAAATTGGATACGACAGTAACGGCAACGCGAAAGCTGGGATGGGAGTGGATGCAGGTGACATTAACGGTGATGGCAGGCCCGATTTCGTGGTGACGAATTTCAGCTTCGAGTACCCCTCGCTATTTCTCAGTCGGCCCGGTCTGCTGTTCGACGATGGCGCGCGCGCCGCGGGAATCGCCGGTGCTGCGCGACTCGATGTTGCATGGGGTGTTCACTTTGTCGACTTCGACAACGATGGGCTTCTCGACCTCATGCTGGTAGCCGGGCATGTCAACGAAGTCGTTGAAACCTTACAGCCGCAGGTGAAATACAAGGAAAGACCCTTACTTTGGCGCAATCTGGGCAACGGTCGATTCGAAGACGTGAGCGCGAGCGCTGGTCCCGCATTTTCCAAAGGCTACTTGGGTCGCGGTCTGGCGATCGGCGACTGGGATAACGACGGCGCGCAGGATGCAATATTTACTTGTATCGGCGACTCGCCGGTCCTCCTGCGGAACAATGTGGGGCAGAAAAATTCCTGGGTGGGAGTTCGGTTGACTGGGACCAAAAGCAACCGGGATGCAATTGGGGCGAAGTTAACTCTGACCATAGCAGACCGCAAACTGGTGCGCTGGGTAACGGGCGGTTCAAGCTATCTTTCGTCTCACGACAAGCGCATCCTTTTCGGTTTGGGAACGTTGGCGGCGAACCAAACAGTGAATATTGAAATCATCTGGCCGAGTGGTGCGCAGCAGAATGTCAACGCGCTCAAGATCAATCGCTACCACCAGATTGCCGAACCATAAACCTTCATTTCGCCCGCGGGGAAACCGTAACTTCTTTGAAATAGACCGGCGCTCCAGGATGGTTCTGAAGGCCGATGTAGCCGGACTCCGATCGTGGCCCCCGATCGGGATCGACGGAACCGGCGTGCTTCGGGGGAACTGGCTGCCCTTCGGTAAAATCCGTGACCTTCACACCATTCAGGAATACCACGATGTGTGGGCCATCCATCGTTATCTCCATCGTATTCCATTCGCCGAGCGGCTTGATTGGACGCGCCAGGGCTTTGGTGAATGTGTAGAGCACGCCAGTGCATGAGTAATCGTCTGGCCAGTCGCCGATTTCGACTTCATAGCCGCGGTTGACCGGCATCCATGGTTCGGTGGGCTTCTCAGGAATCCTGATAAAAACTCCTGAGTCAGATTCCTTTCCCATAAGCTTGAACACTACACGCAGAGTGGCGTCGCCAATTTTTTCGCTTGAGTACCAAAGCAGCCCCATTCCGCCTGCGCTCTTCAATAGACCGTTTTCCACAACGAACGCTCCGGGACCAACGTGCTCCCAGCCGTTCAGGTTCTTCCCATTAAACAAAGCATTGTGTGGTTGTTGAGCAAACAACGGGTGCAGAAGTGTTGCAAAAGCCAGCAGCAAATCCACAAGCTTGAGTCGACGTGTTAGCGGATTCATGCAGGAAAGATCCATGCCCGATCTCTAACACGTGTGTCTTGTTGCGTCAAACATGCAAGAACGATAAGGCGGGGTACAGGGTGTACCTTCTTGACAGTGGGCGTCGCGCAATGCTAAAAACGCTCCCCATGTAACCGCTTGCAGAAAGCGGTTTCAGCAAGGGGATTCCTTTTGGGTGGACAGAGCATCGAGCGGCGCGAAATCCTGCGCTACATCGGGATTGCCGCGGTAGCCGCTTCCTTCCCTGGATTCAGTCGATGGGCTTTCGCCTGTCCCGCGGGCCATGCCCAGGCGTCAACCCCTAAGCCTCCGTCGCCGCCATACAAGCCACTATTTTTCTCCGAGGATCAGTTCCGCATGGTCGAGCACCTCGCCGAAATGATCATTCCGGAGGATGACACGCCGGGAGCGAAACAGGCAGGCGTCGCCGAGTTCATCGATTTCATGGTCGCCAATCGGGTGCCGGTGAGCAACTCTCGCGACATTCGCTCCACCGACGATGCTATTGAAGCTGGGAATGAAGCGCAGAACAGATTTGTTGCTGGGTTGGATTGGATCAATGCTCGGAGTCAATCGCTCTTTAAGCACGATTTCATGCAGTGTGCGCCAGAAGAGCAGAACAGCTTGCTCGAAGAACTTGCGTACAAGGAAAAATTCAAGCCAACCACAGAATCCGGCCGCGAGTTTTTTCAGATGATACGTACCTACACCGTGGTCGGCTACTACACCACCGAAATTGGGCTGGAAACACTCGGGGACCCCGGCCTGCAGACAGCCTGGTCGCAGATGCCGGGATGTCCACATCCCGACGATCCGGAACACAAAAATCTCCGGGAACCCACGGCCGCTGGCCTTTCCAACAATTCTTAGTGAGGACTGTTTTTGACTGCAAAGACCTTTGACGCGATCGTGGTGGGAACGGGCGCCGGCGGCGCCACCGCGATGAAGATTTTGTGCGAAGCCGGGCTTCAGGTATGCGCCTTGAATTCAGGACCGCGCATCGACCCGGACAAAGATTACCGCGGGCATCGCCAGGTCTACGATTTGAAATTTCGGGGTTATGGCGACCCTTTGCGGCTTCAGGGGAAAGCCCACCAGGAACCCTACTCCGTTGAAGAATCTGAATACAGTGAAGGCAGAGATTTGTTCGAGCACGACGTTGCCTATTCCAATGGTCCGGGCACAGATTGGTACTGGAAGCGCTGCAAGGCTACCGGGGGAAAAGCAAATTTCTGGGGGCGCTCCTCCGCCCGCTTTGGCGATATCGATTTCAAGGCCGCAGACCTGGATGGCTTCGGCGAGAACTGGCCCGTCGACTACGCAGAAATTTCGCCGTGGTTTTCAAAGGCCGAGCGCTACATGGGCGTGGCCAGTACAGTCCAGAACCGGCCGAGCAACCCCGACGGCGACTATCTGCCGCCATTCCCATTTCGTTGCCTTGACTACATCATCCAAAAGGGCGCTGAGAAGATTGGCGTGCCTTACCTACCCGATCGCTGCGCACAACTGACGGTTCCTCATAACGGACACCCCGCCTGCCACTACTGCGGCAATTGCAGCCGTGGTTGCGACGTCGGATCGTTCTTTTCTCCGACATGGTTCACGATCCCGGAGGCAGAAGCTACCAAGAACCTAACGCTGCTGACCAATGCCCTCGTGCGCGAGGTGTTGGTTGACGAGAACGGCCAGGCAAATGGTGTTGCCTATGTTGACCGCGGAAGCCGGAAGGAAGTGGAAGTCCGCGCCAAAGTGGTTGTTCTCGCCGCATCGTGTGTCGAAACCGCGCACATCATGTTGAACTCAAAATCCAGGCATTGGCCGGCTGGAATCACCAATTCCAGCGGACAGTTGAGAAAGAACCTTTGCGACCACCTCTACGGCAACCCGGGTTATGGGTACCTGCCGCAACTGCTGGGTCAGCCGCCGCGGCCCGACAACATCGCCGACTCCACTATCTCTTGGATGCCGCGCTGGCAGAATCTCAAGAACTCTCGTGAGGAGAAGTTTATTCGCGGCTACTCCGTGTATATGGGAGGCGGCTGCGGTGGGTTCCCCGGACATTACGGGCAGCTTGAAGGGTTTGGCTCGAAGTTCAAGCGCGATATCAAGCGGTACTATCCGGCGACCGTCGGTGCGCTAATTCAGGCACCGTCACTGCCTAGCCCAACGAATTACATCGACATCGATCCGGAAAAGAAAGACATCTTTGGGATTCCCCAGCTCCGCTTCCATTTTCGCTGGGGAGACAACGAACTCTTGATGTGGGAACACAGCAAGCAAGTGATGATTGACTTGTTCAAATCCATGGGCGCGGAGTTCTGGGGCGCAGACGATGAGCCCAACCGTCCCGGAACCAGTCTGCACGAAACGGGCGTCTGCAGGTTCGGAAACGATCCCAAAAAGTTCGTTACGAACAAATGGGCACAGGCCCATGACGTTCCTAATCTCTACATTTGTGATGCAAGCATTTTTCCAAGTTGTACCGACAAAACGACCACGATGCCGATTGTCGCGTTCACGATGCGCACCTGCGATCACATGCTGGATAACTTCAAAAGAGGTGTCCACAAGCGCGCATAAGACGTCGGGCGGGGTCATGAAACGCTGTGGGATGGGGATCCAACAGCAGCATTGACAGGAGTCAGTATGCGAAACATAGCATGGACATTTGCGGCCTGCCTTTTTTGTGTCTGCAGTCTAACGGTTACACCGGTTCGGGCGCAGAGCAACAACGCCTCCATCACAGGAGAGATTACTGATCCGAACGGCGCGGTCATTCAGGGCGCGCAAATCACGCTGACCTCCAAGGACTCAAAGCAGACGTCCAACTATGTATCAGACGCGAACGGATATTATTCTTTCCGAAACGTTCTGCCCGGCACCTATCAACTCACCATCACGGCGCAGGGTTTCGGCCAATACACACAGGACGGCATCCTTGTCCGTGTCGGCTATCCCATTCGCCAGGACGTCCAACTCAAGCTCCAATCCACTACCCAGAGCGTAGACGTGTCGGCCGATGCTTCCGCTCTAAACTACGAGAACGCGGAACTTCGCGGCAGTATTGATCCGCAAGTAATCCAGGATGTTCCGCTGCTAGTTTCCGGCTCCATGCGTTCGGCCGCTAATTTCGCGTCCATTCTTCCTGGCGTGGTGCGTGGCAGCGGCGACGTCTCCGGGGCCCACGTCAACGGTGGTCAGTCTCAGACGGGCATCGCCATTCTGGACGGCATTGCTCTTTTCAACTCTTCGGGAACGCAGGGTCTGACGGGCGCCGTGAACGATTTCCCGCAGTCCCCGGATGTGATCAGCGAATTTCAGGTTCTAACGTCAAATTACGACGCGCAGTACGGAAGCGCGGGCGGAGTCACTATTGAGAACGTGAGGTCCGGAACCGACAGCTATCATGGCAGCGCATTTATATTCCATCGAGACACTGCGTTAAATGCTACCCAATGGGGCATAGCTGCGGCCGATAAAGCTCAGGACATCGAGAACGATTTTGGCGGAAATTTCGGCGGCCCGCTGAAACTGCCATTTTGGAAAGACCAGAACCATCGAACGTTCTTCTTTGCCAATTTTGAAGCTTTCAGGATTCGCGGCGCTCTGGTCCGACCCACTCTCTCGATTCCTTCTTTGGCGGAACGACAGGGCGATTTCAGCGATTGGGGTATCCCGATTTACGATCCCGCCACCCGCCAGCAATTCATGGGCTGCGACGGCACCACCCCCAACGTAATTTGTGCCAACGATCCTCGCCTGCAGAATTCGCTTGCCAAGCAATGGTTCCAGTATCTTCCAAATCCCACGTCTCCCGGTGCCCAGAATAACTATCTGGCCCCCGCGCAACCGGCATTCCTAGGCACGGATGCGTACAGTGTGATGGAGAAAGTGGATCAATTCCTTGGCTCGAAAGATCACATTTCCGAAATGTTCTATTACAAATACCTGCCGCCGACTACGTTTACGAGTCTTCCGGAAACGATCAGTGACACGGGTACAACGTTTAAGCGAACGTCGGTCTTACGGGTGAACTGGGATCACACTTTCAACCCCAACACCGTCAACCACTTGGCTTTCGGTTTTCAGGATGACAAGGCTTACGGTGGAGGTATCGACGGAAAGTTCGCCGACAAACTCCCTCAGATCCCTGGAGTGGCGAGCCACGAATACCCACCGGCCATACGCTTCAACGGTGAGTTTGAGGGATTCGGTACGGGAGCGGGTGATCCCAATATCCAGCCATGGCTCGCGCCCGCCTGGATTGTCAATGACGCAGTCTCGATGACGCGAGGCAAGCACACAATCTCCTTCGGCGGTGAAGTACGAATTGCGCAGAACTCCGCCATTTTTCTCGGGGGCCAATCGGGAAGCTTTGATTTCGCGCGCGGAGAAACCGGTATCATTGATGCCTCGGGCAATCTGGTGGGAGGCAGCCCCATCGCCAGTTTCCTGCTAGAGCAAGTGGACAACTCCCAAACGACGTTTTACACCACCACCAAGGTCGACGGGCGCACCAACGGGTTCATGCTGTTTGTGGGCGACACGTGGCGGCTTACACCCAAACTGACGATTTCACCGGGCCTTCACTATGAGATCGACCCGGCACCGTACGAGGCGCATGATCATTTCTCCTATTTCGATCCGAACCTTCCCAACCCTGGGGCAGGCAATCTGCCCGGAGCGGTAGCCTTCGCTGGAAGCGGTGCAGGACGCTCCGGCAGACGAACCCCGGAGGACACGTGGTATGGGGGGATCGCCCCCCGCATCGGCGTGGCATACGCTATTACCGCCAAGACCGTGATCCGATCCGGATATGGAATCTTCTACGACAATGCCAACATGCCCGGTTGGGCAAGTGGAATTTCACAGGATGGTTACAATGCCACCGCGTCGTTCGGCAGTTCACAAGGAGGTACTCAAGCGGCATTTATTTTGAGTAACGGATTCCCCTCCAACCATCCCGTTCCACCCAATTTGGTTCCTACTTTCGACAATGGAGTGAATACTCCTAACTATCGCCCTCGCACCGCCAATCGGCTTCCCTACACGCAACAGTGGAACCTGACGGTGGAGCACCAATTCACCGGTCGCGACTATGTCTCCGCCTCCTATGTAGGAACCAAGGGCACGCGCTTGTTGTCGCACATTGATCCGCTCAACGTCGTCAACCCAAGTTTTCTCTCTATGGGCGCAAAATTGAACGATGAGTTTCAGCCAGGTGATACCCAGGTGGACGGCGTGCCGCTACCATTTCCGAATTTCGTAGGGACTATGACCGGATGTGCGCCGACGGTGGCGCAGGCATTATTACCGTTCCCTCAGTATTGCAACAACATCTCAGGCCTCAACGAGAACCAGGGCAGTTCGACCTACCATGCATTTCAGTTGAAAGCAGAGCACCGTTTCAGTAACGGCTTGTGGGCGTTGCTAAGCTATACCAATTCGAAGCTGATCACGAATGCGGACAACACCGAAAACATTTTTAATCCCACTTACTTTTCGCCCTTCGAGCGCCAGCGCAATCGGTCCCTCGCCATCGAAGACGTTCCCCAGGCGCTCAACATAGCGTCAAGCTACGAACTTCCATTCGGGCGCGGCAAACGCTGGCTGAACCAGGGCGTTCTGAACGCCATCTTTGGGAGCTGGGCCCTCAACGGAGTGTTCCGCGCACAATCCGGAATTCCGTTTCAGATTTCTTCTTCTTTCTGCAATGTGCCGGTCCCACTCAACAACTTTTGCGCGCCTGCATTGCTGAATGGTGCCCATCCGTTCGCGCAGTCTCCAACCCACTTCGATCGAAACCAAGCTGTGCTGAATGTGGCCTCGTTTGAGCCCGCCAGCAGCTTCAACTTTTACACGGGCAGTGGACCACGCGTTCAGAATTTCCGGCAGCCGGGCTATAGCGACTTCGATATTGGACTGCAAAAAACGATTCACATCACCGAGCGAATCAAATTTCAGTTGCGTGGCGATGCGTTCAACATCTTCAATCAGCACCACTTCAATAACGTCGGCACGTTCTTACTGTCTGGCGGAACAGGCGGGAGCGCGTTCAACACTGATGTGGCCAGTCCTTTTGATCCGAACGGCCCGAGTGGTTTTGGCACGTGGAACGGAGTGGTCACTACCCCGAGGAATATCCAGGTCTCGGGTCGTATTTCTTTCTGAGGGACAGCACAGTAATCGCCTAGATGGCAACAAATCGTTCCCGGGTGACGGCAGCAGGGAAGTTGGGAGAGTAGTTTGGCGGTACAACAGACCTGCCTGCACACAGCTCCAACGAATGCTTGCGCCTGCGATTAATTTCAGTTCCCGGTGAAGAACTCCGCCATATCAGGGGCCGACGCCGCAAGGCCCGGAAACGAACCCACTCCCGACGCCTGCAATACCAGGCGTAATGTGCTCTGGTGCTGGTACTCGGTCTGCGATTGGTATTTCAGTTTCGACTTCGAACTGATGATCACGGTAGCAACGTGTCCTCCGCCGTGTTCGACGTCGGTGTCCTCGCTCTCATCAAAGGTGATGATGAGAAGCCCGTCATTCTGGAATGTCTGACTCGCAATCAACGGCGCGATGTTGGATTGGAGCCACGAATCTGCGGCGGCCAGCGTGCCATCGTGTGCGTCATTGTTCACGTCCGGTGCAATAAACCAATACTGCGGCAACGCATTGTTGGCCAAGTCGCTGGCGAACTGCGAAAACGGCACGATGTTGGCGGCTTGAGATGGGTCCTGCTGCACATCTGACAGATACGAGAACGGATTATGCCGTCGAAGGTACGGTAGGGCATCGCCGCCGAGATATCCGGCCGACGGAATCGCTTCTTCGTATGCCTTCCAGGTTTTCCCCGCCTTCGTGAGTTCGCGGACAACGTTGTCGTCACTAATGGTGCCCGAGAAGTTGTCGTCAAAGCTCTCCGTCAATCCTGTCGTTAGCACCAGGTAGTTCGGCATCGAAGGATG
>Ga0126369_10003238_pt1 | contig 11749 bp, 11 predicted proteins | sample PanSoiMetaPlot_1_FD_109646 | JGI IMG/M metagenome (GOLD analysis project Ga0126369, IMG submission 109646) | Tropical forest soil microbial communities from Panama - MetaG Plot_1 | ecosystem: Environmental > Terrestrial > Soil > Tropical forest > Bulk soil | place: Panama | collected 2016-02-17 | reverse complement strand
CGAGCACGACCGTGTGCCGCATTCCCGTGCGGGCGACGGCGACGGAGCTGCCAGCGCTGCCCAGGATGGAGCCGACGGCGTACGCGGTCGAGGCCCACGCGTAGATCGCGAGCCCGCCGATCTCCACGATCGCAGAGGGCAAGACCGTCGCGGTGATGAACGTGCTGAACGCGGGCGCGAGAATACTCAGGACCACGACCATCGCGGAGAAGACGTGAGGCGGCCGGCGCAGCGCCGCCCAGGAGCCGGGTTGCACGGCCGAGAGATACCGCTAGGCTGCCCCTCTGTCAACGCGCAGGTCGCTGACGAAGAGCTGCTCGGCGGCGGGATCGCGTCAGCGGAAGATGCCGCGGAACCAGTTCGCGACGTCGCGGATGATCGGGGAGTCGGCGAGCGAATCGCATCCCGCCGGCTCGCTGCCCTGGCGGAAGGCCTCGTTGATTCCTTCCTCACCGCTACAGGTCCGGCGGCCTGTCGCCGAATCGACCGATGCCATGACGATACCAGCGGGCGGTGTGAAGGGCGGCGGCGGCGTCCAGCGGATCGCCCTCACCATGACGTCGGCCCAGATCGGTAACGCGACGTCCGCGCCGGTCAGCCCGATCGAGCGCGCGTCGTCGGCGCCGACCCAGACGCCGACGACGAGGTTCGGCGTGTAGCCGATGAACCACGCGTCGCGCAGGCCGTCGGTGGTGCCGGTCTTTCCGGCGGTGTTCTCCTGCAGCCCCCAGCGGGCACTCGCGCCGGCCGTGCCGCGGCGCATGACACCGCGCAGGACATGGGTGACGATGAACGCCGACTCGGGCGAGACGACGCGCGCGGGGTCCGGCAACGGCTTGAGCGCGACGGCGCCGGCGGAGCTCAAGGTCGTCGGCCACACCCGCGTGCCGCCGTTCGCGATCGTCGCGAACGCGCTGGTCATCTCGAGCAGCGTGACCTCCGAGGTCCCGAGCGCGAGCGAGGGCACGGCGGCGAGTGAGCTCGTGATGCCGGCGGCGTGCGCCACGCGACTCACGTAGCCGAGCCCAACGCCCTGCGCGACCACCGCGGCCGGCACGTTCAGCGAGTCCTCGAGGGCGCGGCGGATCGTCACCGGCCCGTGGAACTGCCCGTCGATATTGTGCGGGGCCCACGTGCCGCCCTGCGCCGGGATCGCGATCGGCTCGTCGTCGACCAGGGTTGCGGGCGTGATCTCGCGGGCGCGTCCCTCGAACGCGGCCAGGTAGACGAGCGGCTTGAAGAGCGAGCCCGGCTGGCGCCGTGCCCGCGTCGCCCGGTTGAACTCGCTCTGCCCGAAGCGCCGGCCGCCGACGAGCGCTCGGATCTGCCCCGACACCGGCTCGATCGCGACCACGGCCGCCTGCAGCGTGTTGGCCGGCAGATGCCGGGCGCGCTCGATCTGCGCCAGGCGGTCGCGCACGGCCGCCTCCGCGGTCTCCTGCACGCGGCGGTCGAGGCTCGTCACGAGATGCACGCCGCCGAGCGCGGCGCCGCCGCGCTGCGCGACCTCGCCCCGCATGAGCTCCATGAACCACGGCGCGGTCGCGGTGGCCCTCTGCGACGGCCGCGTCGGCCGCGCCATCGCCGCTCGGGCTTCGCTCTCGCTGGCCGCGCCGTCCTTGACCATCGCCTCGAGCACGCGATCGCGCCGGCTCCGCAGGAGCTCCGGCGACTCGACGAAGATGCGGTTGGGTGAGCGGATCGCCGCCGCCAGCAGCGCGACCTCGTCGAGCCGGAGCGCCTCGAGGCTCTTGCCGAACAAGTGGCGCGCGCCGGCGCCGACGCCCTGGATGGCGGCGCCGCGCTCCTGGCCGAGATACACCGTGTTGAGATAGGCCTCGAGGATCTGCGCCTTCGAGTAGCGCACCTCGAGCACGAGGGCGATCGCGATCTCGCGCGCCTTGCGCCACCAGGTGCGCTCGCGACTGAGGAAGAGCCCGCGTGCGAGCTGCTGCGTGATCGTGCTGGCTCCGCGCACGACGCTTGCCTCGCGGGCGTTCGTGAAGGCGGCCCGCGCGACCGCCAGGAGGTCCACGCCGTGGTGGCGCATGAACCGGCGGTCTTCGGCCGCGATCACGGCGGCGGAGACGGCGGGCGGGATGCGCTCGAGCGGCAGCCATATCTGGACGCGCCCCGACGCCGACTCGAACGACGTGATCTCTCGGCCGTCGATGTCCAGGTAGACGACCGGCGGCACCCCGGCCCGCGGCAGGGTGAGGGTCCACCAACCCCACGCCAGCACGAGCGCGCAGAGGAGCGGCGCGGCCAGCAGGGCAAGGCCGACGAGTGTGCGCGGTCGCTTCACGCGATCAGCGTCCCGATTGGGTCACGACGGCTCGAAGGATACTCCTCGCGAGCGTCTGCGCCAGTACCGCGGCCACGGCCACCGCCGTTCGAGAGCCCAGATTGAGACTCGCCGCTCTCACCGTCGTCGGCGCCACCCGGTCGGGATTGTCGGCGATGCGCTCGACGGCCTGGCCCAGCTGACGCGCTTTACGAGCGAGCAAGGAGCCGCGCTCCATCAGCGCGCTGCGGCGTCGCGACTGCACGCGTGCCAGCGCGATCGGTGTGGCCACCGCGACGACGACCACCAGCACGCCGGCGGCGATGGCGCGGCCGTGCAGCCGCAATTGCCGCCGCCAGTCCGTCGCATTGTGGCGGCGCCGATCGAGCTCCATCACCAGCGTATCGAGCCGGCGCCGCACGTCGGTGATCTCGTCGCCGAGCTCGCGCACCCTTACACTCGAGCCGTTGCCTTCGACTACGCGAGTCGTTCCTTGGCCCATTGCATGTCCTCCTTCACGGTCTTTCGTGTCACGGCGAGGGGCGTGCTGACGCGCCGCTGCCAGCCGATGAGTCCGAGCACCACGGCGATCAGCACCAGCGCCGCGGTGACGACGAGGGCCGCCAGCCAGCCGGGCATCACCGCGGTGAGCGCGAAGACCGCGGCGACCAGCAGCATGTTGACGGCGAAGACGGCCACGACCCCTGCGGCGACCAGCAGCTTGACCATGCCGAGCTCGGCCTTCACGTCGGCCCGGAGCTCCGCGCGGGCGAGCTCGACTTCTTTGGTGACCAGCAGGGATACCGTCTCGAGCAGCTGCGACAGCAGCTGACGTGTCGACAGCGATTGAGTGGCCGGATCGATCGGAATCGGCGGAGTCAGTGATGCCATGAAACTCTCCTTCGGAAGCGTCACGTCCAGGATCTGTTGGTTGCCCTCCAGGGCGCGGCCGAGCTGAAGCAGCTCGCGGTACACGACCTGCCAGTCGTCGAACGACAGGGGCCGCTGCGCGATTTCTGCGGCGATCTCGTCGTGGCGGGATCGCAATGGTACGGCGTGTTCGTGCGCCCGCGGGTTCAGTCGATACACCGTCCAGACCCGCTGAATCTGGCGCTCGATCTCCTGCCCGTCGCGTGACGCCGTCTGGAACATGTCGGGTTGACCGGTGAATGCCTCGACCACCAGCGCGTGAGCCCGCGCCGCCACGTCGGCCGATGCGCGGAGCATCAGCGCGTTCGGGTATAGCACGGCTTCGAGGTCCGCGCTGTCGAAGTATGCGGACTGGTCGGCGACACACCCGGTGAAGGCTTGTCGTGCCAGATGTTGCAGGATCTGCGAGGGCAGCGCCGCCCACCAGGGCGGCTCGATCCGCCTCACGGTGAATTCGTGCCGGCGCAGAGAGCTCAGCACCAGGTCGGCCGCGATCGGATAGGACTCGGGTGTCGTCACCAGCGGAACATAGGTGTCGCGGCGGCCGTGCAGGGCCGACGCGACGCGCAGCATCGGCACCGTGACCAGCAGGACCAGGAACGCCAGCGCCAGGCCGATGGTGATCGGGAATCCGCGCAGGATGCTTCGGGCATATCCGTCGCGGGTCCCGCTCGGTGACTGGGCGGCGACGGTGATGCCGACCGCGACCGGCACGAGCACGGCCACGCCGAGCCAGAGCGTGCGGACCAGGTTCGGCGGAACCGAGCTGGCCAGCGGCACGAACGTGAAGAAGAAGGTCGCGGCCTTGGGTGCCAGCACACCGATGAGCAGAATCGGCCACGCGGCCGCCGCTGCCATCATGCCCCACAGGAACAGCTGGCGGCGGCCGCTCACGCGGCCGAAGAGACTGACGACCGCCCAGTCCAGCAGCGACGAGAGGATCTTGCCGAACGTCCGCGTGATGAAGCTGACGATTGCCTGGAGCAGCGCCATCGCGATCGCTCAGCGGGCACTCTTCCGGCGCGGGCCACCACCGTTACGCCGGCGGGCCCCCGCGGTCTTCAGCCGTGGCAGGATCTCGTGTTCGTAGAACTGGAAAAAGCTCTTCTGGTCCCGGCCGATCTGGTGGACGCAGACGTGGTCGTAGCCGGCGTCGGCGTATTTGCGGATCGCGGCGAGGTGCTTCGCGGGATCCGGGCCGCAGGTGACCGACTCCGAGACGTCGTCCTCACGGACGAGCTTTGCCACCGCGTCGAAGTGCGCCGGCAGCGGGAGCTCCCACGAGAGACTCGACTCCATCCCCGCGGTGGGCCACTGCTCGAGCGCGGTGCGCCGGGCGGTTTCCTCGTCCTTGGCCCAGCACACGGTGAGCTCGCCGTAGCGCGGCTTGCCCGATCCGCCCGCCTTGTCGAAGGCGGTGAGCAGCGTGCGTTCAGGCTCGGTCCCGATCATGCCGTCCCCGAGCCGCCCGGCCTGCTCCGCGCCGCGGGTGCCGCCGACCGCGGCGAGCAACGCCGGCGGCGAGTCGGGCAACGTGTACAGGCGCGCATTCTCGACCGTGAAGTACCGGCCGTGATGGCTGTGGTTACCGCCCTGCCAGAGCAGACGGATCACCTCGATCGCCTCGGTGAGGCGCTCCTGGCGGACTTCGGTCTCGGGCCAGCGGCCGCCGAGGATGTGCTCGTTCAGGTTCTCGCCGGTCCCGACGCCGAGAAAGAACCGCCCCGGCATCAGCGCCGCCGTCGTGGCGGCCGCCTGGGCCACGATGGCCGGATGGATTCGCACCGTCGGACACGTGACGGCGGTGCCGACGACGAGCCGCCGCGTGGCCTGGGCGATGGCGCCGAGCACGCTCCAGACGAACGGGCTCTGACCTTGCCGATCGGTCCACGGATGGTAGTGATCCGAGATCAGCGCGAACTCGAAGCCGCTGTCCTCCGCCATCTGGGCGTAACGGACCAGATCGGCCGGTGATTGCTCTTCGCTCGAAAGCTTGTAGCCAAGCGACAATGTCATGAGGCTCCTCGCGACGACGTCACGAGGTCGGCGCCGTCTCCCGAGATGTTTCCGTCGTGCGTCGAGGCGCTCCGGGGTGGCGCCGGCATCAATCGCATCAGATCGCTTCGCGCCTGAACCAACGTCGTCACCACGTCGTCGGCTCCCGCGGCGCAGAGGTCGGCCCGCAGCCTGGGCGAGGCATGAAGCCCCCAGCACCCGACGATGATCGGGATCTCCGGACATGCCGAGCGGAGCCGTTTCACGAGGTGGCGGGCCCGCCCGCTTTCCTCCACCGAGCTCACGAAGATCGCCGCGGGGCTCATCGCCGTGACGGCGGCGATCGTCTCCGCGACGAGCGCTCCGGCCGGGACGCTCTCGATGAGATAGCCATCCGCGTCGAGCACGCGGTCCAAGGTCGCGAGCACCACCAGGTCGGCTTCGTCGCGAACCGGGCAGCCCGCCACGATGAGGCGCTCCGGCGCCTCGCGCTCCGGTGAATCTGATGGATCGGCTAGCGAGCCCGACACAATCTCCCGATCCAGCACCGCACGCGTGGTCTCGATCACGTGGGCGTACTCGGCGGCCGGCAGCTGCCCGAGCTCGTGGTCGCGTCGAGCGCGCGCGAGGGTCGGCACCAGGATGGAATCGTGCGCGTCCAGGTCGGAGCCGGCCTTCACCGCCTCGCGCACGAGCTCGGTGGCCTCCTGGTCGTCACCCGCCAGCACCCGTTGATAAAAGATGACGTGGGGCAAGAGCCCGGGATCGTCGTCGACCATGATCCCGATGAACTCGAGGCCCGGGACGGTGTGCGAGAACACCACCAGCCACACGGTCAACGGGATCGCGAGCGCGAGCCCGACCGGTCCCCAGAGCCACGTCCAGAACGCCGCCGCGATCAGGAGCGCGATCGACGACACGCCGGCGCTGCGGGCGAAGAGCATCGGCTCGAGCACGAACGCGATGAGCGGCTCCGTGACGGCGAAGAGCGCGACGATGAGGAGCGGTTTGGTCCAGCCGTCGAAGACCGCCAGGCTCATGACCACGGGAATCGACGCCGCCGCCCAGGCGCCGGCGTACGGAATGAAGCGCAGCAACGCCGCGCAGACGCCCCAGGTCAGCGCGAACGGAAGCCCCAGGATGAACAAGCCGACGGCGATCGTGACCCCGAAGCTCGCGTTGAGCGCCGTCTGCGTGAGGAGATAACGGCTGATGCGCTCGCTGGCCTCGTCGAGGGCTCGGGTCGTCTCGGCCAGCCGGTGAGAGCCGAAGAGCCGGACGATGCGCGCGCGCAGCTCGCGCTGCTGGATGAGCATGAACGCGACCAGCACGACGACGAAGACCGCGCCGCCGATCGCCTCGACGAGTTTCGAGAGCTGCCAGATCGGACTGGGGCCGGCGACGATCACCGGCAGCGGCCTCGTCTCAGAGGGACGGGTGCGCTCGATCTGCGCCATCACGTCGTGCGCGGTCTCCTCGACCTTTTGCAGCGTGCCGCCGCGCCCCATCCGCTGGACGTCGGCGATCTTGCGCGTGAGCGTCGCGCGAAACTTTGGCAGGTCATCGGTCAGGGTGGTGAGCTGGCTGACGAGCCCCCAGCCGAGCCCCGCCACTAACAGAATCGTCAGGAGCAGGACGACAACGACCGCCGCCACCCGGTGCAGCCCGGTCCGGCGTAGCAAGGCGACGACGGGGCTCAGGAGGAACGTGACCAGCAGCGCCGCCGCGATCGGCATGAAGACGATGCGGGCCCAGTAGAGGCACGCAATCGCCAAAATGAGGGCGCCCAGGACGGTCAGTCGCGACGTCGTCCCGGGCGCGTCAATCGACCTGAAGTGACGCACGCGCGCTCGAACGCGGCTACTGCGCCCGGACTGTGAGGTTGTTCACGACGCCGCTGACGTGCTTCACGCTGCGCGCGACCTGTTCGGCTCGGCTACGCATCTCGGTGTTGTCGACCGTACCGGTGAGATAGACCGTGCGTCGGTCGGTCTCCACGCCGATCTTGGTCAGAGTCGAGACCTTCTCGGCCGCCAGCTTGGCCTTGACCTCGCTGGTGATCGTCGAGTCGTCGACGTTCTCGCCCACGGTCTTGCCCGTCGTGGACGTGCAGGCCGCGAGCGCAACCGAGAACAGCGTGACGAGGGTGAGCTTCGTGAGGGATCTGAGTGCACGCATGGATGTCGTCCTCCTTCGTTGGTGGCGCATTGGTGGCGCGATATATCCACGCGGCAAACCGTGTGCCAGCGACAGAACAGCGTGCGGTCGAGGACGGCAAGCGGTCGCGGGCGCGAAGACATGGAAAGACCAGGAGTGAAAGACGCGGTGGCGCTCGAGAAGGGAACGCGCCTCGGTGAATCCCACGAGGTTGCCCCAACCCTACTCGGTAATTCTTGCTGCCGGCGAGCGGCGGCGCGACCGCGGCGGCCTTCGAGTGGCCGCCGGATCGCCACCGTTGCGAGGCCTAACGCCCTTTGGCGTGGCCCTTGGACTTGTGCTGCTTCATGACCGTGCGCGCCGCGACTTCCTTGGCGCGCCGGCCGTAGCGACCCGACTTGCGGGCGGATTGTTTGATGTGCTCGTACTGGCGGCGCTCTTTCGAGCTCACGCCACGCAGACGTCGTCCTCTCGGCATTGACCCTCCTCCGCGATGTGAAAACGCTCGTCGACCAAATGCTAGGACGGACGGATCGCGTCCTGAGCCGACTGGGACGCCGCGCGCGCCTGCTCCTTCGTGGTGTCCAGCACGTCCTCGGCTTTCTTGCCGACCGTGCGGATCATGTCGGCCGCGCTCCGGCGAACGCCGATGGTCCGGCTTTCGGCATACTCACGCATTTCCTCGCCCCAGTACCAGACGGCGAGCCCTCCGACGAGCATCCCCAAAACGAATCGAAACATCGCCGTCCTCCTTTCTCGTTGAGACGCCTCCCAAGGAAGTGCCGAGATTCGCAAGAGCAAGAGAAGTGCCACGGCGACACCGCGTGGTCCCGTGGAAATCGTGTGGACGACCGTGGATATCCGGGGCGAGCGAGCATTCTTACTCGGTAAGTCTTACTCGCTGGTCACTTCTCGGCGCGGCTCTCGTTGCCGCCGCCGAGACGAGCGACCTCCTGGTCGAATCCCGGGAGGATCGCCTTGAAGAAGGCGTTCTCCACCAGCCGGACGAGCGCCGGGATGGTGCCGACCTTCGGGTTGTCGATTCGCCCGATCACCTCGGCCTTGGTGGCGACCTCCTCGCGCGATCGATTCTTGAGGATCTTGGCGACGCCGCTCACGAGATGCTCGTACATCTTCTTGGACATCGGCTTCGACCTGTCCTTCTCCTTGTCGTAGATTTGGAGGTCCTTGAACAGCGGCTTGATGTAGCCCGTGACGGCGCCTTCCTTCGCGTTGAGCTGGGAATAAAGAAAGAAACGTCCGGCCGACGAGTCGAACCGTCCGTACGCGCGGAAGAGATCGTTGAGCCGGGTGACGTCGACCTCCTCGATCCGCACGCCGACGTCGAAGCTCGGGCCGGCCTTGTCCGCCCTGAAGGTCGCCTCGGCGGTGGCGCCGCCGCTTCCCATGAACGATCCCTTGACCTTCGCGCCGGCCGTACCCTCGATCTGCTGGTTGCTGAGATTCGTCAGGGTCCCGTCGGCGTCAGTGAGGAAGATGCGGTAGGACGGGTTTTTCGTCTTGTCGACGTAGCCGACCGTACTCTTCGTCACGCGGAGCTCGTTGATCCGCAAGAGCAGGCCCGGCGCGTTGCTCGCCTCCTTGGCCGCCTCCGCCGTCTTCTGGCGCGTCTCCCGCTCGGCCCCGGCGGTCGGCGCCGTGTGCACGTAGTCGACGTGGATGCCATCGATGGCCGCGCGCGACAGCAGGACCGTTTTCGCGTCCTGAGCGTATTGAAGGTGACCGGCGGCCGAAAGCACGCCCCTGTCGACCGAAAGGTTGTAGCGGTTGGTGATCGGCTTGAAGTAGTCGAGCCCGATGTTGGTCAGCTCGACGTCGCCGCGGAAGGTCGGGTTCGGCTCCGCGAGGAAATCGGCCTGGCCGTCCGCGGAGACGCGACCCGAGTCGAACACCGCGGCCGAGAAGCGTATGTCGGACGGATACGGCCGATCGGCCCGACGGTTGCGGATGTTGGTGGCCACGAGGTCGAGGTTCTGGACGCGCAACGGCTTGAACGGGCCGTTGTCGACGTACGTGATGTCGCCGCCGCGAATCTCGAAGTGGTTGATCAGGAGCGGGTAGATCGCCTGCAGCGCGTCCTGCCAGCCGCGGTCCTTCACCGGGGTCGGATCATTGATCTCCTTCCGAGCCTGCGGCAGGTTGAGGTAGACGGTGGGCTGTTCGAGCTCGATGTCGCCGACGAGGCGGCCGGACAGGAGCGCCCGCCAGTGCACGCTGGCACTCAGGTGCGCGACGCGCACCATCGGTGGGTCCGGATGCGCGTCCTGTGTGATCACGACGTCGTAGAGATCGAGCGAGTAGCCCAGGGGATGCAGGTCCAGCTTGCCGATGCGCGCGGTGTAGCCCTTGAGCGCGCTATTCATCTTCGTCTCGGTGTAGCGACGCAGCGGCTCGTCGGTCAGAAACGCAATCGTGTAAACGAGGATCAGGAGGATCGCGATCGGGACGCCGATCGCAATCCAGTGACGCCGGGCTCCGCGCAGCCCAGCGTGCGAGACGGTCGAGAGCCAGGACCGGGTGTACACACTCGCCTCCGCTTCGATCGATCCGTGGCAGCAAGACACGTGCCCCTGGGCGCCGTGGAAAAAACACGAGACGCGACGATCCTTCCGCGTAAGAGTTACTCGCCACCCGGCGCCGGTGAGTCGGGGCGGCGTCGGTGAGATCACGCAACATCGCGTGACGATGCAGTTCTCCGATCGAGTCGGCGATGATGCCGGGTTCGGCATGGCCTTTGCCTGAGTGCGTTTGCATGTGCATGGTCCGGCCTTCCAGAGCTGCCGCACACGCGAAGGTTGGCGCGGACCTCGAGCGACTCCGCTGACGTCTCGACCGCGAGCGGAAACACCGCGTCCGGCCGTCGCGACGCCGGGCGCATTACATAGAGAGCTGGGGACCCGGTCCCCGGGCCGGGTCTCCAGCTCGACGTACGAAGGCCCACGGCGTTACCACAGGACGAACAAGGGGGTAGAAGCGTGCAAGCGATGCGAATCCTCGCGATCGTGCTGATCGTCGTCGGTCTGGTCGCTCTCGCTTACGAGGGCATCACCTACACCAAGCGCGAGAAAGTTCTCGAGGTTGGTCCGATCACGGCCAGCAAGGAAACGAAAAAGACCATCCCGCTTCCACCGATCCTCGGTGGCGCGGCGCTCGTCTGTGGCGTGGTCTTGCTGATCGCCGCGGCCCGCCCCTGAGGGCGTCCGCGGCGTCCTTCCAGCGGTTCCTTCAGGCGATCCGGCGTGTCGCGGTCGACGACTGCGACCGAGGGGCTTCCTTGGGCGGCGTCACGCCCATATTGTGCACGTAGACCAGCTCGCCGCCGAGCCAGCCGCCCACGATCAGCGCAACCAGCCCGAAGATCGAGAACGCGGCCGGGAGAAACCCAACGGTCGCGATCCAGCGCAACCAGAAGCTCACGCCGAAGAGCACGAGCCCGATGACATTGGCCACCAGGTGTATGACGCCGACGCGCCTCACCCGCGAATCGGTGATCGAGAGGAAGTCGATGAATCCGGGCACCGCCGCTAAGATCGTACTGACGATTCCACCGCCGAGCGTGTAGAACGCGACGTCCTTCCACACCGTGGCGCCCCAGCCGAACTGGAAGATCAGGTCGGCGACGACGGAGAACACCCAGAGGCCGATGGGAAACGCCACGAGTATCGGATGGATCGGGTGCCGGGCAATGCTGGCTGGTGTCGACATGCGGGACTCCTTTCGTCGAGGAGCGACACCCGCGTGCCGTGCAAGGAATTTGCCAGACAAAATCGACCACGCCCGTCGGCGGCTCGGCCGATCGGTCGCCGCGCCGCCGAGTCATTTTTGCCGGTAAGAATGACGCGGATTCCCGGTCTCAGCCGAGCCAGACGCGCACGTGGTGAGTCGCGGCGTCGTCGGCGAGAGGTATCGAGGCTTGCCCGCCCGGCGCGGCCACGCCGTCGACCTCGATTCGCGACACCCCGCGGTTGACGCCGTGTGGATTCTCGACCTGCACTTCGTAGCGGGCCGCGTGATAGCGGAACGTGATCGAGAAGCCCGGCCAGGTGCGCGGGATGCACGGGTCGATGAAGAGCGACGCCCCGCGGAGGCGGAACCCGAGGAGCCACTCCATGCCCGCCCGGTACATCCAGCCCGCCGAGCCCGTGTACCATGTCCAGCCGCCTCGCCCTGAATGAGGCGCCTCGGCGTACACGTCGCCGGCGACGACGTAGGGCTCGACCCGGTAGCGATAAAGCCCGGCGCGCGTGCTCGTGTGGTTGATGGGGTTCAGCAGCGCGAACAGCTCACCCGCCCGGTCGCCGTCGCCCATCGCGGCGAACGCCATGATGGCCCAGATGGCGGCGTGCGTGTACTGACCGCCGT
>Ga0126369_10003237_pt1 | contig 11751 bp, 10 predicted proteins | sample PanSoiMetaPlot_1_FD_109646 | JGI IMG/M metagenome (GOLD analysis project Ga0126369, IMG submission 109646) | Tropical forest soil microbial communities from Panama - MetaG Plot_1 | ecosystem: Environmental > Terrestrial > Soil > Tropical forest > Bulk soil | place: Panama | collected 2016-02-17 | reverse complement strand
TCCGTCGACAGCCGACGTCGTGAAACTGACGCCTTGATCGGTGGCTGGCCCGCGCTGAATAAGATTGATGTTAAGGTTCGCCAGCGGACGACCTTCGATGTCAGACACGATGCCGGTCACACGTGCGATACGCACCGGCGTCATCTGAATGTCCGTGCCTTGAACCGTCTCACCGATCCCGACCTTGACCCGCTGCGCCTGCGAGACATCCGCTGTTCCAGGAAAGAAGCTTGGCGCAAATCCTGATGGCGGAGTTTCGACATTCCCGCCGGGGAATCGCATCGTCGCCGACACGTAGTACTCCCCGGGCTGGAGTCCGTAGATGCGGAACTCGCCGATGTCGTTGGTGGTTGCCGATCCGGTCTGCGAAATCAGCTGTCGCCGCCCCTCGGCGTAGCGGGGCCGCAGCGCGTTGACGGTGACGTTGACCACCGCCTCACCTTGTTCGTCAAAGACACGACCCGCGATGACGCCGCCGCGTGGCAACGCAAAGTCGATTCGATCCGCCACTTGCACCGCAGTCAGGACGAGCGGGCGGCCGGGCTCCGACGGACGCGTTTGTCCGTATGTCAGCCGGATGAATGTCTCTTTGGAGGCAGATACAGTGTACCGGCCGCCGGGCAGGCTTTTGAATTCGTACCGACCATCGTCATCGGTGATCGCCGAGCGGTTTCGGCCCAGTTCTGAAGCCGCTATCGTGACCGTGGCCCACCGAATGGGTTTTCCCGTACCGGCTGACGTCACACGGCCGCGGATGACAGCTGATCCTGTCAGGCGTGGCTCGTCTCTCGGGGGCGAGCCGTCCAGCCTCGATCCCGGCGCGACTTGTGCGTCTGTCGCTGTCGTGAGCAACAGACAAACTGCGGCGACGAGTAATCGCACAGCACTGCGATTCTACCGCCGCTCTGTTCTTCGCAGAGAACGGGTTATAGCGTCGCCTTCGACGGGACATCACGCGCCGTCTTTGAACAGGCTGTGAAGCGCCACGCCAAACGCACCCGCAAGCCGCGACAAATGACGTAGCGACGGATTTCGTTTGCCGTGTTCGATACCCCAGAGGTAGGTGCGGTGCATGCCAGCCTGAGCGGCAAGGCGGTCTTGCGACCACCCGCTGGCGGTTCGGAGATCGCGAACGCGCTTGCCGAGTGTCTTCGCGGTTGGATTTGGACGCCGTGGCACAAGACACATCACATCAAATCGCGGCGGCGCTCGTCTGTCGCCCGTCGACAAACGGCCCTCGTCTCACTAAGATTCCGTTGCACCGTTGAGTCCACGACAGCACCCACGCCTCCTGCCGCTCGTGTTCGTCACAGTCATCGTGGCGTCGTGGGCGGTCTACTCGCAGACGGCCCGACCGCCGCGTCCCGTCCAGGCGGAGCGCGTGAAAGACGGCCTCTACATGATCACCGGCGAGGGCGGGAACGTCGCCATGCGCGTGACGACGGAAGGCGTCGTGCTCGTCGACGACATGTTCTATCGCAACCACGACGGGATTCTCGCGCAGGTGAAGACGCTTACGAGCCAGCCGCTGCGCTACGTGATCAACACGCACCAGCACGACGACCACGCCGGCGGCGACGCGTTGATGCTGCCGATTGCCGAGGTGATTGCGCACAAGAACGTGCGGGCGAATCTGGTCGCCCACCGGACTCCGTATTTCGAGGACACGCCGGGGACGCCGATTGGGTTGCCGCGGATCACGTTCTCGAACGAGACGTCCGTGTTTCTCGGAGGCGTCGAAGTGCGCGCGCTCTGGTTTGGGCGCGGACACACGAGCGGCGACGCGATTATCTACTTCCCCGACCTGAAGGCGATTCACACAGGGGATCTGTTTCTGTCTTCCGGCGGCGGGCGTGCCGGCGCCCGCACGTTTCCGCCGGGATCGAATCTGTTCGTCGACTCGTCGCAGGGCGGAAGCCTCATGGACTGGACGAAAACGCTCGACGGCGCGCTGTCGCTCGATTTCGACACCGTCATTCCCGGCCACGGACCCGTCGCGACCAAGGCCGACGTCCTCGCGTTCCGAAATGGCGTCGCGGCGATGCAGACGCGGCTGCGCGATCTCGTCCGCGGCGGCATCAGCCGAGAGAATCTCGCCAAGACAATCGAGATGGAATACGGCTGGCGCGCGACCGGCTGTCCGCTCACGCCGCCGACTCCCGGATGCTTGCAGTACCAGCAGCTCGACGCGCTCATGACGGAGCTCAAGGCAACACGCTAAGGTAGGGATGATGACTGGAGTCTCTCGTCGCCAGTTTCTCGGCAGCGCGAGCGCCATCGCGTTGAGCGGCCTCGATGCCGCGAGACTGTTCGCGCAATCCCCGCAGCCGCTCGTGCTCGTAAACGGACGCATCCACACCATGGACGCGAACGCGCGCGTGGTGTCGCAGGCGCTCATCGAGGACGGCAGGTTCGTGGCCGTCGGCAACAGCCTCAACGCACGCGGCGCACGACGCATAGATCTAAAGGGCCGGACCGTCATTCCCGGTCTAATCGACGCGCACAACCACATCGTCCTCGTCGGCAACCGGCCGGGATGGCATACGCCGCTCGAACACGTCTTCACGATCGACGAGGCGCTGGCCGCGCTGAAGGCGCGCAGCGCCGGCGTCCCGCGCGGCGAGTTCATCACGACCGTCGGACCTGTCTCCGCCATGCAGTTCGCCGAACGCCGTCTGCCGACGTTGACCGAGCTCGACGCGATCGATCGTCCTGTCTACATTCAGGCGGCGCAGGGCGGGACGCGAACGAACAGCCAGGGGAAGGCATGGCTCGAGGCCAAAGGCGTCACCGTCGCCGCTGACGGCGCGATTACCGGACAGGCGCTGGGGCTGGCGCTGCAGACGCTTCGAAAGGAACTCCTCACGCCGGAGACCCGCAAGCGAGGTGCACTCGGCGCATTGCAGTACTACGCGGGGCTGGGCGTGACGACGCACCGCGACTGCGGCGCATTCCATGCGGAGGAACCTGCCGGCGGCGTCGCCAGTGAAAACGTGTACACGATGCACAATCCGTTTCTGGCGCTGCATCGCGAGGGCCCGATGCCCGCGCGCCTGCGGATCGATTTTCTGCATCAGGATCCACCCACGGCCAACCCTCCCCTCCCGACGCTCGGACCGCGGCTTCGAAATTCGTTTCCGTTCTTCGGCGACGAGTGGATCAAGACGGGCGGCATCGGCGAATTCACCGGCGGGGGCGTCGAGGGACTGCGCGCGATCGCCAGGGCGGGCTGGCGCGCCGAAGATCACGCACTCAACCTGACGATGGTCACGAACCTGATTAAGGATCGGGAGACCGTGAACGCCGAGATCCCGCTGTCGCAGCTGCGTTGGATCATCTCGCACATACCCGACTTCCCCGTCGACCTCGCGAACCGGATGAACGCGATGGGCATGGGTGTCCTCGTCGGATGGGGTCCGCTCAGAACGGGCAGCAACATCGGACCGCCGTATCGGATGCTCATGACGCATCCAATCAAGAAGGGCTACCACTCGGACGGCGGCGACATCACCGTCATCAACCCGTGGCTGAACTTCTACACGATGGCTACGGGTAAGAATCTCGCCGGCCAGCCGATTCTCGGCGACCAGACGCTCACACGTCAGGAAGTGCTCTGGCTCGCAACAGCGGCGAACAAGTGGTTCATCGAGGAGGACGATCTCGGATCGATCGAGCCCGGCAATCGTGCGGACGTCGCCGTGCTCGATCGCGATGTCTTCAGCGTCGGAGACGAGGACCTCAAGCGGACGCGGTCAGTGCTTACGCTCGTCGGCGGGCGGATTGTTCATGATGCTCTGACCGGCTGACGCACGCCGCCTCGAGCAGCCGCGCCATTTGCGCGGCGAACATCGTCGCGACGGCACGGACCGGAGCCACCTGCTCCGCGCCGTTCCGCAGCTCGACGGCCAGCACACCCACGCAACGCGAAGGCGCCATCACGGGGACGGCGAGCGCGCTCGTCGCGCCGTCAGCGCCGGCAACCGCGCAGACCTGTCCCGAGCGAAACGCGGCCGCTGTGGCGTTGTCGGCGTCCCGGCCGACCGTCGGCAACTGCGACAGCACGCGATCGGAATAGCCGTCTGATATGGACGGCGTCAACGTGCCCGTCTCCGGCTCCCACGTCCACACGATCAACCCGATCGCGTCGAGCACTCGCGCCGCTTCTTTGAGGAGCAGCGTCACGTCGCTGTCCGCATCCGCCTGAGCGAGCTTCGTGCAGAGGTGCGCGGCCGCGACCAGATCGAGCTCGAACGGCTCCTCTTCCGACCGAGGCGGCGCCACTGGCGCCGGCTGAACGTCAGCTTCCGCGCCCTTCACGAACGTGTCGCGGAACTTCGTCAGCGTCCACTCGGTTGCGGAACCCAGCAGATACTGGAACCGCGTCGGCGGACGACGCGTTTTCTTCGAGGCGTTCTCGAGAGCGGCGCCGATCGACACCACCTCGATGGGATCCGGATACAGCGTGAGGAACTCCCGGACGACGTCGTCCGGCCTCATGCCGATGGCGTCGGCATACGCGCGAATGAACGCGCGCCGAAAAATGCCCGACGGCCAATGCGTGACTTTGTCTTGTTCGAGCTCTTCCAGAAGCGGAAGATGAATCTTCGTCTGTTCTGCGATTGCCGCGAGTGACACTTGCTGGCCCTCGCGCTGGCGCCTCAATCGAGCGCCGAAACTCTCCGGCATGCAATACCTACCCGGTGCGGCGGTACGTTGTTACACAGCTTTCACAACCAAAGTCTGTTTTGGGGCTGATTGCGCGGATGCGCCGCACGCGCGACCGTGCGAGTGCATACGACGAGCCAAAGGTAACACGACTTACTTGATCGCGGTGATGGAATCGACGCGAAAATTTTTCACGCCTTTCACAATCTCAACGGTTCCCCGCGCTCGCACCTTGCGTCCTGCGAACTTCTGCGACTGCTGTTGATCGACGAACGTGTAGACGTCCTTGCCGACGACGAGGACATAGGTGGCGCCGTGCGCGTCGACGCACGCGACGGTGCACTCGGCGTCAGTCGGTCCCATGCGCATGGAGGCATGGCCTACCAGCGCGCACATGTCGTCGGAGAGGATCCCGATGAGGGTCTGCTTGCGGGGAGTGGCCGGAGCGGCGACGAACACCGCTCCGGCAAGAGCGATCGCTGTCAGGAGCGCCAATTACCCAATCACCAAATTACCCGATTACCAGATCTATTCGCCGGGCACCATCAGGTGCGCCGTTGTCGTACCGGCGTTCATGATCCACACGCCGCCTTTGGCGGCCTGAGGCGTTTCCGGCAAACCCGTCGACGCCATCGTGGCGCCGGGGACAGCGATCGTCATGTGCGTATTGGCATTCGATGCGTCCGCGCCTCTGAGGTGGTACCAGACCGACCCGAATTCCGGTTTGACGCGCGTGCCGTCTTTTTCCGCGGCATCAAGAGCGGCCTGTCGTTTGGCGTTATCGGGCTCGCTTTCGAACTTCAGGTTCTGAGCGGCTCGCGCCAAGTTCCCCTGATTGGTGCATTCCACGGAGAACGCCGGCCGCTGCCCCGGTAGCCCGGACTTGTCGAAACAGACCAGGCCGGTGCCCTTTCGCAACACGTCGTAGGTCCAGTCCGCGGACTTCCACTTGATGACCATCGCCTGATTCTTGGTGTTGCCGGGCGCTGCGAGCAGGGCCTTGTCCACATCGGCTTGGGACGCGCCGGGCTCGAGCGGCTGAGGCGGCGCCGGGGCGCCGCGCTGCGCGAACGCGCTGACCGACACTGCGACAACGGTCGCCATACATAAAGCAAAACGTTTCATTTCAGTCTCCCTCCAGTTCGACCCGAGATCTTACGCCAAAATCGCCGTCCGTAAGACGCCCCGGGACGTCAAAACGGTTCAGCAGAACTTCCTGTCGCTTTGCAACGTAAAGTCACTCGGAGGCTCGAATATGCGGCGTGCCGTTACTGCCTTGATCACCCTCGTGGCGCTGGGGCCACTGACTACTGCCGCATTCGCACAGTCCGGAGGAGCTGGACCGAAGTTCGACGCCGCCGACATCAGCGTTCGTGCCCGAACAGGCACCACGAATCAGGCAGACGTGACGGGCGGGGTCTTACGCGGCGGACGCTATGACCTTCGAAACGGCACGATGGTCGACTTCATCGCGATGGCCTATAGCATCAGCGACACGGACTTGATTGTCGGCGGCCCGGCGTGGCTGGAGCGAGATCGATTCGATATCGCAGCCAAAGCGCCGCAAGGCACGACGCCCGACGCCGTCAAGCTGATGCTTCAGAACCTCCTCGCCGATCGGTTCAAGCTCGTTTTTCATAAAGACACCAGGCAACTGCCCGGTTTCGCCCTGACGCTCGGCAAGGAGAAGCACAAACTCAAGGAAGCGAAAGAGCCGGGCGGTGGCTGTCAGCAATCGCCGGCCCCGCAACCGCCTCCTCCGGTCCCCGTGAACAGGGGCACGTGCCACGGCGTCACGATGGATGAATTCGCGCGGCTGCTTCGTGACATCGGCGGCGGTTACGTCACCGGGCCCGTGACGAACCAGACCGGGCTGCAGGGCTACTGGGATTTCGACGTCGCATTCACACCGTTCAACGCGAGGCAGCGGGCCGGTGCGGACGCCATTTCCATCTTCGCCTTCGTCGAGAAAGACCTCGGGCTCAAGCTCGAAGCGAGTCGCGTGCCGGCTGCGGTGTATGTCGTCGACAGCGTCGAACAACGGCCGACCGCCAATCCCTCGGGCGTCTCTGCCACGATTCCGCTGCCGCCGCCGATGGAGTTCGACGTCGCGGAAATCAAGCTCAGCGCGCCCGATGCCCGGGCGCGGACCCGACTGTCGCAGGGTGGACGCATCGAGGGCGAGGGCCTCACGATGCAGCAGATCGTACAGCTCGGATGGGACATCACCACCGACCAACTGGTCGCGAACACGCCGAAATGGTGGAACGAAACGAAGTACAGCATCGTCGCGAAGGCGTCGAACGCCGTCAGCGGGACGGGTCAGGACCTGAATGTCGATGTCGAGGACCTCAAGGCGATGCTTCGGCAGCTCATCATCGAGCGATTCAAGCTGAAAACGCACTACGAAGACCGTCCAGTCGACGCGTATGTGCTCCTGGCCGAGAAGCCGAAGATGGCGAAGGCGGATCCATCCAATCGCACGAGTGTCAAAGAGGGTCCCGCCCCGGGACAACCCGATCTTCGTAACGGCGTCATCGCGCGCATGGTGACGATCAGGAACATGACGATGGCCCAGTTTGCCGAAGATCTGCGCCGCTTCGCCGGCGGCTACGTCCGATTGCCCGTCGAAGACAAAACCGGCCTCGACGGCGCGTACGACTTCGCGTTGGCGTTCAGCCCGATTCAGTTCGTGAGGCCACAAGCCGGCCGCGGCGACGGCGCGCCGGGCGCCGGACCTGACGCTGCGGATCCGACAGGTGCCCTCTCGCTGGAGGACGCGATCAACAAGCAGCTCGGGCTGAAACTCGAGCTGCGCAAGCGTCCCGTGCCGGTGCTCGTCATCGATCACATCGAAGAGAAGCCGTCCGACAACTAGAACCGCTGATCCGACCATTTGCGCGACCGGTCACACTGCTCGGCAAGTGGTCCTATCCGCTGCGCAGCCGTTCCAAGTGGTTGCACAGGCGTTCTGACAGGTTGCGCAGCGGTTCCGATCGGTTGCGCAGTCGCGCCGGTGTGTTGCGCAGCCGACCCCGGCGTCTGCTAATCTCAGCAGGTCGAGGAGACCATATGACCGGTCGACGAGCGGGACTTGCCACTGCCTTGCTGGTGCTGACATCAGCTGCGGCCGCCCAACAGTCAGCGCCGCGGGCGGTGCCGATGCGTCCGCCGCTGTTCTTCTCTGAATCCTGGAAGCCGCTGCCGACGCCGCCGGACGATCACGGCGCCTGGCCGGCGACGCAGGAGGGCGTGGCGAATCCCAATCTCGAGATGACGCTCTACGGGACGACGGCCAAGGAGATTCAGCTCGTGGCCGGACGCGGCACCAGCAATGTCGTCCCGACAAATCTCTGGACGGGGACGACGACGTCGCCGAGCGCGGTCGCGCTGCGCGACCGGAACAACTTCGTCGATCTGAGCGCGCCGCTCGCGAAGATCCGCTGGGTCGTGCGGACGTCGGGCTTCCACCAGGCGTGGCCGATCGTGAAGCTCGCGGACGGCACGTGGCTCGTCGGCGATCGTCCATCAGGACTACAAGCCGATTTCAATGAAAACGAGATCACGCCGATCGATCTCCGCTGGCTCAAACTCGACATCACGCGAGTCGTCACCCTCGGCACGTGGATCGACCATCCAGATCTGAAGAAGGTGGACGCGGTCGGCTTCGCCGATCTGATGCCCGGCAGCGGTCATGGCTCCGGCGGCTACATCAACGTGGGCCGCATAGAAGTGTACGGAGCGCCGGTCAAGCGCTAAGCGGGATAAGCATACACGCGGGCTGTTTCTGACCCACCCTCTCGACGGGCGCTGTGCGGGACTTGGGGGGAGCGCAAATTCTCGCGAAGGGGATGTTGCAAACAGTAATTTGCCATTGACCGCTACGAACGCGTAAATCGTGGCTCGATTGTGCGTGGTTGAAGCGAGTCGTCGAACGACTACGACGGGACAACAAATGATCGCAATACGTTGTTGCGATCATAAGGCGGGTAGCGGACACTCAGATCGATCAACGTGCTGTGAGACAAAACGGCGCGCGCGTTCGTGTATGCGCGGAATCCCCACTCGCCGTGATATTTTCCCATTCCGGAACTGCCGACGCCGCCGAACGGCAGATCGTGAACGATCGGCTGAATGGTGCAATCGTTAATCACGGCCGCGCCTGACATCGTAGACGCCAAGACCTGTTCAGTAACAGATCGATTCTCAGCGAACAGGTACAGTCCCAGAGGACTCGGCCGTGCGTTGATGAACTCGATCGCTTCATTGATATGGCCGACCTCAAGAATCGGCAGAATCGGCCCGAAGATCTCGTCCTGCATCACCGCCGAGTCCGGCAACACATTGGTCAAGACAGTGGGAGCGATGAAGCGGTCAGCCCTGTCGTGCTGACCACCATGGTAGATAGTTCCGCTTGCGAGTAAACGGACGAGGCGATCGAAGTGGCGTTCGTTGACGATCCGTCCGTAGTCCGCGCTGCGCTGCGGATCGTCGCCGTAAAGCCGAACGATCGCTTCTTTCAGATGTTGCAAGAACGGTCTCGCGACATCGTTGGATACGAGAACGTAGTCAGGTGCGGTACAAGTCTGGCCGGCGTTTGACAAGCGACCTTGCGCGATGCGACGTGCTGCAACAGCCAGGTTGGCGGTCGAGTGAACGATCGTCGGATTCTTTCCGCCCAGTTCGAGGACGACGGGCGTCAACGTTCTCGCGGCGGCAGTCATAACCACTTTGGCAACCGTCGTTCCCCCCGTGAAGAAGATGTGGTCCCAATGCTGTTCGAGCAATGCGCTTGTTTCCGGCACCGCGCCGAGAACGACGGAGAACGCGCTGCTGTCTAGATACTCCGGGAGTCGGCGCGCAATTACGGCTGCTGTGGCCGGTGCCAGTTCTGACGGCTTGATGACAGCGGCATTTCCCGCTGAAAGCGCAGCGATCAGAGGAGACAACGTCAGCATTACCGGATAGTTCCACGTGCCGATGATCAAACCCACACCGAGTGGATCGAATCGTACTTCCGTGTGGGACGGCATAAGTACGAGCGGCGTGTCGACCGGCAGCGGCTTCATCCACCGCCGCAGGTGGGCGAGCGCGTGGCTGACCTCGCTGGCGATGTACTTCACATCGGTCCAGTCCGAATCGGTGCGGTTGCGGCGGAGATCGGTCCATAGCGCCGCATAGAACTCCTCCGCGTGATCTTTCATCATCGCGCGGAGAGCGATTAACTGTGTCTCACGCCAGTGTACAGAGCGGGTCGCGCCGCTCTGGAAGTACTTGCGGTGACTGGACACGAGGGCGCTGTAATCCATCGACTGGCGTCAGGCCACGAGCGGGAGAGGATCCAGGAACTCCTCGTCACTACCATCCCAATGTTGTTCGCGTTGTTCCTTCAGAGCGCCTTCGTTGAAATCGATGAAGTACCAGGCGATGAGCTTATCCGGGTTGGAAGCCGTGAATTCCCCCTGCTTGTCGTACTTGCCCAACCACGTCTTTCCAATGAACACGGGTCCGTATTTGCCTTTGACGGCTACCTGCACGTCATAGACCTGGACCTTTGTCAGAGCCAGTTCCTGCCAATACGGCCTGGTTTGCGGATCAGCGTAGTTGAGAATGACGACGTTCGATTTGGCTTCCGGCACCAGCGGATGGCGGTCCAAAAGCATCGTGTCAAATTTCGCCATAGGAACGATTGGAGAGTGCGGAAGCAGCAACGACGCTCTGATCCGGTTTCTGCCCTTGGACACTTTCTTGTCGTTTGAAGGGAAGAACACCTTGCCCCGCCAGTTCCTCCCGGTGAGCGCATCGATCGCCTCGGCAACGATCTTGTTGTCGATGTCGAAGACACGCGCAGCGGCACCAGCTGCCAGGCCTACCGGCAATGTATTCATCGTCAGTCCGTTGTTGAACAGCTCGTTCAGTTCATCGAATCGCGTCGCTTGAGCCATGTCGTGAAGGCTCCAAACAGTGAGACCGCCGTCTCCGCTTCGAAGGCTGGGGTCGTCATGCGCATAACCCATACGTGCATCTCCTTGAGTGAAGGTCAGTAACGCCTATAGCCCGGCAAGGTACGCAATGTAGAAGATCGCGAATATGCCGTCTCCGACTGCCATAGCGATCAGCATCGTTGGCCGCTTCATAGGCGTGACAACGGTGAGTATCCCAATCGCGAGCTTTTCAACAGCTGCCGCAGCCAGAACCGGAGTGCGAATCGCGGGAGAGTACGCACTATAGGCGATCAACACGCCGACGACACAAATCAGCACTCCCCAATGCTGAACAAAGAAACGGAACCAGTCGTTGAGCGTTTCGACTCCAAACCCCAACCGCGAAAACAGATGTGGGAGAAGGAGCGCCGCCAGACCCACCCCGGCGGTGATGAGTCCTGACGCGACGCAAATCCAGCCGATGTGAGACGCCAACACCTGTCGAACAGCCGCGCAAGGCCCCTGCCACACACGATCTGAAAGAACACTCGAAGCGACACTCTTGAATTGAGCGAGACCGGAGTCCGTTGACTGCATTCGGCGATGCGACACGAAATGCGGTGACGCTGGCCGCTACGTACCTCATTCCACCGGGAAATGACGGTATTGAACGTGCTCTTCCCTTCGGCAGGGCGGATTATGAAATTCACACTTGCTTCCGTCGCACTCATTTGGTCGGTGGGTTTATTCGCGTGCACGAAGGCGACGCAACAACAGGGTCAGAACCAGAGCGGGGCCGCTGCAACAACCGGTCAGGAATCGACTGGCACAACGGGAACGCTCGAGGTGACACCGACCGCGCCCAGCGCGCCGGTGTCCAGGTTGCCGGCGGTCTATCTCAGCGGCCAGGTTCTCAGCGCAGGTCAACCGATCGCCAACTCAGCGATCACGCTGTGGTTGGCGAGTGCGGGCGATCCTGTGCGGCTGGGTGAAGCGCGCAGCGGAGCCGATGGCCGCTTCACTATCGCCGGGGGCACTGATCGCCCAAGCGACACGTCGCTGTACCTGATCGCGAAGGGCGGCACACCCGCTATCAACAAAGCTGGCGGTGACAATCCCGCCATCGCGCTGATCGCCGTGTTAGGTGCGAGTCCGGCAATGA
>Ga0126369_10003236_pt1 | contig 11752 bp, 13 predicted proteins | sample PanSoiMetaPlot_1_FD_109646 | JGI IMG/M metagenome (GOLD analysis project Ga0126369, IMG submission 109646) | Tropical forest soil microbial communities from Panama - MetaG Plot_1 | ecosystem: Environmental > Terrestrial > Soil > Tropical forest > Bulk soil | place: Panama | collected 2016-02-17 | reverse complement strand
CTCGCCCCCTCCATGGACAGGTCGTCACTGAAGACGATCCCGCCAAAGCAGAGTCGATTGCGAAGGATCTCCTTCAGCCAGACGGGCGAGAAACCGGCCGGCCGTGAATCGACGCGAGGGTAGATCACGTGCGCCGGCATCACCCCGCCGAGCTGGCCGATGAGCGCGCGGTAGGGCGCGAGATCGGTCGCCTCGATCGCCTCCAGGCTGCGCTCGTCGATCGGCACTTCGTGATGGGAATCGGCGCGTACATAGCCGTGCCCCGGGAAGTGCTTCCCGACGGCGCCCATCCCGACTCGGGACATTCCGGCAACCAGCGCCGCCGCGAGCTTTGCCACCGCGCCGGCGTCCGAGTGGAACGCGCGGTCGCCGATCACGCTCGACGACCCGAAGTCCACGTCGAGCACCGGTGCGAAACTGAAGTCGACCTCGTGCGCCGCGAGCTCGGCGGCGAGCACGACGCCAACCGCCCCCGCGAGGTTCACCGCGAGCGCAGGATCGCGGTCGTAGATTAGGCCGAGCGAGCGCATCGGCGGCAGGCGTGTAAAGCCGTCGCGGAAGCGCTGAACGCGGCCGCCTTCGTGATCGACCGCCACGAGCAGCGGCGGCCTGCGTAGTTCGTGAATGGCGCCACAGAGTGCCCGCAGCTGCTCTGGCGCGGCGTAGTTCCGGGCGAAGAGAACGACGCCGCCGACAAGAGGATGCTCCAGCAGCTCTCGCTCGTCGGCGGTGAGCTCCAGACCGACGAGGTCGGCCATGACCGGCCCGAGTTCGCGTTCAACCGTCACCGGGCGCGCCTTCAAGGACGACAAACGCGGCCGCGATGCCGCGTTCGTCGGTGATACTCACGTGAACGTTGCTGATCCCTCGCCGCCGAACGAGGGCCGCAAGCACCTCGGACAGCTCGAGATACGGTCGGCCGGACGCGTGGTTGACCACACCGATGTTGTGCCAGTTCACCGGCGCCCGGATGCCGGTTCCCATCGCCTTCGAGAACGCCTCCTTCGCGGCGAAGCGTTTCGCCAGATACGCGGCGGGTTTGCGATGGGCAGCGAATCGCTCGTACTCGCGCGCGACGAGAATTCGGTGCGCAAAGCGGTCGCCGTGGCGTGCGAGCGCCGCCGCGACGCGCGCGATCTCGACGAGATCGGTGCCGATCCCGACGATCACCGCCGCTCCCGCACCGCCGCCCGCGTCGCGGCGTCAACGATGAGCGATTTCATCTCCCGCACCGCTTCGCGCATGCCGACGAAGACCGCCCGGCTCACGATGGCATGCCCGATGTGAAGCTCGCGCACGGCCGCGAGCTGGGCGACCGGCTCGACGTTGACGTAGTTGAGCGCGTGCCCCGCGTTGAACCGCATCCCGCGCGAGCGGATTGCCGCCCCCGCCTCGGCAAGCTTGGCCAGCTCGGCGACGACCGCCGGGCTCTCGGCGTCGCGCCCACGCGAGTGGAAAGCATGCGCGTAAGGACCGGTATGCACTTCACATACTGCGGCCCCGATGCGCCGCGCGGCTTCGACCTGCCGCAGATCGGCGTCGATGAACACGCTCACGACGATCCCCGCCCCGGCAAGTCGGGCGACGACATCCTTCAGTCGCCCCTCCTGCCCGACGATGTCGAGCCCGCCCTCGGTCGTGACCTCCTGTCGCCCCTCGGGGACCAGCATCGCCATCTCCGGGCGGATGCGGCGCGCGATCGCAACCATCTCGTCGGTCGCCGCCATCTCCAGATTGAGCTTGATGTGCGTGAGCTCGCGCAGCCGACGCACGTCCTCGTCCTGGATGTGGCGCCGATCTTCGCGCAGATGGACGGTGATCCCGTCGGCGCCGCCGAGATGCGCCTCGACGGCCGCCCAGACGGGGTCGGGCTCGTAGGTTCGCCGCGCCTGCCGCACGGTCGCGACGTGATCGATGTTTACGCCGAGCTCGATCATAGTTGCCTCACAAGCTCGCGAGCTCCTTGAAGATCGCGCGGCTGTGCAGCGGCTGGCGATCGAGCCGGTAGTTGATCGCGAGCCGCATCAGCTGCTTTGCCGCCTGGGCCGTCGCCGGCGCGCCATAGTCGTCCCGCGCGATCTCGAGCAAGGCGCGACCGGAAATCAGCACCGAGTCGGCGACCGTGCCGGTGGGCGCGACCGCGCCTCGCTCCGGGTCGTACCGATAGACTCGGTCGGGATCCACCGGCGCGCCCGTTCCGGCCTCGCGTTCGAGCGAAAGAGCATACCCCAGCTCCTGCAGGAGCCGGCGCTCGAAGGCCCGCAGGATCGGCCCCGCCTCGGGCTCCGCCCCGAGGCGCGCAACCGCTGTGGCGTAGTGGTCGAAGAGGGCTTCGTGGGGGTCCTCGCGCGGCAGGAGCCGTAGCAACAGTTCGTTCACGTAGAAGCCGCAGAGCAGCGCCTGGCCTCTAAGCAGTGGCTGGCCGCCCTGCCACTCGCAGCGCACGAGCGTCCGTACCTCGCCGCGTCCCGACCAGCTCGCCGCGAGCGGCTGAAAGGCGAGCCGCGCCGGCCTGAGGCTCGATCCCGGCCGGCGGGCGCCCTTGGCGAGCAGCGGCAGACGCCCGTCCGTGCGCGTGAAAGCCTCGACGAGGAGGCTCGTCTCGCCGTACGGATAAGCGTGGAGCACGAACGCCGCCGCGCGATCGACTCGGTGCCGTTCAGGCATGCTCGTAGCCCAGTCGCTTCAACGCGGTCTGGTCCTCGGTCCAGCCGAGACTTACCTTGACCCACACCTCGAGGAATACCTTCCCGCCGAACAGCTTTTCCAGGTCGCGCCGGGTGGCGCTGGCGATCGCTTTCAACTTCGCCCCGGCCTTGCCGATCACGATCGCCTTGTGGCTCGCCTTTTCGACGACGATCGCCGCGTGAATCCGCCGTAGGCGCCCGCGCTCTTCGAAACGATCGATTGTCACGGCGCAGCCGTAGGGCAACTCGTCGCCGAGAAGCCGGAACAGCTTCTCGCGCACGAGCTCCGCGGCGAGGAACCGCTCGCTGCGATCCGTCACGGCATCGTCATCGAACATTGCCGCTTGCTCGGGGAGGTGCGCCGCGAGCACTTTCAGGAGCTCGCCGAGGTTTCGCTGCCTGGCTGCACTGACCGGCACCACCGCCACGAACGGGAACTCCTTTGCCGCGCGTTCGAGGAACGGCAGCATCTCGTCCGGCCTCGACCGCAGGTCGCTCTTGTTCACCGCGAGCACGATCGGTGTTCCGGCCGGAAGCAAGCGCACGACGGCGCGATCCTCGTCGCCGAAGCGGCCGGCCTCGACGACGAGGAGCACTGCGTCCACGCCCGCGAGCGCGTGCTGCACCGCTCGGTTCAGGAGACGATTGAGCACGCCGCCCTCATACGTCTGAAATCCCGGCGTATCCACGAAGACATACTGGCGACCCGGTCGGGTGAGAATGCCGCTGATCCGATACCGCGTCGTCTGCGGCTTGCTCGAGGTGATGCTGACCTTCTGCCCCACCAGGGTATTCACCAAGGTGGATTTCCCGACATTGGGCCGGCCGACGACCGCGATGGTCCCGCAGCGAAATCCTGGCCTACTCGCTCCGCTCATCCCCGCAGGCGCTCGAATGCCACGCGCGCCGCTTCCTGCTCGGCGAGGCGACGGTTCGGTCCGGTACCGACCGTTCGCAACTCGAGCTCGCGGATCAGGCACTCCACCTCGAAGCGCTGATCGTGGGCCGCGCCGTGCGTGGCGATGACGCTGTAATGGGGCAGCGACAGCTTGCGACCTTGCAGCCATTCCTGCAACTGCGTCTTCGGGTCCTTCGCGGTGCCTTTCGGATCCAGGGTCTCGAGCAGCGGTTGATAGAGCCCCGCGACCACCTGCCTGGCGGCCTCGAAGCCGCCGTCCAAGAATACCGCGCCGATGATCGCCTCGAGCGCGTCGGCCAGGATCGACGGGCGCCGAAAGCCGCCGCTCTTGAGCTCGCCCTCGCCCAGGCGGAGGTAGTCACCCAGCGAAAGCCGCGCCGCGAGCTCGTGCAGGCGCTGCTCCCGGACGAGGCTTGCACGGAGCCGGGAGAGCTCTCCTTCCGTCAGCGTGGCGAACCGGGTGTAGAGCTCCGCCGCGATGAGGCAGTTGAGGACGCCGTCGCCCAGGAATTCAAGCCGCTCGTTGTGCGGCGTGCCGTGGCTGCGGTGCGTGAGAGCTTGCTGCAGCAGCCGCGCGTTCTGGAACCGGTAGCCTAGGCCGTCCTGCAAGGCCTCGTGGTTCACATCAATCGGCGGATTTCGTGCTCGTAGGCTTGCTCGAGCCCGCGAAATCGATGAGCAAGCTGATGTTGTAGAAAAGCGGGACCTTTTTCTGATAGGCGAACCCGACGACGATCTCGTTGCCGTCCTTGGTGATCTCGAGGTCACCGGGCCGGACCGCCGTGATGTCGTCGATGTTTGCGCGGCTGTCGTATGCCCGCCGCACGTCCGCAACGGTCGCGTTGCGCAACTCGCCGCTCTGGGTGATCGCCGTGACCGCTTTCTTGATGGTGAAATATTCGATGTAGGCCGGAACGAGCTTCATGCCGATGATCGCCACGAAGACGATCGCGATCAGCAGCGCCAGCACACCCAAGATCCCCATGCCCTGTTGTCGTCTCATATTCCTGCCAGTCCCTACTGGAACGAGCCGAAGCGGCTCAGCTCGCTGAAATTGAACCAGATGAAGAACGCCTTGCCGACGATGTTCTCGTCCGGCACGAACCCCCACACTCGGCTGTCGGCCGAGTTGTCGCGGTTGTCGCCCATCATGAAGTAGTGCCCAGGCGGGACGGTGCAGGAAAAGCCGTCATTATTGTAGGTGCAATTCTCGCGGAACGGGAACTGCTTCACGAACGGCACCGACGCCGGCGCGTCGTCCTCGATCACGATCCGGTGCGCATGCTCGTTGACGGTCTCGACGTACTGCTTGGCGTAGGTCGCGCGCTTGTGCAAGTACTCGCCGTCGGCCTTCAACTCGAGCTCCTTGCCGTTGATCGTGAGTCGCTTGTTGATGTACGCGATGGTATCGCCCGGCACGCCGATCACGCGCTTGATGTAGTCGACCGACGGGTCCTCCGGATAGCGGAACACCATCACGTCTCCGCGCTGCGGGTCGTTCACGGCGATGATCTTCCGGTTCACGATCGGCAGCCGGATCCCGTAGATGAACTTGTTGACAAGGATGAAGTCGCCGACGAGCAGCGTCGGGATCATTGATCCGGACGGGATCCGGAACGGTTCCACCACGAACGAGCGCAGCAGGAACACGATCAGGATGACCGGGAAGAAGCTCTTCGGGTACTCGATCCACCACGGCTCCTTCTCGCCCGCACGACGTGCCTTGGCGAAGTACAACCGATCGGCCAGCGCGATCGCGCCGGTGACCACCAGCAGCAGAAACAGGATCAGCGCGAAGTTCATGCCCTAGCGCCCTACTTTCCCTCGACCTGCAGGATCGCGAGGAACGCTTCCTGCGGGATCTCGACGGTCCCGACCTGCTTCATCCGCTTCTTGCCGGCCTTTTGCTTCTCCAGCAGCTTCCGTTTGCGGGTGACATCGCCGCCATAGCACTTGGCGAGCACGTTCTTACGCAACGCCTTCACCGTCTCGCGCGCGATGATTTGCGAGCCGATCGCCGCCTGGATCGCGACGTCGAACATCTGCCGCGGGATGAGCTCGCGCATCCGCGCGACCAGCTCGCGGCCGCGGTACTGCGCGTTCTGCCGGTGAACCATGAGCGACAGCGCGTCCACCCGATCGCCGTTCACGAGGATATCGAGCTTGACCATGTCCGCGGCGCGGAACTCCTTGAACTCGTAGTCGAGCGACGCATAGCCGCGCGAAATCGACTTCAGCTTGTCGAAGAAGTCCATCACGATCTCGCTTAGCGGCATCTCGTAGGTCAGCATCACCTGCCGGCCGTGATACTGCAGGTTCTTCTGGACGCCACGCTTGCCGGTGCAAAGGGTGATCACCGAACCTACGTAGTCCTGAGGCACGAAGATCGTCGTGGTGATGATCGGCTCCCGGATCGCCGCGATCTTGCTCGGCTCGGGCATCTTCGCTGGATTCTCTATCCGGTCCACCGTACCGTCGCGCAACTCGACCTCGTACACCACGGTCGGTGCAGTGGTAATGAGCTCCATGCCGTATTCGCGCTCGAGGCGCTCCTGCACGATGTCCATGTGGAGCAGCCCGAGGAAGCCGCAGCGAAACCCGAAGCCAAGCGCCTGGGAAACCTCGGGCTCGTAGCGCAGCGAGGCGTCGTTCAGCTTGAGCTTCTGCAGCGCATCGCGCAGCGCTTCGTACTGATTGGATTCCACCGGGTAGAGCCCCGCGAACACCTGCGGCTTGATCTCCTTGAACCCGGGGAGCGCGACGCCCGCAGGGCGGTCCGCGCGAGTCACGGTGTCGCCGACGCGGGCCGCCTGCAGCTCCTTGATCCCCGACACGACGAACCCCACCTCGCCGGCCGAGAGCTCGTCGCGCATCGCGGATTTCGGGGTGAAGACACCGACCTGTTCGCAAAGATAGGTCGACTCAGTGGACATCAAGCGGATCCGGTCTCTGGGTCTAAGCGCGCCATCCACCACACGAACCAGCATTACCACGCCGACGTAGTTGTCGAACCAGGAGTCGATGATGAGCGCCGTGAGGGGCGCTTCGGGGTCGCCTTTTGGTGGCGGGATGCGACGGATGACGGCCTCGAGGATGTCGTCCACTCCGATGCCAGTCTTCGCGCTCGCGCGGATTGCATCCTTCGCCGGGATGCCAATGACGTCCTCGATCTCCTGGATCGCCCGGTCGGGATTCGCCGACGGCAGATCGAGCTTGTTGAGCACCGGGACGACCTCTACTCCCTGCTCGATGGCGGTGTAGCAATTCGCGACCGTTTGCGCCTCGACGCCTTGCGAGGCATCGACCACCAGCAGCGCGCCTTCGCATGCCGCGAGCGACCGTGACACTTCGTAGGAGAAGTCGACGTGACCAGGGGTGTCAATGAGATTGAGGTTGTAGGTCGTCCCATCGCGCGCGGTGTAGCGCAGCGCCGCCGTTTGCGCCTTGATTGTGATGCCGCGCTCGCGTTCGAGCTCCATGGAGTCGAGCACTTGCTCGCCCATCTCCCGTCCGGAGAGCCCATCGCAGCGTTCGATGAACCGGTCGGCGAGGGTCGATTTGCCGTGATCGATGTGCGCGATGATGGAGAAGTTGCGGATATGGTGCATCAGGGTCGCCACGGATCCCGCGGCTACAAAAAAGGGTGCCTTTCAGCACCCTCTCAGCCGTCCGCGGCGGCGCGGATTCTAGCCGATTCTGGCCCCGCGGTCACGGCGCGCCGGCTCCGGTCGCGCCGCTCAACCGCCGGCCGTCTCCCCCTTGATGGTCGCGAAGATGTTGGCTTCGCCCCGACGGATCTGCAGCGTGATCGTCGTCGCCTTGTCGAGCCCCGCAACCAGGTCGTTGAACTGCTTCGCCGATTTGATTTCCGTCGAGTTGCCCTTTGCGGTCAGCGTCACGATCACGTCCCCGGCGCGGATGTCCGCCCGCGGCTGGCCGCGCACCTCATCGACCGCCACCCCGCCCGCGACGTGGAGCTCGCGCCGCTTGTCGTCGCTCAGGTCGCTGACGACAAGACCGAGGCGGTTCGCCGCGAGCTCGGGCTTCTTCTCGCCCGGGCGTACCCCGCGGTTCGACGCCACGCGATCATCCGGCATCTCGCCTACCGAGAGCGCGACCTCCTTGGTCTGACCTTTGCGCCAGACCTGCATCGTGACCCGCGAGCCCGGTCGGGTCGAGCCGACGATCCGCGGCAGGTCGGACGAGGCGTTCACCGGCTTCCCGTCGAACTTCAGGATGATGTCGCCGGTCTCCACGCCGCCCTTCTCCGCCGCGCCGCCCTTCTCGACCCCGGTGACCAGCGCGCCGATCGGCTTGGGCAAGCCGAACGAATCGGCCAGCTCCTTCGAGACTTCCTGGATCACGACCCCGATGCGCCCGCGGCTCACCCGCCCGGCCGCCCGCAGCTGGCCCGAGACGTCCAGCGCGACGTCGATCGGGATCGCGAAGGAGAGCCCCATGAACCCGCCGGTGCGGCTGTAGATCTGGGAGTTGATCCCCACCACATCGCCGCTGAGGTTGAAGAGCGGTCCGCCCGAATTGCCGGGGTTGATCGCGACGTCGGTCTGGATGAACGGAACGAAGTTCTCCTGTGGCAACGACCGCCCCTTCGCGCTCACGATCCCCGCGGTGACCGTGTTCTCGAATCCGAACGGCGAGCCGATGGCCACGACCCACTCCCCGACCTTGAGCTTGCTCGGATCGCCGAACCGCACCGCCTGGAGCCCCGACGCCTCGATCTTGATGAGGCCGACGTCGGTGCGGCGGTCGACGCCGATGACGCGCGCCTTGAACTCCCGCTTGTCGTTGAACTTCACCGTGATCTCGTCGGCCGCCTCGACGACATGGGCATTCGTCAGAATGTAGCCATCCTGGCTGATGACGAACCCGGATCCGAGCGAGCTCGACTCGAACTCGCGCGGCCCCGATGGCGGTCCCTGCGGTCCTTGCGGGCCCGGCGGATTGCGCGGCACAAAACGGCGGAAGAACTCGTAGAACGGGTCGTCCTCGTCGAGTTGCGGCACCTGCGGCTGGGCGCGGCGTTGCCGCGCCTGGGTGGTGCTGATGTTGACGACCGCGGTGCCCTGGCTTTCCACGATCTGCGTGAAATCGGGAAGGCGGTTCTGGGCGAGAGAGGGGCCCGCGAAGGCGAGCAGCCCCGCTAGCGAAGCGACGGAAAGTAGGGTCTTCATGGGTCCGATTCTACGGAAGGCCTGGGGCCGGGGACGAAAGATGGAACGATAAAGAGGACCGACCCAGGTTTCAAGGGAACTCGCCCTGAACGGCGGCGGGTCTCCCGAGGGTCGTTACGGTCGGCGGTGCTCAAGGGCGTCGGCGATCAGCCGGACGCTCTCTGCCGGCACCTCGCCGACGACCGTCACGAGATGGTCGTCGACGGTTCGGGTATAGACGTTGACCGCACCCTGCCGGGACAGCCCGCGCGGACCCTGTCGAAGCTGGTCCGAAAGGGGCTCGATAAAGACCGACACCGCGGCGAGGCCGTCGGACACGACGATATGGCCGACGTCGGCCCGGGTGCCGACGCTGCGCCTCATTTCGGTGACCTTCCGGTATCCTGGCGGAAGGGATCTGAGGAGCCAGCCGAGGCTCGTGAGATCGACCGCAACCACGCCTGCAGTCTCGATCCGCCAGTCGCGACCCTTCCCGGCGAATCGCGACTTGACCTGATCCTTTTCGATCTTCCCGCCGATCTGGAGCTGGGTGAATGCGAACTGCTCGACGACCTCGTTCTTCTCGTTGAGGGTCTTCGCCTTCACGAGCATCCCGGTCTTGAGGTCCGCCCAGAGCTTGTGACCGTAACGCAGCTTGTCCCTGGGCTCGAGCACGATCGCCTGGCAATCGTACCCGGCGATCCGCTCGGTCTCGCCCTTGCGAATGGCGTACCGATCCGCGAGCTCGCTCGCATCGGCGCGCATTGCCGGGAACGGCCGCGTGTCAAGCTGCCGATCAATCTTGAGGGTCATCGTCTGGGGGAGGTAGCACTTTACCTCCTCGTTGACGCGGACGATCTCGCGCGGCGTCCCGTCGAGCGCTTCGAGGCGCTCGTGCACGCCCGAGGCGTCGACGATCCGGGTGATCCTGGAGGTCTCGACCTGCTCGCCGTGCTGGTAGACGAACGTGCCCGTATAGCTCAAGCGCTCGGTTGCCCGATAGATCGCGCGTAACCAGCCAATCGCGTCGGCGTCACCCTGCGCCGGCGTCGCGGCAGGGTACGCAGCCGAACCCGCGGCCAGGGCCGCGGCCAACACCACCGACCGCATCGTCAACGTGCCTCGTTCTCTTCGGAGACGCTGCGGACGTACGGCGCGATCCCTCCGATTGCGAGCGACGGCGAGAAGCGCTGATGAGCGAGGAGATAGTCCGTCACGCCGTGGGCGGTCGGGACGGCGGCGGTGGGAGCCACCGCCTGCGGCGCTACGGCGACCGGAGTGGACGAGCCCGGGGACAGGTCGAAGAGCGGTAGCGCCATCCATCCGACCAGCGCCACGGCCGCGACGCTTGCCGCGGCTGACAGCGCGTACCACGTCGCACGACGGGCCGGCCGGCGGCTACGTGGCGCGAGCACGGTCGGCTCCGCCGCGAGCCTGGCGCGCACTCGGTCCGCGATATCGGGAGCCATGTGGCCCCGCAGAGTATCGCCGATGAGGTGGTAGAGCTCCCAGGTCGCGCGGAGATCGGGGTCGCTCTTCAGTTGCCTTACGCAGCCGTCGCACTCGGGGTCGGCGAGCGCGTCGTCCATCATCGCCGAGAGTTGCTCTTCTTTCATGTGCGTCACCACCTCCGGTCCTTCCTCGTGTCCAGCAACGGTCGGAGCTTCGCGGCGATCGCCTCGCGCGCCCGGAAGATCCGCGAGCGAACGGTGCCGATCGGGCAATTCATGATGTTCGCGATCTCCTCGTAGCTCAATCCTTCGATCTCGCGCAACTCGATCGCAGTGCGCAGATCCTCGGGCAGGTCTTCCATCGCTGCCTGGACGGTCGCCGCGATCTCTTTGGACGCCAGCACGTTTTCTGGCGTATTGATGTCGCGCAGCTGATCGCCGTCCTCGAACGACTCCGCCTCGTCCGAGTCAAACTCCGTCGTGGTCGGCGCCCGGCGGCCCATCGCCACCAGGTAATTCTTCGCGGTGTTGATCCCGATCCGGTACAGCCACGTGTAGAACGCGCTGTCGCCACGGAACGAGGGGAGCGCGCGATACGCCTTGATGAATGCCTCCTGCGCCACGTCCTCGACCTCCGCCGGATCACGAATGAACCGCGAGAGCAATCGCCCGAGCTTCCGCTGGTACTTGGTGACGAGCAGGTCGAAAGCCTGCTTGTCGCCAGACTGCGCTCGCTCGACCAGCCGCTGGTCAACGTCGCGGTCCGCCATCGCCGCCTCCCGGCAAGCCGCGCGTGTTCTTGTTTTTCAAACGCTTAACAGCCGGCGGCGGGCAGTATACCGCAGCCCCCACGGGCTCCTGCCACGACCTCGCACCTAGAGACACTCGCCCGGTCAATTGGTTCATGAGCGCGTAGGGTTATTCGCCGAACTTGTCGCCGCCGGCGGCACGGCGGGTCGCCAGCGCAACCAGATTCGCAGCCGCCTGAAGGCTTCGCGGTCGAGGGCGTCGGGCAGGACCACCGTCGCTCTACGCCGGCCCCGCCCGTCGCGGATCGCGACAACCGCGAGCCAGGCGGCCGGTACCGCGACGTGCTGCAGGCTCGCGCTGCACCAATCGCCGTCCGGTCCGGCCACGGCCAGGCCCCCGTCCACCGAGAACGCGAGCGCGACGATGGCGAGCGGGGCACGAAGAAGCGCCCGGCGAACGTGCTCGGTCGCCGACAGGACCAACCCCGCCGCCACGACCCCGGCAGCGACGGCGGGCAGTCCGATGACCGCCGCCCCCAGCGCAGCCAGGTGAGCGATCAGGATCGCGGCGGCGAGCGTCCGCGAGGGGCGAAGCCGCACTTCCAGCGTGCGGTTCAAATGCGGGAGAAGATCAGCGTGCCGTTCGTGCCGCCGAAGCCGAACGAGTTCGACAGTGCGACCCGGATCCGCATCTCGCGGGGCTTGAGCGGCACGTAGTCGAGGTCGCACGCCAGGTCGCGCTCGACGAGGTTCGCGGTCGGCGGCGCGACCTGAT
>Ga0126369_10003235_pt1 | contig 11754 bp, 13 predicted proteins | sample PanSoiMetaPlot_1_FD_109646 | JGI IMG/M metagenome (GOLD analysis project Ga0126369, IMG submission 109646) | Tropical forest soil microbial communities from Panama - MetaG Plot_1 | ecosystem: Environmental > Terrestrial > Soil > Tropical forest > Bulk soil | place: Panama | collected 2016-02-17 | reverse complement strand
GCCGTCGCCCGCCGCTAAAGACCCGTTTCCCGGAAAGCAGAGGTAGTAAGCCGATCAGGCTCTTGAGCAGCGTGCTCTTCCCGCCGCCGTTTGGCCCGAGTACCGCGAGACGTACGCCACTGCGAACCGAGAGATCGATGGGCGGAAGCAGCGGCTTGTCGTAGCCAATTTCCGCTCTTTCTAGCCTGATGATTTCCAAGGCGACGCACCATCCGATGGAGCGGCGAGTGCGTCAAGGTGAACTACGTTCCCGGCTTCTATTCCTGCTCGGTGGTGATGGCGTTCAGGATCTTCGTCTCGCGTCGCTGCAAAAGACGCCCCAGGGGGGCAAGCAGCTTCCAGTACACAAGCGCGGTGCCAGCGGCGAGCGCTGCCGACACCAAAAGGTTCACCGGCACGGCACTCGGCAATCCCGCCTGGCGCCAAATCAGCTCCGCGAGTGGCGCCGCAAAGACCGGCGCCATCGCAGATGGGAAGAACAGCTGGCAAATGACGAGGACGAACATCGTAGGACCCGGGACCTTGGTGGGTTTGAGTGAGCCGACGCTCGTGCGGTACGGAAGCAGGGTCGACAGCAGGGTGCCGACGATGAGCGCGAGAAGTGTCAGGGTAGCGAGCTGCAGAACCGCGGCAAACGCGCTGAGAACCGACAAACGCAAGTAGGCGGAAACAAGCACCAGCAAGAGGAGGTTGGTCCCGGCGAGCGCTGGCAGACACGCGAGATTTTTGCCGAGCACGATGTCTCGGCGATCGACGGGAAAAAGAATCAGGGCCCGGAAGCCGTCACGATCGAGCCCGAATTGGTTGCCGAGAAACTGGACCAGCGTCAGTGTTGTAAAAGCCAGCAAACCAAGGGCTACGAACGGCTTGACCTCAGCCGGCAGTCTGTCGTGAAAGCGCACCAGCACAACGGCCGAGAGCAAGATCGGAGCCAGCAACGACGACCCCCAAACCACTTTGACCTCCGGCGAGCGGAGCATGGAGCGAAAGCTCGCCAAGAAGATCGCCGCAGTGTGTTCCGATACCACCGGAACGCGCAGTTCGAGAAAGTGGGTGCGCGCGCTGGAGGGTTGGGCTGAAACCGATTGCGGCGCCGCCTGTTGCCGTGTAGGGGCGCGAGCGGTTCCATCGTTGCGGTAGGCACGAACCGTGGTCCAGTAGGCCCTCTGTAGTCCGAGCACTCCGATGCCCAGGCAACCGAGAGCGCAGAGCAGTGCCGGCCCGATTCGCCCCTCGGCCAGTGCCTCCGCTGCGGCCGGTAACCACAGCGGCGGGATCACGGCTTGCGCGAGAACGAACTTGTCGTGGAACTTCTCGAAATCTCGACCGCGGTCGCGCGCTGCCGGCCCGCGCTGACGGTCCTCAGTCTTGTGGCTTCGGAATGCCTGGTAGCGTTCGTCGGGACGAACCACGTTGAAGTAGAGGTTAGGTCCCTGCGCGACCAGAACTAGAGCGAGGGTTATCACCGCAATCACGCTGCGGCGCCGACGAGGGTTCACCATCATCGCCGCCAGCCAACCCTTGAGATGGTACGTCCAGGCGGTAACCATGCCGACCATTGCAATCGCCAGCGGGACGAGCAGAAGCATCGCTGGACCGCGGGCCACGGCAAGGCCAATGGCGAGCCCGAGCATCGCGGGCACGAAAAACACGATGCTCAACGACAAATGCGATGCGAAGTAATTGATCACGAAGATTTGGCCGAGGGCGACAGGTAAGTGCATCAGCCGCTGCAGATCGATCGTCTCGGAGCGCCCAAGCTCGGTCAGCAAGCCAATGATCCAGGTAAAGAGAAACGCGACAGTGAGACCTAGCCACACGGCCCAGATCACCGTCGGTGGCGCTCGTCCCGAAAAGGCAATCGCGCCCAGCAGAGCAGAGACAAACGCGAGCCCTGCCAAACCAACGGCGCCGACGCCGACGAAGACGGCGATCACTCCTCCCAGGCCACCGTGCCGCGCCCATTGATGCCGCGACAACCGCCAGCGCAGCCAAACGATGGTCTTGAGCTGTTCCCAGTTCAATCAGCCCTCGAGCCAGCTGAGCGTCTGGTTCTCATGGTGGCCCTCGCCGACGATGGCCAGGAACTTGTCCTCGAGCGAGCCCTCCCGCCGCAATTCATCCATGGATCCCTGGTGCACCAGTCTTCCACGGGCGATGATTCCCACGTCGGTGCACAGCTTCTCCACGATCTCCAGCACGTGGGAAGTGAGGAAGATTGTGGCTCCACGGCCGACGCAACGCTTGAGCATGTCCCTGAGCACCCGAGAGGCGACCGCGTCGACGCCTTCGAAGGGCTCATCGAGGAACAGCAACTCGGGATCTGGAAGCAGCGCGGCGGCGAGCGCCAGTTTTTTCTTCATCCCGTGGGAAAACTCCAGGGTCAGCTTCTTCTCCTCATTCGCAAGCTCCATCAGCTGCAGGAGCTCCTCGCAGCGCTCGCGGATGGTCGGCTTGGGTAGCAAGTACATGCGGCCGACGAAGGTGAGATATTCGCGCGCCGTCAGGTTGTCGAAGAGCGCGAGATTTTCGGGGACTACACCGACGCGGCGTTTCACCGCGAGCGCGCGGCGGGGGTCGCTCACGTCTTGGCCGATGATCCGCATCGAGCCAGCAGTGGGTGCCATCAATCCAGTGAGCATCTTGATGGTGGTCGATTTACCCGCGCCGTTGGGACCGAGAAATCCATAGAAACTGCCCCTCTCCACGCGCAGGTCAATTTGGTCGACAGCGCGAAAGCCATCGAAGTCTCGGGTCAACGACGAGGTCTCAATGGCCAGGCTCACCCGCAAATTCAATCGAATGCTAGAGTTCAAAAACTTGCCGAGGACCCAAGTGGCTGAGCATTTCAGCGTCCGCAGTGGCCAAGCGCCATCCGCGATATCGCGAGTGCGCAAAGATCAGGCGATCGAAAGGATCGCGTGTCCAAGTGATATTCAATGCAGTCTCGAACCAGGCGACCGAAGGCGGATCGTCAATCAGCCAGCGGGGATCACTCATCAAGTCCGGAGCCGCAAATCCGGACTTCACGCGAATCCGCTGAGCCTCGATCAAAAATTGCACCTCCAGAAGACTGACCGGCGAGACGTAGAGCCGGCCTAACCATTTCGCGAGCGGCCGACTCCTCCGGTGTCCCGAGAGCAGCCAGACCAGAGCGCTGGTGTCCATGAGAATCACCGGCGCCGCCGCTTTTTGCGCGCCCAAAATCGCAGGCCCTTCGAGCCCGATTTCCAGGTCCAATTGCCTGAAGCAACCGCTGGGTCGAGTAACTCGATCACTGGGGCCCTATGTTCAGAGCGACGCTTCCCGCTCTCCAGATGAAGACAGAACCGAACACCGCGTCGCTCAACGACGATGGCCTCGCCTCTTTCGGCGGAGTCGAGGACTGCGGAAAATTGTTGTCGAGCCTGAGCAGCGCTGAACCGCTTCAAAGTAATGTACAATGTACAACCCGCGAAACCGCCGCGCAACCAGGTCAACCCTTTGGCGCGAGGGGGTCCCGCGTTCCGACTCCAAAGTGCTACTCCGCGGTGTCGCCGGCATCCTCGTCCTCTCCCACCTGGTCGCCATGGTGCCGAAGAATGTCACTGTCTTTGGCGGCTTGAATGAGCTTGTCGGCGTCTTCCTGCAGCAAGAAACGCTCGCGGACCAAATCGCGCGCGGCGCGACGAACCGCCCGCACAAACCCGTGGTGATTGTGGTACCGCTCCTCGAGCGATAGGCGTGGATCTCCCGCGGCTTCGCGTTCGGCTCTGGTCTCGAAAAACGGGATATGGCTGCCCGTCAACCCACAGAGGTTGGCGCGATGCCCTGAGCTCGCACGTTCCATCCGGTATTCGTCCCGATGGGAACGCGAATCTGCATTGGGCGCACTCCCGCGATGTCGAGGCCGTCCTGGTCAGGCTTTGGAACGAACTGCGTGTACGTCGGACCGAGGACCGGGGGCTGGAGAGTGAGTACGCCACCCAGGCGCCCGAAGAGCGGGCCGAAGTCCAAAAGCTCCAACGGATTCTGCGCGATCGGGAAAGCAACCCCGGGAATTTCGGGGAAGGCCGCGCCGGCCTCCTCCACGGTTACCAACGTCAGGTCCTCGAGGCGTGGATAATTGCTCGGCGGCGGCTCGATCCCCTGGTCCGCCCACTGGTCCATCGCGACCAAAAGCGCGTGCGCCGTCTCAGCGATCGCCGCGCTCGGAGTGTGATTCTCGCACAGCACGTTGGTGCCCGGCGGCGGAGTATTGAACCCGGCAAGCTGCATTCCGTGGGAAGTGCTGGAGTTCAAGTACATTCGAACATTGCTGGGAAGTGGAACCGGATTCCCCTGCCCATCCTGGACGTTGAGGGAACCTCGAAGTTGCCAACACTCGGTTCCAGAGTCGGTTTGAAAGACCAGTGGATCGGTTGACGGTCGCTTCATGATGCCGTCCCGAATCCCGGTCACCGGATCGGTGGCGATCGCATAGCTGAACGGAGGATAGCTGGACTGCAAAAAGTCGTGCCGATCGTCCTGGTCGGACCAGATGTTCGGGTCGGCAAACCGAACGTTGATGAAGACCCGGTCGGTGCCCGCGATTGTCGGCATGATGCCGTCGAAGACTTTGCGATGCGACTCATCCTCGTTGAAGCCCATGTACATGAAGTCGCGCAAATAACCTCCGGTCTGCGATGCTCCAGTTGAGTAGACGCGCCGAATGTGGTGGCCGAGCGGGTTCGGATTGTGAAAATCGTCCTCCCGCTGATAGCGAAGGAACGATCCGAAATCCCGGGTGGTCGCAAATCCAAGCCCCATCACCAGTGGGTTTTTGGCAATGTAGATAAGCTCGTAGATTTTGTCGGCGCGGAAGCCATCGAAGTAGCAGATGTCGAAAGTCGATGGCTCCTCGCTGCCGGGGCCGGTGGGACAGCGCGCGAAAGCCCAACCGTCAGCGGAAATTGGCGTCTTTGGCGCATTCACATCGTCGCGAACGGTGAACGTCGCGTGGGCGCTGTCGGTATCCGCCGTTTCGTAGGAATGAAAGTTCGCGTTTCCCTCTAGATTCAAGGTGAAGGTGCCAGATTGGGGAAGATTTCGGTCCGAGTACTCGACTCGCATTCGGCCAACGATTGGACTGCCGTCCGGCTGCGTTGCCGTCGGGACATTCGCCGCCAAATTGATGGCCGTCTGAACCACGTCTCCCTCCCAACCTGCATCCGCGATGGTGTAGCCCAGCCGGAGGTAGAGATCGTTAGCACCGACTTGCTGGACCGTCTGCGCCGAGATGAGCCCGTCATTTCCGCGGTTGTTCACCGTGTAAAAAATTTTGTGATTCCCACGCCCCATGTGCACCGGCTTGAGAATAAAGAACCGGGTGCTGAACTCGACCATCCCGCGATCGTTCCTCGGGGCATTTTCCAGATCCACAATCGACCGGTTGAGCGGATCCAAAGGGTCGACTTCCATGAAGGCGGTTCCGAGCAGCCGCTCGTAGGGCCCGGTATCGCCCCATGAAATGCCATCGACGAACGGCTCTCGCGTCTCGATGGACAACCGGACCAGCCGTGCTTCGGAGCGCTGCGGCACGAATACCGTAAAGAAGAAGCAAACAATCAAAACGATGCTGCGACCTCGGACCTTCCGCTGCCCCTCTGTTGTTCGGCTTTGCATGGTTCCCCCTCGTTTTGGAATCCCGCAAAGCGGACTCGGTATGCCTCGAGGGATCGACCGTCAACGAGGAGGTTTACCGACTGTTACCCACTCACAATCTCTGCCGGCGCTCCTGCGCCGGCTGGATCGTCAATTCATGCGCTGAGCGAGCTCAATCATCTCGGTGGAACGACGTTGTTGGAACGCGCCAGAGTGGTCTTGACTCGCTGTGAATTCGTCCGGGCATCCTTCCGAGTCTTCGAGTGGGCGCTGCGAGGCCGGGCTCGCTCACTCTGCGCCCCGGAAAGACAGGCACAGGACTCAGCCATCGGAGTATCGCTGCAATCAGCAGCGCGCACCAGCGAGCTGGCGAACAACGGCGCCAGCGCCAGCGAAAAAACCAAGCCTTTGAACGGACTCATTGTGTCTCCTTTGAAAAGTTGGGGCCTGTGCTCCAATTAGGAAGATCGAAAAATGACGCCAAAAGACGACAACTGGACTTGCCGTCGTCTGGCTGGTCCGCCGGGGCGAACAGCCATCAGGAGCCGAGCAACTCCCGGACGCGGGCTACGAGAGCATCCCATACAACGCGCACACGCGGCACTTGGCGCAGCGCACGGTGCGTGACCAGAAACAGCTCGTCAGTCGGAAACCTGCTGGTTTCCTCGCGCAGTGACGGGCTCGTCCTAATCGGGACGAGGCCGTAGTGACTGGCGCTTGGCTCCGGCACGAGCGCCACGCCGACGCCCATTCGTACCAGCGCAAGCTGTAGCATCAGGCTATCGGATCGGACGACGGGCTCGGCATGCGGAGCATGCGTCGCGAGCCAGCGCGCGGGCGGGATGCTCGAAAACCGATCGCCCCACCCCACCCAGCGGACGCGGCTCCACGAGCGGAGCGTTCCCAACGCCCACGCCACATCCCGAGCCGCTACCGCCACCCAACGCACGGTCGCGAGGCGGGTCACGATCAGATCGCCGCGTGCTGGCCGCACCGTGCGCAGGGCGACGTCAGCCTCGCGCCGCGTCAGATCGAGCACGGTCTCGCCGGGATCAATCTCGACACGAAGCGCGGGATGGCTTGCGAGCAGTCTGGGCACGAGCGGAGCGACGAGCACTTCAGCGACATCCGGTGGGCACGCGATCCTGACCAACCCGGAGACTGCGCGCTCAAGCGCCTCCGCCCCAATCGCGAACCGCGCCGTCGCTTCCTCGATCTCCTCGGCGACAGGCATGAGACTGTCCGCCGCTTCGGTGCGGGCGATGCCGTCTCGTCCGCGATCGAAGAGCGTGGCCGAAAGCGTCGCCTCTAAGACAGCAAGGCGCCTCGACACTGTTGAGGCGTTGATGCCGAGGGCCCTCGCCGCATCGCCAACCGTACGGGCGCGGCACAGCGCGAGAAAGAGTCGAACGTCATCCCAAGCCAGCCTCTGAGCCGCACTCTTAGACCTTTGCATGAATGCAAGGATACTGTTCGTTGATGCCGGTGGCGATGCATTGTTGCAACGCGCAAACTCTCCTTGAACTCATACGAGGAGGTCACATGGCTACGAAGCAGAAATTGACACTGGTAATCGGCGGGAACGGCAAGACGGGCAGGCGTGTGGGCCAGAGGCTGACGGAGCGAGGCCTGCCAATCCGGATCGGCTCCCGCTCCGGCGAACCGCCCTTCGATTGGAACACCCCCGCTACCTGGGAACCCGCGCTGCGGGGCGTGGAATCGGCATACCTCGCGTACTATCCGGACCTGGCGATACCGGGGGCAGCCGACACGGTTGCGGAGGTCGCCAGGTTGGCGGTGACTAACGGAGTGCGCCGGATCGTACTCCTCTCCGGGCGGGGCGAAAAAGGGGCGTTGCTCGGCGAGCAAGCGGTGCGAGACAGCGGCGCCGAGTGGACGCTGCTCCGGTCGAGCTGGTTCAATCAGAACTTCAGCGAGGGCTTCTTCTTGGAACAGGTGCGGAGCGGAGAAGTCGCTCTCCCGGCCGGGGACGTGAAGGAGCCATTCGTGGATGCCGACGACATCGCGGACCTGGCCGTTGCCGCACTGACTGAAGATGCGCACGCGGGAAAGCTGTACGAGTTGACCGGCCCTCGGTTGCTAACTTTTGCGGAGGCCGTCGATGAGATCGCCCAGGCAGCACGCCGCAAAATCCGGTACGCACAGATCTCGATTGAGCAGTACGCGTCGATGCTGGCCGAGTACCAGGTGCCGACAGACTTCCTGTGGCTGGTGAGATACTTGTTCACCGAGGTCCTGGACGGTCGCAACGCGCATCTGACGAACGAGATCCAGCGAGCCTTGGGGCGGCCACCCCGTGACCTCGCGGAGTTCGCGAGAAGGAGCGCATCGACCGGAGTGTGGAATGCGTGAGCAATGCGCCGTTTGCTGCTGTCGCTGATGTCGTGCAGTGAGCGCCGGCGCCTGGTATGTAGCCGGACGCGATTCTCGCGGCAGAGTCGGCGCGAATCTCTTCGACAAAGGAGCGACGGTAAATGATCGATCACATCGGACTCCGCGTGGCTGACTACCCCAAGGCGAAAGCGTTCTACCAGGCGGCGCTTGCGCCGCTCGGCTACACGCTGCTCATGGAGTTTGGTCCGGAGCATGGCATCGACTATCAGGGGGCAGGCTTGGGCGCGGACGGAAAACCAGACTTTTGGATCGGGAAAGGGTCGGCGAACGGCCCGGTACATGTCGCGTTTGTCGCTCGCAATCGCGCGATGGTGGACTCGTTCTTCCAAGCGGCGATAGTGGCGGGAGGAAGGGACAACGGAAAGCCGGGCATACGCGCTCATTACCATCCCAACTATTACGGCGCGTTCGTCATCGATCCCGAGGGCAACAACGTCGAGGCCGTTTGCCATCGCTAGTTGACCGCTGCAAGCGAGGTCCAAAGATCTCCGATTCCTGAGTTGATCCGCGCCAGTTGCTTCTGCCTGCGCCTTGACACGTCTCACATAATAGATGCATACGCATTCAATTATGAGCACCGAGAGGCCGTGATGCACTGCACCTTGGGTTCTGTTGCCTTCAAGTAGGAAGAAGGAGGTACGACGGTGAGCGTCTCGCGACAAGAGGTCTCCTTCTCGGTGACGCGGCTCGAGCTTCGCACCGACAAGTCATTTGATAGCGTTTGCAAGTCTCTGGAGTCCATGCTCGGGCGCCTGGATATCCCTACGTTGCTGCCCGGCCACAACCGCGAGCAGATCATCGAGCGCGTCAATCAGGCGACCGGGTCAAGCGGATTTTCCATCTTCATGGTTGCCGAGCACGGACGTCTCCTTCAGGCACTCGGCGCGCGCGCACTCAACGCCAGGCTTTATGTGATAGGAAATCCGCTGATCGCATCGGAGATGACCCGCGTCCTTCCCATAGTGGGTCTGTACGCTCCATTGCGATTGTACGTTTACGAAGAGGACGGTGCGACGGTGCTGGCCTACGATCGGCCATCGTCTCTCCTGCCCGCGAAGGAAGTAGCGAAAACGGCTAAGCTTCTGGACGAGAAGTTCGATTCGTTGACGACGCAAGCTGCGACTCTACCTTGAGCCAGTTGCGACGCGTCCTCTGGTGTCGCCTCCTCGAGCGAATCAGCCCATTTCGCTGCGAAAAGCTTTGATCGACTCCGATATTTGATCCCCGGCGTCTTCCTGGAGGAAGTGCGAAGCGTTGTCGAGGAGGACGGTCTTGTGCCTCGGGAACGCTCGCTCGAAGCGTTCACGCTCTGCGCTTCGGAATGCGAAGTCCTTCGTGCCCCAAACGATGAGCGCCGGCCGGTCCGCAAGCTTCGGCAGGTTGCCTTCGACCTCACGGAGATAGGCAGATGCGGCCACGAGCTGCCTCGGGGCAATTACGGCGGCGGATCGCCGGGCCGGATCGTGCCAAGGCGCAAGGTACATCCGCAGGACCTCTGAATCAGGCTGCCGAGCGAGGCCGCGTTTGAAGAAGAATTTTGGAACAAAGTTGAATGCGGAGGTGAGCGAGGTTCCAATCGGCCCACCCATCACCCAACTGAAAGTACGAATGCGCGGTTCCTGATCCAGGGGCCAGGCGAAGGTGTTGCCGATGATCAGACGTCGCACCAGCTCCGGGCGCCTCCCTCCGAGGCCAAGACCGATAGGGCCGCCCCAGTCTTGCACCATGATCGTGAGCTCTTTCAGAGCAAGGCGGTCGACGAACTTCTCGAGCACGTCGCTATGCTCCTTGGGCGTGAAGCCATAGCCAGCGGGCGCGTCCGACATGCCATAACCTGGGTAGTCCAGCGCCACGCAGCGGAAGTCGCTCTTCAACGCGGCGATGATTTTTCGATAGAGAAAGGACCAGGACGGGTTGCCGTGCAGAAGTAGAAGCGTTTCCCCCGTCCCCTCATCAACGTAATGGATGCGGCTGCCGTCGAGATTTATGAATCGATGCTCGACCGGAAAGAGTTCCCGCGGCACGCGGAAAGGCGTCGTTTCCGCGTTCTCCCTCGACGGTGTCGGATTTGGGTTCGACATCGGTTTCGGCTAGCGTTTTCTCGGCTTCAGAAGCAGCCAAAAGATCAGCGCGTGCGTGACGAGTAGCGCCGGGACGACCAGCGTGGGAATGAAAAAGGCGGCTCCGAACGACCCTGGGCCGATGCGATCGATCTGACCTTGGTAGATTGCGTTCAGCAGGTCGACGGTGCCCCACACGTTGAAGGCCCATACCATTGCGATTGCCCAGGCTGCACGAGCCGAGAGTGCCAGCGTCGCGATTATCGCGAGAATCGTTGCAACAAGATCACCATACGCGGCTGGAGCAGCGAAAGCCGATGACAGCGACGGGGATACAACGCCGGGAACCAGAAAGCTGAGCCCAACGAACCGAAACGTGTGTGGAACCACCAAGGGAACGAGGGCATCCTCTCGCCGCATGACCCGGAGTCGCGGCAAGATGTACAGTTTGGTGACGATGGCAAAGGCAAGAAAGCTCATCAGCACGCTGAGCCCGAATAACGCCTCGACCTTCATGGACGGTCTCCTCGTAGAAGCACGAGACCCAATGATGTGGCCGATCTCGGACAAGCTACGTCCGACCACTCGGCGAAGCTGCATGTATATACATGCAGACGGGCTGTCAACGCCGGCCAGCTGCTGGCCTGCACCGCTGTCCAAGCATATGCGGAGAGTCGCGTGACCAATCCGAGAGATCGGCACCACGCTGCGCTCGCTGAAGCTCCAGTGCTCCCGTGCTTTTGTGCGAATCTGCGACGTGCCGCTCGCCTCGTCTCGCAGCTTTACGAAAATGAAACGGGATGGCCCGATTTGAGCATCGCGCAGTTTAGCCTCCTGCAGGCAATCGCTCGGAAAGAAGCAATTACCCATGCCGGTCTAGGCTCTCTACTCGGACTCGATCAGACAACCGTTTCTCGCTCGCTCGCGACCCTCGGACGGCTTCACTGGGTTCGCCTGGCGCCGGGGGACGATCGGCGTGAGCGCCGTGTCACGCTCACCAGCACCGGAAAGCTGCAGCTTCGGCGCGCGGAGCGCGCTTGGCGTCGTGCGCAGGCCCGCTTACGGCGACAGTACGGGGCCGATAAGTGGAAGAAGATGCTACGCGCCCTGACGGCTCTCGCTTCGGCGATTCCGATGATCCCGCCTACTGCGCCTGAACGGTCACGGCGAAAGCAGGTCGGGTGATTAGCGGTCGTAGAACCGCCCTTGTTCGCAAAGTAGCCAACACCTAAGTTTAGGACATGGCTACGAGATACTTCACGGCAGAGCTGTTCCAGTTCTTGAGAGAGCTTCGGCAGCACAACGATCGGGAGTGGTTTCTTGCAAACAAGGACCGCTACGAGACGGCGGTGCGGGATCCGTTCCTTCGGCTGATCGCGGACTTGGGACCACGATTGAAAACGGTGAGCCCAAACTTCGTCGCCGATCCAAGCCCGGTCGGAGGCTCGATGATGCGCATCTACCGAGACCTTCGCTTCTCCAAGGACAAGACTCCCTACAAGACTTTCGTGGCTGCCCATGTCGGTCACAAAAGTGCCGTAAATGGAGAGAGCCCCGCTTTTTATCTGCGCTTCGAACCCGGCGGGTCGGCTGTCGGAGGTGGAGTCTGGCGACCTCCGCCCCCGGTTCTAAGGGAGATCCGAGATGCGATCGTGGC
>Ga0126369_10003233_pt1 | contig 11759 bp, 10 predicted proteins | sample PanSoiMetaPlot_1_FD_109646 | JGI IMG/M metagenome (GOLD analysis project Ga0126369, IMG submission 109646) | Tropical forest soil microbial communities from Panama - MetaG Plot_1 | ecosystem: Environmental > Terrestrial > Soil > Tropical forest > Bulk soil | place: Panama | collected 2016-02-17 | reverse complement strand
GGCGCATGATCCGGCGCATGCTCTGGGTCGGGCGAAAATCCTTGGCGACGACGCGGACGGAGACGCAAGCGCGGCAGCTTTCGCAAGCGGGCCGGTAGGCAATGGATTGGCTGCGGCGGAACCCACCCTGGGTCAGGATATTGTTGAGCTCGCCGGCGCGTTCGCCGACGAGATGAGTAAAAACCTTCCGTTCCTGTTTGCCGGCGAGATAGGGGCACGGCGACGGAGCGGTGAGATAGAATTGCGGGGTATCGCGCGAATGTTGGGTCACGGGAACTACCGGTTCTCACTCGAGAACGAGTCGGTAGGATCGCCCGTGCCCGTCGCTCCGTCAAAGGCCATTTGGGGGTCAGCTTGCCGCACGCGCCCGCAGCGTAACCGCGCGGCTTTGCGCATTGATGAGCACGGTGCCGACCAGGATGTCGTGTAAAAGCCGACCCCGCGCATTAAAGAATCCGACCAGGAGGATGAAAGGGGTGAGCACGCTGACGGTGATCCAAAACACCACGGCGTGGACCGCTCCGAGCACGAAATAGGCCGGCGCGCCGTACCAGGTCCGCATCTCGATTTCCATGGCGCGCATGCCGATCGTGGCGGAGGCGGGGCTGCCAAGGGTGAAGCCGTAATAGGCCAGTGCCCAAATGACCGATATCGGCGACAATAGCCAGAACAACAGCCAGCCCAGCCCGAACGTGACCAACCCGAAGACAAAGATAAACGCCGACGCCGCGATCAAGGGAACGGCGATGATAATAACATCGATGATGAAGGCCACGATTCGACGGGGCAGCACGCCTTCGAACAGTTCCGGATTTGCCACAGGATCATAGGCGTGCGGCCTGAAATCGAACGACATGCCGCTCCGACCGGGACCTGCATTTGGGCCAGAATCCGTCATGGTCAGCTCGGTATTATAGTGTTCCAGCCATGAGCGAACAACGATTGAAGATGACGCTGGCCGATATCGAGGCCGCACGCCAGACCATCGCGGGACATGTGCTGCGCACGCCGATGCTGGCGGCGCCGCCGCTTTCGGCGCTGACCGGCGCGCAAATCTACGTCAAATATGAGAATTTACAGGTTACCAATTCGTTTAAGGAACGCGGCGCCTGCGTAAAGCTCGCGGCGCTTGACGCGAGCGAGCGTCGCCGCGGCGTCATTGCGATGTCTGCGGGCAATCATGCGCAGGCGGTCGCTTACCATGCGCGGCGCCTCGGAATTCCGGCCGCCATTGTAATGCCGACAACGACGCCGTTCGTGAAAATCAAGGCAACCGAGATGCTCGGCGCCGAAGTGGTGCTCTCCGGCGAGACTCTTCTTGAGGCGCAATCGCGCGCCGAGACGCTTGCCGCCGAGCGCAAGCTGGTCTGGGTTCATCCTTACGATGACGGTCACATCATTGCCGGGCAAGGGACTATCGTGCTGGAAATGCTCGAAGACGTTCCTGACCTCGACGCGCTGATCGTGCCGATCGGCGGCGGCGGGCTGATCGCGGGCAATGCGATTGCCGCGCATGCGATACGGCCCAGTGTCGAAATATTCGGCGTCGAATGTTCGCTTTATCCCTCGATGTGGAACGCCATTCACGACGACAGGCGGCCGTGCGGCGGCGCCACGCTTGCCGAAGGCATTGCGGTGAGCCGGGCCGGCAAGCTCGCTTTGCCGGTGGTGCGCGAACTCGTCCGCGACATTATTCTGGTCGATGAGCCGTTGATCGAGCGTGCCGTCAACCACTTTCTGACCTTACAAAAGACTATGGCCGAAGGCGCCGGCGCCGCCGGGCTTGCCGCCATGCTGGCGGAGCCCGACCGCTTCGCCGGGCGTAGAGTTGGCCTGATCCTCTGCGGCGGCAATATCGATCCGCGCATCCTGGCCTCGATCATGGTGCGGGAATTGGAGCGCGAAGCCCGGATCGTCTCGTTTCGTCTTACCATTCCGGACCGGCCCGGGATTTTGGGCCAGATCGCGAGCCGTCTTGGTGGGTTTGGCGCCAATATTCTGGCCGTCGATCACCATCGGCTGTTCCTCGACGTGCCGGCGAAAGGCGCCAAGCTCGATGTCACGATGGAGACGCGTGACGCCGTCCACGCCGAGCAGATTTTCCGGGCGCTCGCGGCGGACGGCTACGAACCGGTGCGCATGGAAGCCGGCGCCGTATTGCAATGATGGTCCGCTGACGCGGACAGTGATCTTTTCGCTTTAGTGATCGTCGAGCCCGGGCCGGTAGCCGTAGGCAGGCGAGATGACTGAATTGGCCGCTTCGGCGGGCGCGTCCGATGGTCGTGCGCGGGGCAACGGCACTGGACCGTTTGCGGCCATGGTTGCCGCAACGGCAAAGCCCGGCCGCTGCTGCGGCATCGGTATCGGTCCACGAAGTGGCTCATGCGGGGGCAGGACCTCTGCCGCCGCTGTGCTTGTTGCTGGCGCGCTTGCCGGCGCTGCGGAAGGCGGCATCCGCGATAGAGTGAAGTTCGGCGGGTTCGTCGTATTCGGATTGGGCCACGCGATACCGCGGTCAGAGGAAGTCGGGGCGCTCGAAGTGGCATTGTCGGTCGGTCGCGGGGGTAGTCTCGTGGGCGTAAGGACCGCCGGGGCCGAATTGCCGGTCGATTTGTCACCCGTTGTGCTTGCCGTGCCGGTGATTGCAGGCGAGGGGCTCACATCTGGCAGCGAGGCCAGGTTGGGCAACCCTTTCCTGAGCCCAGGGGCCGGGGCCGGTCCATCGATCGTCCCGGTCGCCTCGGCCTGATCAGCCGGCGGGGGAACTTGGTTGGACGGCGCTGCCGAGATCGCCGGCACGCGCAGGGGCGTGTTGGTGGACGCAACGTGCTCGAGCGCCGGCACTTTCGGCCGCGCAACGTAGCTGCGTACGAAGGTCGTGATCGTCCACATCACGATGGGAACGGCGATGACGACGGCGGCGAGTATGATCACGCGCTGCAAGACCGGCGTGTAAAGCCGGATACTGTCGTCAGCGTCGTCGTCGTATTCGCGCATCACATCCGCCCCCAATTTCTTACGCGGACGGGGTGGTCTGCGGCGCTTTCGGGCGCGTTATCCGGTGGCTTCGCATCGCGCGACGCGCACGCCATTGCGCCTGTCGCGGCGTTCTATGCGCCGGCTTTTTTCAATTTCTCCGCAACCTTTGCAGCAAAGTACGTCAGGACCCCATCCGCCCCGGCCCGCTTGAAGGCAATCAGGCTCTCCATCATCGCCTTATCGCCGTCCAGCCAGCCGTTACCCGCAGCAGCCATAATCATCGCATATTCCCCGGAGACTTGATAGGCGAAGGTGGGCATGCCGAATGTATCTTTGATGCGCTGCAAAACATCAAGACAGGGCAGGCCGGGCTTCACCATGACCATATCGGCGCCTTCGGCGATATCGAGTTCCACCTCGCGCAAAGCCTCATCGGTATTGGCCGGATCCATCTGATAGGTTCGCTTATCGCCGGTCAGCGTCGCGCTCGAACCGACCGCATCGCGAAACGGGCCATAAAACACGGAAGCATATTTCGCGGCATAGGCCATGATCGCAACGTCGGCAAAGCCGGCGGCATCGAGTCCGCCGCGAATGGCGCCGACACGGCCGTCCATCATGTCGGAGGGCGCGATAATGTCACAGCCCGCTTCGGCCTCCACCAGTGCCTGGCGAACCAGAACGGCGACAGTCTCGTCATTGAGAATAACGCCGTCGCGCACGAGCCCGTCATGGCCGTGACTGGTATAGGGATCGAGCGCCACGTCGCACAACACGCCGATCTCCGGCACCGCTTTCTTGATGGCGCGGATGGCGCGGCAGACAAGATTGTCGGGATTGAGGGCTTCCGAACCGGCATCGTCGCGTCTTGCCGGATCGGTATAGGGAAACAGCGCCACGCACGGAATTGCCAGCGTGGCCGCCCGTTCCGCGGCGCGAACCGCTTGGTCGACCGAAAGGCGTTCCACCTCAGGCATCGATTCGACCGGTGTGCGCACATTCGTTCCATCGACGATGAACAACGGCCAGATCAGGTCGTCGGCGGTCAGTACGGTTTCGCGCACCATGCGGCGTGACCACTCGCTCCGCCGGTTGCGGCGTGGACGGACCGTAAGGTCGAGCCGTTCGGCCTTGAGCTCGGCCGGCGCCGGGACAAATCGGCTCCTTTCCAGCGGACGGCCGAATTTGATCGCCATGAGAGGTCTCCTGAGGCCCGTTTTGTCCGGTCCCAATTTATCCCGTGACAGGCCGATCTGCCACTCGGGGCAAAGCCTTACGATGTGAGGCCAATTGGCGGGCTTTGACGTGCTTCCAAAGTGCCCGTATCGATCGTGCAGGCCCGTTCGCCATCAATCCGCCCCTTGATCCCTGAAAGCAAGGATCATGACCGATCAACCGCAGCGCCGTCCGACGAGGCCAAGCGACCTGCTCGAACCGGTGCGGCTGGCCAAGGTCGTGCGCGGGAGCTGGACCGACTATCTGGTCCTGTTTCTGCGGCTTATGGCCGGGGTGTCGCTCATCAAGGGGCTCTATCATTGGGTCCAGGTCTGCGGTATCGGGGCGGCGCCCGGGCAGGGCTTTGAGGCCCATACGATCGCCTGGCAAACCACGACGGTATTTTTTGCGGTGCTGGATCTGGTGGCGGCGGTCGGGCTCTGGCTCGCCGCGGCATGGGGCGCGGTCCTCTGGCTTGCCTCCGTGGTGTCGATGGCGGCGGTCGAAGTGTTCTTTCCGCAAGTCTACGGCGGTAGCGGCTTCGTGGTTTTTGTCGAGACGACGCTGCTCGGCGTTTATCTGTTTCTCGCTATCGTTTCAGCGCGCGAGCGGGACCGGAGTCAGTAAATCAGTAGTCAGTAGTCAGCAATCAAGACAGTGCATTCCTTCCGATTACTGGCCACTGATTACTGACCCCTGATCGCCGCTCTGATGCGCTGCGGGCTCGCCGGCATCTCGTCGATCGAGACTCCGAAAGGCGAGAGCGCATCGTTCACTGCGTTGAGGATGGCGGCAGGCGCGCCGATCGTGCCACCTTCGCCGAGGCCTTTGGCGCCGGTGACCGAGCTCGCCGCTGGACTTTCGAGGTGCTGCAATTCGATCGGCGGGACTTCGCGGATGGTGGGCGGCAAGTAATCGGCGAGCGTCGCAGTCTGGATATTGCCGAGCGCGTCATAGACGATTTCTTCGAGGAGCGCATTGCCAATGCCTTGGGCAATGCCGCCGTGCACCTGGCCGTCCGCGATTAGCGGATTGATGATGCGGCCGGCATCCTCGACCGCGACGAAACGCTCGAGCCGGACACCTCCGGTCTCCACGTCCACCTCGACAACGGCGACATGACAGGCATTGGAAAAAGTGCCGGGCGGATCGTAATGCGCGCTCTCGGCAAGACCCGGACTGAGGTCCTTGAAGCGGTGCGACTGATGGTAAGCCGCGCGCGCCAGCGCCGCCATTGATACGCTCCGATCGGTGCCGGCGACGCTGGCCTCGCCCCGTTCGAGTACGATGTCCTCGCGCGCGGCCTCTAAAAGATCTTCGGCAATGGTGAGCAGTTTTTCGCGCATCTTGCGCGCCGCCAGCGTTGCGGCGCCGCCGGTGATCACGAGCGACCGGCTGGCAAAGGTCCCCCACCCATAGGGCGTGCGGTCGGTATCGCCGTGGAGAACGCGAACACTGGCAGGCAGGACACCGATCGTATCGGCAACAAGCTGCGCCACCGTCGTTGCCAGCCCTTGGCCGTGCGGGCTCGCGCCGATTCGGGCCTCGACCGAGCCGGAAGGGTCCATGACAATCTCGACCGTTTCCCAGCCCGGCGTGATCTCCATGCCGCGCGCGGCGAATGCCGGGCTGCCATAGCCGGTACGTTCGCAGAAGGTCGAGAATCCAATCCCCAGGAAGCGGGCATCCGCGCGCGCGGCATGCTGGCGCGCGCGGAATTTCGGCAGATCGATTTGAGCCGCCGCGATCTCGAGCGTCTCGATATAGCTGCCTTCGTCGAACACCAATCCAGTGGTCGAGGTGTAAGGAAAGCGGCGAACGAGATTGCGCTTGCGGATCTCGACCGGACTGATGCCGAACGCTGCCGCCGCTTTATCCATCAGCCGTTCGATCGCTAAGGTAATGACCGGCCGTGACACGCCGCGATAGGGCGCCATAGTGCAGGTGTGGGTTGCGACGGCGCGGGCGCGGCAGGAATAAGCCCCAACATCATAGGCCCCCGGCAACTCCGCCATCGCCATCAACGGTTCGACGCCGCAGGTTGTCGGAAAACACGAATAAGCGCCGACATTGGCGACGACCTCCGCGGCAAGAGCGATGAGTTTGCCGTCCGCGTCAAATGCGCCGTCCAGTTCGACGCGCTGATCGCGGCTGTGAAAGGCCGCGATCAGATTTTCACGGCGGTCCTCGATCCAGGCGACGCTGCTGCCAAGTTTGCGCGCCAGCCAGACCAGCACGACATATTCAGCGGCGAGCGACATTTTCTGGCCGAACCCGCCGCCGACATCCGGCGCCACCACGTGCAGGTCGGATTCAGGAAAGCCGAGAATGTCGGCAATGGCGGTGCGGGTGAGGTGGGGCATCTGCGTAGTGCAGGTCAATGTCGTGCGGCCCGAGACGGGATCGAAGCGCGCGTGCGCCGCGCGCGCCTCAAGCGGCGTTGCGTTTTGCCGGTGCGATCGCGCGACAAATTGAAGGCGCCGGCGGGCCTTCGCTGCCACCGCATCGAAACCGGCGGTCTTGAATTGACCGTCGACAATGACATTGCCGGCATCATGGACTGCGGGCGCATCCGGCTGCAGTGCCGCGTCGGCGTCTCTGACCGCCGGGAGTTCAGCGATCTCGATCTCAATGCGATCGGCAACATCTTCGGCTTCCGCCGGCGTCGGCGCGAAGACCGCCGCGATCGGCTCGCCGACAAAACGCACGACATCGCCCGCCAGGATCGGCTGTTCGATCGGACGATAATTGAATTTATGCAGCATCGGCTTGATCGGTCGCGCGCCGAGATCGCGCGATCGAATGATCATGACGCCATCGGGCGCCGCGATCCTCACAATGCGTCCGGCGGCGACGGGGCTGCGGACAAAGCGGACAAAATAGGCCGCCGGAAGATCGGCGGTAAACCGGCCGTGGCCGCGCACCAGCGCCGGATCCTCCAAGCGCCGGATCGCGCGGCCCACCCATTTCATCCCTGAGCCGGCGGTCGCATCAGCCATGACAGCAACTTTAACTCGGATCGAAGCGCCCGCCCACGCTCGCTGCGGCACGGCAGCCGCCGAATACATAGATGCCCGGGTGTGCTGTCGCGCTTTCGCGACGGAGACCGGGGCACCCAAGGGCACTCAAGGGGGCTCGCAATCGGTTGCTCTTATTCTCTACGATAGGCCGGGTGTTGATTGATGTGGCTGGGCTCTGGTGTGGTTGTAACGGATGGAAGACCTCAAGGTCCCGATGCAGCGGCGATTGCTCATCTACGTGGCGCTGCCGGTGGCCTACGTAGTCACCGGACGGCTTGGTCTTCTGCTCGCCGTGCCGCCCGGGTATGCCACCGCTGTGTTTTTGCCCGCGGGCATCGCCGTTGGCGCAATGTTCATCGCCGGACCGGCCAGCTTGCCGGGAATATTTGTCGGTTCATTTCTGCTCAATGAATGGATCGGCTACTCGATCGCGGATCGCTTGACGCCGGTCGGCGTGGTGGCAGCTGTTGTCATCGCGCTGGCTTCCACCGTCCAAGCGGGGCTGGGCGGGTCCTTGCTGCGGCGGGTGATCGGGCATCCCGCCCCATTGGATAATCCGCGGGATCTTCTGCTGTTGCTGGTGGTTTCGCCGCTGTTCTGTCTGACCAGCGCGAGCCTTTCATTGGCCGGGATGTGGGCGCTCGGCGCGATTAACTCCGGCGACTTGCCGTCAAACTGGACGACGTGGTGGGCAGGCGACACGCTCGGCGTGCTTGTGGCTCTGCCGCTGCTATTCGTGCTCGCCGCGGAGCCGCGAGCTTTGTGGCGATCGCGGATCTGGTCGGTCGCGGTTCCAATGCTGCTTTGCTTTGGGCTGTTCATCGCGATTTTCATCCGCGTGAACAGCTGGGAGTACGATCAGTCGCTCTTTGAATTTCGCCTCCGCTCGCAGCAATTCGCCGACACGATGAGGGCGACGCTGGAGGAACAGCGCGGCTTCCTCGAACAGCTGTCGGACGCGTTTGTCGGCCGCCATCAGCCGGTCACGCGTCGTGAGTTCCGCGATCTAGTGGAGACATTGCTGCGCCGGTTTCCCATCATCCAGGCAGCGGAATGGGCGCCGTTGGTTCAGTCTGCCGAACGGTCAAGTTTCGAAGCGGCCCAGCAAGTCGAGGTGCCGGGGTTTGAGGTTCGCCAGCGTGCTCAATCGGGCGAATTGCGATCGGCGGACGATCGAAATCACTTTTATCCCGTTACTTATGTCGAACCGGCGAACGGCAATGACCGCGCCATCGGTTTTGATCTCGCGTCGGACCAGACCCGGCACAACGCCATTGAAGCGGCGATGACCAGCGGGACTCTGGCTGCGACCGCGCCGATCCGCTTGGTGCAGGGTCAGGGCTCGCAATATGGCGTCTTATTGATCGATTCCGTGTCGAGCGGTCCCACCGGTCCTGGCGTCGTGCTGGTGGTGCTGCGAATGGGCACATTTGCCGCAAAACTTGTCGAGCCGCTCCAGTCGACACTCAATCTGCGATTTGCCGATGCCGCGTCAGGCGCGCCGTTCTACGACGCGATTCCCAAGCCAGTGCCCGTATTATCCCAAACCGAATTTAATTTCGGAAGCCGCCGCTATGTCGTGAGCACAACGCCGTCGCCCGCCTATCTTGCGACATACCGCGGATGGCAAAGCTGGGCGGTGCTTGCCGCCGGGGCTCTTGGCACCGGCTTGATCGGCGGCTTGCTCCTCCTGGGAACGGGTCACGTTTACCGTTTCGAGCAGCTTGCCAAAAGGCTGCGGGAGAACGAGGCGACGCTGCGCGACAAGGAAGCCGAGCTCGAGAGCATCATTTACCGGACGCCGTTCATGCTGATCCGGCTGGGTCGGGATCTCCGTTATCGCTTCATCAGCCACGCCTACTTGTCGATGACCGGCCGTCGGCCTGAACAGGTCGTTGGCAAACGGCTGGCCGACGTTTTGGGCGAAAAAGACTTCCAGGCGATACGTCCCCATATCGAAAAAGTCCTGCAAGGTCATCGGGTCGAATTTGAGCGAGAAGTCCATTATCAGGGCGTCGGACGGCGCTTCCTGCATGTCATCTACACGCCGGAAAGAGACGACAGCGGAACGGTTACGGGCTGGATCGCTTCCATGCTCGACATCACCGAACGCAAGCACGCTGAAGACGAACAAAAACGTGCAGCGGAGGCCGAACAGATACTCATCTGCGAGCTCCAGCATCGGACCAACAATCTGCTCGCCGTGATTCAGGGGATCGCGCAGAAGACTTTGTGCGGTTCCGGTCCGCTTGACGAAGCAAGAAAGCTATTTGAAGGGCGCCTGATGGCATTAGCCGGCACTTATCGGCGATTGACCAAATCGAACTGGAGCGGCGTCAGCTTGAGCGAGATCGTGCACTTGACCTTGGAGCCGTTTGCCGCCCGAACCGAAATTGACGGTCCCGATTTGCTGCTCAGCGCGAAGAATGCGCAGAGTTTTTCCCTGGCACTGCATGAGCTTGCCACGAATGCCTTGAAGCATGGCGCACTTTCAGGCGCCGGCGGCAACGTCAGCATCGTTTGGACCATTGCCGGCAATGGCGGCGGCCCAGTCTTGAAATTCCGATGGCAGGAGCGCGGCGGCCCTCCGGTCCTGGGTCCAGGTCAGCGCGGATTTGGCACGTCGCTGCTCGAGTCAACCTTCACGAAAGTCAATCTCGATTACGCGCGAGAAGGCTTGATTTGCGAAATTGACGTGCCGCTCGACAGTAATGAATTTCCAGCCGCACCGGATCTTCCCGTTTAAAAGTATCGGCGCTCGGTGGCGCTAGCGTCGCCCGAAATTCGCGTCCGCGCGCTGTGCAATTGAAGCGCGCTCGCGGCGAGCGAATTCGATCGCGCGAATCATGGCAACGTCATTTGCTGGGGAGAACGGATTCTTTTTGCTGCGAGTTGTTCGCCTTGCTGGCATGGTGGAGTGCGTCGTGTTGGGGGAGCAATCATGATGAAGAAGACTTCGAAAAAAGCTTGCTTGCTATTGTCGATTCTTGTCGTTTCTTCCTATCCGGCCATCGCGAAGCATCGCTACCATCATCGAGAACATGCGGCGACCGAGCATTCACGCATCAGCTGCGAAACGGTGCGTGCCTATGTTGCCCAAGTTGGTCTGGCGCAGGCGAAAGCGATGGCTCAAGCTGCCGGCATGACCGAATCGGAGGAACGGCAGGCGGCGCAATGCCTCGAGAAAAGGATCTAGGCCACCGGCGGCGAACCGCTTGTCGTCGGCGGTGCGGCGGGGAACCCCGCTAATACTGGGGGACCGCCCGGGCCGGCGTGATCCCGCACCGGGAAGGCATTTTTGTGACAATAATCACGGAGCCAGTTCCAACTCCGGCCTAGCCTCCGTCCTACAGGCTGGGAGAAACCATTGTGTCTGAGATACTGGCGCGATTCGGGAAGGTGATGTTCTGGGCGGCGCTCACACTGTGCGGCCTTCTGGATTTCGTCACGACGGTATCCTTGTGCGTCATCGTGATCGGCATCGGCTTCGCCTGCCGGTGCGCGCTCGCTGAGGCTGATTACCTTTCTACACTTATCAATTGAGATTGTTGCATTCGCTACTTCACATCACAGATACCGCCCGGCGGCCGCTCTCGGGCGCTTGCGCAGGTCACGTGCGAGTAGGTCAGGTACGAGTAGGTCACGTACCTGGGCACCGCACATAAGTTTTCAGATTGTCGAACGATCGTCCCATCACCGCGCGCCCGCCACTTTGCGGTTGGATAATGATATTCACGGTTTGCGTCTTGCTCGGTTGCGACGCGCTGGTGCACAACGCGTGCACGGCATAATTCGACCCGCGGGCTCCCGCCGTTTCAGCGATCCACCGGACCGCGCAGCTGCCGCTGCCGTCACCGTAATTGGCGGGCTCGATGAGGACGTTGGACTTATCTTTCGTTGCGCATTGTTCCGCCTTCTCGGCCCAGGTTCCGAGCAAAACAATGTGGAACGTATTACGGCGAACGATGTCGGCATGAGCCGCCGCCGTGAGGAGTGCCGTCACGAACAGCACCGGCGTCGCAATTGCGCTTGCGGTTCGCATGGGTTTGAGCTCCTGAGCGCAACCTAAGTCACGCGTGTGGACGAGATATACTTTAGGCCGGAAATGATTGATGTAGTTGATCTCGATCAAACAAAAATGCCGGCGCTGCTTTCAGCATCGGTTTACTGTCGCACCGCTCAAAACCGCGACGGCGAGCTCAGGTCGCCGGTCTGGCTGGTCGGGCGTCGAGAATATCCAAAACCGGACAATCGGGAGCCGTGCTTCCCGAACAACGCCCGACGGTCGTCGTGAGCAGGCGCTCAAGTTTCTTCAGATCGCGGAGCTTAGTGCGAATGTCTTGCAGGTGATGCACGGCGATGTCGCGAACCTGTCGACAGGAGGCCTTCTCGGGGCCGCCCAAGCGCAGCAGCGTACGAATTGCGTCGAGCGAGAAGCCCAGTTCACGCGCCCGCCGAATGAATGCAAGGGTGCGGGCCTGATGCGAGCCGTATACGCGGCGGCCGCTGGCGGTGCGCGGAACCGGCGGCAGCATTCCGATTCGC
>Ga0126369_10003232_pt1 | contig 11761 bp, 8 predicted proteins | sample PanSoiMetaPlot_1_FD_109646 | JGI IMG/M metagenome (GOLD analysis project Ga0126369, IMG submission 109646) | Tropical forest soil microbial communities from Panama - MetaG Plot_1 | ecosystem: Environmental > Terrestrial > Soil > Tropical forest > Bulk soil | place: Panama | collected 2016-02-17 | reverse complement strand
GGTGAAGGTCACGTCGCCGCTGGCGGCGTTGACGGAGAGGCTCAGGACCTGGGCGCCGCTGGCGCCGCCCAAGCGGCTGGTGGCGGTGGGCTTCTACCGCTACGTACGCAATCCCATGTACGTAGGATTCCTTACGGGATGGACCGGGCTGTGGGTGGTTTTTGGTAAGTGGAGTTACCTAGCGGCAGCGGTGGCGCTCGCTGCGGTGCTGGGCGTGCACCTGTTCGTTATCGGATACGAGGAGCCGACGCTGCGGCGCATGTTTGGCGACGAATACGAAGAGTATTGCCGGAACGTGCCTCGCTGGCTGCCAAGATTCACAGCTTGGCGGAAGAAAATGTAGCTGTAGCACTGCCCTTCAGGCCAAGGGTTACAAGATGCCGGGCTGAAGCCCTGCGCTGCATGGAGACCCAAAAGCGGGGCGCTACAAAACCGAAAGGAGAAGCCGTAACTGATTGGGTGCAAGCCGTACTTTCGTACCGGGAGAATAGTACGTAAGCACCATAACCGCGAACAGAGGCCAAACTTAGCCTTATAGACCTCCCAACCCTCTCATGAGTACGCCCGCGGAACACGACGGCTCCCCTGGGCAGAAGACGCATGTTACCCAGCGCCGGGTTCTCGGGCGCGGAGAAAAGAAAGCAAGACCGAGACTGTTTCGGGCGGCCTACGAACGACTTCAGGAGTTCGCGGGACACATGAAACTGCGCAGTAAGTTCTTGCTCTCGCTGGTGCTGGTCATCGCCACGATGACCGGCGGGACGTTGCTGTCGGTGCGCCAATCCATGCAGGCGCAGGCACAGCGGCAGGTCGAAGAAGACGCGCGAAATTCCATACTGACATACCAGGTAATGGAGCAGCAGCGGCGGCTCGTGTTGAGCCGCAAGGCGGAGCTACTGGCCACGCTTGCGTACATGCGGAACGGCGACCCGACGGTCATTCGCGATGTGAGCCAGGACCCGTGGCAGTCGGAAGAGTGTGATTTGTTTGCGCTCGTGGACGTCCAAGGCAAAATCACGGCTCTGCAAAGCCGGATTTCGGACTTCCCTGCCGACGTGTCGAGCGAAAGCATCAAGGCGCTGGTACGTGGATCGAACAACCAGGATTGGTGGGTGAACGGAAAAAAAATCTATCAAGTGGTGGTGAAGCGGTTCTTCAAGGACCCACCGATCAACAGCATGCCGATGGGCGAAGTGATTGTAGGCCGGGAAATTGACGCGGCGCGCGCGAAGGATTTGGGACGGATTCTGTCGAGTGAAGTAGTTTTTGAATACGGAGGCGAGATTAGCGCCAGCTCGCTGGTGGCGATGGACGAACAGGAATTGGCGGAGGAGATAAAAGGTGGACGCAAGCCGCTGGAGCCACAACTCGGCAAGAAACACTTTTTCACGAGTTCGCTGGAGCTGATGCCGGCCGCTCATCCGGGCCTGAGCTTCATCGTGCTGAAGTCCGATGAAGAGGCACTGGCGTCGGTTGGGCGCCTGAACCATCTGCTGATTGGGCTCGGGATGATCGTGGTGCTGGCGGGCGTGATGCTGGTTTATTTGATTTCGGATACCTTCACGAAGCCGCTGGGATCGCTGGTGGAAGGCGTCCGTGCGCTGGAAGAAGGCAACTTCGGCTACCCGCTGAGATCCGATGGCGACGATGAAGTGGCGCGCGTAACGCGTGCTTTTGAAAGCATGCGACATACGCTTGAACGGAACGAGGAACAGCGTACCCAGCTCGAGGAACAGCTGCGGCAGGCGCAAAAAATGGACGCACTGGGGCGGCTGGCTGGTGGCGTGGCCCACGACTTCAACAATTTGCTGACGGTGATCAAAGGAAACAGCGACCTGGCGCTGGAGCGGATCAAGCCGACCGACGCGGTGCGCGCAAATTGCGAGCAGATCCGGCGCGTGGCGGACCGCGCGGCGCTGTTAACGCGGCAATTGCTGGCGTTCGGCCGCCGTCAGATGTTGCAACCAAAGATTCTGGACCTGAACGAGTTGATCGTGGAAATGGGCCGGCTCTTTGAGCGCCTGCTGCGCGAGGATATTCAATATAAGACTCAGCTTGGGGAACCCCTCGGGCGCGTGCAGGCGGATCCGGGCCAGATGGAGCAGGTGCTGCTGAACTTAATCGTGAACGCTTCGGACGCCATGCCAAAGGGCGGAATGCTGACCATTGAGACGGCAAACGTTCGCGTGGACGAGGATTATGCGCAAACGCGTACCCCCCTGGCAACCGGAGATTACGTGATGCTGGCGGTGAGCGACACGGGTTACGGCATGGAAGCAAGCACCAAGGCACGAATTTTTGAGCCGTTTTTTACGACCAAGGAACCGGGAAAAGGCACGGGACTCGGTCTGGCGACCGTGTACGGTGTGGTAAAGCAAAGTTCGGGCTACATTTTCGTGGACTCGGAGCCCGGAGCTGGGGCGCGGTTTGAGATTTATTTGCCGCAGGTGCCGGAGCAGGCTCAGGCACTCCCCGGCGAGGAGCGCGCCGTCAAACTCGGTCGCGGACGTGAGACCGTACTGCTGGTGGAAGATGAAGCCGACGTGCGCGCGCTTACCTGCGAATTCTTGAAGGCTGCGGGCTATCAGGTATTGACGGCGGCCGATGGCGAGGAAGGCTTTGAAACCGGCAAGCGATTTGGAGAAGAGCTCGATATCCTGGTGACCGACGTGGTGATGCCACGCTTGCGCGGGCCGGAATTAGCTAAGCGGCTGAGGCAGCTCTTGCCGGACCTGAAAGTGATTTACATGTCGGGTTACACGGAGGAATTCAGCGAAGCCCCCAATCTTCTGCAAGGCGCATATTTCCTGCAAAAACCATTCTCGCGCGATGCGCTGCTGCGCCACATCCAAGATGCACTTAAAGGGAAGCCCGCGGAACAAACGGATCGCCCTGGGTTTTCGTTGCGAATCAACTAGCGGGCTGAACCTCGCTCCGGCTCCAGCCGGTTTCTGTTTGCCTCTTACACACTTCCAAAATGCAAACAGAAAACATCTACGCGCCGGGCTGAAGGCCGGCCTCTACAACTCCACCACCACGGCCTGTGCAACTCTTGCAGTGATTGACACAGCGGTAACTACGGAATAGCTTAGGGCCACTGTTCCAGCCGTCCCCGAGAACCCTGAAGCGAGAGGAGACCACCCGTGGAAAAGCATTTGGCGAAGTGGACGTATTGGCTGGGCTTGGCGTGTGCGGTGATTTCATTGATTATCCGAGGCCTTAACGGCATTGGCCTGTATGCGGACATTTTCGGGATGAACCTCGGGCACATGAGTTTTTATAAAGCATCGTTCTTGCTACTCGGTGTGGCGATCGCAACATCGGTCACGCAGCGCACACCGCAGAAGGAATAGCAGCCGCGTAAGAGAAGAACGGAAACGAAACAGGCTCCGACATCACTAGTGGGCAGCGACGAGATGTGGTTCGCAGGAGGGTGCGATGCCATCCACAAGAGAGTCTGGGATCCTGACATTCGCGGCGATTCGAAAGGCTAAGGGGGAGACGCACTACCTATTCAACGAGAGGCAGCGGACTCTAACGCTAGGCGTTGGCGGAAAGGCCGGTCGGGAAACTGCCGTGGTGCTCCGAGAGGCGCATCGCAGGAAGCTACCCGTAAAGGCGCAAATCGATACGCGCGAAGGAGTGATTCACCGGGCCGACTTCCTTTCCGAAAAAGAACTGGAAGAGTTTCGGCGAAACCGCATCCTGGTGGAAAGGCCGGAGAAGACGCACCGGCTGAACATTTCCGCACTCGACCCAACGCTCTTCAACATCGAGCAGTATCATCGCGGAGTGCGCTGCTTCCGGCAGTGCAAGCAAATCATCCCCAACTATAAGAAGGCGAAGAAGATTTTCGATTTCTGCGCGAAGCAGACGTGTAGCCTCGGGGGACCGTTCCAGGTGACGCCGTGCATTCCGTTTCAGTACGTGATTGACGGATGCTATGCGCGGGCACACAAGATGCGGTGGATCATTACACAGAAATACCACTACTGCTGCGAGAAGGTGTTCAGTTTTGCAAACCAGGGTAACGACACGTTGGCCGTGCAGGCCAACAAGTGGGGCGGGTGTTGCGTGACCTGGTGGTACCACGTTGCACCGTTGGTACGAGTGAGACTGGGAAGATGGGCGGTGCTTTTGATGGTGATTGACCCGGGGATGTTCGACAAGCCGGTGCTTCTGAGCACGTGGCTGGCGGCGCAGGAGAACAAAATCTGCAGCGCGAACGCCCATGTATCTATGTACTCGATCCAGCCCGGCTCGGCTTATTGGCCGGCCAACCATGCGGGGACGGCCTTCGGCACCGACCCGAACTATGTGCAAACCAACGCAACACTCATCGCGTACAAGAATCTGGTAACGTGCTAGAGAATGGACGCTAGCAAACGAGACCATCGCAAAAGACCCGAAACATCGTCCCGTGAAATGACGGTGGCACACGTTCGGACACTGCCAGGCGCTGAGTTCGCCGAAGTCATGTTCCTGGAATCCGCAAGAATCCATAAGCTATTCAAGAACAACCTGAAGTACGAAGAGATCATGAAGACGCTGCGCAAAGCTGCCGCCCGCAATTGTTCCGTGCGTGTGCTTTTGAATTTGCCACAGGGGGACGTGATCGAGGATGTGACAGGAACTGGTTAGACTAGGGTTGGTCCCGCTTGTCTGGCATTGATTTCCTCATCTTGAGTCCATTCATTCCCGCGGCGCCGGTCTTTGTCACATGGTGGCTTCCATGGGAGCGCTGGCTTCCAAAGATATTTCCCAGACTTTTTCTTGGGTCCTACTTGCTATACGCAGCCTTCGACCTGGCAGTTTAAGCTGCCATGGTGGGTAGTGGCTCTGCTGGTTCCCTGCAGCACTATCGTTTTGCTCCTAGGGGGGAGAAGGCGAAGACGGGCACCTCTGGAGAGCCGGACTGAGTGTTCGCGGTGTTGACAGCAAGAAGAGCGATGGTCATAGTGCAGGACTATGTTCCTGGGGCACTTTGCGCTGGGCATGGCGGCGAAAAGGGTTGCACCGAAAGCTTCGCTAGGCACGCTCGTCTTATCAGCACAGTTCGCGGATTGCTTGTGGCCCGTGCTATTGCTTTTGGGAATCGAGCAGGTACGGATTGCCCCGGGAGCGGCACGCGTCACTCCTTTGGATTTTATTTCCTACCCCATGTCGCATAGTTTGTTGATGCAACTCGTGTGGGGCTTTCTCCTGGGCTCGATTTACCTTTTCTGGCGGAAAGACTTCAAGACCGCGGCGTTGGCTGGCGCGCTGTTGCCAACGCACTGGCTGCTGGATTATTTCTCGCATCGCCCGGACATGCCGCTGTATCCAGGAGGGCCAAAAGTTGGCTTGGGAATGTGGAATTCCCTGCCCCTAACTTTAGTGGTTGAATTTGGATTGTTCGCAGCAGGCGTGGCCATTTATTTGACGGCGACGCGTTCCAAAGGCGGGTGGAATCTCGGTTTCTGGTCGTTTGCGCTCTTCCTCGCCGTGCTCTATCCGGCTTCGGTGTTCGGGCCGCCACCGCCTAGTGTTCGCGTGCTTGCGCTTAGCGCGCTGGCGCTCTGGCTGACGATCCCATGGGCGGCGTGGGGCGACCGTCAACGCGAAGCGAGAGCTGTGGGATAGTTTGCCTGATATATGCGAAACATTGAGTTGTGGCGAGAAGAAAAACGACACCTGGGCCTGCGCTCCAAAGGCGTTTTTCGCGGAACTGTGCGCGATAGCTAGAATTATTCCTGGAGGCTACATGACGAGAAAAATCGTGACGTCCGCGTTTTGCGTTTTGACTGCTGTTGCGACGATGGTGGAAAGCAAGTTGGCGGCGGCGGACGACGTGGACGGGAAAGTGGATGCGCTAGTGCAAAGCGAACTGCAGAAACAACACATTCCAGGCGCAGCGGTGGGGGTCTATCGCGAGGGGAAGCTGACGCGGGCGCAGGGCTATGGACTGGCGAACGTAGAGTGGGATGCCGCTGCGACACCGGACACGATTTTTCAATCGGGATCGGTAGGCAAGCAATTCGCGGCGACGGCAGTGATGATGCTGGTGGAAGAAGGCAAGGTGGGGTTGGACGATCCCATCAAGAAATACTTCCCGGATGCCCCGGACGCGTGGAGCGACATCAAGGTGCACAACCTGCTGAGCCATACTTCGGGATTGAGCGAATACGAAACCGGGGCTCGTACAAAACTGGGCGGGCCATTTTACACGCGGCTGGATTACTCGGAAGACGAGCTTTACAAACGCATCATCGAGATGCCCATGGACTTCAAGGCGGGTGAGGAATGGGCCTACCGGAATACCAACTATGTGCTCCTGGGGATTTTGATTCACAAGGTGACGGGAAAGTTTTATGGCGACTTTCTGCAGGAGAGGATCTTCCGCCCGCTGGGGATGAGCCGGACACGCATTATCAGCGAAGAGGACGTTATTCCGAGGCGCGCGGCGGGGTATCGGCTGGTGAAAGGCACATTGAAAAACCAGGAATGGGTATCGCCCTCGCTGAATTCGACAGCGGACGGCGCGCTGTATTTCACGGTACAGGATTTGCAGAAGTGGGACGCGGCGCTTTACACAGAAAAACTGTTGAAGAAGGCAAGCCTGGACCGCATGTGGACAGTCGAGAAGCTCAACAATGGCCAGCCGAACAAAGCGAATTACGGGTTCGCGTGGGAAATCAACACTGTAAACGGACATCGCGTGATCGAGCATGGCGGGGCGTGGCAGGGATTCACGACTTATATTGCGCGGTACGTGGATGACAAATTGACTGTGGTAGCGCTGACGAATTTGGACTCGGGGCATTCCAATCCGAAGAAGATCACGACAGGCGTGGCGGCGATTTACAATCCGGCGCTGAAACCTGTGGAACCGAAGCCGATTGAGGATAAAGAGCCACAGGTCACGCAAATGGTGAGAGAGCTTCTGCGCGGAATTGCTGACGGGATAGCGAAGCCGGAGCAGTTCACAGAAGAAGCGCGGAAACGGCTTTTCCCGGATGAGATGCAGGAGTTGGGGCCGGCGCTTAAGGAGTTTGGAGAATTGAAGACGCTGGAATTGATGGCACGGACAGAGGAAGGTGAGCGAAGGAATTACCAGTATCGCGCAAAGTTCCGGGAAATGACGCTCATGGTTTCGGTTGGTCTGACGAAGGATGACAAGATTGCGCGATTAAACTTTTCGGAAGAATGAGGTTAAGGCCGCCGTTTTGGTGCAAAGCTGCGCCCAGATCATCAAGCTAGGCCAGGTGAAATCAACATCCCTCGCTTCGCTCGGGATGACGGACCCTGGAAGGCGCCGCGCGGGACTGCCTGGCGCAGACAGGCCCAAGCGAGCCGTCACTGGGTTTTGGCAGAGGCGGCTTTGAGTTTCTTTAGTTCCCTTTCGTGATCGAGATAGGTTTCGCCCTTGCTGATCCAAGGGGCGGCCGGCTCATCCTTCAAGTAGTGACCAAACCACTCGAAAATGCGGCGCTGGTAGTCGATCTGATTGGTTTTTTTACGCAGGCCGTGGTCTTCGCCGGCGTATTCGATGAGAACCACTTCTTTCTTGGCGCGGCGCGCAATGTTGTAGAGCTCGACGCCTTGATGGAAGAAGACGGTGCCGTCGCTGTCGCCGACTTCGATGAGCAACGGCGTGGTCATGCTGGAAACACCGAAGATGGCGGAGTTGCGGATGTAGGCCTGAAGGTCTTCGTACAGAGGCACTTCCATCCGCTGCTGACCGGTTTCGATGTGATCGGTCTCGGCGATGCCGATGCTCCAGTGATGATTGCCGTAGTTGCTGACGAGATCGGTGATAGGAGCGCCGGCGACGGCGGCGGCGAAAAAGTTTGTGGTGTGCGTGGCGAGATACGTGGTGTCGAAGCCTCCCCAAGAATGACCCATGATGCCGATGCGCTTTGGGTCGATGACGCCCATTTGAATGACGCGTTTTGCGGCGGCGGTAACACAATCCGCGACGGAAATGCCGGGCTCCCGGGGTTTGAAAACAATGTCTGGCTCGAGGACGAAATAGCCGTGGGCGTTCATGGCGCTCACGTTGTAGTAGTTACGTTCGGAAGGCGCGCTGTAGCGGTGGAGATTGTCGGAAAGTTTCTCGTACATGTAGACGATCATGGGGTATTTTTTCGACGAGTCGTAACCAGCGGGATAGAAGAGCGCGCCCTGGAGGCGCTCATTGTGGCTGTTCTTGTATTCGATGAGCTCTTCGCGGCCCCAGGCGTAGTTGCTCTGAAAGGGATTTGTCTTGGTGACGGCTTTCGCATCCTTCAGATCAGGCCCGGCGATGAAGGCATTGGGTGATTCAACAAAGGTTTGCTGAACGTATGCAAAGACATCGGCATCTTTGGCTTTCGCGAGGCGATCGACGCTTTTATCGAGCCATAGAAGATGTTCTTCCGCGAGCGCGCCGGATGCACCGGGCTTGAGGCGGGCAAAGCCGGATTTTTTCGACCAGATACCAAACAAACTGAGATAGATGGGCTTGCTAGTGTCAATCCATTCCTCTTCGGGATCGAGCTTTTCGTAGCGATGGCGGATTTGCTCGGCCGCGCCGTCGGTGATGCGCACGGCTTTCGAGCCATCGGTAGCGACTTCCCAAAGGTCGAATTTGTCGTAGAGGATGACGGCGGCGTCATCCTTGGTCCAGCCAGCGACGCCGAAGGGAGGCTTCTGCCTGATGGTAAAGTCGGACTCGCGGTCCACAAAGGCAGCGGGCGCAGTTTTTGTGATGTTGACAACGGCCTGAGTGGCGGTGGTGACGGTCCAAAAGTGGTCGTCGCGGAAATAAAGGAGGTAGCGGCCGCCGGGGCTTTCCTCAAGGTAGTAGTCGTCGCTGAGGCGATCTTGGATTTTGGTGCGAGCGCCCCTGGCTACGTCAACAAGAGAAATGTCTCCGGCGGGACGGCCGATGGAGCGTTCCATGGCGTAGGCCGACCAATTGTCTGCAACAGCGAGCGGCTGGTGTTTGAGCGGGGTCACCCGCTCGTCTAAATCCTTGCCGAGCGGTACAAGCGAGTTATTGTCGAGATGCCAGGCGGCAAGTATGTTCTTCTGGCGGTCATTTTTCGCGTTGAGTTTTTGCCTAGGCATGACTTCGGTGTCACGCCAGTTCCACACATCTACGGTGGGCGGATCGTCCTCGTTTTCCTTATTCTTGACGTCGGCGTCTTTGGCCGCTGGGTCGGCAGCTTTGGATCCGTCACCTGGTTTTGTGGCCTCCGCCGCGGGACTGACAGATTTGGCGGGTTCGGCGATTTTATCGTCCCACTTTGCCAGACCAAGGAAGACGACTCCGCCGTCGAGAGCCCACTCGGGTTTGCGAAAAGAAACGGTGCGCGTGGCGGCAGGAAATTTCGAGTCGGCGGTGGGGTCGTAGAGGCGGGTGAATTCGGAGGATTGGCTGAGGTTGGTCCAAGCTAGAGCGACTTGCGTGAAGCCTTCGCGATGAGCGTCGGGTTTGGAGCGCAGAACGGCGAGGTCGGCGCTTTTCTTGCGCCAGGAGAGGCCGGAATAGATGGATGCGGAGGTGTCCAAGACACGGACCGCAGCAGTATGGACGTCGAACACTTGGACGCCGTTGCCGGTTTTGTCATCGGTGCTGATGGTCATGGCGAGGAGCGTTCCGGTCTTGGGAAGGTCCTGCCAGGCGTACTCCGAAACGTTGCCGAAAGAGGTGTCGCGGCCAGTGGAGAGCTGACGAAGAAGGAGCGTCGAGCCCGCGGGAATATCCTCAACCTCGGAGGTGTCAGTGGAGTCTTTTTTGTCCGAGTCCTTCTTCTCGGGCGGAGCGTGGCGCATGGCGAGCCAGGCGCCATCGGGGCTGAAGGCGAAGGACTCGATGCCGTCCACGGTGGATAGCTCTCCAGTGGAGAAATTTAGGAGGCCGATTTTCTTGGGGACGGGCTTCTTATCCTTTTTCAGCTTTTCTTCCTGCGATTCGGGAATGCCGATGGAATAGGCAACCCAGCGCGAGTCGGACGAGAAAGCAGGCTGTGTGCCGAAAGCGATAGTTTTCGTGGTGCCGTCGGCGATGTTAGTGACGCGCAATTCGTTATTGCGATTGGAACGATTGATGCCGTAGGCGAGCCACTTGCCATCGGGAGAGAGGCCGCCGTATTCACGGAAAGTGGCCAGCGATTCCCACTGGCCGTAGTCGGAAGGAGCGACGGGAGACTTCGATTGGGCGTGAGTGGAGATTGACGCGGAAAGAATCAGGGATAGAGCGAAGATGGGACGTCGCATGGGTGGCCTTCCTGTAATTTTCGAGTTCCTGCGCGCAGTTGCAGATCCACGCAACAAGGAGCAGGCGGATTGTGAACCGATTCCTAAGTGTAGGCAAGAGCCAGCATGCCGACAGCGGGTCAGAAGTCTCGAGTCTATTGGCTTCCGGTAGGATGCCGGGCTCAGTCTCGGACCTCTGTGAGGCGGCAAATGAATCCCCAGCCGCCACCGAGTTCACTGATAGCTAGCATGAGCTCGTTGCTTCCCTTCTTCAGGGGAAGATAAACGGCATCGTTTTCGGGATTCATGATGCCAAGGAAGCCCGGGTCGCGGAAGCCCTGGGCACTACGCCCACGATAAAGAATCTTGCCATTCAGGAACACTGTGACGTCGTCGCTGTAGCCGATTTCGAGCTTTTTCACCTGGTCGCGATCAGAATGGATGTTGGTGCGCGCATAGAGCACCTTTCCACCTGGTTGGGGATCTAGGCGCTTGGAAAAGTCGCCTTGAAACGTCACTCTGGGATGGGGTGCTTCGCGGTAACGATAAAGAACCACAAAGCCGGGCGGTTCGGCCTCCACCTCCTGCCACCGGATAGCGCCGCTCTCCGAAGATGAAAGCGGACGCTCGAGATTGCGAGAGAGAGCATCGTAGGAGGGTGAAATGCTCCACTGGGTCAGAGTGTTGGCCGACATCGCTGGTAGGTGCCGCTCCCACGGTGCGTCGGGCGCGGTCCGTACCTGGAAATTGGAGAAATAGGTTTCGCCGGTCAAGACAAAAAGGGCCACCTGCCCTTTCTGGATGCCGGTTTTCAAATCATTCATCACCAGCGCGGGCTTGTCCATGTCCTTGACATACAGCTTTGCCTGCGCACCCGTCACTTCGAGCCGAAGATGAAACCAAGCGGCCTTGGGGATGTCGACCGCGTCAGTAAAGCCGGGCCCATTGTAGATTTGCCAGTTGCGGCCGGTGTTGAGAACCGGTGTGTATTGCATAGCGTCCGGCGCCCCGGACTTATGCTGACGGAGATAAACTTCTTCCCCGTTGAGTCCATCTTTGTCGATGCGAAACTGAAAACCAAAGAACCCGCGGCTTGCGGGGGTAGCGGCATCAACGTCGATGACGCCATCGCGCATTTCAAAATCTTTTGGAGCCGCCGCACCTCCATCGAGAAGGAGGCACTTGCGCCCTTGGTATTCGGCCACCTTGGCTTGTCCTTCCAGATCCCAGCGAGGTGAATCCACGGGAATTGAGAGCGTCGCTGGAGTCTGTGAGTTCTGAAGCGGCTGCGAGAAGACCGTGGAAGCAAGAAGAAGAGCAACGACGCAAAGAATGAGATGTCGAAGGATGCGGCTCATCGTTTTCTCCGGCCCCTGTTGGCGAGAGGTAACCCTTGTTTTGGTCTACAACTTGGCTTCGAGCTTGAGTATGTAGACGATTTGTTGCAAAAAACGGTAGCAAGTAGCCGGGAAATGAGCGCGTGGATCGCTAAAGAATGCAAGGAACCGCAGGCCTAAACGATGCGGCGAGGGAGGAGCGG
>Ga0126369_10003231_pt1 | contig 11770 bp, 10 predicted proteins | sample PanSoiMetaPlot_1_FD_109646 | JGI IMG/M metagenome (GOLD analysis project Ga0126369, IMG submission 109646) | Tropical forest soil microbial communities from Panama - MetaG Plot_1 | ecosystem: Environmental > Terrestrial > Soil > Tropical forest > Bulk soil | place: Panama | collected 2016-02-17 | reverse complement strand
TCGCCGAAGTGCCCATCGAAAACCTCCACCGCAAGAATGGCAAGTCCAATTACGGAATCGGTCGCACCATCCGGGTTTTTCTTGATCTGCTCATCGTCAAGTTCTTGCTGGACTATTCCACGCGGCCGCTGCAGTTTTTTGGCGTGCTGGGCATGGCCGGCACATCCGCCGGCATGATCATCGCCGTGTACCTCGGCATCGACAAGCTTCTGCATCACACGGACACGGTCACGGAGCACGGCCCGCTCATGCTGCTCGCCGTGGTTTTGTTCCTAAGCGGTGTCCAACTCTTGTCCCTGGGACTACTGGGAGAAATCACCTCCCGCACCTACTACGAGTCCCAGAATAAGCCGATCTATGCCCTTCGCGAAGTGAAGAGCCACCGCAAAGAGACCGGCGATTCCGCCGAATCTTCCCGCGCCTCCGGCAGTTCCGAGCGCTAACAACGCTGTTCGGAGCAGCTCAATGGGCCACGGAGTCGCAAGCATCAAGGATTTCTTTCCCTCTTTCTTTGAACTCTTCGACTCTGTGACTCCGTGGCTTTCCAACTTTTCGACTTCTCTCCAACAGATTAGGTACCATGCGACCTAACGAAGGAATTCGCAAAAAAGCGGTGTTGCAGGGAGGCGCCCGTGAACCGTGAACACTTTTACGCTCTGATGGTCGGCGAAGGCACGCTCGACTATGAGTTGTACCTCAACACGAGGGCGCTCCTCTCGTGCCAAAGCAATTTCAACGAGCTCTGCAACAAAGATGAACTCCAATTCCAGCTGGTCCACCAAATCGAAGAATTGTGGATGAAGCTGATTGCCTACTCGCTCCTGGACATCGACGAATACCTGCAGCAGGAAAACACCAACCGCGTTATTACACTCTTCCGCCGCGTGCACATTGCGCAAAAACTGATGAACGAACAACTGGCGCTGCTGGAAACTATGTCGCCCAAAGAATATCAGGAGATTCGTCTGCGCCTCGGCAACGGGAGCGGCCAAGAATCTCCCGGCTTCCGCGTCCTGCTGAAGATGTACCAACCTATCTGGAATTCGTTTCAGGCGCAGTACCTGGACAAGCATGGACTTACCATCGAAAAAATCTACGACTCCGAGTATTCGCACGGCGATGCATATGTCGTAGCGGAGGCTTTGGCCGAATTCGACGAACTCTTCCAAAAATTCCGCAGCGAGCACATGCAACTGATTCACCGCACCATTGGCTTTGCCGCCAAATCGCTGAAAGGCCGGTCCGTGGAAGTCCTGGAAGAAGGTATGCGTCAGAAATTCTTCCCGCAACTGTGGGAGATTCGCACCAAGATGACCGACAAATGGGGCGCCGCGTACGGCGTAAAACGCGAGCCCCTCGGCGGCCACCACTAGTCACAGCATGCGGTTTCGACTCGCATCTGGCTGCCCGCCGCCTTCCAACCGACGCCTGATCCCGGCATAATTGCCAGCGTTGTGCCTCGATAATCTCGAATGAACCACCACACACTCGCAGCCGTCAGCATCACAGGAACTTGTCTGGATGTGATAGGCAGCCTGTACCTTGCTTATGACTTGCTCGGTGGACAGCATGGCCCGCTAAGATTGCTTACCCGCGCCGTTACTTACTCTCTCGTCTTCGGCATCGGCTACGGCCTCGGTCTTGGACTCTTTTTTGGTGTAGCTTCCGGCGTAGCAACCGGCATCACCATTTCGATTGAGCTGAGTCGCGCAGCTCGCGGACTGGACCATTACTCTTTGCCATGGGAAGGAGTGTTTGCAGCAATCCGCGGACTCGCTTTCGGCCTGGGGTTGCACAGGCTTGTGGGCTTCGGATTTGCAACTTCCTTTGCCATTCTTATCACCGTCGGCCAGATTCTTGCCTATTCTCGCGGTATGCGTCCGGCCCTCGATTATGCCTCCTCGCGACGTCCGCGCCTTTCACGCCGGCAGTTTTGGGGATCAGTCCTCCGCACCATTGGCTACATCGCTTCGGCTCTTGCCTGTAGCGCTTTCATCCATCACCTGGATCATCCCTGGTCTTTCGCGATTCGCGTGGGCTTGGTAACGGGCATCGTCACCACCGTCGTAGTTTCAGTGAACCCTTACATTGAATACTACGCGGACAACCTTCCCGAACGCCGGCTTGGAGCATTCGGCGTTGGACTCATCCTTTGTGGATTTGCAATGCAGTCGCTTCAATATTGGCTCGCCCTCTTCGATGTGCGACTGACTTAGGCTGCGGCGATTCCTTATTGCCGGGCGATGTGGCGGTATTCGCCCCGAAAGAAGAGCAGCGGCTCGCCGCCTTGAATTTCGGCATCTTCCACTCTCCCCACAAGAATCGTGTGGTCCCCGGCGACATGCGCTGACAAGACGCTGCAGGTCAATTGTACGACCGTACCTTCCAGGACGGGAACTCCCTCTGCCGTCCAGCGATAACGTAAAGCTAGCCGGTGTTCCGCTTCGGCGTTCTGCTCGGCTTGTGCAAAGTACTCCGAGAGTGCTTGCTGGTCTTGCTTCAGCACGCTGACCCCGAAGCGCTTATGTTTGTGCAGCAGAGGCAGGATTTTCGCGCGTTCGTCCACGCAAACCAAGATGAGCATGGGATTCAGCGAAACGGAGGTGAATGCATTTGCCGTCATCCCAAACACCGCTCCGGGCTCGCGCTCAACGGTAACTACGGTGACCCCCGTAGCAAACTGTCCGAGAGCGTTTCGGAATTCGCGCGCTGTGAGTGCCGTCGCCATCTTCTCAGAAGTTTTTGAAGATACCACACTTCACAGGCGGAGTAGAGCAAGCGCCAGCTTGCGTTTCTGCGAGCCCGTCTTCATGACCGTCGGCAACACTGCAACTTGCATTCCAAGAGCGGAAATGGCTCCCGCGTATTTTTTATCTGCGGGATCCATGACAAACGTCCCACTAAAGTCCGCATACAACCTCGCCACTCCCAACGCCGTTGCCTCATACCCCAGTTGGGCAAGCATCCTGTCCGACGGCCCTTTCAGCGATTTGCCTCCAACAATCGGGCAGACGGCAAGTACGTCCTCCCTCCGCTCTCGCAACTGCTCCCGCACTCCCGGAATCGCCAGCATCGGCCCGATACTAATCAACGGATTGCTAGGGCAAACGATGATGCGGCTCGCTTCACGAATCGCCTCTAACACACCGGGCGCTGGTCGCGCTTGTTCCACGCCCGCGAATCGAATTCCTTCGACCACCGGCTCCGCCCGCCGCTTTACCAAATACTTCTGGAAATGCATCGCGCCTTCATTCGACTCGATGATGGTCGGCACAGGGTCATCCGACATCGGCAGAATTCGCGCCTTCACACCGAGCGCCGTGCGAATGGATTCCGTGGCCTCAGACAGCGTCCTCCCTTCCTCGAGCAAGGCACTACGGTGAATATGTGTCGCCAAGTCGCGGTCCCCGAGATTGAACCAGTCCGGGCGGCCATAAGCTGCCAACCGCTTCAAGGCGTGAAACGTTTCTTCCCGAAAGCCCCATCCTTTTGCGGGATCAACCATTCCCGCCAGCGTGTAGGTTACAATGTCCAGATCCGGAGAAATCTTCAGCCCATGCAAAACGATGTCGTCCCCCGTGTTGACAATGATCGCGAGCTGCGCCGGCTCCATCACCTGGTAAAGGCCCAGAAGCAGTTTCGACGCGCCAACACCGCCGCCGAGCGCGGTGATTTTTTGTGGTTTGGCTGAGGCCATGAAGCGGACCGAAGAGAACAACCAAAGGAATTTAGCACACCGCACAAGGGAAGTGCGGAGCCAAAGCGATTGCGGCCGGCGACTCGCTGGAGATCTCGACTTCTGAAACTCATCACGGTACATGCTTTTCATATTCTGAATTGCTTGTTTTCTGGCCGTAACACCCGTAATCTGGCGCTATTGCTTGTCATTGCGCGATACCTTCGTTGGAAGGTTGCCGCACTGACGGCAGCCGCCGTCCGGGTCGTCGCGGTTGCCTGAGGCCTCTTGATTGGTTAGCATTTCTTCTTAGCTTCAATACCAGGAAAGTGACCCGTGGCAACTCCTCAGCAAGCTGCGACCGATGGTTCGGCGAAGCGCGATGCGGAACTCGCAGCGTGGGTGCGCGACGCGCGGCAAAAGACCCTGGAAGTGGTGGCGGATCTATCTGACGAGCAGCTCATTGGCCCGCAGCTGCGAATCGTGAATCCCCTGTTGTGGGAAATCGGCCATGTAACCTGGTTCCAGGAAAAATGGGCCTTGCGGCACGCGGGCGGCCAAGCGCCGATCCGTGCGGATGGAGACTCGCTTTACGATTCAGCTGCCATCGCGCACGATACCCGCTGGGACTTACCCCTGCCTTCGCGCTCCGACACACTCGCCTACATGATGGCCGTCCGCGATCGCGTCCTTGAGCGCATCGACCAAGGAAACCTGACCGAGCAGGAGCGCTACTTCATGGCGTTGGGTGTTTTTCACGAAGACATGCACACGGAAGCGTTTACGTACACGCGGCAGACGCATGGGTGGAGCGCCCCAGTTTTTTCCGGACTAGAGGCAGCGAATTCCAGCGAGACTGGGCCGCTGCGGGGAGATGCAGAGATTCCTGGAGGTTGCTTTTCACTGGGAGCGCAACGCGAAGAGCCATTTGTTTTCGACAACGAAAAGTGGGCCCACCCAGTCGAAGTCCGTCCGTTCGCCATCGCGCGCGCGGCCGTAACGCAATCGGATTTTCTCGAATTCGTCGAGGCCAACGGGTACAGCCGCAAAGAATTCTGGAGCGGACCGGGATGGAGTTGGCGCGAAAGCTCTGGCGCGGAGCATCCCGTATACTGGAAGCGCGAGGCGGCGGGACGCTGGCTGCGGCGTAACTTTGACCAGTGCGTGCCGCTCGAGCCGCACCGTCCGGTATTGCACGTAAATTGGTTTGAGGCGGAAGCATACTGCAACTGGGCGCGACGCCGTTTGCCGACCGAACTCGAATGGGAAGTGGCCGCTGCGGGCGAGCCGGCAAATTCAGGGAAGGAACTCGCGGAAAGGAAGGGCCGCTTTCCTTGGGGCGATACCGAGCCAGAGGCACAACGCGCCAACCTGTGCTGGCTCGCCATGGGCGCCATGGATGTTGGCGCGCTGTCGGCAGGCGACAGCGCCTTCGGATGCCGCCAGATGATCGGCAACGCCTGGGAATGGACGGCCAACGACTTTTGCCCCTACCCCGGCTTTGAAATCGATCCTTACAAAGAGTACTCGCAACCCTGGTTCGGCACGCACAAGGTGCTGCGCGGTGGCGCCTGGCCCACGCAGCCGCGCTTGCTCCGCAATACCTGGCGGAACTTTTACACTCCCGACCGCCGCGACGTTTGGGCAGGATTCCGCACCTGCCGGCGTAGCATCAACGAGTGAAAATCGCGCTAATAACCCCCGCCCCCGCTCAGGTCCATACCGGGAACCGGACCACCGCGGATCGCTGGGCGCGACTCCTCAACGAACTGGAACACGATGTCAGTGTCAATAAGGACTGGAACGGAGAAGAGTGTGACGTGCTGATCGCGCTGCACGCGCGACGCAGCTTTCCCGACATTCAACGTTTCCGCCAGAAGCGCCCGAACGCGCCGCTCATTGTCGCCCTGACCGGCACCGACCTCTACAACGACCTGAAAAACAACGCGGAAGCGATTTGCTCACTCGAGCTGGCGTCCCGCATCGTCGTTTTGCAGGAGCTTGGCGCCAAGGCCGTCCCCCAAAGCGCACGAGCAAAAGTGCGCGTCATCTACCAATCTGCGGAGCGCCCTTCCCCACTCCCGCGGCGCGAGGACAGTTGTTTCCAAGTGTGCGTGCTGGCGCACCTGCGTCCGGTCAAGGATCCTATGCTTTCGGCCTATGCCGTGCGCGATTTGCCGGTTTCCTCGCGGATCCGCGTGAAGCACGCAGGCGCGGTGCTGGACGCGGAGTTTGCCGCACAAGTAGAAGCCGAGCAGCGTAGGAATCCGCGCTATCAATGGCTTGGTCCCCTCTCCCACGAGGATTCGATGGGCCTTTTGGCTCGCTCCCATCTCCTTGCGCTCACGTCGCTTCTCGAAGGCGGCGCCAATGTTGTCAGCGAAGCGATCGCTGTTGGCACGCCAGTCATCTCAACACTCATACCGGGCTCTGTCGGCATTTTGGGAGTGGACTATCCGGGATATTTTTCCGTCGGCGATACCGCTGCCCTTCGCGAGCTGCTGCAGCGCGCGGAATCCGACCAAGCGTTTTATCGAGACCTGCAACAACGCGTCGCCAGTCTGCAGCCGCTTGTGAATGCGGCTCGCGAACGCGAAACCTGGGCGAACTTGTTGACCGAACTCAGTTGAAGAACTGAAGGGCCCTTCTATATCTTAGGACAGCTAAGCGGAAGGAGATTGACCTTGGCACGATGGTTCTTCGAACCCGGCCACACCGCCGCGGAATTCTGCGCGCGCCATATGATGGTCACTTACGTCCGCGGACATTTCAAAAACGTCCACGGCCGGCTCAACTTTGATCCTGCAAACCCGCAAAACTCGTCGGTGGAAGTCGAAATCGACGCCACCGGCCTCTGGACCGGCGAGCCGGACCGCGACGCCCATTTGCGCAGCGCCGATTTCCTCGACGTCGAGCATTTCAAGACCATCACCTTCCGCAGCCGTGAAGTGAGCCAGCTCGGCGACCACGATTACTCCGTCCTCGGCGACTTGACCATCCGCGGCGTGACCCACCCTTGCAAACTTCGCGTTACCTATCTCGGCCAATGGCAAACGCCCTGGTGGGAGAATGGAGTAGACAAGGGCCCCAAAACCCGCGCGGGCTTCCTGGCCACCACCACAATCAACCGTCACGACTTCGGCGCAAGGTGGAACGCACCGCTGGACCGCGGCGGCATTGTCGTCGGCAACCTCGTCGAAATCACCATCGATGCCGAAGCCATCCTCCAAACACCGTAAGGGCTTCAAACTTTCACAGCGAAAAAATAGCGAGGGTGCCCCCCTTTCGATTTTGGTTTTTGAAAGGGTGGGCCATTCTTTGCCCTTGTTCTTTTCCTTCAAAGCATTGCCACTTCTCCCATTTGCTTAGCGGAACAGGTCCTCTTCGGGAGGCCGAATCATGCTTGCAGCTTTCTCAGAGGCCGGACCGTAACGATACCCTCGCACGATCACCGCAGGCGTGCCTTCCGCTTTTCCCATCAGCAACCCAGCCGCAGCAGCCAACTCATCCGCAACCGCAAGAACCGTCGCCGTTAGCGGCTTCCCTTCCCTATCATTTTTCCCGCGCAAGTCCACCAGCACTGGCAGCCCCGACGCCCCGATGGCCACATTCGTAAGTCCCATCCGCCACGGCCGCCCAAACGTATCGCTGATAATCACTGCGATGCGCTTCCCTGTCTTTTTGCGCAATGCCACCGCCAGCTTCTCCGCAGAGCTATCGGGATCGCGCGGAAGCAGCGTTACCACATCCTCCCCAGGCACGTTTGAATGATCGACACCCGCGTTCGCACACACAAAACCGTGATGCGTCTCGGTAATCAATACCCGCTCGCTGCGCAGAATCCGTCGCGACTCCCGCAACACAACCTCAATCGCCCGCGCATCTTTCTTCAATTCCGCCGCGAGCCCTCGCGCTTTCCCTGACGGCTCTATGCTCGCCAGCGAAACCACCGCTCCTTCCGCCTTTGAAACAATCTTCTGCGCAACAACCAAAATGTCGCTATCCTCAAACTGCAACCCCGCCTTCTTAGCCGCACCGGCAATCACGCTCGCCAGTTCCTCGCCCCTTGGAATCTCCGGCAACCCCGGAATGCCAAGCAATCGCAAGCTCGAGCCGCCTCGCTTAGTCCTCCGTGACTCTTGACGTGTCCTCAAACGTTTCCTCATCACGCCTGTCGCGCCTGACTATATTACGCGACCAGCCGCAGCCCCATCGCGCTCTGCCCTGCCGTCTCCGGCAGCGCCCGCCCCAGCGATCGCTCGCCCGAGCTTAAACACAAGAACAATAAAAGCGTCTGCCCTTCTAAGAAAACGCCAACTCAAACCCCTGGTTACGAAAAAAACAAAAAAAAGGCGCCCGCGGTTTTAAGCGGACGCCTCTTTCGAAAGTTCTGTTGCGCTTAGCGGTGTGGTTTGTCCTTTTCCTTTTCCTGTTTCGCAGGCTTGTCTTGTTTCGCCGGCTTGTCCTGCTTGGCAGGTTTCTCCTGCCTCTGACGTTCTTTGTCCTGTCTTTGCTCAAGCTTTTGTTGCTGCTGTTCGTGTCTTTGCTCGAGCTGTTGAAGCTGTTGCTGCTGTTTTTGGTCGAGTTGACGTTGCCTGTCGTCAGCTTGTTGTTGCCTTCTTTCGTCGGCAGGAGGCTGCGTCCTCTGCTCGGCGTCTCGTTGGCGCTGATTGCGATCGTTTTGTGGCTGACGCTGGTCGCGGTCGGCTTGCGGCGGACGTTGTGCGTTCGAATTGTTTTGTTCCGCATCGCGCCGCGCATTCGGATTGTTGCTCTGGTCCAGTTTTTGTCTTTCTTGGACCTGTTTCTGCTCGATCCTCTGGCGCTCCTGGTCCTGCTTCAAGCGCAAATCCTGAAGCTGTTCCTGCTGCTTTTGTTCGAGACGCGGGTTCGCGTTGGCGGCATCCCCCGGACGCGAAGAAGGCGGCCGATCGCTGTAGCCGCGCTGGTTGCCGCGGTCGCGATCCCGGTCACCCGAAGCGTTGCCCGGCCGGTCTTGCTGGCCCGGAGGATTCACGTTGGCCGGAGGGCCTTGCCGATTTGCATTGCCCGGCTGATTCGAATTGCCCTGATTTGGCGCATCTTCGCGCGTTGGCGGATTCGGCGGAGCATTGCCCGGCCGATTGTTTTGGTTCACCTGACCATTCGCGTTACCCGGCCTGGTGTTCTGCGTGTTTGGCGGCGGGTTATAGTTCGGCGGATTCGGAGGATTCGTGTTTCCCTGACCGGGCCGATTGTTTTGCTGCCCGTCGTTCGTCGCCCTATTTGCCGGCGCGTTCTGTGCGGGACCCTGCCGCACGGGCGGGGCCATGCGAATGTTGGGCCGCTCGACTTGCGCATTTTCCTGTTGCTGCTGAACGCGGCGCATCTCGGAGATGGCCGGAGGCCTGCCGCCGTTTTCCCGCACGATCTCCTGTTGCTTAGCGAAGGAGACAGGAGCCGGCGGCGGCGCGGTCTTGGCCACCACTGGACGGCTCAGAACCGGGTTTGGCGGACGGACGCGCGCTTCCGCGCCTGAGCCGAGGACGCTGCGCTGTTGCGGCGCAACGGCCGGGGCAACCGGAGCGACGGACGCCGTCATAACCTCTCTCTGGTTCACGCGAATCATGTTGTTGTGCACCGACTGTGCGTTGACAAACGTTTGATTTGTCGTCGCGGTCACCGCGTTCACATTCGTCTGGTTCTCATACCGGATGTTCGTGACGTTCACGGTTTTGTTCACGTAGACGTTGTTGTAGACGTTCGTGACTTGGACGCGGTTGACGACTGTGGTGTTCGTCACGTTGACGCGCTCCACGTAGCGCTGGCTGACGTGATATGACGGGCAGTAAACGTCACGCGGGCCCAGCGGGAACCAGGCAACGCCCGCTGCCGGCGCGCTTCCAACGGCGACGCCAACTCCCCAATGCGCGCCGCCAACCCAGGCCACGAGCGCCGGTGCGTACACGGGCCGCACGTAAGCCACCCCAACTACCGCTCGCGGCGGAGCCGGCACCCAGCCCCACACCCCGCTCACGACGACCCAACGGCCGTAGTGGAACGGAGCGAAGCCCCAGGGCGCGTCGTCAACCCAGGTCCAACCCCAAGGCGCAATCCACGCCCAGTGGCCGTAGCGATAAGGCGCCCAGCCGACCACGGTCGTGTGCGGGAACCACACATTGCCGTATTCCGGCACAGCGCGCCAGCCGCCATATTCGTCGAGGTCTTCGTAGCCTACGACGTCATCGGAAACGTAACGGGCGGAAACAGAATGCTCTTCGCGGCGGTCGCGGTCATAGCACCACTGGTCGAAGTCGTCTCCATCGCCCTGGAAGCGCTGAATGTCGGCGTCGAGTTGATCGAGCCCGTTGAAGAAACCTTGTTCGCGTGAATGAATGGTGTAGGCAGAACCGCCGCCGGTGATTTCGCCCTGACCGGTGCGAACCGCTACAATGGTGGCGTCGCCCGCTTCATTTACGCTAATGCGATAGCTGCCGGGACGAAGAATGGACAGCGCGAGATTTGGCGTATCCACTTCAAAGTTGTCGTCGTCATCGAGCCGTCGCACACGAATGTTCAGCGTGCCTTCGGTCAAACGAAGTTGCGTAATGTTGTCAGTGAGGTCTAGAAAAGAAAAACCGGTGTGATCGGAAAGGCGGATGGTGGCGAAGCCGAGATGCAATTCGGCGCGGGAATTATCGTCCGACCAAAGCTTGTCGCCCGTGGTCATCGGGCGGTTGACCACCGCAGTAACCCAGTCGTCCGTACCCGCGGGGTTAAACGAAACATTGCCGCGCGCGTACGCGAGGCGCGCTACGCGGCTGGGAGGATCGTCGTCATCGGCGGCCGCGCGCTGCGGGGTGAAGAACGATAGCGCCAAAGCGACGCTGATCAGACTCGCTAACTTAAGCACCTGTTTTCTCATGGCCAATCTCTCCTGAAATCCGCGCGGCAGTCCTTGTGCCTTGCCGCGTCCTACCACGTCCTTAGCTCACAGCATGATTCCTATGTTTAGAGGGCCAGTTGCTTGGGTCTACTTTCGAGCCTAACACTTCGTTTTTCGGACCCTTCGTTTGCGCCATTTTCGCTTGTCGAATGAGGAAATAGCGCGGGCGAAGGGCTCTAGTTCATCTAACACGGGAGATGGAAAAGAGTTGCTGGGGAAGGAACAGCCAGGAAGAGAGCTCGTGCGAACCGGCCACAACAAAGCAAAGACCCTGTTAAAACCAAGGCTTAGAAACTCGGCAGAGCATCAATGTTCTTGAAGGGCTTGCTTCCCGCTGGACGGATTGAAACGAGTCGACAAAGGTGGGATGCGTGAGGCTTATCGCCCAAGAGGAATGTCTTGCCACGGGGTTTTTAATGCGAGTTAAATCGCCCAACTTAACAACGGCAGGCAACCGTGCAATTCGTCGAACGAAGAGCGCGTGGCCAGGGATTTTTGCGGTGGCTTTTCCGTGAGGACAAGTTGACGACGGCGGATCGGAACGCGAGGCTGCGCTTGTTGGAGCCGCTGGCCGCAGGCAAGCTGCGGCCACGCGTCTAAGACTTGCTCTTTCGGAAATCGGAAATGCACCAGCGTCGCATTTGCGCAGCTGTTTGCCGGTTTATTGCTGAGCCGATGCCAGAAGCGGCGCTAGTGTGTTGGTGGTGGCGTCTGCGGCATGCCCGAGATAGGGCAGGCCGAAAGAGGCTTCGATCGTCTTCAACAGTGAATAGTGAGACTGAAAGCGTGTGTCCTGCACTCCACGCACTCCGTAGTTCGTGATGGCAATGAAGACCACACGATCGTTGAAGTTGGCCGGAGCATAGCAATCGGCGCCCGGCAGAAGTGAGCCAGGGGCAGTGTCGATGCCGGCATCAGGATCGTAAGGGCAGGTTAGCGGACCGTTGCCCTCGTCAAAGACGACGAAGATCGCATTGCGGCCTTGGTGCCATGCCCGGCTGCCCAGGATCCCGTTTACCAGCCATGCGGTCTCGTCGTCGCCGCGCTTGATGTCATTGTCGTCCGTATCAGCCGCGCCGCCGCAGGGCGCGAGCGGGTTACCGATCCCGTGCATGTCGCGGCATTGATCGGGCACAATGTACGAGAACGCCGGGACCTGTCCGCTACCG